>ENA-OQHA01000021-OQHA01000021.1-human-gut-metagenome-genome-assembly--contig:-NODE-21-length-77341-cov-5.443080_pt1 | contig 77341 bp, 91 predicted proteins | sample MGYA00242558_ERZ504707 | MGnify/ENA primary metagenome ERZ504707 (study PRJEB26092, sample SAMD00036197) | human gut metagenome | host: Homo sapiens | study: EMG produced TPA metagenomics assembly of... | reverse complement strand
CAAACGTCGTTTGGAGAAATAGTGGCAAACATCAAGTCGCAGAAGAAGCGCGTTCTCACCAACGAGAAGGCGCACAAGCGTAACGTGGCCGTGAAGTCCAGCCTGAAGACTGCGTTCGCGCCACCCGCGAAGCCATCGCCGCTGGCGATAAGGCCGCCGCCGAAGCCGCCTACAAGGTCGCAGCCCAGAAGCTCGACAAGGCCGCCGGCGCTGGCGTGATCCACAAGAACCAGGCTGCCAACCGCAAGTCCGGTCTCGCTGTGGCCATCAACGCTCTCTGAGTTTTCGTAACTCACAGCTTGTAAGAAGCCCCGCAGGAAAACCTGCGGGGCTTCTTCTTTTTTACATTTCGTACTCTGTTGAAAATGCTCACTTACGCTTGATATCGTCATCATTCCGATCGGGATGGATGACCGGACGTTTGAGATATTTGGCTTCGCTCGGCAGGTAGGTGTTATGCCTGGCCAAAGCCCCCGGCAATTGAATGTCGAAAAACACGGAGATAAGCCGCATGGCCACCATCAGCACCACAATCAGCACATCAAGCAAGACTTCGGCGGGAAAACTGACGATTCCCTCGTTCACTCCTTTACATACGAGTACCGTCAATACGCATCCAACGGCTGAAGGCACCGCGTACCAATGCTTGTCGCGGATCACCATGGGCACCTCGTTGATGAGCATGTCACGGATGAGTCCGCCGCCAAGTGCCGTGAACATGCCCAGGAACACTGCCGTGGTGCCGGACATGTGGTACATCATGGCTTTGGATGTGCCGTTGACGGCGTAAAGACCCAATGCCAGCGCGTCCAATGACAGCATGGACCATTTGAGCTTGTCGACTTCGGGATAAATGATGCTACGGCCACAGCTGCGAGCAGTGCGGTGATCACCAGCCTTGTCGGAGACGCCTGCGGGAGGAAGCGCTCCGAGCAGCACATCACGAATGATGCCACCACCCAATGCGGTGAGCCATGTGGTGACGAGAATCGCAAAATATCATAGCCTTTGCGTACGGCGGCGAGCCCGCCGACCATGCCGCAGCAGAAGGTCGCCAGATATTCGATACCTATGAAGAAGCCGTTGCTTTCCAGCGCCACTTCCATGGCCACTCCCCTTCCCTCACATATTTCTTTTCCAACCAGCTGTTAAAAATAGCACAATATGGGGCAAGAGCTGCAATAAAAGAGCCGGAGGGCGGCACGTACATTGCCAGACCATGTGAATTGGCCTGAAGCACGCGCCACCCTCCGGCGGCCATTACAGCTATATGTCAGCTAATAATCGCTAACGGGAAAATCAGCAGACCTTCCACATCCAGTTGTGTGGGTCTTCGATCTCGCCAAGCTGGATGCCGAGCAGCTGGTTGCGCAGTGCGAGGGTGAACTCGCCGGAACCGCCGTCGGCGACGGTCACATCGAACTTCTCGGACTTGAAGCGACCGATCGGGGTGATGATGGCGGCGGTACCGCAGGCGAACACCTCGGTGACTTCGCCGGACTTGATGTCCTCAAGCAGCTGGTCCAGAGCGATCATGGTCTCGACCACGTCGTGGCCGTTGTCCTGGATGAGCTGGATCAGGGAGCGGCGGGTCACGCCCGGCAGGATGTTGCCGGTCAGGGACGGGGTTTCCACGTGGCCGTCCTTGTGCACGACCATCATGTTCATGCCGCCAAGCTCCTCAAGGTAGGTCTTGGTGGCGGCGTCGACGAAGCACACCTGCTGGCAGCGTGGTCGATGCCGGTGTACTCACCAAGCAGGGATGCGGCGTAGTTGCCACCGCACTTGGCGAAACCAGTGCCGCCAGGGCCGGTGCGGAACCACTTGTCTTCAACCCAGATGCTGACCGGCTTCACGCCGCCCGGGAAGTACGGTCCGGACGGGGAGGCGATCACGCAATAATCCACTTCCTGCGGAGCGCGCACGCCAAGGAACGGCTCGGAAGCGAACATGAACGGACGCATGTACAGCGTGTATTCGCGACGGGACGGAACCCAGTTCACATCGCGCTTGACGAGGGCGGCGACAGAGCCGATGAAGTCGTCGATCGGCAGCTCCGGCAGGTACAGACGCTTGGCGGAGTTCTGGAAACGCTCGGCGTTCGCATCCGGACGGAACAGCCAAGTGGAGCCGTCGGCGTGACGATAGGCCTTCAGACCTTCGAAGCATTCCTGGGCGTAATGCAGAACAGATGCGCCGGGTCCATCTTCAGCGGCGCGTACGGCTCGATGCGGCGGTCCGACCAGCCTTCACCCTTGGTCCAGGTCATGTGGGCCATGTTGTCGGAGAAGACCTGACCGAAAGCCGGCTTGTCGATGAGTTCGGCACGCTTGGCGTCGGATGCCGGGTTGTCGTTCGGGAGCACGGTGAACTTCTCGGCGAGCTTGTCAAGCTCCGCCGGATCGTGATGATTCTGTTCAGTCATTCTTTACTTCTTCTAGTTGCATCAGCCACCCAAAGGCGGCCAGCGGTTATTGGTCTCCGGCGCTTGTGGCGCCGGGTTCTGGTATGTACTCTCTCACACCATAAACGCTTTCGATAACCGGCGTTCGCGATATGAGATAACGATCCTCATAAAGCAGGAAGGGGCCCATACGGACCCCTTCCTCACCGGCTACCTCATGCTTGTGGAGCAGCCAGTATAGACAACGATACGGCTCACTCAGCGTCAGCAGCCGGAGCGGCAGCGGCGTCAGCAGCCGGAGCGGCCTCAACCGGTGCGGCATCTTCCGGCACCTCGACGGTGACGACGGATTCTTCCGGATCCTCGACATCGAGTACGACGCTTCCGGCAGCACGACGTCCTTGGCGAAGACCTTGGAACCATCGGTCAGGCCATCAACGTTGACCACGATCTTCTCCGGCAGGTTGGCGACATCGGCGCGGACCTTGAGCTCCTGGATGTCGACGAATGCGACAGCAGCGCTTCGGGTGCCTTCGACGAACACCGGCACCTCGACGTCGATCTTCTCGCCGGCCTTGACCTCGTAGAAGTCAACGTGCTCGACGATGCGCTTCACCGGGTTGCGCTGAACATCCTTGACGACGGCCATCTTGGTCTCGTCGCCGTACTTGATGGTGAACAGAGCGTTGGTGTGACGCAGGGACAGGGTGGTCTCCTTCATCGGCAGCTGCACGAAGACCGGATCCTCGCCGCCGGCGTACACGGTGGCCGGAATGAGGTTGGCGACGCGCATGCGGCGGGCAGCGCCCTTGCCGAACTCGGTACGGGCAGCGCCTTCAAGAGTGATGGTGGTAGCCATAATCAATATCTCCTTGATACATCGTTCTTATGTTTCGGCGCACCGACGAGCCGCATAAAAAACCCAAGGAGTTTCATATCATACGCCAAGTCGATAACGGAGGCGGAACCTCCCTCGCCAAGACAACAGTTATCTAGTATACATGGTGCGCTGACATTTCCCTGCAATCAGAGGAGCAAGGTGCATAAAACGCGGACTATGCGCAAACCCACGTACAATCGTAGTCAGACAAGCACCAACCAGTGGTAAGGAATCAGAAAATGGCAACGACGCATGACCATTCCGCGCTCATCCGCAACATTCAGCTCGCGACTGGCGTCACGACCGTCGCAGCGACGGGATTGCTCGCGGCGTCAGCACATATGCTGTTCCGCTTTGCCATCGACACGCAGTGGAAGCATCCATTTTCCATCAGGCGCTGATCGCTCCGGATCGCGAGGGAAAGATGAACCAAGGCGAGGCCAAAGAGGCCGAGCAATGGTTTTCCGAAACGAAACAGCCGGTATCCATCACCAGCCGCGATGGGCTTAAGCTGCATGGCTGGCTCTTCGATCCGGATTGCATCGACCCGACGCCGCATATATATGCCATCTGCGTGCATGGCTATACCGGAGCCCCTGAAGAACAAGCCAAATGGGCACACCGCTATGCCCGCATGGCTTCACCGTCCTCGCACCATCCCAACGGCCCAGGATCTGAGCGAAGGACGATATGTAGGCATGGGATGGTTGGAGCGCAATGATCTGCTTGATTGGATACGGCTGATTGTGGATAGCGACGATCAAGCACGCATTCTCCTATTCGGAGGATCCATGGGAGCCACGACGGTGATGATGACGACCGGCACGCCGGAACTGCCACGCAATGTCATCGCGGCAATCGCCGAAAGCGGATACACTTCCGCCCGCATGGAATTCATAGACAGCGCGCGAGGCATGTTCCACATGCCAAAGCTTCTCGCCTCGGCATGTGTGGACGCGGCGGGTCTGATCTGCAAGCGCCGTGCCGGCTATGATTTCACCGAAGCGTCCTGCATACCGTCATTGCGGCATACGGTCATTCCGATGCTGTTCATCCATGGAGGAAAGGACCGCATGGTCAGCCCACGTTTCCTCGACATGAACTACAACGCCTGCTCCAGCATCGACCGCGAACGTCTGCTGGTTCCGGACGCCGATCATATGGAAAGCTCCGCCGTGGATCCGAAACGCTACTGGGACACCGTATACGGATTCATCCGTCGTTCATTCAAGATCTGACAGCCGAACCCCAAAAAATATAAGCGGTAATGGAAACGCCTCCGGCGAAAGATGGCGCCCCTCACCGCCCGAAGTTCTCAAGACATGCCCGATGCCCGTTCCGTCAGTGCCGTTCTCCCGGATTGCATATCTGCATGGCGACGCCATCCTCCATAATATGGAATCCATGCTTCTCATAGAACGTGGCATTCTTGCTTTCCTCAGGCATAACCTCGATATACAGGTAATCGTGGTATCGCTGCTTGACCATGCCGACAAGATGTCCGGCAATGCCGCGCCCTTGGCATTCAGGATCGACCAGCACATAGTGCATGTATGCCACCATCTCCGTGTCATCAAGCACTCGCACCAGACCCACCAGACGTTCGCCATCCCATGCGCTGAATACGGTGGATGACCCCATCAACGCCTTATGCAACCGTTCAGGATATTGACCGGACACCCAGCCGACTGAAAGAAACAGTCGCTGGGTCTGTTCCTTGGTGAATTTCTTTTCATCCGTATATGTGATAACCATATGGCAAGCATAGAATTGCCGGTATGAAACCGTCTCCTTCTATCTTTGCATACGAAACACAAGTGTCTCGGCCACTCCCCTCATGTATCGAAGTGCGCGGAGCCCACGTACATAATCTGAAAGACGTCGACATCGACATCCCGCTCAACAGCATGGTCGGCATAGCCGGAATCTCAGGCTCAGGAAAAAGCTCCCTCGCGCTTGGCGTGCTGTACGCGGAGGGATCACGACGCTATCTGGAAGCGCTATCGACCTATACAAGAAGACGTATGACCCAGGCAAGCCGCGCAACCGTCGACGAGGTGCGTCATATTCCGGCGGCATTGGCACTGCATCAGCGTCCATCAGTGCCTGGAGTCCGTTCCACGTTCGGCACAATGAGCGAACTGCTCAACAGTCTGCGCCTCCTGTTCTCCCGGATCGGATCGCACGTGTGCGAACACTGCGGAGCACGCAACCAACCCACGATGAACGTTGCCGCCGAGCTTCCGATGCATTGCACGTTCTGCGGCGGACTCATGCATCCGCCATCAGCGGAGGATCTCGCATTCAACGCCGCGGGCGCGTGTCCGACATGCTCAGGCACCGGAATCATGAGGGAAGTCGACCGTTCCGCCTTGGTACCGGATGAGTCGAAAAGCATTGACGAGGGAGCCGTGCTGCGTGGGGATCGTTGATGTGGGATTTGATGAAGCAAGTATGCGGGGCCATGGGAGTACGTACCAACGTACCGTTCAACCAACTCACCGAACAAGAACGAGATATCGTGTTCGCCGGCCCAGCCATCAAGAAGCACATCCTATACAAGCCGAAAAAAGGCGACGATTTCGCCGAACTCGACTTCACGTACTACAACGCCGTATACACCGTGGAGAACGCCCTCACCAAAGCCAAGGACGAAAAAGGGCTTAAACGTGTTGCGAGGTTCCTCAAAGAGCGTCCCTGCAGCGATTGCGGAGGGACCAGACTTTCCGAACGCGCCCGCCAGCCACGTATCAGAGACATCAATCTGGCTCAGGCAACCGCGATGTCTCTGGACGCACTCGTTTCCTGGGTAGGGTCCGTGCCGGAATCGCTGGAACCACATATGCACACCATGGCGAGCGCCATCTGTGAATCGTTCCTCAATACGTCACGGCGTTTATTGGAACTCGGTCTCGGGTATCTGTCCTTGGACCGCGCCGGAGCCACGCTGTCCACCGGCGAGCGCCAACGCGTGCAGCTTGCCCGCGCCGTGCGCAATCGCACCACAGGCGTGTTATATGTGCTGGATGAGCCGTCGATTGGGTTGCATCCCGCGAATGTCGACGGACTGCTCGGTGTCATGCGTGACCTGGTGGCTGATGGCAATTCCGTGGTAGTGGTCGATCATGACACTCGGGTGCTGGCCGAAACCGATTATCTCATCGAGATGGGGCCAGGTGCCGGCGCAAAGGGCGGTCAGGTGATTGCGCAGGGAACGGTGCCGCAGGTGATTGATACCCGCGAATCGCGCATCGCGCCGTTCCTTGCCCAGGGTGGCAACGTTCATGACCGTGTGCGTGACAACATTGACGCCCATGAAATCTTCTCCGCAGGACGAATTCATATGGAAACCGACCGTCTGCATACCGTCGGCCCGTTATCGGTAGATATTCCCCGTGGACGGCTGACCGCCGTAACAGGGGTATCCGGTTCCGGCAAGACGACGATGGTACTGGAGATGTTGATGCCCGCTTTGCAGTCGCGGATCGACAGGTCGCCGCAGCCGACGCAGGTGCGGCTCCTCGAGGCGGACGGTGTGTCCAAGGCACATCTTATCGATGCCACGCCTATCGGCGCGAACATACGTTCCACCGTCGCTACATATTGCGGCGTCCATGACGATCTTCGACGCGCGTTCGCAAAAACAGATGCTGCGCGGACCATCGGTCTGAAAGCGGGGGCATTCTCCTATAACACTGGCAAGCTGCGTTGCGCGACGTGCGACGGCACGGGATCGATTTCGCTCGACGTGCAGTTCCTGCCTGACGTCGATATCGAATGCCCGGCATGCCATGGCTCGCGGTATTCCGATGCAATCGCCGAGCTGAAGCTCCCCTGCACCGACGGAGTGGCGTATTCGATGCCGCAGTTAATGACAATGACCGTCGACGATGCCATGCCTGTCTTACGAGATGTCAAACCGATCCAAACGAAGCTTGCCACGTTGCATGAATTGGGTTTGGGCTATCTTGCGTTGGGCGAGCCAACTCCCGCGCTGTCGGGCGGTGAGGCCCAGCGTTTGAAATTGGCCAGCGAGATGGGGCGGAAACAGCATGATGCGGTATTCGTGTTCGATGAGCGACAATCGGCTTGCATCCGCTTGATGTTCGCGTGCTGCTGCACGTGTTTGATGAACTTGTAGCGAATGGCGCGACGGTGGTCGTCATCGAACATGATTTGGACGTGATTGCCAATGCGGACTATGTGGTGGATATGGGACCGGGCGGCGGTGAAGCAGGCGGACGCGTAGTATGCGAGGGAGCGCCTTCTCGGATCGCCGCATGTCCGGAAAGCGTCACTGGACGATACCTACAATCGTCGCAATGCTGATATTGTCCCATCTTCGGGCATCTGCAGTCAGTCTGATGATGGGACAGGCAGTTCCCGCCATGCTTGAAGATGATGCAGCGCACGTACGATGTTGCATTGATCAAGTAACGTCCCTTCAGCGGCGCACATGGTGGGATACCACATGCGATGGCGGAGCGTGGCTTGTTTGCCAGTACCTTTGATGAGTTCGCCTTCATCAGAGGCATATTGAAAATGCAGATGACTGAGCAGTCCCCCGTGTCTGAGCACGGAGCGTTCAGGCATGGGCTCCATCGCGATGAGTACGGCGAAGGGATCGGAGGCACCGGCATCGCTAGCGTGGAACACATAGCAGGGTTTGCCTTCCAGCCCCTTGTCGTGCACATGATCGAGCCGATATTCATGTGTTGTGATGGGGGTGCGTTTTTCGTCCAGCCAAGTCAGGTTAAAGCCTGCGACAGCATCATCGTCGCCAACTGCGGACGGCTGCTCGATATGCCATCCACCAATGCGGAATCGCCACTCCTTGCCCGAGGTTTTGCAGGCTTTTGCCAGAAGCGTCGCGCATCGCCGAGCATCATGATCGCGAACAGCGGCTTGGATCGCATGGCTTTCGTCGAATCCTTCCAAGCCCGGTCAAGGTTCGGGTCATGATTGTTGATCAAATGTTCGAAGCTAATCCAGTCTCCCAGCCAATCGTTCACATTGAAGTCCATGCCAGACGATCCTCTTCTTCTCCCTGTTCGTTATGCAGTTCGTCTTCCAGCGCTATGATGCGGTCGCACCATAGCGCTGCAAGCTCATAATCATGTGTTACGACCAACACCGCTTTGCCACGGTCCGCGAGCTTTCGCAGAAGTCCGCCGACTTGGGTCATATGCAACCGGTCCAGTCCGCTGGTCGGTTCGTCCAAAACAATGAATCGCTTATCGCTCATCAAAGCGCAGGCTATAGCCAGCCTCTGCTTTTGACCGCCGGATAAACTCATCGGGTGGCGCTGCACGGAATCCAATAGGTCGAGGTCTCGTAGCACAGCATCGCATCGGTCACGCACAGCGTCATCCATCCCATCAAGTCCCAGTAATGCCTCTTCCCGAACACTATCGGAGAAGAGCTGGTAATTGACGTCCTGCATGACGAGAAATCCGGCACGAGTCAAAGCGCCGCGGCTCGCTTTCGTCCCATTCAATAGCACCATGCCGTTCAACGGAGCGGCAAGACCGCATAGCGTACGTGCCAAAGTGCTTTTGCCAACCCCGTTCGACCCCATAAGGCCAAGAATCTCACCCTCGTGAATGTCGAAATCGGGAATATCACGTGCGAATACGGGTGTCTTGCGGCCTAGAAGTCCCCGCTTTGTATGGCCTACACTCAGGCCGCGCACACCAATGACGACCTGTCGCTTGTCCTCGTCGGGCGCAATGCTCCATGTTGGAGTTTACGATGCACGGCAAGCCTGTATGGTCTGTCATCGAGGGCGCGCAATCCTAATGCCGCGACGCGCTGTTCGGACATCGCCAGAAAATCGGACGCCTCATATTCACCGAGAATCGTACCGTGATCGAACACTATGAAACGGTCCGCTAAATCCGCGCACCATGCAAGACGGTGTTCGGCAATGACGATGGTCATTCCATCAGCTCTCAATCGGGAGACCATGTCATGCAGCCTGCGAATCGCCACCATATCTAAATTACTTGTCGGCTCATCCATAACGATGAGTCCAGGAGCCAGCATGGTCGATGCCGCGACAGCAAGCTGTTGCTTCTGGCCACCTGAAAGCGTCATGATCCTACGACCTAATAGATGCCTGATGTGAAACTGCTCCGCGACATCATGCACGCGTTGCCGAATCCGCGCGGGAGACATGCCCGTATTCTCGCAGGGGAATGCCAGCTCATCGGTGGAATCAGCATTGAAATACTGCGTCTTCGGATTCTGGAATACGCTGCCCACCTGTCCCACATAGCTTTCCACAGGAGCCAATCCGGCGCGGATTCCGCACGTCATATGGATGCCCTGCAAATCGCCGGAATAGAAACCAGGTATCAGACCATTGAGCAAACGTGTGTACGTGGTTTTGCCACAGCCGCTTTGTCCACATAAGATGCAATCTCGCCTTGCGGTATGGCACAGCTGATGTCATTCAGCGCATCGACCTCAGCAGCTTCATCAGCATGATATGCGAATGAGCACCGTTGCGTCCATGCGACTATCCGATTGATATCACTTCCGATACTCACCATGCTCCTCCAATGCCCAATGCCAGAGGAACCGTGCAGATGACCATCCATGCCCAATCAATGCCATGCATGCGGATTTCGGTATGACATGTATGAGGCCCGCGAATGCCGATTCCTTTGGTCAGTGCGGCTACGGACAAATCCTGGGCGACCCCCGTAGCGTTCATCAACAACGGCATCAGGATGTATTCCAAAGACTGAGCCGGATGACGGAGCAGGGCGAATGTCCCCTGGGCGATGCCACGTAATGCCATCGCGTCACGAATCTGATGGTAATCGTCATGGATTGTCGGGAAGAACCGGATGCACACCACACATGGAATCACAATCGTCTCCGGAATGCGCATGCGCCGCAGGGCACACACGAATTGACTGGCCGTAGTCGTGGTGAATGCGTATATGCCGGCAATCAGACAAGGCATCATCATCCGGATGCCGACACAAAGCAAACCAAACATATGCAACCAGCTGCCGCCATCGTCAAGCGTCGATGCCCAAGTCCCCACTAGTAGCAATACATAGATGCAACCGAAGCGTACCGCAGCCGCCCATCGTCCCGCGCCGAGCAGTGCAGAAGAAGCAGCAATACTGTAAGCGACTCCACAACCACGTCGACATGGAAGAACAGCAACAGGTTGGCCAATGCCACTAGGTACAGTTTGGTTCTTGGGTCCAGGGCCATCAGATGATGCCGGTCTTCGCAAAATGCTTCTTCAGCATACGCTGCCCAAACCAGCCTCCGAGCAACGCACATACCAGTACCACTATCATGCAATGAAAAACGTGCCGGTATTGACATGTGCGAACACACCATCGATATAGGACGAGTCCTTGCCACGGGCCTGCAGACTGGCCACATAGGCATCCTTCATGAACCACAACGGCAGAATCGGACCGGTCAGCCATAGCAGAACACGACATAACTCGCCAGGATACCTGTCTTGCTCCGATAGTCCCCGGCGCGAGCGATGGCATCAGCGATGACCGGAAACACGATGCTCGCAGCAAGGGAAAGGATGAAATGTCCGGATACGAACAAGAACAATCCGACGACGATGCCCATCACGCTAATCGCGCCGAATTTTCCGACCTTGGCAACCAGGAGCATATATACGCAACCACAGATCAATGCGGCGACCGCAGGCAGAAGAATCATGCCGAATCCCATCAAAGCCACGGAACTGAACAGCGTGGCCACGGCGACCAGCACGAAATACAAGGCAGTGAACACACCTATCGTGATGAGATCGGGAATGGTCAGATGCCTCGACTTGGTCGACATGCCCTGCTGCGTCATGGTCAGTCCTTTCGATTGTCATGGGCGGCCAGCCACCAATGTATCGAGGAAACACGGAAAAGACAATAGTTTTTCCTCGTTTTCATGGAAAACTATCCAATCCGCGTCGCGGTAATCCATAAACCATCCATACCCAGAGACAATGAAACGACGCCCCGAGTCAACGTCCTCGCTCCAGTCTCAGACGACAAGGCAATATCCCAATGCCGCGGCCATCACAGGAACCACCACCGACGTCAGCACATATCCCACGAACACGGTGATCCGCCCACCGCGCAACAACGTCACGGATTCGTTCATCATGGTGGAGAATGTGGAGAATCCACCAAGGAAGCCGGTCGCCAACATCACATGCGCGGGATCCGACAGAAACCGGCGTGAGTACAGACCTGCAATCACGCCTGCCAGGAATCCGGCAATACTGTTGATCACAAAGGTCGACAAAGGAAATGCCTTATGCCAAGAAGCTTTGATAACGGAATCACAAACATACCTTGCGGCGGCGCCGAGACCACCACACAGGCACACCGATACGGCGATGACCGCATTATTCATCAGTCCGCCTCCTTGCCCATGGCATGGCGATCACCATCGTTATGCTCAGTACCGGCAAACCGCAGCCCGACATGCGCGCCAACGTATGCCAGCAGACAGCCCACGATGAAGGTCGTGCAACAATACGCCGCACAATCCATGGCTTTGCCGTCATGCAGCATAGTGAATTCCTCGAGGGCGAGAGTGGACATGGTGGACAATCCTCCACACATGCCCATGCCACATCCACGGTTCACATATTCCTTCGCGCGTCCCACGGTTCTGCGGGTTCCTCCCAGCCATGCCGAAAGCGCCGCGTATACGAAGCAGGCGGCCATATTCGCCGCGAATGTGCCGATATGGAATGCGCCGCAGTCGGGAATGACCGAACAAGCGTAGCGTAATGCGGTTCCGATGCATCCCCCAAGGAACACCACGCATATGAGATCGACTCGAATGATATGTTGTCGTGCCATGTATCTTCTTTCCAGCGAGGTGCCGAACCAATATGACAGACATGGAAGAATGGCGATGCCACAACCGCTGAAAGCCATAAGGTACAGCACACCCTATGTCGTAGGAACCATCAGCGGGTTTGCGGTTCGAAGCCTGTAACGGCTTCAGGCGAGTCCCCTCACCGCAGTCCAGTATATCCGGCACGCGAGGCCGTCCGTACCATCATTCACGATGCGGACAACTTCCCCGGACTACCGCAACGTACGATCCATAACCGTCGCCAATAGCGCGGCGACCCCCAAACCGCAACTGTGATGCCAATGCCGTGGAGCCCTCCATCAGTGACCGTCTCACCGAAGAACACGCCACTCAATGAGGACGCACCGATAGACCCGATATAGATGGACGTGCGCAGCAGACCAGACGACGTGCCAATATGCTCGGATGCCGCTCGCGATATAGCACGGTCTGACTGGTCGACATGCTGAGTCCCAACACCAGTCCCGCGACAGCGGAGGCGGTCAACGGCAATACGACCATGCCAGCGGATGACGTGCAAGCCAACAACATGCCCACCGCCACCATCGCCGAACAGCACACCATCAACGGCAGGCGCACTATCGGCTTCTTCGCGATGGATAACGAAGCCACTGTCGCCACCACCCCCATCGGAATGATGAACATGCCGGAAACACCGGCGTTCATATGGCAGGCATCCTCCAACCACTGGGGCAAGGCGTACATGACCACATAAGCGCCAAGCATGGTGAGCATCGCACGCAGAAAATTCAACGTCATCGCATTATCCGCCGCGAGTGAACGCACATCGACGAAAGCGTTGCCGCATGCAACTCCCACGCGACAAAAGCCAACAAAGCGATGACAGTGACGCAACCGGACACCTTGTCGAAAGTAGGCAAACTCATAAGAACAATCAGCAGCGCGCTGATTGTGATGGAGAATAGCAACAGACCCATGACATCGAGATGCGCGATGAAGAAGGATACGGTCATGCGATGTTCATGCTTCGCATCGGGCTCGATGCTTGCCAATCCCAGCACAATCGTGATGATGCCGACCAACACGTTGACGAAGAAGGTGGAGCGCATCCCAAAAAGGTGACCAACAGGCCGCCCAACGGTGGACCGACAGCGATGAGCACCAGTCCCACCATAGCGAGAATGGAAAGGACCAACGAAGGCGGTTCCGCCAATCCCATGCGATCAGCCCGTCTGCGAACCAGCAGCATGGCAGCAGGATAGCCACAGGATGTGCCCGCACCAATAAGCACACGCGACGTCAGCAGCACGCCGAGATTCGGGGCGAAACCACCCAGTAGTCCTCCAATCATGACCAATGCCGCACCGGCCATGAACACCGAGCGAGACCAATGATCTCAGAAAGCTTGCCCGCCGTCGGCTGCGCGATGGCACATGTCAGGTACAGCGCAGATATCAGCAGGGTCGCCCTTCCGGCATCAATCCGCAAATCATGTGAAATCGGTGCGAGCGCCGTCGAGATAAGCGTGCTGTTGACAGGGTTGAGACCGACCCCAAATATCATCGCCATGATGAAGGTCTTGGGAAACGCGGGAGTTTCTCTTGTCTTATCAGCCGTCTTCATCGCGTGTCGCCTCCCGTCGGCAGCGATTCCGTGGCGGCGATGCGTTCGATCAATGTGGTCGCAGCGGCGAGGTCCCCGCGCTCGCCGTCATCCAATGCATATTCGATGGCATGCGCCAGCCAAGTTGTTTGGCTAGCGGTTACGTGGGCGAGGAACGCATGTCCTTCATCGGTCAAGCCGACCAGTCGACGACGACGATCTTTCGAATCGGCATGCTGTGTGACATACCCTGTGGACCTCAGTAGTTCAAGACGCTGGGTGATGGCCTGTTGCGATACGTGTTCGTACGCGGCCAAAGTCGATACCGACAGTTCTCCCTCGGTATCCAGCCGCTTCAACATGGCAAGCTGCGAAGCGGTGATGCCCCGTTCCGCGATGCCGGCCTCATGCTTCATCCGAGCTTGCACCTGCTGACCGCAATCGCCAATTCCATGGCGACATCCGATGTCGAATATTCGTCTTTCGTATCCATTTCGATTGCCTCCAGCTGGCCACCATAGCACTTACACAAGCTACTTGTGCAATCTGCTTGCGGATTTCCTCGCATGACGCCACTCGCCGCAAGGTTCAAACCGTTATCGCCCTGAACAACAAAAAGGGCCATCCCACTTTTGCAGGATGGCCTCCATATAAGAACAACAGACCTCAGGCAAGTTTGCCGTAGGCTTCGGCATCCACCGGCTCGAGCCATTCGTTGCTCATGGATGCCGGATCGCCCGCAGACCATGAAGGTAGATGCGAGCATGATTCGCCGGGGGCGGCGCCATGCCAGTGCTTCGTATCCGCGGGGATGCAGACGGCCTGCCCGGCCTTGAGCTCCTTTGGCTCCTGTCCCTCGATCTGGTAGTAGCCGCAACCGCCGACCGCGATGAGTACCTGCGCCGCGTTGTGATGGATGTGCCAGTTGTTGCGGCAACCCGGCTCGAAGGTCACGTTATGGATGGCAATCTGCGGAGTCTCGAGCACCGGAGCAAGGTAGCTCTGTCCCACGAAGTACTGCGCGAAGCCGTCGTTCGGTTCTCCCATCGGGAATGCGCTCGGATTTTCCATTGTCGACCCGTCCTTTCATTTATGCTCTGTACCGTTCCCTATTCAACGCCCGGCGAAAAAGAATGTCCAATGTGAGTATGGTATATCGTTCCATGCGTCGATTGCATATCAAACCATTCATGCGAGGTATTGGTTCTGCCAATCGAAACGGGATATGCTGACCTTCCGAACATCAACGGCAGAAGAGCTTCAGTATGACTGACATGAGCTACGCCCCACTGGATGGTCCGGCATCCAAGTTTCCAAGGTCTGCCTTGGCGGTATGAGTTTCGGCAAGACCTCCCCGTAATTCCATCAGTGGACCATCGATGCCGACGCCACCGAACAGCCGTCAGTACAACATGGCGCTCACCCCATACTCCCCATGGCGTCCGGCCATCTGACCCATCCGTCCTGGGATTCCGATTCCAAACGCGGCACCACCGACGGCACCATGCGCAACAAGTACGATCAGGCACGTGCGCAGGATATGCCGATCATCGAACGCGTGCACGGGCTCGCGGAACGGCTCGGCGTGCCGATGGCGCGGATCGCCCTCGCCTGGCATTGGGCCAAGGACGTCACGGCACCGATCGTCGGCTGCTCGAAGACGGAGCGCGTGGATGATGTCATCGAAGCACTTGGAGTAAAACTCAGCGAATCCGACATCGCCTATCTTGAGGAGCCGTACACGGCGCATGAACTGGTCGGCCCATTGGCCAGGCCGGGCGAGCGCGCGCTGGCCGGCACCCTTGCGCCGATCTGAAGGAGAAAGCCAAGTAGCGCCACACGTCGCCGGAAAGTGGCTAGCGCACCGGGATGCAGATCTCGGTCACGAACTGGGCGGGATCCGATGTCAACCCTTCATCGATCAACGCGATCTCACGTGAGAACCCGGTGATGTCGAGACCCTGCTCTGCGGTGTACCATATCAGCTCGCGATACCGGTCGGGGGCATCGCCATGACTCCCCCGGAACCGGATGCGCACGCAATCGGTCTCCGGCAATGCCACGGTGTCGCCCTCATATTCGTCCTCGTCGTCAAGCAATAGGAACACCAACCCGTAATCGGCATATCCGCCCTGTTCCAACGATTCCTTGTCAATGCCGACGCCGACCTTGCCGAGGAAGACCAGCGAATCCTTCTGATGCTGCTCCAGCTTGCGGATCGAATATTCCAGGCCGAGATACGAGTCGACCTTCGGTGAATCCCTGATCCAGACGATCCTGCAGGCGGGTTGCCGCACAACACGTATCACGTCGAATTCGGACTGCTCAGCGTCCCGCAGCCGCTCCAAGCGATGGTCGATCTTCCGCTGGACCATTTCCAGCTCATGCTGTTTGCGCTCGATCAGGGCTTTCTGTGCAACAAGCTTGTCCTCGATGACATGCACGTCGCGATTGTGCAGGAACTCGGCTATCTGCGTCAACGGCATATCCAGCACACGCAGGTACCGGATTGTGTTCAGCACCTCGAACTGCTTGGCACCGTAATACCGGTACCCGGTGCGCGGGTCGATATATTCGGGTTCCAGCAAGCCGCAACGCTCATAATGCCGAAGCGTGCCCAGCGACACATTGAACATATCTGCAACCTTGCCTATACGGAACAGTCTGCCGTCACCCGGCAAAGCGTCGCGCCCTCCACTTCGCTCACTCGCCGTCATGCACGCGCCTTCTCCGAAATTACGCCGTGACGCTTGAGCCACGCGTAGAAGCCAAGACAGATCAGCACGGAAAGCAGCGATCCGGCGGGCGCGGCGACGCCCATGGGGAACAAGGTGTTCGGGAACAGCTTGGATGCCAGATACGCCCCGGGCACACGGACCAGGGTGATGGCCACGATATTGTGGATGAATCCGATATAGGAGCGCCCGCATGCGGCGAAGAAGCCGCTGAAGCAGAAGTGGATGCCCGCGAAGATGCTGTCGACGATGTAGCTGCGGATGTACTGTGTTCCCAGCAGGATTACCGTCGCATCGGTGGTGAACAGGCCGACGATGGAGCCCGCCGTCAGTTCCACCACAATCGATATGACGATGCCGTAGACGACGGTGATCGCGGTGGCGTATCGCAGTGTCTTCGTCGCTCGCTCCATCCTGCCGGCACCGATGTTCTGCGCCGAGACGGCGGATACCGTGGCCAGCATGGACGACGGTACCAGGAACAACGCGCTGATCACCTTTTCGACGACGCCGACAGCTGCCGCATCGTTCAGGCCACGGTAGTTGGCGATGACCGTGATGATGATGAAGGCGATCTGGATGCAGCCGTCCTGAACCGCCGTCGGCACTCCGATGCCGAGAATGCCGCGGAGCATGGCCCTATCGGGGCGAAGATCGCCGAACTTCAGTCTGATGCCCGTACGCCGGCGGCGAATCGCCACCAATGTCACGGTCACACTGATGGCCTGCGCCAGTGTGGTGCCCAATGCCGCGCCCGAGGGACCAAGACGCAGCCAGCCCATAAACAGGTAGTCGAACACGATGTTGCAGAAGCATGCAACCGCAATGAAATACATGGGGCTTTTCGAATCGCCCATCCCACGGAACACCGAGCTGATAATGTTGTACGCGACGATGAACGGGATGCCGATATAGCAGATGGTCAGATACTGCGCGGTTCCCTCGACGGCTTCGACTGGCACGCCGATCAGCGAGATGATGTTGTGCACGTTCAACAGCAGAACGACCGTCAGCGCCAACGCGATTCCTGCGAACAGCGTGATGACGTTGCCGATGGCCTTGGCCGCACGGTCGAGCCTGTTCGCGCCGACCGCACGGCCGATGGTGACGGTCGCGCCCATGGCAAGACCCACGATGACCACGGTGAGCATGTACAGCACCTGGCTGCCGTTCGCCACCGCGGTGATGCCGTCGATGCCGATGAACTGTCCGGCGATGAACAGATCGGCCATGCCGTACAGCGTCTGCAGGAAATACGACAGCAGATACGGCAACGCGAAGGTGACGATCGTTCTGAACACGCTTCCCGTTGTCAGGTTCTTTCCCATGGGTTGTCTCTTATCCTCCCGTTTCGGCCTATGTCTTCCAGCAGGAAGGCTAAACCTTACAATGGTTGTAGAGTCAATCCCAAAGCATTGTCATGTCCAATATGCGGAAAACCGTCTTTCACCCCATGACCGGAGCGGTGGCTTCGTCTTCCCCGTCCGGCTCGTCGGCGAGACCCATGAGCTCTCCCATCTTGTCCGCGTACACGCCCGTCTCATGCATGAGCAGGGCCCGCACTGCCCGAAGCGATTCGCGATCCCGAGGAAGACGGTACAAGCGATGGTCGCGGCCATTTCGCCAAGCTTTTCATAGTTGTCCAACATGCGTTTGCGATCCTTGTGCGAAGCGAGCATCGCATCCATGCGATCCTCCGGTTCGGCGAAAAAGATATATCCGGCAAGGGTAAGCAGCAGACCAGCCTTCCTCACATTGCGTGCCTGGCTGTCAAGTTCTTTGACACCATTCTCGAACATGGTTCGATCACGCAGTCTGAAGCCTTCCTGGAGAAGACCCGAAGCCGACGGCCCCATAAGGGAGATGGCAAGGTCATGCAGATAGAGCGGGTCTTTCCATATATCCTCCACTTCATATACGCCATTGTCCTCGATCTCGGCCAGTAGTTGGGCGACGGGCTTAGTGTTCTCATCCCACAGATTCCGATATGCCTCCACAATGTGTTCGGCGTCATACAGATATCTGGCATCGAGCAAGCCGGATATTCCAATGAGCTGGTGACGCTCAGATCCACAGAACAGGCATATTCCAGATCCGCCTTGATCCGCATATCCTGCAACTGGGCGCATACATGCCTGTATCGGAAATCGGGATCACATCCCAATTCGACCACTTTCGGATCATCGCGGAGCATACACATACCCAATCCCCCATAAGCGAGAACCATCAGCGCCGCATCAGCGGCCCTAGGCTCGCCCCCTCCCCATCGCAACAGAGTGTATGCGGCCAGACGGTAGGTCTGTCGCAGGTATTCCATCATGCATTCGAGCCGTTTCCTCCTTCCGCCTCCGCTCTTCTTCCCCTTGGTCTTTTTCCTTCGGAACACCTCACGTGTATCGAACAGACCAAGCTGGAACGGCATCCTGTTGCTCGGCCGATGCGTCGCCACCGCGACGGAAGCATCATTAATCATTTCATACAGCCATGCGCTCATGCCGTATTTACGAACCACATTGCGGCATCCGGTCAGGAATTCGGCATCATAGCTATTTGGAACCGATCCAATATGATCATATCCATGTCGAGGTTCACCGGCCATGACGTGCCGCCGAACAAGTCATCCGCAAGCTCGTGCACCACGTCATCGAACAGGGAAAGCGGACCTTCCATATCGTGTTCGAGACGTATCCGATCAAGGTCCGCGAAACAACGCCCCGAGCTGTACCGGTCGAAGCGCTCGATCAGCCGATCCATCGTTTGCAGGAAAGCCTGTTCGTCCATATTGAATGGCGTGGCCACGGCAACTGTCATATGCAACTCCTTCGTCGTAGAGATGCACCTACTGTCGCATATCCGTCCACCTCTCCGTCACAATCCTTTGAAAAAAGTGAATAAGTGGACAATTTCCACCTATCCACACCCCCATACCTGTCTGTGGACAACTTGCGCAATAACAAAAGGCCCTTCCTCCAAAAAGAGGAAGGGCCTGATCTTCGCGTAGGCGACGAGCCGGTCCGTCAGTTGATGAGTTCCTTGACCGCTGCGATGACGGCTTGCAGACTCGCCTTGGCGTCACCAAACAGCATCTGCGTGTTGTCTTCGAAGTACAGCTCGTTCTGGATGCCGGCATAACCGGTGCCACGGCCACGCTTCATGACCACCACGTTCTGCGCCTTGTCGACGTCGAGAATCGGCATGCCGGAAACCGGGGTGCCCGGCTTGCGGGCGGCCGGATTGGTCACGTCGTTGGCGCCGACCACCAGAGCCACGTTGGCCTGCGGGAACTGCGGATTGATGTCATCCAGGTCGACGAGCTCCTCATACGGGACGTTGGCCTCGGCGAGTAGCACGTTCATATGGCCAGGCATACGGCCTGCCACCGGATGGATGGCGTAGGAGACTTCGACACCATGGTCCTTGAGCAGGGTGCCAAGGTCAGCGAGCTCACGCTGGGCCTGGGCCTGGGCCAGACCGAAGCCCGGCACGAAGATGACCTTCTCTGCGTAGACGAGCTGGACGGCCAGATCGTCGGCGGAGGTTTCCTTCATGGTGCCCTCCAGCCCCTCTCCGGCGCCCGCCGCAGAATTGGAGCCGCCGAAGCCACCAGCCAAGACGGACAGCAGCGGACGGTTCATAGCCTTGGACATGGCGATGGACAGGGTCACGCCCGCCGCACCGACGAGCGCGCCGGCCACGATCAGGGCGATGTTGTTGATGGCCAGACCGGACATGGCCACTGCGGTGCCGGTGCAGGCGTTCAACACGGAGATGACGACCGGCATATCAGCGCCGCCGATCGGGATGACGAACACGAGGCCGTAGCACAGGGCGAACACGGTGGTCAGGATCGACCAGAGCAGACGCTGGTTCGGCTGCACGCACAACATCACGAAGGACACGATGGTGAGCACGACGAACAGGATGTTCCAGAAACCCTTGCCCGGCAGGCTCAGCTTCTTGACCCACTTGATGCCCTGCAGCTTGCCGGCTGCGATCAGCGAGCCGGAGAAGGTGACGGAGCCGATCATGATGCCCAGACCCGCGGTGATGAGCACCACGATGGATGGGGTTTCGGCGGAGGTCAGGATGTCGTTCAATGCCACGAGCGCGGCGGCGCCACCGCCCACGGTGTTGAACACGGAGACCAGCTGCGGCATGTCGGTCATCTTGACCTTCTTGGCGGAGACCACGCCCGCCACGGCGCCGATGACGATGCCGACAATCAGCACGATGACTGCGACGCCATGCTTGAAACCGTTGGAGCCTCACCTGCGAACAGCACGATGAAGGCCATGGCCACGGCGAACACCATGCCGATGGCGGAGACCATGTTGCCTTGCGGGCGGTCTTCGGGGAGTTCATCAGGTGCAGGCCGATGACGAACATCACTGCGGCCAGCAGATAGACGAACCATTCGATGACGCCGAGCGGCGTGCTCAGCATTTCGGCCAGGTACCCATTTACTTGGCCTCCTCTTCCTTCTTCTTGCCCTTGTCGGACTTGAACATCTCCAACATGCGGTCGGTGACGACGTAGCCGCCGACGACGTTCATCGTGCCCAGCACGGCGGCCAGGAAGATGAACACCCAGGCGAGCGGACTGGTGGCGTGCGCGGCGACGATGACGACGCCCGCGATGACGATGCCGTGGATGGAGTTGGCGCCCGACATCAGCGGGGTGTGCAGGGTGGCGGGCACCTTGCCGATGACCTCGATGCCGATGAGCAGCGCGAGGACGAACAGTGTGATCGCAACGACGATATCCATTGCTTTACTCCTCTTCCTTCTTGGCTTCCTCGCCGCGGCGGCCACGACCATGGCGTTGTCGAGCTCTTCGTTCAGGTCGATGGCGAGCTTGCCGTCACGCACGAAATGCGCCAGCACGTCGGCCACGTTGCGGCTCAGCAGGTTGGATGCGGTGGTGGACACGCCGCTGGCCAGATACGGGGCGCCGATGATGGTCACGCCGTTGTCGGTGACCTGGGTGCCGACGGAGGAGCCTTCGACGTTGCCGCCAAGGTCGCTTGCCGCGCAATCGACGATGACGGCGCCACGATGCAGACCGGCCACACCGGCCTTGGTCAGAAGGACCGGAGGCTTGCGTCCCGGCACTTTGGCGGTGGTGATGACCGATGTCGAAGCCGGCGGCCTTCTGATCGACCGCGGCCTGTTGCTGGGCCTGCTCTTCGGCGCTCAGCGCGCGTGCGTAGCCGCCTTCGCCCTGGCCCTTGGAGAAGTCAAGACCAAGGTCGAGGAACTTGGCGCCCAAGGATTCGACTTCGCCTTGGATGCCGGACGCACGTCGTACGCGGTGACGACGGCGCCGAGACGCTTGGCGGTGCCGATGGCCTGCAGGCCGGCGATACCGGCGCCAGAATAAGCACCTTGGCCGGGCGGATGGTGCCAGCGGCGGTGGTCATCATCGGCAGGAAGGAACCGTACGCGTTGGCTGCCACGATGGCGGCCTTGTAGCCCATCACGGAGTTCTGCGACGTCATTTCGTCCATGGACTGCGCGGAGCTCAGCTGACGCGGCAGCTTTTCCATGGCGACGCCCGACCAGACCGGCCTTCTCGATCACGGCGACGTAATCGGCATCGGTGAACGATCCCAACATGCCAATGATCCATGTGCCTGCTTGACGCGGGCGAGCAGCTCATTGCTTGGACGATCCACAAAACCCAGCGCGTCGCGCGTGCGATCACATCGTCGGCGGAGACGACCTGCGCGCCCGCCTTCGTATAATCTTCATCAACGTAGTGCGATGCGACGCCCGCACCGGACTCAATCAGACATGTAACACCTGATTTACGCAACCTCGTTACGATATCCGGTGTCAGAGCAACACGGGACTCGTGTTCGGAAGTCTCGTTGAGAACTCCGAAGACCACGGTGGCTTCAGCTTTTTCAGCCATAGGTGCCCTTTCTTCCTCGTTAAAGAAATCTAATGAACAGATACAGCGCCCAAGTGTAACGTACACGGCAACATCGCGGCCGCAATCGTTCATCTTTCGAATCACGGGCTGTATCCGGCATGCGCCGCCCGTTTCCCTGATGGCCTGTCACCTTACGCTACCGTAAGGTGACGTGTCGCGCGCGACGGGCTATCATTCCTTCTTTAGATACCGTTTATATACGTAGGAGAGTCACGTGTCCATCATCACCTCGTTGAACAAGCAGGCCACTAATCTCGCAAGGAAGGCGTTGCGCTTGGGCAACGATTTCGTGCACCCGGTCAGCGACGATTCCGGCAATACACCGGATTACAACGACCCGAACAGCATCCTCTCCCCCGATGGCCATATCGAGCTGCCGCACACCGCTGAATGGGGACCGGGATACCCGTCCACCACGTTCCTTGACCCTGAAACCGGACTGTTGACCACGAAGACAGAGGCAATCCGCCGCTAGACGAAGGCACCTCCATCTACGATATCTACGCCGACCGCGCCGCTCGTATGGGCGACGAACCATTGTACACGTTCAAGCAAGATGGCGATTGGCACACCAAGACCGCAAATGAGACGCTCGCCGACATCCGCGCCGTCGCGAAGGGCTTGCTGCATTATGGTTTGAAGAAGGGCGATGGCGTGGCTTTCATGTGCCGCACCTCCTACGATTGGGATGTGTTCGACGCGGCCGTCATGGCCTGCGGCGGCGTGCTCGCCACGATTTACGATACCGATTCCGCCGAGCAGATCCGCAATATCGTCAACAATTCCGATGCGCGTCTGCTGGTCGTGGAAACCACTGATATGAAGGCGAAGGCGGACGGGGCCGAAACCGAATGCCCGACTTTGGAGCACATCGTCTGCTTCGAGACCGGTGGTCTTGACGAGATCAAGGCGTATGGCTCCGGTGTGAGCGATGAGGCGCTCGATGCGCGAATCGATTCCGTGCAGAAGACCGATCTGTGCTCCATTGTGTACACGTCCGGTTCGACCGCCGCGCCGAAGGGCGTGGAGATGACGCATGAGCATTATTGCGCCACCGCGTTCAATCTGCCCGATTATATGCCGGAACTGCTGCATGACAAGAAGAACACCGTCCTGCTGTTCCTGCCTCAGGCGCATTCCTTCGCCCGTGCCATCAACTACATCTGTGTGGCGAGTAATCTGCATATCTACATCGCGCAGGGCATCAAGACATTGACCGCCGATTTGCAGGTGGCCAAGCCGACCATCATGATCGTTGTTCCGCGTGTGCTGGAGAAGGTGTACAACGCTGCTTCCCAGAAGGCCGGTCATGGCGCCAAGGGCGTTGCTTTCGCCGCAGCCGTGGTCGCCGCGCAGAATTATATGAAGGAAGTCAGCACCAAGGGGAAGACCGGAACGCTTACCAAGGCACGTCGCGCGGCGTTCGATCCGGTGGTCTATGCCTCGCTGCGTGAGGTGCTCGGCGGACGCGCCAAGTGGATCGTCGCGGGCGGTGCGCCGCTTGATCCGGAGTTGTTGGCGTTCTTCCGTGGTGCCGGCGTGCCGGTCTACGAAGGCTACGGATTGACCGAAACCACCGCGCCGTGCGCGTTCAACGTGCTTGGCGTGCCGTATCATCAGGGTTCCGTCGGCATCGCGTTCCCTGGTTTCGAGCTGCGTATCGCCGAGGATGGGGAGATTCAGGTCAAGGGCGCTTCGGTGTTCCCGAAGTACCATAAGAACGGCGAGGCCACCGAGGATTCCTTTACCGAGGATGGCTGGTACAAGACCGGCGACTTGGGCCGCATTGACGACGATGGCTTCCTGTACATCATCGGACGCAAGAAGGATCTCATCATCACCGCCGGCGGCAAGAACGTCTCCCCTGGCCCGATCGAGGATGTCATCAAGCGTTGCGAATTCGTCTCTCAGGCGTTGGTGCTTGGCGACAAGCGTCCGTTCATCTCCGCGCTGATCACGCTTGACGAGGAAGCGTTGCGTCCATGGCTGGAAAGCAAGGGTCTCAACCGAGATATGTCGATGGAGGAGGCCTCCAGCAACGCGGCCGTCCGCGCCGAAGTCCAGAAGTGGGTCGATCAGGCCAATGAGGGCGTGTCCCGTGCCGAATCCGTGCGTAAGTTCATCATCCTGCCGGAGGAGTTCACACAGGAGAACGGTTTGATGACCGCTTCCATGAAGGTCATCCGTCCGAAGGTGATCAAGCGTTACGCCACCCTGCTGAACACGCAAATGTACACCAAGAAGAAGTGACCATCCAGCACCAACAAGCTTAGAGCATAAGAAAGCCTGCCGCATAAACAGCGGCAGGCTTTATTGTTCCCACCCGGAAAAAATCAGAAGCCCAGCTTCTCAAGCTGCTTGGCTGAGCCGTCAAACGGGCAGCCCAGTGGGCTGACCGTAGGCGAAGTGAGCAGCTTCGCCGCGAAGCGGATCCTAAGCGGCTTAGAAGCCCAGCTTCTCAAGCTGCTTAGGATCCGACTGCCATCTTGGCCACCTTGACATGCAGGTCGAGCTTGGCCTTCTGCCCGACGATGCGGTTGACCGCGGTGCGCAGCTTCTTCTTGACGCGTACCAGATGCTCCGCGTTATGTCCGATGATGATCGGCTTCTGCGAATCACGTTCCACGTAGATCGACACAATCACCTGCGCCTTGCCCGCGTAGGATTCGCCGCTGTCGTTGTCTTCCGGATATTCGATGGAATCCACCACCACGGCGAGCGAATGCGGCAGCTCGTCATCCAATTCCTCCAGGAACGCGCCTCGAATCAGTTCGGCGATGGTGTCTTCCGGACGTTCTTCGGTGATTTGCTCGGCCGGATACATCTGCGGTCCTTCGGGCATGTTCTCCACCAGCACGTTGCGTACTTCGGCGAGATTGTCGTGCTCGAGGGCGCTCACCGGCACAATGTCGGTGAAGTCGGCGAACTCGTTGATTTCGATGAGCTTGTCGATCAAAGCGCTTCGGTCCAATTCGTCGATTTTGGTGACGATGGCGATCAGCGGCACCTTCCATTTGAATGTGCCGTCGTCGCGTTTGACGGCGAAATCAGAACGCAGCCTGCTCAGAATGCGTTTGTCGCCGGGGCCGATTTCCTGGTCGGCGGGCAGCAGGAAGGCGATCGCGTCGACATCGGATAGCGATTCGTCGACGACATCGTTCAGCCGCTGTCCGAGCAGCGTACGCGGACGGTGGATACCGGGGGTATCGACCAGCACGATCTGCGCGTTGTCTGTGGTCAGAATGCCGCGGATGGCCTTACGTGTAGTCTCCGGACGGGATGAGGCGATGGCGATCTGCGTGCCGATAAGCGCGTTGATCAGCGTCGATTTGCCGACGTTCGGACGTCCGACCACCGCGACGAAGCCGGAACGATATGGAACGGGGGCTTCGGCGTCGGAATGCTGGGAAGCCGGTTCGGTCACATCTGCGTCAGTCATGCTTGTCCTTGGAATCCTTGTCGTCATGGGATGCCTCTTCGGCACCGTTCGTATGGTCTTCGTGTTGTTCAGTTTCGTCCACGCCCTCGACGTGGGCCGGTTCCACCACGATGGTGGACACTTTCTTGCGGCGTCCCGCGGAGTCGACCGCGGTCAGGCGCAGGCCCCTGGTGACGGCCGTCGAACCGACGATCGGCACGCGGCCAAGCAGCTTGGTGAGCAGACCGTATACCGTGTCGACGTCGTCCTCGTCGATGTCGATTTCGAAGATCTCCTCCAAGTCGGCGATGGGCGTGCGTGCGGCATGCTCCATTTGTTCTCGCCGATTTGTTCCGGATCGGCATGCTGGGTACGGTCGTGCTCGTCCTCCAGTTCGCCGACGATCTGTTCGATGGTGTCTTCGATGGTGACCAGGCCGGCGATGCCGCCGTATTCATCCACGACGATAGCCACATGCTGGCGGGTGCGCTGCATCTGGTGGAACAGGTCGTCGACCGGCTTGGATTCGGGCACCAGCATCGGGTCACGGACGATGGATTCGACATCGCGGGATATCGCCGCGGGATTGAACGCCGTGGCGCGCACGGCATCCTTCAGGTATGCCACGCCGACCAGATCATCCACATCATCGCCGATGACCGGTATACGGGAGAATCCGGAACGGGAGCACAATTTCAGCATGTTCTCCAGCGTCTCCCCTCGTTCGATGCAAATCATATCAGTGCGCGGCACCATGATCTCACGCGTCAACGTTTCGGACAACGTCAATACGTTGCGCAGCATTTCGGAAACCTCAGGGTCGAAATCATTCGCCTCGACCAGACGATCTATGGTGGCGCGCCCTTGTTCGAGTTGGATTTTTTCAAGCTCCTCATCGTCCGACAGATCATTCGAATGACGTTTCGCATCCTTCTGTCCGCCGATTTTAGCGAATGGCGTCAAAGCCACCGCGACCGACGCCGCATCGGCATGCTTCAGCATCAGATCGACCGGTTTGGAGGCGCCCGCGCTACGTGGACGGACCAGCAGCGAAATCACCGCGACCACCAGCGCGAACACGAAGCGACAAGCAGTCCCGCCCATAACGGCGCATCGCACAACGACGCGATCGCGGCGACCAACACACCGTCAAGCACATTGCAGGTGATGCGGAAGAACGCGCATGAACCGGCGGTCGCGTAGCGGTCGGCGATCAGCCGCTGCACCTTGTGGATGCGTTTGATCTTCTTGTCGCGTATGAATTGCGACGCCTCCGTATCCGTCTGAATCTCAAGAATGAGGTTGTTCAGACTTGCCCTCGTGACACGTCCCACCGCGCCTTCCGTCGCGGCCATCGACAGCGACAGCCAGACCAGCAGCAATGCGATGACGACGAGAATCGCAATCATCGTGATAGTCGTTGTTTCCATGGTTCGTCAACCCCCACTTTCGAAACCGTCGGATGATGCATCATGCCGTCATTTGGCCGTTTTGCCGCCGGCCCCGTGTTCGCGGTCCCATTCGGCGAGCGCATCCGGCGTGCCGGCGGGAAGCGTCGCCTGCGCGCCGGCTCCCTGTCGAAGCGCGAAGAACGTCAATAGCAGCTGGCGTTGCAAGCCGAACATCTGCCGTTCCTGTTCGGGTGTGACATGGTCGTATCCGAGCAGGTGGAGGATGCCGTGGATGGTCAGCAGCATCATTTCCTCCATGGTGCTGTGGCCGGCCGCGAGCGCCTGCTGGGCGGCCACCCACGGGCATAGCACGATGTCGCCCAGCACGCCTTCCATTTCGGTTCCGCCGTCTCCGGGGCGCAGTTCGTCCATTGGGAAGCTCATGACGTCGGTGGGGCCTTCGAGGTTCATCCAACGCATGTGCAGTTGGGCGATGGGATCCGGGTCCACGAACATGATGGTCAGGTCGGATTGTGTGCTGACCCTCATCTGGCTCATGACCCATACGCCGAGGTCGGAAAAGATTTTGCCGTCGATCTGCCAGGCGGTTTCGTTCGTCACTTCAACGCTCATTTATGCGTTTTCCTTGTTCTTGTCGTCGAATGGTTGCGATGATGCGGCACGCGCGCTTCTGCTGTGGTCTCCCGCTATGGCCGTGTGCCTGTCGTAGGCGGCGACGATTTTGCCCACGAGCGCGTGGCGGACCACGTCTTCGGGCTTCAGGTGGGCGAAGGCGATGTCGTCGATGCCGTCGAGGATGCGTTCGATGGTGGCCAGACCTGATTTCGGCACGGTCAGATCCACTTGGGTCACGTCGCCGGTGATGACCATTTTGGTGTTGAATCCCAGTCGGGTCAGGAACATCTTCATCTGCTGTTCGGTGGTGTTCTGGGCCTCGTCGAGGATCACGAACGCGTCGTTGAGCGTGCGGCCGCGCATGTAGGCGAGCGGCGCCACTTCGATGGTGCCGTCGTCCATGTATCGCTTGAGCTGGTCCGCTCCGAGCATGTCGGACAGCGCGTCGTACAGCGGTCGCAGGTACGGGTCGACCTTTTCGTTGAGCGTGCCCGGCAGGAAGCCGAGGTTCTCCCCTGCTTCGACGGCGGGACGGGTCAGTATGATGCGCCGGACCTGCCTGTCTTGGAAAGCACGTACCGCTTTGGCTACGGCAAGATAGGTTTTGCCGGTGCCTGCCGGTCCGATGGCGAAGGTGATGGTGTGCGATTCGATGGCGTTGACGTAGGCTATCTGTCCGGCGGTTTTGGCACGGACCGGTTTGCCGAGCGCGAAGGTGATGACGCCCGGCACGTGAGGACGCCGCCTGTCTGCGGTTTCCTCACGATGGGACGCGTGCGACTGTTGCCTGCCGGCCATGCGCAATTCCTCCACCACGCGGCCGTGGCCGGGATGTGTGGCGCGGACCGGATTTTTAAGCACGTTCTGGTCGAGCATGCGACGGACGGTATCGGCGTCCATCGGCGCGGTATAGGCGGCTTGGATGATATCGGCAACCACCTGTTCGGCTTGGGCGGCTTGGGATTCGGATTTGCTGGAATGCGACATGATGGCGATGCGGTTGCCCCGTACGATGATGGTCAGGTCGGGGAACGCACGTTCGACTTCCCGAAGCACCTCGTCCACAGGGCCGAGCACGGTCACCGGATCAAGCTGTTGGGGTATCGCGATGGTGCGTGTAGTGGTGGGCACAGAACCTCTTCCGATGTCGGTATTGGCGGTAGGCAGTATGTGGACTATTCGTCGAGCTTTTCGCCGGTAAGCACGTGGGCGTGCACGTGGAACACGGTCTGTCCGGCGTCGATTCCGGTGTTGAAGATCAGACGGAAGGCGCCATGGAACTCCTGGTCGGCGATTTTCTGCGCCACTTCGGCCATGTGGGCGAGCTGTGCCGGATCCTCTTTGGCGAGTTCGGCGACGTTCGCGTAGTGCTTGCGCGGCACGATCAGTACGTGCACCTTGGCTTTCGGATTGATGTCCTTGAAGGCGTAGGTGGCATCGTCCTCGTACACCTTCTCGCTGGGAATCTCACCTGCGATAATCTTGCAGAACAGGCAATCCTTGTCGCTCATAACGCTCCTTATCGGTATTGGAAAAACCTTCGCTACCATGCTACACCAGCAGGAAACGGGGCGATTCCGGCAATTTCACGCAATGGAGCCGGGATCAGACGAAACGTCCCAATGCTCGCGCGAGCAATGACAGCGCGACCGGACCGGCGGTGGACGCACGTAGGATGTTGCTTCCCAGCACGCACACTTCGGCGCCGGCTTTCGTGAACGCCTCGACTTCGGCGTCGCTGATGCCGCCTTCCGGACCGACGAGCACATATATGGTGCGCGGACGTCCGTCCTTCAGACACGTATCGGACAGTTTGGCGATACCGGTTTCCAGTTGTTCCCAGGTCTTCGTGGCATCTTGATGCAGCACGATCACCATGTCGCCATGCACGCATGCGCGCTTGCAGATGGCGACCACCTGCTTGCTGGTCACGCAATCGTCCAGCTGGGGCGTCCACGATCTGCGCGACTGTTCGGTGGCGGATTCCAGCACCTGCCTCCACTTTTTGTCAGTACGTCCTGCCTTCCATTTGGCGATGGAACGGTCGGCCTGCCAGGGAATCACCTGATCGACGCCGATCTGCGTGGCCATATCGATCGCCTGCTCGTCATGGCCGGTTTTGGCGAGAGCCTGCACCAGCGCGAGCCTGGTGACCGGCTGCGGCTCCTTGCCGAATCGCAGCACTTCCGCGATTCCCTGCTGCGCGTCGCGCAGTACGGCGTGGATGCGCAATCCCCTGCCGTCGGAAAGCTGCAGTTCGTCGCCGTCCTTCAATCGCATGGCCTGGATGGCGTGCCTGCGTACGGATGAGGGAAGCGTCAGCTCCATCCGGCGTTGAGCTCGTCGCTGTTCACCGGTACGTCGTCATGGTCCGTATCAAGCAGAAAAAGGGCATCAGTCATAGCTTCCGAGCCTATCAGGAACCCCACATAACCCATATCGGACCTATCGCGACACGCCAGGATTTGCATCATGGATTTCAACTGCTATAGTTTTCATTCGTTGCCGCTGAGCAACGCACCTGTCCGGGTGGCGGAATGGTAGACGCGCTAGCTTGAGGTGCTAGTGCCTATTTTATACAGGCGTGCGGGTTCAAGTCCCGCTCCGGACACCGGAATAAACCCCTTGGAGACAAGGGGTTTTCTTGTATCTGACGAAAGATTGGCGGAATACGGGCAATGCGGTTCATTCATCTTGACTCCATCGACGACGAGCGTGTGGCGGCTTATGTGAATCTCACGGAAATCCAGCTGCGCAACAGGCTGGAGCCAGCAAGGGATTGTTCATCGCCGAATCGCCCAAAGTGATAGACCGTGCCCTGGCCGCTGGACGCGAGCCGATTTCCCTGCTGGTCGAGGAGTCGTGGATCGACGGCATGAGCGGCATGTTCGATGTCATCGAGAAACGTTGGGGCGATGGCATTCCCGTGTATGTCGCTTCGCCTGAGCAGCTCAAACGTCTAACCGGCTACCGGCTGCATCGCGGAGCCCTTGCCGCGATGAAACGCTGGTCCCTGCCCAGCGTCGAAGAGGTCTGCCGTGGCGCTCGCCGGGTCGCGGTCATGGAGAATATCGTCGACCACACGAATGTGGGCGCTCTCATGCGTTCGGCTGCGGCGCTCGACGTGGATGCGGTGCTCGTCACTCCGTCCTGTGGCGACCCGTTGTACCGGCGCGCGGCACGCGTGTCCATGGGCACGGTGTTCCAAGTGCCGTGGACGCGCATCGGAGGGGACGACAAGCATTATTGGCCGTTCACCGGCATGCGGGAACTGCATGATCTGGGGTTCACCACCGTAGCGATGGCGCTTGAGGATGATTCCATTTCTTTGGCCGAATTGGTCCGCCGTCTCAACAACGCCGAGACTGAAAGCGACCATATTGACAAGCTCGCGTTGATTTTCGGTACCGAAGGAGATGGACTGTCGCACCACACCATCTCCCGCGCCGACCTTACGGTGAAGATTCCCATGAGCCACGGCGTGGACAGTCTCAATGTCGCCGCATCAAGCGCGGTCGCCTTCTATGCGACGCGTCGAGTGGACCATCATGCGTGAGACGCGCATGAACGCATGGTGAAACGTTGCTGAAACGAACTGGAAATTTTCAAGACTCGCGCTGCAAACTCCTTGCGATTTGCTGAATTTATGCAATCATAGTGTGCGTAAGCGGTTTCGTGATGAAGCGGACCGACCGTGCGTACGGTGTCGCAAGACGCTCTCAGAGAGGAGTTCCCATGGCGAAGAACCCAAAGATTCTTTCCATCGTGCTGGCAGGCGGTGAGGGCACCCGTCTGATGCCATTGACCAGGGACAGGGCCAAGCCTGCCGTCCCATTCGGCGGCGTGTTCCGTCTGATTGATTTTCCGCTGAGCAATCTGGTGAATTCCGGCTACATGCAGACGGTCGTGCTTACCCAGTACAAGTCCCATTCGCTTGACCGCCATATCTCCACTGTATGGCGTTTCTCGCCGCTGTTGGGCAACTACGTCTCCCCTGTGCCGGCGCAGCAGCGTCTCGGCAAGCATTGGTATCTCGGCTCGGCCGACGCCATCTACCAGACCATCAACATCATTGAGGACGTGCAGCCCGACATCGTGGTGATTGTCGGCGCCGACCATGTCTATCGCATGGATTTCCAGCAGATGGTGCAGCAGCACATCGAATCCGGCGCGGAATTCACCGTTGCGGCATCCGTCAGCCCATCAGCCAGTCCAACCAGTTCGGTGTGATCGAGGTCGATCCCGATCATCCGAATATGATCAAGAGCTTCCAGGAGAAGCCGCAGACCACCACGGGACTGCCGGACGACCCGAATTCCATCCTGGCCTCCATGGGCAACTATGTGGCCAACACCGATGCCTTGTTCGCGGCGCTTTCGTTGGATGAGAAGGCCGAGGATACGAAGCATGATATGGGCGGCGACATCGCGCCGTATTTCGCGGCACGCAACGAGGCCGGCGTCTACGATTTCAATTCCAACGAGATTCCGGGAGCCACACCGACCGACCACGCCTACTGGCGTGACGTGGGCACGCTGAAGCAGTTCTACGATGCGCATATGGATCTGATCTCCTATGTGCCGGAGTTCAACCTGTACAACACCGAATGGCCTATCTACACGCTGTCCGGCAACCTGCCGCCGGCGAAGTTCGTGCATGCCGGCCGCGACCGCCTGGGCCATGCCACCGATTCGATCGTCTCCCCCGGCGTCATCGTTTCCGGCGGCGAGGTGCACCATTCCGTCCTGTCGCCGAACGTGCGCATCCATTCGTGGTCTCAGGTCGTCGATTCGATTCTGTTCGACGGTGTGGTCGTCAACCGTCGCGCGCGGGTCTACAAGGCGATTCTCGACAAGAACGTCGTGTTGACGGAGAATTCGACCGTTGGCATCGATACCGAGCATGATTTGGCGCGTGGCTTCACCGTCACGCCGGAAGGCATCACCGTGGTGCCGAAGGGTACCGTGGTCGACGACTGACATACGTCGTAATACGAAAGGCGCGCTTCCCCGTTCGGGAGCGCGCCTTTCGTATGTTGTTCCGTTTTTCTTACGTTTGGCGGCTGCGGTTCACTGCACGGCAACCGCAGCAAACGTCAGTATTTCGGCAGATTGTCGAAATTGAAGCCGAGCGCGGCGAGCTGGTCACGGCCTTCCGGCGTGATCTTGTCCATCGTCCAACGAGGTTGCCAGGTCCAGTCGATGCGGAATTCTTCGACGAGACCGGCGAGGGTGCTGGCGCATTCGTCTTCGATCAGGTCGGTCAGCGGGCAGGCCGGCGTGGTGAGCGTCATCGTGATGATGGCTCGGCCCAGTTCGTCGATTTCGATGCCGTAAACCAGACCAAGGTCGATGACGTCGATGCCGAGTTCCGGGTCGATGACCTGGTGCAGGGCTTCTTTCACGTCAGCTGCCGTGGCACGTCCGATATCGTCGACGGCTTTCAGCGGAATGTCGTCATCCTGCGGTTGGGAGCATCCGCACGCGTCGGCATGATTGCCGCAGCCGCAAATGTCCTGCCCGTCTTTTTTGGATTCCTTGTTCACCGGTTTGCCGTCCTTGAACCCTTTGGCCAGGTTCGGATTGAGCATGACGCGACGGGCCGCGTCCTCATCGTTGCCCAAGGCCTTGGTCACGGAATCGAAGATCGACGCCTGCGGTTCGGGTACCAGGGTGTCGCTCATTGTCTCTCCAACTGTTGATGGACGTTGCTTGTATCTGTTGAGCAAGAATAGCGCGTCGCTTGGGGTTTGTCACTAGTGTTTTTCCAAACGCCGAGTTGAAGGCTCAGGCTTTCGCGGCCAGAGCCTTGGCCACGGCGTCCTTCATGCCCTCCCAGCCGAGCAGCGCGCATTTGATGCGCATCGGATACTGGGAGACCCCTTGGAAGACGATGCCGTCCTCCAAGGATTCCTCGGCCTGTTCGTCATTCAGTCCTTTGCCGCGTGACTCCATAAGCTTATGGAAGGTTTCGGCAAGTTTCATGGCCTCGTCCACGGTTTTGCCTTCGACGAGATCGACCATGACGGACAGGCTGGCTTGGGAGATGGAGCATCCGTGGCCATCCCATACGAGCCGTTCGATGGTGTATGGCTCGGCATCGGAGACTTCGGCATGGATGGTGGCCTCGTCACCACAGGTCGGGTTGAATTGGTGCGATTCTCCGGCGTGCAGTATTCGTGGCTGGTCTGCACCGTGGTTTCGGCGGCATGCGAGGCATTTTCCGAAGCGAGGTCAGGTGCGAAATGCTCCTTGCCGTGCGGGTTCTTCGCGGCTTCGAGGATGACTTCCTGGTACATCTGCTCAAGGTCGCTTCCGGACATCTCAAAATCACTCATATTTCGTTACTCAACTCCAAAGAACGGACGAACTTTGCCGAGCGCCTCGATGAGGGCCTGCGCGTCTTCGACCGAATTGTAGATGCCGCTGGACGCGCGGTTGGAGCATACACGCCGAAGTGTCGGTGCACCGGCTGCGCGCAGTGGTGTCCGACGCGGATGGCGATGCCCTGCGCGTCGATGAACTGGCCGACGTCGTGCGGGTGCACGCCTTCGACTTCGAACGCGACGGTACCGATGCGCTCCTTGTTGGAGCGGGGTCCGAGGATTCGGATGCCGTCGATATCGCCCATTTTGAGCAGTTCGTCGGTGATGGTGCGTTCGTGCGCCTCGAGGTTTTCCATGCCGATGTTCATCAGCCATTCGGCGGCGACACCGGCGGCGACGACCTGTGCCACCGGCTGCGTGCCCGCTTCGAATCGTGCGGGAGGCTCCATGTACTGGGCTTCCTGGTCCATCCAGGCAAGCTCCACCATGGATCCGCCGAAATTGGCCGGAGGCAATGCCTCAAGCATTTCACGCTTGCCATAGAGGAATCCGACGCCGGTCGGGCCATACATTTTGTGGGCGCTCCATGCGGCGAAATCGACGTCCAAAGCGTGGAAATCCACTTTGAGGTGCGGCACGGACTGGCATGCGTCGAGCACGAACACGGCACCCACCTCGTGGGCGCGGCGGATAATCGGCGCGATGTCGGTAATCGCTCCTGTGGTATTGCCCACATGCGTGACGGCAACGATCTTCGTGCGGTCGGTGATTACTTCGTTCGCGGTGTCGGAACGCACACGGCCTTCCTCGTCCAAGTCGAACCATTTGAGCGTGGCGCCGGTGCGCAGCGCAAGTTCCTGGAACGGCAGCAGCACGGAATGGTGTTCCGCCTTGGTGACGACGATCTCATCGCCCGGTTTCAACGCGAAACGCTTGGCGGCCTCTCCCCCGCGTCCAAGCGACGCGTTGCCGAATGCGGTGGCCAACAGGTTCAGTCCTGCGGTGGCGCCGGCGGTGACGACGATCTCCTCTTCGCCTTCCGCCGAATCGGCGCCAACCAGCTTGGCCACTTGGCGCGCGCATCCTCGAACGCCATGGTGCTACGCGCGGCAAGCTCATGCGCGCCTCGGTGCACTCCGGCGTTGATGGTGCGGTAGAAGTCCGATTCCGCGTCGATCACGCACTGCGGCTTCTGCGATGTCGCGGCGGAATCGAGGTATACCAGCGGATGGCCGTGGATTTCCTGGTCGAGAATCGGAAATTGGCTGCGGATCGCTGCGAAATCGGTCATGCCAATGCGCTTTCCGAATCGGAGCCTTCCGGCAGGTATGCGTCGTAGCCGGTCTCCTCAAGCTCGTCGGCGAGTTCCGGACCGCCGGTCTTGATGAAGTGGCCGTCGGCGAACACGTGCACGATGTCCGGCTTGATGTAACGCAGGATGCGGGTGTAGTGGGTGACCATGAGGATGCCGAACTGGTTGGCTTCCTTGGCACGGTTCACACCTTCGGAAACGATGCGCAGCGCGTCGACGTCGAGGCCGGAGTCGGTTTCGTCAAGGATGGCGAACTTCGGCTTGAGCAGTTCGAGCTGCAGCACTTCCGCGCGCTTCTTCTCACCGCCGGAGAAGCTTCGTTCACGGAACGGGAGGCGAACTTCGGGTCCATCTTGAGCCGCTTCATGGCTTCGGACAGTTCCTTCGTCCATGTACGGATGGCCGGCGCCTTGCCGTCCACTTCGGTTTTGGCGGTGCGCAGGAAGTTGGTCATGGACACGCCCGGCACTTCGACCGGGTACTGCATGGCCAGGAAGATGCCCGCCTTGGCTCGCTCGTCCGGGGTCATCTTGAGGATGTCCTCGCCGTCGAGCAGCACCTGGCCGGAGTCGACGATGTACTTCGGGTGGCCGGCCAGCGTGTATGCCAGGGTGGATTTGCCGGAACCGTTGGGGCCCATGATGGCATGGGTTTCACCGGAGTTGACGGTCAGGTTCACGCCTTTGAGAATCGGCTTGATGCCGTCCTTGGTTTCGACGTGCGCGTACAGATCTTTGATTTCAAGGGTTGACATGGTTTCTCCTGACGATTATTTCTCTTCCAATACCTGTGCGATCGCGTCGCTTTCGCCGCGGGCCAGGCGCTTGTCGATGACGTTCATAAGATGCTCGGAAATCGCCGGAATGCCGATTTCCTCGACGAGCTCGCCGAAGAAGCCACGCACCACGAGCTTGCGTGCCTCGTTTTCCGAGATGCCGCGCGATTCGAGGTAGAACAGCTCTTCGTCGTCGAATCGTCCGACGGATGAGGCGTGGCCGGCACCGATGATGTTGCCGTTTTCGATTTCCAGATTCGGCTCGGAATCGGCGATGGCACCTGGGTGAGCACCAGATTGCGGTTGAGCTCGTAGGAGTCGGTGCCCGGCGCGGTAGGCTCGATCAGCGCGTTGCGACCCATGTGGAGTGCGCTCCCTTGCCGTCGAGCGCGCCCTTGTAGACCACGCGGCTCTTGCATTCGGGATGGTTATGCACCACCATCGTGCGGTGTTCGATATGCTCGCCCGGGTCCACGAAGTAGATGCCGAGCATGTTGAGGTCGCCCTGTTCGCCGCCGAAGTCCTGGTCCATGCGAATGCGCACGACATCACCACCGAGGGTGACCACGGAATGGCGCAGGGACGCCTCCTCGCCCACGTGGATGCGCTGGTTGCCGACGTGTTTGGAGTCCTTGTTCCATTCCTGGATGAAGGTGGTGGAAATGTGGGAGTCCTTGCCTGTGGTGATTTCCACGCCTTCGGCGAGACGTGCGTCGCCGTCATGTTCGACGACCACGTCGGCATGGGCGCGGTCGGCTGCGATGATCGACAGGTGGAACGCGTCGAGGTCCCTGCCGGTGCCATGCATTTTGACGAGCACCGGCTGGTCGATCTCACCGTCGATGGTCAGTATTCCAGCGCGTTTGCCGGAATTCCATTCGACTGCGGACACACGGTCGTTCGGCTTGGAGACGATGCCTGTGCCGGTGTCCCCCACCGTGCCTTCGGCATACGTGACGCCTTCGGCAAGCGGCGACCCGTCGATCATGGAAACGGTGACCTGCGTTTCATTGGATGGTTCGAACACATCGAAGAACTCCTCGATGCGCTCTATCGGCGTGTAGCGCCAGTCCTCCTGTTTGCGGTCCGGCTTGGCGAACGCTTCGATGTCGAATGAGCGTGGAGCGCGGTCCGCGGACGACGGCATGGCCGCCGGGTTCGCGTACGGATCGGACGGATCCGCGACGGGGATATTGATTTCCTGAGTTTGTGCCATGGTGATCAGCCACCGACCTTCCATCTGCAATTCCACCAAACGGTTCAATTCGAGCGCGTATTCCATCGGCAGCTCGCGACTGATCGGTTCGACGAAGCCGCGCACGATCATGCCCATGGCCTCGTCTTCGGACAGGCCGCGGCTCATCAGATAGAACAGCTGGTCTTCAGAGACCTTGGAAACGGTGGCCTCATGCGCCATGGAGACGTTGTCCTCACGCACATCCACATGCGGGTACGTGTCGGAACGGCTGAATTCGTCGACGAGCAAAGCGTCGCAGACCGTCGAATTGGAGGACCCTTCCGCGCCCTTGACGATTTTGACGAGGCCACGGTATGCGGAACGTCCGCCGCCACGGGAAATCGACTTCGCCACGATGGTGGAGCTGGTATGCGGGGCGAGGTGAATCATCTTCGCGCCCGTGTCCTGATATTGGCCCTTGCCTGCGAAACCCAACGACATGGTGCTGGCCTTCGCGTACGGCTCGGCGAGGATGCATGCCGGATACTTCATGGTGGCTTTCGAGCCGATGTTGCCGTCGACCCATTCCATGGTGCCGCCCTCACGCACGTAGGCGCGCTGCGTCACCAGATTGTACACGTTGTTCGACCAGTTCTGCACAGTGGTGTAACGCACACGGGCATGCGGTTCGACAAAGATCTCCACAACACCGGAATGCAGCGAGTCGGTGGAGTAGATCGGCGCGGTGCAGCCTTCCACGTAATGCACGTAGGAGCCTTCATCAGCGATGATCAGCGTGCGCTCGAACTGGCCCATATTCGGCGTGTTGATGCGGAAGTAGGCCTGCAGCGGGATGTCCACGTGCACACCCTTCGGCACGTACACGAACGAGCCGCCCGACCATGCGGCGGTGTTCAATGCCGAGAATTTGTTGTCGTTGCTCGGAATGCATTTGCCGAAATACTTCTTGACGAGTTCCGGGTACTTTTGCACGGCGGTGTCGGTGTCGACGAAGATGACGCCCTGCTCCTCAAGGTCCTTCTGGATTGAATTGTAGATGACCTCGGACTCGTACTGCGCGGCGACGCCGGAGACGAGTCTGCTTTTCTCCGCTTCCGGAATGCCGAGCTTGTCGTACGTGGAGCGGATCTCGTCGGGCAGTTCCTCCCAGGTGGTGGCCTGCTTGTCGATCGGCTTGACGTAGTACTTGAAATCGTCGGCGTCGAAGTCCTTCAAATCGACGCCCCACTGCGGCATTGGACGGTCGATGAAATCGCGATACCCTTCCAATCGCTTTTCCAGCATCCATTCCGGCTCGTGTTTGTCGGCGGAGATGGCACGCACGACGTTCTCGTCGATGCCTTTCTTCGCCGCCTCGCCGGCGAAGTCCGTATCGTGCCAGCCGTAGTTGTAGTCACCGAATTGCTCGATAATCTCGTCATCCTGCTTGATCTTGTCTTCGTTCACGCGCGTGCGATCAGCCACATACTGGCTCATCTCCACGTCGCCGCGGCGTTGGACGCTTGGTTCTCTGCCACCGTACGCTGCCTCCATTCACTCATTGATACCTATGACAACCTAACAGAACACACAGCGAAACACTAGACCTTATTCGAAATTCGACAGTATTCGCCCGTGATTTGCCTTACAAAAAGCGGAAGACCATGCAGATTCGGTCTTCCGCTTTGCGATGAATCGAGCTTATGCGCTCAAATCGTCTCAGCGCGCCTGCTGGTGGTCCAGAGCGGCCTTGACCAGACCCGCGAACAGCGGATGCGGCTTGGTTGGACGGGACTTGAATTCCGGATGGGCCTGGGTGGCCACGTAGAACGGATGCACCTCGCGCGGCAGTTCGACGAATTCGGTGAGTTCGCCGTCAGGGCTCTGGCCGGAGATGACCAGACCACCTTCGCGCAGACGATCCTTGTAGGCCACGTTCACCTCGTAACGGTGGCGGTGGCGTTCGGTGACATGCGTGGTGCCGTACAGTTCGGCGACAATGGAGCCTTCCTCCAGTTCCGCCGGGTAGGAGCCCAGACGCATGGTGTGACCCATGTCGCCCTTGCCGGCGACGATGTCCTTCTGCTCTTCCATGGTGGCGATGACCGGGTTGGCGCAATCCGGATCGAATTCGGAGGAGTTCGCGTCGTGATGCCGAGGACATCGCGTGCGTATTCGATGACCATGGACTGCAGACCGAGGCACAGGCCGAGGCCGGCAGCTTGTGCTCGCGGGCGTAACGCAGGCGCCGATCTTGCCGTCGATGCCACGGATGCCGAAGCCGCCCGGAATCACGATGCCGTCGACCTGGTCGAGGGCCGCCGCGGCGCCTTCTTCGGTGGCGCACTTGTCGGCGGCCACCCACTTGACGTTGACCTTGGCCCAGTTGGCGAAGCCGCCGGCCTTGATGGCCTCGGTGACGGACAGGTAGGCGTCCGGCAGGTCAATGTACTTGCCGACGATGGCCACGTTGACCTCGTGCTTCGGATGGTGCACGCGTTCGAGCAGGTCCTCCCACTCGTCCCAGTCGACGTCATGGAACGGCAGGCCGAGTTCACGCACCACGTAGGCGTCGAGGCCTTCGTCGAACAGGGTCTTCGGCACGTCGTAGATGCTCGGAGCGTCCACGCAGTTGACGACGCCTTCGGAGTCCACGTCGCACATCAGGGAGATCTTGTCCTTGATGGACTGGTTGAGCGGCCGGTCGGAACGCAGCACGAGCGCGTCCGGGGAGATGCCGAGCTGGCGCAGCATCATGACGGAATGCTGGGTCGGCTTGGTCTTGAGCTCATGCGCGGCGGCGATGTACGGCACCAGGGAGACGTGCACGAACATGCAGTTTTCGGCGCCCAGGTCGCGGCGTACTTCACGAGCGGCCTCCAGGAACGGCTGGGATTCAATGTCGCCGACGGTGCCGCCGATTTCGGTGATGATCACGTCGACGTCATCGGACGCCTGCGCGCGCATACGGGACTTGATTTCGTTGGTGATGTGAGGGATGACCTGCACGCACTGGCCGAGGTATTCGCCGGCGCGTTCCTTGCGCAGCACCTCCTGATAGATCTGGCCGGTGGTGACGTTGGCTTCTGGCTCAGGTACACGTCGAGGAAACGCTCGTAGTGGCCGATGTCGAGATCGGTTTCCGCGCCATCTTCGGTGACATAGACCTCACCGTGCTGGAAAGGATTCATCGTGCCCGGATCCACGTTGATGTACGGATCGAGCTTCTGCTGCAAAACCTTGATGCCGCGGCTACGGAGCAGGCGTCCAAGGGAGGAGGCGGTCAGGCCTTTGCGAGAGAGGAGACAACGCCGCCAGTGACGAAAATATGTTTGGTGACGTGTTCTTGAGAATTGCCATGTTGTCTTCTAACCATGGAACTTCAGTCTATCAGCGGCGCAAGACGCGGCGTGTTCCATCGTGATACGAAAAGGCGGGACCGCATTGCTCCGCGGTCCCGCCTTTCGGAAATTCAGGAATACAGTCAGACGATTGCGATTTTATCGGTCGCCGGCTCCTTCCTGCGGAGGACGATCAACACGCCCGCCGCAACGGCGAGCACCATGACGGCCAAGGCGATTCCGGCGACGTTGGAGCCTGTTGCCGGGCTCTGCGCCGCGCTTTTCTCCGCGTTTTCCTTTGTATTGTCGGCCTTGCCGTTGATCTTGCCATTGTTCTTATCGGTGGCCGGGGTGACGGCCTGCTTCTGGACGTGCACCGTGCGGGTGAAGGTCGTGGTCTTGCCACGGGAGTTGGTCACGGAGTAGACCAGCTTGTAGTCGCCGACCTTATTGGCGTCCACGGTGCCCTCGACCTTGATCTTGTCGGTCAGATCGCCGTCGATGTCGTCGGTGGCGGAGACGCCCGCCATCGGATCGAACTTGGAACCGACGGTGATGGTCGTCGACTCGTTCACACCGCTAATCACGGGAACGACGTCGTCGTCGGAGGCGACCTTGAGCACGGTGGCGGACAGTGCGCCAGCGGTGTATGCGGAGCCCTTGCGGACGGTGACGCTCTTGACATCATCGTCGCCGTACACGGTGCCGTTTGCGGCGAGCACCTCGTACTTGCCGGCCTCGACGCCATCGATGGCGGCGGCATCGTTGTTGGCGTTGAAGATCACCACGTAGGTGCCGCTGGAGTCCTTCGCCTGATAGGCCACGACACCGTTGGCGGACTTGAGCATGGTCACGCTGGCGTTGATGTCGCTGTAGCTGGTCTGGCGGAGGGCAGCGATCCTGTTGCGCAGCTTGATCAGGCCCCTGACGTAGTGACGGAGCCGGAGTACTGCGTGGTGCGATCCCAGTCGATGGCGTTCACCTCGTCACCGGCGTTATAGCTGTCGCCGTTGCCGCCCTTGGTGCGCAGAAACTCCTGGCCCAGCTGGATGGCCGGGATGCCTTCGGACAGGTAGACCACGGAATCGGCGAGCTTGGCGCGCGCTCGGTGGTGGCCTCGTCATCCGTGGGCACGGACTTCCTGAGCTTGTCGTACAGGGTCATGTTGTCGTGGATCTCGGCGTAGTTCACCACCTGACCGGCATCCGCGTAGTGGTCCTGCGCATTGCCGTTCCAGCAGGTGGTGATGGCGTCGGCGTCGTACTGGCAGCCGAGCACGTTGTGGGCGATGAGGCTTTCCTGATCGGCCTTGCCGGAGACGAAACCGGTGTCGGTGTCGGAGAACACGGAACCCTTGAGGCCGTCGCGGATCGAGTCGTTGAAGAACGCGATGCCGTTGTTGGTGCCGTCCGAAGCGACTGGTAGGCGTTTGGCTGGATGGTCATCTCGCTCTTGTCCATCGTGGAGTTCATGTCCCAGCCTTCGCCGAGCACGATGATGGACGGATCGATCTTGTCGAGGGCAGCACGAACCTCCTGCATCGTCTTGGTGTCGATCAGACCCATGAGGTCGAATCGGAAGCCGTCGATATTGTAGTTCTTCGCCCAGTAGGTCACCGAGTCGACGATGTACTTGCGCATCATCGCACGTTCGGAGGCGGTGTCGTTGCCGCAACCGGAGTCGTTGACGAGCGAACCGTTGTCGTCATAGCGGAAGTAGTAGCCCGGGACCGTCTTGTTGAACGAATGGTTCGCGGCATTGTAGACATGGTTGTACACCACATCCATGATGACGCGGATGTCGTTCTTGTGCAGGCCCTTGACCATCTGCTTCATTTCGGTGACGCGGGAGCTCGGGTTGCTCGGATCGGAGGAGTACGAGCCTTCCGGCACGTTGTAGTTCTCCGGGTCGTAGCCCCAGTTCTGCGCGCCATCGGCGTTGTAGCTCAGGTCGCCGGTCTCGTTGACGGAACCGTAGTCGTACATCGGCATGATCTGCACGTGGGTGACGCCCAGCGACTTGAGATAGTCGAGGCCGGAGGTCGCGCCCTTGGCGGTCTTCGTGCCGGATTCGACCACGCCAGGTACTTGCCCTGCTTGTCGGCGGAGATGCCGGAGGCCGTTGATGGAGAAGTCGCGGATGTTCATCTCGGCGATGGAGGCGTCGGTGGTCTTGCCGAGGCGGCATGCGCTTGCCCGCCTTGCCCATGGCCTTCTTGGAGAGCACTACGGAGCGCTCGCCGTTGGCGACGGCCGCGGTGGCGTACGGATCGGCGGAGGTGTTCACCGTGCCGTCGGCGAAGGTGAGCCTGTAGGAGTACGCGGTGCCGGAGGCAAGCTTCTTCACCGTGGCGCTCCACACGCCCTTGCTTTCGCTTGTCATGTCGATGGTCTGATCGATCTCGCATTCGGGTCGGCGGACTTGTAGGTGATGAGCTCGACCTTGGCGGCGGTCGGCGCCCACACCTTGAAGCCGGTCTGCTTCTTGGTGAAAGTCGCGCCAGATCCTCGCCGCTGTAGGCGTACTTCCTGTCGAAGGCGTCGGTGCGGACCACCGAACCGGCGATGGCGTTCTGGGAGCCGAAGCCCTTGATCTCGACGGTGTACTTGCCGCGAACGTCCAGATCCTTGTCGGCGGTGATGATCACCTTGGTGCCGTCGGCCTTGAGACTCTTGACATCGACGGCTTTGCCGTCGGCGTCCGTGACGGTGACCTTGCCTTTCAGGTCATCCGTGGAGACCTTCTTGGAAAGCTTGGCGGACAGCTGGTTGGTGCCGGAGATCTCGGCGGACTTCATGGTCGCGCCGAGGGACGGGCGGGAGGTATACACCGTGGCGTCGCCGCCGAGCAGCCACACTTCGGCGGAGGCGTTGCCGTCGGCGTCGAACACGAGCGCGTTGGACGGGATCCTGTGATCGGCGTCGTCCGGGTCCTTGGCCTTCCACGCGTCCTTACCGTAACGGCGCAGCATGCCGATATCGGAAGCGCCGTCGTTGTTGTAGTAGGTGTAGTTGGTGAAGGAGTACTCCGCGATCTCGCCCCAATCGTCATGGGTGGTGAAGGTGGCGGCACCGCCGTTCCAATTGGATGACCAGGTCCAGATATCCCACTGCGGCACAGTGGTGCTGGTGTCCTCGGCGTTGTAGTACAGGCCGTCGTCTCGGTTGTAGTGCACCTTCACCTTGACGGTGTTGGCCTTGCAGGCGTAATCGGCCGGTGCCGAATCAAGCGTCTCGACAGTGGTCGCCTCGCCCTGGTCCGGGTACTTGGTGCCGTCGATCCACACCTCGGCGGTGCCGTCGGCGCTCACGGTGGCGCTACGGTCGGCGCCGTACTTGTTCCAATCGCTGGTGGTGACGAGGAAGCCGAACTTGTCGTACTTGCCGTCGAAATTGAGCACGGCGACCTTGCCCCAGCAGTCAGTGCCGGTGAAGGCGTGATGCTTGGCGTCCATGTTGCCGCCGTTCACATCGGTGCCCCACACGTACACGCCGCGGTTGTCCGAAGCGCTGGATGGCTTGTAGTGCACGACGAGACGGGTCTTGGCGCCGATGGATTCGGGGTTGCCGACGGTTGCGGCCTGCTCGCTCACGCAACGTGGGTGATGCCGACGTTGGCATGGTAGTTGCCGCCGTCCTTCGGGTTCTCCCAACCATCGGTGTCCTTGTCGTGGAACACGAAGTCGATCGCCTTGCCCTTGGTGTTGATGGTGGCGGTGTAGTAACCCTGCGCGTCGAGGGTCATGTCGCTTCCGGCTGCTCCCAATCGTTGCCGAGGCCGTAATGGACCTTCGGGGTCTTCCACTCAGAGTTGGCGGGCTTGTAGTAGATGGTGACGCTTCTGTCGTCGGGCAGGGCGTCATCCTCCTCCTGGCTCACGTCGGATCGGACGGATCGGTGGCGGCGGAGCTGCGGGGTGCGAGGCCTTGGTAGCACCGGCATACAGGGCGATGGCGGAGTGCGCCGGCACCGTGGTCTCGACCTTGCCACCCTTGACGGTCACGGTCTTGGAGCAGTCCATGGTGGCGTACACGTTGCAGTATTCGCCGTCGGCGAGGGATGTCGTGTAGGAGGCGTCCTTGTCCTTCTTGCCGTTGTTGATGGCGATGAAGCCTTGGCTCCGCGGGAGAAGGCGATGTTGTCGCCGCCGTCATCCTGCCAATCGGCGACCTTGGTGCCGTTGACATAGTTGCGGAAGGCGATCATGCCGCGGGTGGAGGTCCAGCGCTGCTCGCAGTTCCAATCGGAATCGTTGGTGGAGCATGCCTTGTCCATATCCACGTCGGGCACGGAGGTCGCGGTCGCTCCGGGTGCACCGTTGTCGTTGACGTCCCACTTGTAGTCGGAGAGCAGGCGCGGGGTGCCGTAGTCGTAGGCCAGCATGAACGCGTTGGCCAGCTGGTACTTGGCGCCGTCCTTGTAGGTCAGCGCACCCTCGTTGCGGGCGGTGTCCCAGTTGGTGACGAACACGTTGGCGTCATCGGAGGAGAGATCCTTGCTCAGGCGATCGCTCAGCCCCTTGAGGTTGGCGATCTTGTCCTTGAAGGTCTGGTTCATCTCGGATTTGAAGCCGAATTCGGTCACGGTGCCGTTCTGCACGTAATTGCTCGGCTGGATGCCCGCGGCCTCGGAGCGTTGCCGATGACCTCCTGAATCCAGTAGATGTCGTTGGCGTTCTTGCCGATTTTCTTGGCGAACTTCTCCTTGATGGCCTTCACGCTGTCAGTGTGGATGTGCTTGACGGCATCCATGCGGAAGCCGCGCACGCCGGCGTTCCACAGCGAGGCTAGGTAGTCGGACTGGATGTCCTGCACCTTCTCGCTTTCGGAGTTGAAATCCCACATGGAGCTCAGGCGGCATTCCTGAACTTCCTTCTGATTGGTGTAGTCGGAGATGTTCTTGGTGCAGCTGTGGAAGTCGGCGGCGGTGATGCCGTCCGGGTACTGCTTGGTGGCGAAGCGGGTAGCTGCCGGTGGAGCGTTGTATTCGCTGCCGGCCACGCCCTTCTGGTCTCCGGCGGCCACGTCGCGCCGGTGGTCTGGTTGAGCACCACGTCGGCGATGATGCCCACGCCTGCCGCGGAGCACTGCTGAACCATGTTCTTGAATTCGGCTTCCGTGCCCAGCTTGGAGTCGAGCTTGTAGCTCACAGGCTGGTAGCTGGTCCACCACTGCGTGCCTTGGATGGATTCCTGCGGAGGCGAGACCTCCACATAGACCACACCTTCCGGACCATAGGTGTTGGTGCATTCCTTGGCGATCGTGTTCCACGTCTGCTGGAACGCAATCACCTGGACATCTTTCTGTTGATTGGCCTGCGTTTTGGATTGCGCCTGGGCCACGATCGGTGCCGCGACCAACGAAGCGCACGCCATGGCCGCGGTGACGCCCATCGCCACCACACGGCCTAATGGACGGTTCGTCTGAACGACCATCGTTCTCCGTTCTCATCTGTGAGGCCGGTTCAAGCGCCCATGGCAGGCGCCGCGACCGGCAACGTATGCGCCATGGACATCCGCATCCACGCGGATGATTCAGAATCCACTCGACGATGAATATGCATACGTTTACACTCTGAATCAGAGTTAATTGTATGTCAATGGCTGCGCGTGGCAATGAAACAGCGTGACCCTCTGCTGCACATGCACTTCATTTATGCCGAAGTGCAACCTGTTGCTGCAATCAAAATTTTTTTCTGCCAGTCAAGCAGAAAACATTCAGAAATAGCTGCAAAAAACAGCAAACGATTGCAATCATTGTCTCACGGTATACGGTGTCGCGGCGATATGGAAGGCCACTGCACTACCGGCAGGAACCGTCAGTGTGGCATCCCCGTCGAAACGCACATGCACGCTGCCGGAACAGTCGGCGGAAGCGTAGACATCGCAATACTCCCCTGCCGGCAAAGCCGTGTGGTACGTCACAGTACGTGTGCGCACGGAATTGTTGATGGCGATGAAGGCACGTCCCCCTCGACCGAAGGCGATCATGTTGTCGCCGTCATCCTGCCAATCGGAGAGCGGCGCGTCGCCTGCGACATTATGCCAGCCGACCATACCGTGCACGTCAGGCCAGCGTTCGGTGCAGCTCCAGCCGGAGTCTTTGGAGCAGTCAATATCGGGCACGCTGGTCGCAGTGGCGCCTGAAGCTCCCGAGTCGGTGTCATGGAATTCGTATCCGGAGAACACGTTGGGGGCGCCATACGGGTAGGCCAGCATGAACGCGTTCGCTAGCCGGTAGGCGTCGCCGTCCTTGTAGGTGAGCGTCATGTTGTTGCGTTCGGTATCCCAATTCGTCACGAATACGCTGGCCTTGCCACTGTCGGTGATGTTCTGCGGAATGTCTTTGATCGACAGGCTTCCGCCTGCCAGCGAGTTGGAGAACAGGGACTTAAGCCGATATGCGTACTGGAATTCGTTCACCTGGCCGGTTTTGAGATAGTTCCTCGGTTGGATTTCGGCGGCTTCCGCATTGTCGCCAATCACTTCCTGCGTCCACCAGATGTCGTTCATGGAACGTCCGGATTTCTTCGCAACGAGTTTCTTGATGGCCAGCACGTCTTCCGGAGGCATGTGTTTGACGGCATCCACGCGGAATCCGGCGACGCCGTAGTCGAGAAGCTTCACAAAATAGTCAGACAGCACGTCGCGCACGTGCGGGCTTGATGTATCAAGGTCCTGCAAACCCGATACCTGGCAGTTCCACACGCTTTCGGCGTCGCGGTACGTCCAGATAGAACAGGGGGCATGGAAGTCCGATGGCGTGTATCCGGCTTCAGGGAAATAGCCTTTATTGTCGTAGGGGCTTCCGGCGGTGCCGGTCCCTTGTGTTTTGTCGACGCCGGTGGTGTGGTTGATGACCGTATCCGCGATCACGCCGACGCCCGCGGCCTTGCATTGCCGGACCATGTTCTTAAATTCAGCTTCGGTGCCTTCTTTGGAGTCAAGTTTGTAGCTTACCGGCTGATAGCTCGTCCACCACTGCGTGCCTTGGATGCTTTCCTGCGGCGGCGAGACCTGTACGTAGCCGACGCCTTCGGGTCCCAGCACTTCGCCGCATTCGCGGGCGACGGATTTCCAATTGGCTTGGAACATGGTCACGATCACGTCGCTGCGGTATCGCGCGGGATTGAAACGTTCCCCGCCGCCTTCACGTGTCGGCACGTGAAGCGTGGCGACTGAGACACCGACCGATACCGCGACGCATACGACCGCCGTAATGACACGTGTGATTCTTCTTGCGATTGCGCCCATAGTCATCGACCTCTTCGTCACTTCGCCATGCTCCCGGTTTGCATACGTTTGCAATATCACTGTATACCAATCCGGGGAGACCGGGATATGCGTCGTCCTCATTGGCACGAAAAAGCCGGATGCCTTAAAGACAGGCATCCGGCTGAATCCATGACGGAATGTCGATGTCAGCGTTCTTCCAACAAGTGCGCAACCGCTTCGATTGCCAGCTTGTAGCCATAGAATCCCATGCCGGTGATGGTACCGGTGGCCACCGGAGAGATCACGGAACGCTTGCGGAACTCGTCGCGTGCGGACGGGTTGGAGATATGCACCTCCATAAGCGGCAGTCCCTCGTCGATCACCATGTGCGCGGCGTCCGCCAAACCATAGGAGTAATGCGTGAAAGCCGCCGGATTCATCACGATCGGCGTTTTCTCGTCCGCGGCCTGATGCATCCAATGAATCATCTCGGCCTCGTCGTCGCTTTGACGCACCTCCACGTCAAGCCCCAGTTCATGACCCCATTCGGTGCACAGTTTGCGCAGGGTCTCAAGATCCTGCTTGCCGTATACGTCAGGCTGGCGCACTCCGAGACGGCCGAGGTTCGGTCCGTTGACAACCACTACTTTGGTCATATTGCTTCCTTTTGTGTTCGTTCTTGCGATTGCGTCCTACCGCTGGATGCGTCGGAACGCCTCCTCGACGGCGTCCGCCGGCGGATCCTCGAGGTGGATGGGATGGCCGAGCGAGCCGAGTATGACGAAACGCAGTTTGTTGCCGCGGGCTTCTTGTCTCGGTGCATGAGCGCCAGCACATCATCCCAGCTGCCATTGTTCCATGATGTCGGCAGGCCGAGCGAGCCGAGCAGCGAACGATGGTAGTCGACCAGATCCTGGTCGATGTAGCCGAGCAGATGGGACAGTTCGGCCGCATAGACGCAACCGACCGCAACGGCGTTGCCGTGCCTCCAGCGGAAGTGTTCGAGTTTTTCGATGGCATGGCCAAGCGTATGTCCGTAGTTGAGGAATTCACGCAATCCGGCTTCTTTGAGGTCGGCGGACACATGGTACGCCTTCACCGTCACGGTACGTTCGATGAGTTCGGCGACCACATCCTTCAGATCGGAGTCAAGGAACGTCGAACCGTCGAACGAGCGCAGCTCGTCGGCATGGTCTTCAAGCATGCGCAGATCTCCGGATCCATGATGAAACCGGATTTCGCCACTTCGCCCAGACCTTCGATGAAGATGTCGTTCGGCAACGAGGCAAGTGCTCCCATGTCGGCGAGCACGCCGGCCGGCGTATAGAACGAGCCGAGAGGTTCTTGCCTTGTGAAGTGTTGATGCCGGTTTTGCCGCCGGTGGAGGCGTCGACCATGGCCAGCAGCGAGGTCGGGCAGTTGACGTAGCGGATGCCACGCATCCATGTGGCGGCCACGAAACCGGCCAGATCGGTGGCTGCGCCACCGCCGAGACCGACAATCGCATCAGAACGGGTGAAGCCTTCCTCCCCCAGACGCTGCCAGATGCCGTTGGCCACTTCGATGGTCTTGCCGGCTTCAGCATCGGGAATGACGATGTCGTGCACGTCATAACCGGACTGGCGCAACAGCGTGCGCGCGCGGTCGGAATGCCGTTGCACCGCCTGGGTGTGAATCAATGCCACTTTGGCAGGCTTGTCCCCCAGCACCTGCGCAAGCTGCTCATCACACCTTCGCCTATGCACACATCGTATGGTTCGATGGTGGATCCGGTGACGTGGACGATACGTTGATCGATCATTTCCATCAGCTTTCTCGCGGCCACTTGCGGGGTTTGTCCGTGGGTGCGCACCTGCACATTGGCCACGCGTCTGAACACCGGGTCGCGTTCCTTGTACAACTTCTTCCAACGCTCGTTGCGTCGCCGTTGAGCATCGGACGGCCGCCGCCGCGGTTGGCGCGTTCCATGGCTTCCTTCGGATCGGCCATCAAATACACGACCTTGCCGCCGTCGGCGATGTATTCGGCGAGCCCCTGCTGGATGGACGGGGTCATTGGAGCGCCCCCGCCCAAGGAGAAGATGCCGTCGAAATCCTCCAGCATGTCAAGCACAACGTCGCTTTCCAGCTTACGGAACTCCGGTTCGCCGTACCTTTCGAAATATTCGGGAATCTTCATTCCCGCATCATGTTCGATCTCGTTGTCGGCGTCGGCGAACGGCAGTTGCATCATCTGCGCCGCTTCCTTGCCGACGCGGGTCTTGCCCGCGCCCATCATGCCGATGATGACGGCGACGGGTCTACGCATTCCAGCCATCGAATCGGTCACCTCATGTGCTCCGGCCAGGACGCCACATAGGATTCGGCGTTGCGCTTGGTTTCGGCCACGCTGTCGCCGCCGAACTTCTCCAGCACGTATTGAGCGATGGTGAGGCGCACCATCGCCTCGGCCACGACGGCCGCCGCGGGAACGGCGGTGTTGTCGGAACGCTGGTTGATGGCCTGGGCCGCCTCGCCGGTGGTGACGTCGACGGTGCGAAGCGCCTTTGGAATGGATGGAATCGGCTTCATCGCGGCACGCACCACAATCGGCTGGCCGTTGGACATGCCGCCTTCGATTCCGCCCGCACGATTGCTCAGACGTGTGATGCGGCCATCGTCGCCAACCACCATTTCGTCGTGCGCCTGGGAGCCGGGACGCATCGCCTCAAGGAAACCGTCCCCGATCTCCACGCCCTTGATGGCCTGGACGCCATGACGCACTGGCCAATGCCGCGTCCAGCCTGCGGTCCGATTCAACGTACGTGCCGATTCCAGCCGGAACGCCGTATACCACGACCTCGATCACGCCGCCTAAGGTATCGGCGTTCTCCTTGGCCTCGTCGATGCGTGCGATCATCTGCTGTTCGGCCGTCTTATCCAATGTGCGCACCGGCGAAGCGTCCAATGCTTCGAGGTCCTCAGGCTTCGGCAGCACCGCATTCTGCGGGTCGGTGATGCCAGCACCACCGATTGACAGCACATGGGAGACGGTACGTATGCCCAACGTCTGTTCAAGGAACTGCTTGGCGACCTCACCTAAGGCCACACGCGACGCGGTCTCACGTGCGCTGGAACGTTCCAGCACTGGACGGGCGTCGTCGAAACCGTACTTGCGCATGCCAGTCAGATCGGCATGCCCCGGACGGGGACGGGATAGCGGCGCGTTGCGGCCTTCGCGCGGAATGTCATGGTCAAGCGGATCGGCGCTCATCACCTCGGTCCATTTCGGCCATTCGGTATTGGCGATCTCGATGGCGACGGGAGAGCCGATGGTCTCGCCGAAACGCACACCGGTGAGCATGCGGACCTTGTCCTGTTCGAATTTCATGCGCGCACCACGGCCATATCCGAGACGTCGGCGTGCCAATGCGCCGACGATATCCTCAGTAGTGACGTGGATGCCCGCAGGCAGCCCCTCGATCATGGCGACAAGCGCTTCGCCGTGCGATTCACCTGCTGTCTGCCAGCGCAACATGCCAACACTCCTTTTCTGCCAAATACGATTCGTGGACTATCTTAACGGTATGTGGTACATGATTTGCCTGCCGAGTCTGCTCTGTGGAATGGCCGTCAGCGTTGAGGATATCCGGGCACGACGCATTCCACGCATGTGGATCGCCGTAGGGTGTTTGGCGCAGGTCATTGTGGACATCACGTATGCGTTGTCCGTTAATTCACTGTTTCTGGCATTGCAGGCTCTGTTGTTCGCCGCGTTATCCGCCGTGCTGCAATGTGCGCTTGCGCTCATCAAGCCAGGGGCTTTGGGATTCGGCGACGTCACCACGACGTTGCTTATCGGCTTGGCCGTAGGCATGTTCGGCCTGTTTCCAGTGGTGTTCTGGTGGTTTGCGATTAGTGTGCTGGGGCTGCTGTGGCTTGCGATTTGGACACGGTTCGACCCGCAGAAGCATACGCGATTCGCCGGTAAGACGCCGTTCGCCCCGACCATTGTCGTGGCCGGGGCGATAAGCATCGCGATGCACGCGTTGTGTTAATGCGTAATACCGTCAGTTGGCATTCGCGTTGTTGCTTTTGTATTCGTCGCGAATCTTCCAGAATTCGTCTTCGGTTTCCACGAACTTCGTCTCGCCGGTCTTGAGGTTGGTGGTGACGAAGTACAGCCATTTGCCTTCCGGAGGATTCATCGCGGCTTGGATAGCGGAATCGCCGGGATTGCTGATCGGCGTCGGAGGAAGTCCTTTGTTCACGCGAGTGTTGTACGGGTTGCTTCCATCCTCAAGCTGCTCGTCTGTCAGCTTGCTGCCTGTGGTGTTGAACCCGTAGGCAACGGTGCTGTCCATGCCCAACGGCATGTCCTGGTCGATTCTGTTCAGGATGACCCTCGCCACCTTACCGTAATCGTCAGGATTGCATGCCTCGGATTCGGCGATGGACGCGATGTTCATGATACGTTCGCGTTCGCTTCCATCTGGCACGCCCAATGTGTCCAGTTTGTTGACGCGTGCCGTGACCATTTCCTTGAGGATGTCCTTGGCGGACTTGTCCTGGACGCTGTAGGATCCGGCTCAAGCCATCCTTCGAATTTGCCACCCGCTTCATCTGGCAGAATGCCCGCGCCGCCACCGTCGATGACCGCTTGGAATTCGGACACGTCCTTGCCTGACATCTTGGCCGCGTTGGCGATGACATCGGACACCCGTTCGCCGGCCTTGACTTCGGCGAAACCGCCGGCCTTGCTTTGGTCGGACAGGATCTTGACGACATCGGCCGCTTTCATATGCGTCTTCAACGCGTACGAACCCGGGTAAAGCGTCGCGCCGGCGGCCGCGACTGCGGAGGTGAACGCCGATTCGGATTTGACGATGTCCGCCTTGACCAGATTTCGTGCGATTTCGGCTGCGCCTTGTCCGGTTTCCACGGTGAACGTCGTGTCTTTGTCTCCCGAACCGGTGTAATCCTCAATCTGGATTTGCGAACCGTTGGCGTTCATCTGCCTGAGATGTTTAACCATGCGCACACCGAAAAAGCCGCCGACGACGACAAGAATGACAACGACGGCAGCCGCGATGATTGTGACATAGCGACGACGACGTTGTTGCTCACGTCGTTTACGCATGTCGCGTCGCGATTTCGGCGGTTGCGGCGGCAACGCGGCATCGAATGACGAGCCCGCTGACGTATCATCGACCCATTGCGCGTTATCGGAGAAAAAATCGTTCAGATTATCGGTCAAAGGTCTCTCTCCCCTTACTCTCTGCTTCGGTCGAGCGCCGTCTGCAAAATCACCACCGCAGATTGCTGGTCGACCATCGGACGGTGCTTGCGTCCGCCGATGCGCGCATCGAACAACTGATGATGTGCGGTCACTGTCGTCAGACGCTCATCCACCAATTCAATGGTGGGAACCCGCGTCACCGAATATGATTCATCCTCCACGGCCGCATGCAGTCGTTTTTCAAGATTGACGGACCAGCGTCTCGCTTTTTTGGCGCTTTTCCCCTCTTCGCCGTTCAGCAGCAACGGCAGGCCAATCACCACATGGTCCACCGACTCGTCCCCAATGACGTCGATGACTTCATCCAACGCGCGGAAAGAATCTCCATACACTTGAATATTGCCTATGGGATGTGCGAGGGTGAGCTCGGGATCGGACAACGCAAGTCCGACCCGAGCATCACCCAGATCGATACCAAGCCAAACCATGCTTGGAGAATCAGCCCTTCAGAGCCTGGCCGGCCAATGCCTCAAGTGCCTTGTCGATCTTGGTGGCGTCCGCGCCGCCACCCTGTGCGAAGTCCGGCTTGCCGCCGCCACCACCGCCAAGAACCTTGGAAGCGCCACGGACCAGATCACCAGCTTGATGCCTTGCTTGCGTGCCGCTTCGTTGGTTGCCACGGCGACCATGGGCTTGCCGTCCTCGTTCATGCCGGCAAGAGCCACCACGACCGGAGCATCTTCGCCGAGCTGGCCGCGCACGTCGAGCACGGTCTTGCGCAGCGCGTCGAAGGAGCCGAAATGTCCAACGTTCTTCTTGGCGACCTTGACCGGAGCGAGGAAGCTTTGGCCTCAGCCACCAGCGTCGGCACAGAGGCCGCAAGCTGGGACTCGTACATTGCGGCAAGACGACGGTCGGATTCCTTGAGCTTGGCAAGCAGCATGTTCACACGCTCGGCGAGTTCGTCGGGACGGGCGTTGACCATGTCGGAAAGCTGGGAAACCAGCGCGTGCTCGCGGGCGTTGACTCATACGCGCCCTGGCCGACGACCGCGTCCACGCGGCGCACGCCGGAACCGATAGACGCCTCGGACATGATGTTGATGGCGCCGATCTTGCGACGTGGTCGATATGGGTGCCACCGCAGAGCTCGCGGCTCCAGCCGTCCTCGCCGATGGACACCACACGCACGATGTCGCCGTACTTCTCGCCGAACAGATGCATGGCGCCAAGAGCGATGGCGTCATCGAACTTCATTTCCTGAGTGGTGACGGCAAGGTTCTCACGAAGCTTCTCGTTGACGCGGGCTTCGACGGCGTTCATGGCGTCCTTGCTGGGGGCGCTGGACCATTGGAAATCGAAGCGCAGACGGTTCGGAGCGTCTTCGGAGCCACGCTGGGTGGCCTGCGGACCAAGTTCCTCACGCAGCGCCTTGTGCACCATGTGGGTGGCGGTGTGGGAACGTGCAATGGCTCCACGGCGCTCGAGATCGATGTTCGCGTTGACTTCGGCGCCCACAACCAGCGTGCCTTCGGTCAGACGGCACTGGTGGACGATAAGGTCCTTGATCGGCTTCTGCACGTCGTCGACCTCAAGCACCGCGCCATCGTCGGACAGAATCTCGCCCTGATCGGCGAGCTGGCCGCCGGCCTGCGCGTAGAACGGCGTGCGGTCGAGGATGACCTCGATGTTGGCCGGGCCGGTGACGGCGGGAACGGAACCCTTGCCCTCCTGCATGATGCCCAGAACTTGGCACGTGCGGACATGTCGGTGTAGCCAAGGAAGTCGATCGGCTGGAGCAGGGTCTTCTTGAAGTCGTCATAGACGGACAAATCCACGTTGTGGCGCTTCTTCAGCGCGTCCGCACGGGCACGGCTCTTCTGTTCGGCCATCAGCTCGCGGAACTTGGCTTCATCCACCTTCACGCCCTGGTCGGCGGCCATTTCGAGCGTGATTTCAATCGGGAAGCCGTAAGTGTCATGCAGCTTGAAGGCATCCTCGCCGGACACGAGATCCGAGCCGCCCTGCTTGGCCTTCGTCACGGCCATGTCGAAGATCTCGGTGCCGGATTCGAGCGTGCGGCGGAACGCGTCCTCCTCACCGTAGGCGGCTTCGGACACGTCGTGGAAGGTGTCGTTAAGCTCCGGATAGCTCGGTTCCATCGCGGCCTTGGAGGTCGGCAGCAAGGTCGGCATGACCGGCTCTGTCACGCCGAGCTCGCGCATGGCCTTGACGGTTCGACGCAGCAGGCGGCGCAGCACATAGCCACGGCCGTTGTTGGACGGACGGACGCCGTCGGACATGATCATCAGCGCGGAACGCACGTGGTCGGCCACGATACGGAAACGCACGTCCATGGCCTCGTCATCGCCGTAGGTGCGGCCGGAAAGCTTCTGCGCGGCTTCGATGACCGGGAAGACCTCGTCGGTCTCATAGATGTTCTGCTTGCCCTGCATCAGATAGGCGAGACGTTCCAGACCGGCGCCGGTATCGATGTTCTTGTTCTCAAGCTCGCCGACGATATGCAGGTCGGTCTTGGACTTGACGTTGTCGACCTCGTAGTTTTCGAACACGAGATCCCAAATCTCAATGTAACGGTTCTCTCGGCGATCGGGCCGCCTTCGACACCGTACTTTGGACCACGGTCTACATAGATTTCGGAGCACGGACCGCCAGGGCCAGGGCCACCGGTGGTCCAGAAGTTATCTTCCATACCCATGATCTGGATATGTTCAGGATCGACGCCTTCGTTCTTCCACATCGAGCGGGCTTCCTCGTCGTCGGTGAAAGTGGTCATCCACAGTTTCTCCGGATCGAAGCCGTAGCCGCCCTTATCCTGCGGGGTGGTCAGCAGCTCATACGCATAGTGGATGGCCTCCTCCTTGAAGTAATCACCGAAGGAGAAGTTGCCAAGCATCTGGAAGAACGTGCCGTGACGGGTGGTCTTGCCGACCTCGTCGATGTCCAGAGTACGCACGCACTTCTGGTTGGAAGCCATGCGGTGCTTCGGCGGGGTCTGCTCACCCATGAGGTACGGGATGAACGGAACCATGCCAGCGATGGTGAACAGAGTGGTCGGATTCGGAGAAATCAACGATGCCGAAGGAACGACAAGATGATCGTGCTGTTCGAAATAGTCAAGAAAGCGCTTCGCGATTTCAGAAGTGCGCATGTGGATTTGAGCTCCTTTGTTGTTGGAGGCCTGATGCCTTCCAAACGTGTGATTGGTTGCTTGAGCGTATCTGTCGGGCGGAAAACGACTACTCGTTCCGCGCCGCATATTTGCTGTTAAGTTCAGCCTCGCGGGCTCGACGCGTGGCATTGACTCATTGACCAGACCTTCAAGCGTGCGCATGGTCACATGGTCCTGGTCGGGACCAAGCAGGAATTGGCGGGCGGTGTCCGGTGTGTTGGCTTTAACGTATGCCTGCGCTTTTGTGACAGCGACGACACCGATGCCCACGCCGATGGAGACCCAGAAAAGACGCTTGAACATCACTCCCCCTTATTGCCTGCCGCGTGATTGACGTCTCTCTTAGCCAAGAAAGACTGCACAGTGGACTTCAACGCATAGGTGGCGGACGCAACCTTGATGACGGGCTTGCCCAAGAACGATCCATATAGATCAGTCAGCGCGCCGACATTATTGGCCGTGGTGGACGCCGCGGCGGAGATCTTGTTGACATCCTCCAGGGACTTGTTCACCTGCTGCACCGTGGTCACGCTCTCGTCAAGCGCCGGAATCGCATGGTCTCCGGTGTCTTTGACGGTCTGCGCGATCTGGTCGAACAATTTGCCGAGACGGATCAGCGGGTAGATCATGAAACCGGCAAGCACCGCGAATGCAATTGCCGCAATCAGACCGGCGATCTCTCCAACACCCATCTTGTACCTCTTTTCAGCTCCACGGTTGCCCGCGAACACAATACCCGCATAAGACTAGTAAAAAGCCACGACTGTGGCAAATACGTTCACTGGTTGTACGAGACCACACTCACCGCGCGGTCCATGGGTTCGTTCGTGTCAAAATCAAGGCAGGTCACCGAACCGTTGGCCGGACGTTCGCTCAAATCGTATCCTTCCGGGGCGAATCGGTGCATAAGGCTCAACAATGTATTGCCGTGGGAGATCTGCAGCACGTGGTCGCCGTCCTTAAGCCGAGGGTTGTCCGCAATCAAAGCGAAGCCGTCCTCCACACGATGCCAATACTCGTTATCGGATTCGGCGTCATGGAACGGATCGGCTTCTTTGAGAAAGTCGCGGGTGGCGGCAAGCCCGTATTTGCGGACGATGTCGTTGTAGTTCTTCGCACCATGGGGACCACCGGCAGCGGTCCATGCGACGGACATGTCCTGTCCCTCGAAATAACCGTAGAACTGCTCACGGAAATGCATGTCGCTGACCAGTGACGGACGAACGTGTCCTGCGGCTTCGTTCGCATCGAGGATCCGTTGTGCCGTCACCTGGGCGCGTGTGGTGTCGGAGCAGTATGCCGCGGCGAACTCAATGTCCCGGAGTTTGGCGGCGGCCTTGTCCGCATCGGCAAGTCCCGCATCGGTCAACGGGGAATTCGACCATCCCTGGAGTCTGTTATATCGGTTGAAGAACGTCTGTCCGTGACGGACCAGATGAAGATGAAGCAACATGGTTTCCATGGTACCTGTGGAATCAGCCAAACGACATGCCGCCGGAAACGCCATAAAAAACGAGAAGCCTCGCAACCGTAACGGCTGCGAGGCTTTCGCTGTATGTCCTTAAACTGTATGTTCTTACAGTATGGTGATCCAGATCAGCGGGCGTAGAATTCGACCACGTACTGGATGTTGACCTGCACCGGGATCTCCTCGGCTTCAGGCTTGCGGGTCAGGGTGGCCTTCAGGGAAGGCAGGTTGACGTCCAGGTAGCCCGGAACCGCCGGCAGCACATCGCGGTGCACACCTTCGGCAGCGGCCTGGAACGGAACCATGGTCTGGCTCTTGGCCTTGACCTGGATGGTCTGGCCCGGCTTGACGCGGTAGGACGGACGATCGACGATGTTGCCATCGACGAGGATGTGGCGATGGACCACGAACTGGCGAGCCTGGGCGGTGGTGCGGGCGAAGCCTGCACGCAGGACCAGAGCGTCGAGACGGGTCTCAAGATCGGTCAGCATGGCGTTGCCGGTCTGGCCGGCGGTGTGGGTGCCCTTCTCGTAAGCGGCGCGGAGCTGCTTCTCGGAGATGCCGTACTGGGCGCGAAGACGCTGCTTCTCGCGCAGACGCACTGCGTAATCGGATTCAGTGCGGCGACGGGTGCGGCCGTGCTCGCCAGGAGCATACGGACGCTTTTCGAAGATGCGCTGAGCCTTAGGGGTCAGAGCGATGCCGAGGGCGCGGGAAAGACGCACCTGACGGCGGGAACGCTGAACGTTCGTCATTGGTTTAATCCTTTGTTTGTTCTGTCGTTGTCTGAACGGAACGTATGCCGAAGTCCGACATACGCTGAGCCAGCCTCTCCAGTGCTTCTTCGCGCAATGCGCGAACGGCTTGACCCGCAATGCAGAACACCACGGATGGCCGCCGACCCACTGATGGGCTAAGACTCCAGACGGCATACGTCCTTCCGGGCGCACACCAATCGCTAATCATACACATGGGGGACGGACGAGATGCTCCGATTCACCTACATCGGCATGTCTTAAAAACGTCAGGCCCGAGTAAGCACTCCCCTATCCATACGATAGGTATGGTCCACATAAGCAAGCGCGTCCGGATCATGGGTAACCATAAGTACCGAGGTACCGTCATCCGCTACTTGCCGCAGCAGCCGCATGACGATTGCGGTGCTTTCGGCATCCAGATCTCCTGTCGGTTCATCGGCGATCAGCAGTTTCGGCTTGTTCATCAACGCTCGGGCGATGGAGACGCGGCGCATCTCGCCACCAGAGAGCTCCTTCGGATAGCATGTCGCAAGCTCGCCTACAAGCAGTTGATCCAACAGATGTTGCGCGCGTTGCGTCAAATGGTCGGGCTGAGATGAAGAAGCCGTCTGCGTCGAAGCTGGTTGGATGACGTCGGGAAGGCCATCGACCACGACGGAAGACGCCGTCTGTTCCTGTGATTGTGCGTCATTCGTCCGTTCATCGATTTCGGTTTCATACCGAGACGGGTTGCGATGCAGCACTGCGGGAAGGACCACATTGTCGATTGCGGTGAGGTTCGGCAATAGTGTCTGGATCTGCGTGACGAAGCCGATGGTGCGGTTGCGCAAAATCGACATCTGTTTGTCGTTTAACGTGGTCACCTCGTTACCGGCCAGCAGAATCGAACCGGATGTAGGTTTCAGCAATCCCGTGACGAGATTGAGCAAAGTGCTTTTGCCGTTTCCGGATCTGCCGACGATCGCCATGAATTCGCCTGGATCGAGCGTGAGATTCACATCATCACCGCGGGGAAAGGTTTACCTCGCGTACGAATTCACGGGTAAGGCCACGAACCTCCAATATGGGCTGTTCCGGCATCACTCCCCCTTCCTCAGCGTCAGGTATGCCTGTGGGGCGGAAAGACGCACCGCTGTGGCGAGGGATGCGACCAGGCCCGTAAGCACGGCGAACAGGAGAGCGACGACTATCAGTACCGCCACTTTACCGACGCCAATCTGCAGATACGGCAATTGAAGTTCCTTAGCGATCAGACCACTGAACGGAAACACGACCAACGAGGTACAGGTCACACCGATCACACCTCCAATAGCTCCGATGGTCGCCGATTCCTTGACGATAATGCCCACCAGGGTCGCACGATCGGCGCCGAGAATACGGTACGCGGCGAATTCACGCTTGCGTTCGTTCATAGCCGACGAAAACACCGCCAACATCACGACCAATCCCATAGTCCAGAACACCGTGATGAACACCGCCACATAGCGGATGATCACCTTGAGATTCGTTTTCGTCGTAGCCGTGATGCCGCCCGGATACACATATCCCAAACTTTTGATCCCCGTGGCTTTTGCGATATTCGAGGCGACCTGTTGTGCGGAATATCCGTCCTTGACTTTGACGAGCACGGCGGACACCGCTTTGCCGGCGTATTCTTCAGGAATCGCGGCATGTCCGACCTGCGCGGAATAGGAAACGACATCCGGCACCGTGTCCATGTTCACGAATATGGAATTGTCCAGTGACGTTCCGGTATCGGCCAGTTGCGCGGCCACGGGGAATTCATGACCGTACAGTTTGACCGTATTGTTGTCCGACACGTTGATGCTGGCGCCTGCTATGATTTGGCCGCGACGGAGTGTGCCGTCGAATTGCGAAGCCACCCAAGGAGTGATGACGAAGTCGGTGTCGGGGTTGAAGCCGATGATCTGCACCTTTTCGTCGCAGCAGGCTGCCGCAAGCGAGGAGATGTACGTCTGCACCGTGCTTTCGCCCACACCGTCCGCTTCGGCGATTTGGCTTCCAATGTCATTGGTGAAGTAGAACGTGCTCGAAGAGTTTCCCGTAAGCAACGCCTCAGCCTGGTTTTTCGTGTTCTGCGGCGTGACCATCAGATCGGCGCCCATACGTTCCCGCATGCTGTTCAACCCATTGTTCAGGTTCATGGAAAGCAGCGCGCCTCCATAGAACGCCACAGTGAGCATGACGACCACAATGACAAGCGCCGAAGTGCGGAATGGTTTGCGACGCAGATTGGCCAGCGGTAGTTTCGCAAGGGTGATATGCGGCACGTCAGCCACGCTTTGCCGGCTTGAGATCGAGATATACGGCGACTGCTGCGAGCACCGCCAGCAGCACGCCCAATACGATAAGCGTCGGCATCGTCACCATATGGCAATGCATCATGGAGCCTCTGCATACGCCTACCAGCATGGTCGGCACCAGAACGACAAGCACGCCCAGCACGGCATTGGCGATATCCAATCCGGCCCTGACCCGGCTTGGCGCGAAAAATCCGATTATTGCCAGCAATGCGATGACGACACCCAGTCCCAGAGCGACCCGAGCGGTGTAGCGGCATGCCATGGGCATGTCTTTGACGGCACACACATGCGCGAAGGTCTGCGGGGCGATGACAATCAGCGCGCCCAGAACAATCTGAGATATCGCGGCGAACAGTTTTCTTGGCATGGTTCTTCCTCTCGAAAAGCAAACATCGCCGATTATCGCAACAAATGCTCCGAAAGAAAAGACTTGTTTTTTCACTCAATCCGTGTTATGAGCCCACAACGGCGCCGCCACGAGGGGCGCCTATTGGAAAAGCCGTCAGAGCTTTTCAATAGGCGCCACACGAAGCAGCAATCGTTTGACGCCATCCGTGCCGAAATCGACGGTGATCACCGAATTCGCGCCCTTGTCCTGCGTTTCGATGACCTTTCCCAAACCGTAATGGTCATGGGTGATTCTGTCGCCTATCTGGAAATCCGAAATGCTCAATCCGTTGTTGCCGTCCAACGAACTTGCCGGAGCCGATTTCGTCAGATCCTTTGGCTTGGCGCGGCGCGTGGTGACCTTACCGGATTTGCCGGAGGCTTGCCGGAACCGTATGACGACCGGGATGAGCCATACGAACCGTATGAGGACGAGCCAGAGTGCGATCCGCCAGAGAAACGGCGGCTTCCCGAGCCGTAGGAGGACCGTCCGGAACCATACGAGCTGTGCGATCCATGAGACGACCCATAAGTGGAATGCGATCCGCGAGAACCAGAACCATACGATGAGGAACCGTATGTCGACGATCCGTACATCGATTCGCCGAAGGAAGTGGATCCGAAATCGTCATCATCGTCCCACCCGCCGAACTCGTCGTCATCTCCCCAGCTGGCGCGCATGCGCTCCACACCGGCCTCACGACGTTTCCAATCGATGAGTTCATCCGGAATCTCATCCAGGAACTGGCTGGGCATCATGTCATTGGCCTGCCCCCATTGGGCACGCACCGCCGCACGGGTCACATACAGCCGACGCTTCGCACGGGTGATGCCCACGTATGCCAGACGACGCTCCTCGGACAGCTCGCTGGTGTCCTCCATGGCACGCTGGTGCGGGAACGTACCCTGTTCCATACCCGTAAGAAACACATACGGATATTCCAAACCTTTGGCCGTATGCAAGGTCATCATCGTGACCTTGCCGGAATCCTCGCCCTCTCCCGGCAACTGATCCGAGTCGGCGACCAATGCCGTGGTCTCCAGAAAACCGGCCAACGTGGCATCCGGCGTGTTCTGTTCGAATTCGGCGGCCACGGACTGCAACTGGGAAAGATTGTCCACACGCGAAGCATCCTGCGGATCCTCGGAACGTTGCAATTCCTCCAGAAGACCGCTTTTATCCAATACTTCGGCCACCACTTCGGATGGTTTCGAATCATGTTCCTTGGCGAAATCGGCCAGCTCGTGCATCAGATCACGGAATGCGCCCAACGGTTTGGTGGTACGGCCTGTCATGCTTCAATCTGGTCCATATGTTCAATGGATTCGAAGAACGTGAGGCCATGCGCGTCCGCGTAGCCGGCCACCAATCCCTCCGCGCGTGCGCCGAGTCCTCGTTTAGGCACATTGAGGATACGCCGCACGTTCACATTATCCGCGGGATTCACGATGGCCTGCAAATACGCGATGGCGTCCTTGACTTCCCTACGTTCATAGAATTTGGTGCCGCCGACCAGCTGATACGGCAGATTGGCGTTGATCATGGCCTCTTCCAGCGAACGTGACTGCGCGTTGGCTCGGTACATGATGGCGATGTCACGGTAAGCGACGTCTTCCTCGGTGTGGATTCGTGCGATTTCGTTCGCTATCCATCCGGCTTCCTGCTGTGCGTTGTCGGCGGCATAGCCGACGATTTTGTCGCCTTGACCAAGCGCCGTCCACAGTTTCTTCGGCTTGCGGTTTTCGTTTTTCGCGATCACCGCGTTCGCCGCGTCGAGGATGGTCTGCGTCGAACGGTAGTTCTGTTCGAGCATGATGGTTTTGGCGTTCGGGAAATCCTGTTCGAAGTCTTGGATGTTACGGATGTCCGCACCTCGGAACGCGTAGATGGATTGGTCGGAATCACCCACCACGGTAATCCAGCTCGGTCCCACACGGCCCGCTCCCCTCGCCTGCGGGTCGGGCTGTTCGTCCGAATCGATGCCGGACAATTCACGTACGAGCACATATTGGGCATGGTTGGTGTCTTGATACTCGTCCACGAAGATGTAACGGAACCTGTGCCGATAGTATTCGCTCACCTGCGGGCAGGTTTGGAGCAATTCCACGGTGCGCATGATCAAATCGTCGAAGTCGACTGCGTTGGCGAGCGCCAGACGATGCTGGTATTCGGCGTAGACGACGGCGACCAGTTCGTCGACGTCGCCGGCGCTCACCTGGTATCCGCGCTGTCCCGGGATGTAATCGCAGTTCGCTTTTTTCAGCTGGTCTTTCCAGGAAACCAACGCGTTCTTGCAGTCGGATATCTTGCCCAGCAGCATGCGTGGCGTATACCGCTTCGTATCGATGTTCAGGTCGGCTGCGATCAGTTTGACCAGTCGCTCGCTGTCCGCGGTGTCGTAAATCGAGAAGCCCGATTTAAGGCCGATTTCCTTGCCGTCGCGGCGTAGGATGCGTACGCAGGCGGAGTGGAAGGTGGAGATCCACATATGTTCGGCTTCCGGCCCGACCAAAGTCACGAGACGTTCACGCATTTCCGCGGCCGCCTTGTTGGTGAAGGTGATGGCGAGGATGCTGCTTGCCCAGAAGCCATGCGCCAGCAGCCATGCGATGCGACGTGTCAGCACACGGGTCTTGCCTGAGCCTGCGCCGGCGCCGATGAGCAATGCCTGGCCGTAGTATTTCACCGCTTCTTCCTGTTGGGGGTTGAGTCCCTCTATCAGGCTCCGCGGATCGCACATCACAGGTCCCATGCTCTGTTCCACCGATTCCTCTTTTCTTCGCGCACGCTCATATTCAAACATTTGTTCGCAGCATTCATGTTTATCACATGAGCAGGTCAGGGGTCCGACTCGCACGGTCAATTGAGGCGCGTATGCTGAACTCCTATATACGGCTCGCCGTATGCCATCATCTGATGCCGCTTTCGCGGCCGACAAGATTAAGGGGTTTCATGAAGGAACTTGAAGAGCGCATTGCGCAACAAGGTACCGTCAAGCCCGGCAATGTGCTGAAAGTGGACGCGTTCCTCAACCATCAGTGCGATGTCGAGCTGTTCGACCATATGGGCGCCGCCTGGGCCGAGCATTTCAAGGGCAAGACCATCGATAAGATTCTGACCATTGAGGCTTCCGGCATTGGCATCGCCTGTGTCGTGGCCCGTCATTTCGGCAATGTCCCGGTGGTGTTCGCCAAGAAGGCGCAGTCCATCAATCTTGACGGCGACCAGTACACGACCACCGTGTATTCCTTCACCAAGCAGAAGGAGTTCCCTGTCATCGTGTCCAAGCGCTATCTCAATGAAGGCGACCACGTGCTGCTGATCGACGATTTCCTTGCCAACGGCAAGGCGTTAAAAGGCCTGATCGAGCTGTGCCATGAGGCCGGAGCCACTGTGGAAGGCATCGGCATCGCAGTGGAAAAGGGCTTCCAAGGCGGTGGCGACCAGCTGCGTGAGGAAGGGTACGACGTCGATTCCCTGGCAATCGTCGAATCGATGGATCCGGAAAACGGCACCATCGAATTCCGCTCCTGATTTTTTCAGTACGCTCAAACGATTATAAGAGAGGATGTAACAGTTGAGCGAAGAGAAGAACACAGAGAAAACCGAAAAAAAGACGAAGGCAAAAGACATGAAAAAAGGCGTGTCTTTTGAGGCGTTGAGCAGTCTTGACGCACCGGTGTCGTTCTGGAAGGGCATTCCGTTCGGCCTGCAGCACGTCATGGCCATGTTCGTGGCGAATCTCGCGCTATCTTCTTGGTGGCCACGGCCGCCAAGATGGATGCCGCGCAGTCCGCCGCCATCATTCAGCCGGCCTGCTGGTCGCAGGTCTCGGCACCTGCCTGCAGCTGTACGGTGTGTGGCTGATTGGTTCCCGTCTGCCGATGGTCACCGGCATTTCCTTCACCTACGTCGCGGCCGCCATGTCGATCGCGCAGCATCAGGGTTATGGCGCAGTCGCCGGCGCCGTGGTGCTTGGCGGCCTGTTGGAGGTCGTGCTTGGTTTGACGGCCAAGTATTGGCGTCGTTTCGTCCCGCCGATCGTTTCCGCGATTGTCGTCACCTCGATTGGTTTTTCGCTCCTGTCCGTCGGCGCCACAAGCTTCGGCGGCGGTTCCGGCGCGAAGGATTTCGGCAGCTGGCAGAATCTGACGCTTGGCCTGATTTCGCTGGTGGCTTGCCTTGCGTTCCAGCTGCTCATGAAGGGCACCGCCAAGCAGCTTTCCGTGCTGTTCGGCCTTGTCGTGGGCTATGTGGTCGCGATTTTCATGGGAAAGGTCGATTTCTCCGGTTTCGCCAATCTGCAGGTCGTGTCGGTGCCGCATTTCATGCCGTTCAAGCTTGAGTTTGATCCGGGCGCGATTATCTCCTTCGCTCTGCTGTATGTCGTTTCCTCGGTTGAGGTGTTGGGCGACACAGCGGCGCTTACCAAGGTCGGTCTCGACCGTCAACCCACCGACAAGGAAACCGCCGGAGCTATTGCCGGCGACGGTTTGATCTCCTCCGTGTCCGGTTTGTTCGGCTGCCTGCCATTGACTTCGTTCGCGCAGAACATCGGTCTGGTGGCGATGACCAAGGTGGTCAACCGCAAGGTGATTCTTTCCGGCGGTCTGATTTTGGTGCTCGCCAGCTTCGTTCCGGCCGTTGCAGAGGTCTTCAACTCCCTGCCGCAGGCTGTGCTTGGCGGCTGCACCATCATGATGTTCGGCAATATCATCCTGTCCGGATTCCAGATGATTTCCGAGGCCGGTTACACGCAGCGCAACATCACCATCGCCGCGTTGAGCCTGACCATTGGCATCGGTTTCACCCAGGTCGGCGACATTTTCGCCAACTTCCCGGCGCTGTTCCAGTCCATCTTCGCTTCCAACTGCATCGCGGTGTCGTTCGTGGTGGCTGTGATTCTCAACGCCGTTCTGCCTAGCGAGGAGCACTTTCTGTCCGCTCCTCAGCATCAGGAGGCTGATTTCCCTAATATCGGCATCGTCCGCATATGAATGATCCCCATTCCGATTTCCACGGAATGGGGATCATTCATATGCGACGGCATGTGGCGGACCTCGTATGGAAGTCGTCAACGCATCAATCAGTGCCCTTGCTTGATCCAAGCGGCGATTGAATCCTTGACCGCCTGCGCGTAGATCGTATTGGACATTCCCGGATGGATGCCATCTCCGGCAAGTTCGTCAGCATGCTGGGAAATGGTCCCGTCCCAATCGACCAGTACGACGTTGTTGGAATGCGCCGCGGCGAATTGCTTCAACACGGCATTGGTGCCGGGAACCCATGAAACGGGAGCGTGCGCGTTAATGAGCACCAGCACATGATCGGGGCCGACATCATTCAGCAGATCGTCAAGCTGATTATTGGTCACCACGGAGTTGGTGGCAAGTCCCACCAAGACCCAGGGGCGCAGATTTCCTTGCGCTTTCAATTGATCGACAAGACCCTGTCCCTTCGCCATCGACCGTGAGACTTCGGCATCCACAATGATGTTGGGGAACGTGTCTTGCAATCCTTTGCTGGACGCCAGCATCACCGAATCTCCGATGGCGGCCATTTGCGAACCATCCGGCATCTTATGTCGTGGCTTCCTTGGCATCGGTGTTCTGCGTCGTTCCAAAGCGGCATGATTGCGTTGCTGCAACAGCCTGGAACTGATACCCAAGGATTGCGCCACACTGGTTTGTTCCGGTGCCGTCGCCACAGCGTATCCGCAGAAGCTCCATGAGCATGCCAGCACCACGACCGTGGATATCAGACGGCCGCAATGCTCGGCTTCGTCTCCACTGATCGGACGAATCAACGCGATGAATCCCGCACGAGCGACTGGCTTCTCGAACAGTCGCCAAGATGCGAACGCGAACAGCACGGTGAGGATGAAGGTGAAGGACAGCAGCCTGTCGGCATGCCATGCGCCCCACTGGGGCAACAGGGATCTCAGCAGCAGCCATAATGGCCAATGCCACAGATAAATGCCATACGAATAATGGCCCAAAGCGGCAAGCGGCTTGAACACAAGCAGATCCTGCATCCAGGATCCGAATGGTATGGTTCCTGCGATCAGCACCACAGCAAGCACGGAGGCGACGAAGATACCGCCATGGAACGCCGCTGGGCTTGAGTGATATGCCGCATCATCCACAGCAATGCCAGCAATGAGCCAAAGGCAACTATCGGCCGAATTGAATCCATATCTTATGGAATCGTTCCATTATCCGCGATTCATTGGCTCGCCCATGCTCATGTCTGAGAATCGGCAGTATCCAAGCCAGCGCGGCACCGAGCCATAGGCCCATGGCGTGCGTGTCGGTGCCGAAATACACACGTGTGGGGTCAGCGCCAGAGTGGTATAGCAGTCCCATGGATGCCGCGCTTGCTCCGGCAAGGGCTGTCAGTATGCATACCGGAGCCCATCTGATGATGATTTTCGCAGCAGCAAAACCACGAATGGAGCGATCAGATAAAACTGCATGAGCAACGACATGAACCATAGGTGACGGAATATGTCAGGTTCATCTGGGAGAAATAGCTGGCTCCGCTGCTGATGGCATACCAGTTGTAGCATCCCAGAAGCACGGTCATGATCTGGTTCCGGATGCCGACAAGCATGTCGCGGTTCACCAGCCATGCCAACGTCGCCGAGATCGGGATAAGAGCAAACAGCGCGGGATAAATCCGGCGGAACCGTTTGAGGAAGTACTCCCCCAGTTCCAAGCCTTTACCTGAATCGATACGATTGAGCAGCGATGAGAAAATCAGGAAACCGGAGATGGTGAAGAACACATCCACACCGAAAAACCCGCCTTGAAGCGAAAGCTCATCGCAGTGATACAGCACAATCGCAATAAGGCTATGCCTTTAAGCCCGTCCAAACCGACGAAACGTCGTTTAGCAGCCACGAATAACCAACCGTTCTCTCTTACATCATTGCACGGTACAGTGCAACCTGTCGTATCGTACTACCAAGCAATCCCTTGCGAATCGCGGAAAAGGGGGCCCAACGCACTGCGCGCGTGCTGATTGACCGATGATATCGATTATCAGCACGGCGGCGCAGATTCATACCGTTTGCCGTCACGTTCCTCTACCAGCCGAAACGTGACACGTCACTCACTTGGAGAAGACGTTGCCGTAGGAGTCCTTGCCTTCTTCTGCGATGGCGGCGGACTTGCGGGCGATGGCCAGCTCCTCGTTGGTCGGGATGACGCAGATGGTGACTGCGGAATCCGGGGTGGAGATGATGCGCGGTTCCTTGGAACGGGTCGCGTTCTTCTCCTCATCCAGCTTGACGCCGAACGGAGCGAGCTTGTCGCAGACCATCTTGCGCACGACGTCATCGTTCTCGCCAACGCCTGCGGTGAAGGTGATCACGTCGACGCCACCCATCTGAGCGGTGTAGTTGCCGATGTAGCCGACGATGCGGTGCACGTAGATGTCGAGAGCCAGCTTGGCGTCCTCGTTGCCCTCTTCGACCAGACGATGCACTTCACGCAGGTCGCCGAAGCCGGTCAGACCCATCATGCCGGAACGCTTGTTGAACAGGGTGTCCAGTTCGTCCACGCTCATGTGGGCGTTGCGAATCAGGTGGAAGACGACGGCCGGATCGATGTCGCCGGTACGGCCACCCATCACGAGGCCTTCCAGCGGGGTCAGACCCATGGAGGTCTCAACCGGCTTGCCGGAGATTTCGGCGGAGGCGGAAGCACCGTTGCCGATGTGCAGCACGATCTGCTTGAGGCCTTCGGCCGGCTTGCCGATGACGGACGGCACGACGGAGGAGATGAACTCGTGGGAGGTGCCATGGGCGCCGTAACGGCGGATGTGGTACTGCTGGGCGACTTCCTTGTTCAGCGCGTAGGTGCTGGAAGCCTTCGGCAGCTGGAAGAAGAAGGAGGAATCGAACACGAAGATCTGCGGAACATCCGGCAGCAGGGAGCGCATGACCTCAGCGCCCTTGGCCTCCGGACCGTTGTGCAGCGGGGCGAGCACGGCGAGGTCCTTGACCTGGCCGATGGTCTTGTCGTTGACCAGAGCCGGCTTCGGGAAAATGGAACCACCCTGCACCACGCGATGGCCGACGGCCACGATGCCTGCGTCGGCGAGCTTCGGGCCGAACTCGTCGAAGAAGCCGAGCACGCGCTTCAGACCCTGCTCATGGTCGTGAATCGGCTCTTCGAGCTCATGCTTCTCGCCGTTGTACTCGTGCTTGTAATGACCGTCAACCGGCTCGCCGATCTTCTCGACCAGACCGGAAGCGATACCTTCGCCGGTTTCAAGATCAACCAGCTGATACTTGATAGAGCTGGAACCGGAATTGATGACAAGGACGGTTTTCGCCATTGTGGGCATCCTCCATGTGTTAATCGATGTGCCGCTTACGCGACTTTCCAAAACCTTAGATTACTCGTTGCTTGCTACAAAATGCCCGATTACTGGGCTTCGATGGCGGTCAGGGCGATGGTGTTGATGATGTCCTGGACCGTGGCGCCACGGCTCAGATCGTTCACCGGGCGGTTGAGACCCTGCAGCACCGGCCCGACGGCGGCCGCTCCCGAGGAACGCTGTACCGCCTTGTATGCGATGTTGCCCGCGCACAGATCCGGGAATACGAACACATTGACATGGCCCGCCACCGGATCGCCCTTGGCTTTGGTCGCGGCCACGGTCGGAGACCATGCCGCGTCGAACTGGATCGATCCGACCACCGCAAGGTCGGGAGCCTTGTCTTTGACGATGGTGGTGGCTTCCTCGACGAGGTCGACGTCGGGTCCTTTTCCGGAGCCCAGCGTGGAATAGGACAGCATGCCCACCTTCGGTTCAAGGCCGAACGCCTTGGCCGTTTCGGCGGATTGGATCGCGATTTCGGCGAGCTGCTCGGCATTGGGTTAAGGTTGATGGCACAGTCGGCGAACACGGCGACATGGTCCTTGAAACACATCAGGAACGCTCCGGATACCAACGATGTTCCTGGCTTGGTCTTGATGACCTGCAGGGCCGGACGCACGGTATTGGCCGTGGAGTTGACGGAACCGGACACGAGGCCGTCCGCCATGCCCATCACCACAAGCATGGTGCCGAAATAGCTGTCATCGGCCAGCTGTTTGCGCGCCTGCTCTTCGGTCATGCCTTTCTTGGCGCGCAGCTCGCACAGCTTCGCCACCATGGGTTCCAACACCGTTTCATCATCCTTGGCTTGGAATTTCGCCTTGCCAAGCGATTTCAATCCCAATTCCTGACCACGGGCGAGAATGGCGTTTTCGTCTCCGACGATGATCAGATCGACGATGTCGCGTTCCAGCAGATAATCGGCGGCTTTGATGATGCGATCCTCGTTGCCCTCCGGCAGCACGATGGTCTTCTTGTCCGCCTTCGCCTTGCCCAGCAGACCGTATTGGAAAGCATAGGGTGTGGTCGGGGCGTCGAATGGCGATTCGAGTGCCGCGGTCAGTTCCGCGGCGTCGACGTTCGTCGCGAACGCTTCGTCTGCCTTGCTGATGGCGTCATCGTCGTTGAAATCGACGGCAGGTAGCGTCCACACCGGCACCGGGTAGTCGACGAAGCATGCTTTGAGCGGATCCGGCTGCGTGTCGTCACACCCAGTAATGAACACGCCGACGACTTTGCTCCCGGCGTCTTCGATGACCTTGGTGGATGCCTCAACCGTGCTTTTGACTTGTTCCGGTGTGCGTTCGATAGTGCATACGGCCAGCAGGACCGGCGATTGGAGGTCTGCCGCGAAGTCAGCGTTGAAAGAGAACATCGCGGGATCATTGACTGCTGACCTGTCGGTGCCGACAATCACCATGGCATCCGGTCGGGCTGTTTCTACGGCTTGGGTGTAGGCCGCAACGATATCCGCCCGCGAACCTTCCTTATCGTTACGAGCGCGCTTGGGGCACACGCCGACGGACTGTTCCCGGCTCAAACCGGCATTGGAAGCTTCGATCAGCACGTCCGTGAAGGTGTCTTTTCTGCAGACCGCCGGACGGAACACTCCGGTCTTGCCGGCTGCGGCAAGTGCTTGGTGACTCCAAGGGCGACAACATTACGGCCGTTAGCCGCTTCGGGACTGATGATGGTGACGCTGGTAAAACTCACGGTGTCTCCTATGTACTTCACATTATTCGGGTGCGATACCACATCGTTCGCACAATGAGCAATTGTAATGTGCAAACGGTAACTGACACGCGCTAGCGGTTTTGCTGTTTTAAGCCAAGCATATCGCACCGTAATACGAAAAAGCCCCAAGGGAACAATCCCTTGGGGCTTTTATCAAGCAATCAGGCCAAATAGCCTGGCTCACTCGTTATCGCCAGCGGTTGCGGCGGTAGCGGAGACAGCACCCTGCTTGTTGGTGTTGACACCGGAGTAGACCCAGTCGGTGTAATCCGGGTGATCGTAGCCGTTGTCGACAGCGAACTGGAAGGCTTCCTGACGGAAGGCCTCGAGCTCGTTGATCTTGTCGGCGTACTTGTCAGCGTCGATCATGCGCAGAGCTTCAGCCTGGAGCTCGTAGCGATCGATGTTGTTCACGCGAACCATGTCGTACGGGGTGGTGGTGGAGCCCTGTTCCTCGTAGCCGTGAACGTTGAAGTTGTCGTGGTTCGGGCGATCGTAGATCAGACCACGCACGTCGCGGGCATAGGAGTGGTAAGCGAACAGGACCGGCTTGTCCTCGGTGAACAGCTCAGCGAACTCCTCATCGGAGAGGGCCTCGTTGTTCTCCTTGGCGGACTGCAGCTTGACCAGGTCAACCACGTTGACGACCTTGAACTTGATGCCCATGGCGTCCAGCTTGTCGGCAGCGGCCATGATTTCCTGAGTCGGAACATCACCGGTGGCGGCGAGCACGATCTGAGCCTCATCGTTGGACTTCACGTTGGAAGCCCACTTCCACTCGGCAGCACCCTTCTCGAGCTCGGCGCGAGCTTCGTCCAGGGTCAGCCAGGTGGCGGCCGGCTGCTTGCCGGCGATGATGGCGTTGATCTTGTTGGTGGACTTGTAGCACTTCTCAGCCACAGCGAGCAGCATGTTGGAATCCACCGGGAAGTAGATGCCGATCACGTGATCGTTGTTGAAGCACTTGTTCAGCAGGACGGAGGTGACACCCGGATCCTGGTGGGAGAAGCCGTTGTGATCCTGACGCCACACGTGGAGGAGACGAGCAGGTTCATGGAGGAGATCGGCTTGCGCCACGGAATCTCGCGGACGGTAGCCTCGAGCCACTTGGCGTGCTGGTTCAGCATGGAGTCGATCACGTGCACGAAGGACTCATAGGAGCTCCAGATGCCGTGACGGCCGGTCAGCAGGTAGCCCTCGAGGAAGCCTTCCATCTGGTGCTCGGAAAGCTGCTCGGTGACCTGGCCGGTGACAGCCATGTGCTCGTCGACCTGAGCGGACAGGTAGCCGGCGTCCCACTGCTTGTTGGTGACGTCGTAAGCGGCCTGCAGACGGTTAGAAGCGGTCTCATCCGGTCCGAAGATACGGAAGGAGTCCGGGTTGTTCTTGATGATGTCGCGGGTGTAGACGCCCAGACGACGGGTGGCCTCGAGCTGGCCCCAGCCGTGGCCGTACTCGGCGACTTCCTTGACCTCGTAGTCTTCCAGCTTCGGCAGCTTCAGCTCTTCGCGGATGCGGCCACCGTTGGCGTTCGGGTTCTCACCGATGCGCAGTTCGCCGGTCGGCATGAAGGCGGTGACTTCCGGCTTCACGGCGCCGTTCTCGTCGAACAGCTCTTCCGGCTTGTAGGACTCGAGCCAGTTCTTGAGGACCTCGAAGTGGGCCTCGGTATCGCGGGCGGAAGCCAGCGGCACCTGGTGGGAACGCCAGGAGCCTCGGTCTTCTTGCCGTCGATGAACTTCGGGCAGGTCCAGCCCTTCGGGGTACGGAAGATGATCATCGGGTAGAACGGACGAGTCATGTCGTCGGTCTGAGCGGCGGCCTTGATGTCGCAGATCTCGTCGAAGACGGTCTCGAACAGCTCGGCGAAACGACGGTGGATCGACAGGTGATCCTCGTTGTCGAAGCCAGCGACGAACTCGTACGGCTCATAGCCCATGCCGTGGAAGAACTCGTGGAGCTCTTCGTCGGAGATGCGGGACAGGATGGTCGGGTTGGCGATCTTGTAGCCGTTGAGGTGCAGGATCGGCAGCACGATACCGTCGGTGCGCGGGTTGATGAGCTTGTTGGACTGCCAGCCGGTGGCCAGCGGGCCGGTCTCAGCTTCGCCGTCGCCGACGATGGCCGGGACGAACAGGCTCGGGTTGTTCATCACAGCGCCGTAGGCGTGGGACAGGGCGTAACCCAGCTCGCCGCCTTCGTGGATGGAGCCCGGGGTTTCCGGAGCGTAGTGGGACGGGATGCCACCCGGGTAGGAGAACTGGCGGAAGAACTTCTGCAGGCCAGCCTCATCCTTGGTGATGTTCGGGAAGTACTCGGTGTAGGTGCCGTCCAGGTAGGACTGAGCGGTACCAGCCGGGCCGCCGTGGCCCGGGCCCATGATGATCACAGTGTTCTGCTGGTGATCAGCAATGAGACGGTTGATGTGGCCGATGAGGAAGTTCAGGCCCGGGGTGGTGCCCCAGTGACCGACCAGACGGTGCTTGACGTCTTCGCGGGTGAAAGGCTCCTTCATCAGCGGGTTGCTACGCAGATAGATCTGGCCGATGGAGAGGTAGTTGGCTGCGCGCCAGTACTTATCCACGCCTTCGATAGCTTCCTCGGAAACCGGAGCGTTCAGCTTCTTCCAAGGGGTGCCAATAACAGGACTCGTCATGTGTACTCCTGTACTCCTGCACTGTGATGTGCGATTGTTTATTTCCTTAGGTCATGAGCCATGCCTAAAACCTTGCGGTTACGCGGTATGCCTCATTTCCAGTCACTTGCACATATTACGAGCGCGGTTCGACTTTTTGCTGTTTTTTTGCGACTGTGTGTTCAATTGTTATTTTTCTGTACGCAAATGTGTGCTTTTATCGGGATTTTTGTGCGTACTTCACACTCTATCAAAAAGATTGAAAAACGGCTCAAAATCAACGTTTTTAGTCGGTTAACACATGTTTCCCACGTTCGTTTCCCTAGATACACACGCGGCGTGTTGAGTAGGTGGGAGTAAGCAATTGTGAGATTCGTTCATTCTCCGTTCACGTGTTTCCAATGTCTCCTTGCAACGTCACAATAGAGCAGTTAGTATTGTTCGTTTCTTGATACCTCATATTAAAGGGAGAGTGTTATGGCTGCAGGTCCTGTGCTCGTTGTCGATTTCGGAGCCCAGTACGCCCAGCTGATCGCACGTCGCGTGCGTGAGGCCAATGTTTATTCGGAGCTCGTGCCGCATTCCATGCCGGTCGATGAGATGCTGGCCAAGGATCCGCAGGCATCATCCTGTCCGGTGGCCCCGCTTCCGTGTTCGAACCGGGCGCTCCGCGCGTCGACAAGAAGCTGTTCGACGCGGGCGTTCCGGTGCTCGGCATCTGCTACGGCTTCCAAGCATGGCATACGCGTTGGGCGCGGATGTCGACAAGGCCGCCCTGGGCGAATACGGCAAAACGGAAACCACCATCGACAAGGCGGAGGGTCTGCTCGACGGCTCTCCCGCAGAGCAAAGCACGTGGATGAGCCATGGCGTGGCCGTCAAGACCGCGCCGGAAGGCTTCGAAGTGCTCGCCCACACCGAAGGCGCACCGGTCGCCGCCATGCAGGACGAGTCCCGCAAACTGTACGGCGTGCAGTGGCATCCGGAAGTCAAGCACACTCCGATGGGCCAGAAGCTCATCGAGAACTTCCTGCACAAGTGCGCCGGCCTCGGCGATAACTGGAACGCGTCCAACATCATCGAGGACCAGGTCAAGAAAATCCGCGAGAAGGTCGCGACGCCCAGGTGATTTGCGCCTGTCCGGCGGCGTCGACTCCGCCGTCGCGGCGGCTCTGGTGCATAAGGCCATCGGCGAGCAGCTCACCTGCGTGTTCGTGGACCACGGTCTGCTGCGCAAGGGCGAGGCCGAGCAGGTCAAGCATGATTTCGTCGAGGCCACCGGCATCAAGCTCATCGCCGTGGACGCCTCCGAAGACTTCCTCACCGCATTGAAGGGCGTGAGCGAGCCGGAGAAGAAGCGCAAGATCATCGGAGAGAAGTTCATCCGCACTTTTGAGAAGGCGCAGCGTCAGGTCATCGAAGAGGCCGGTGCCTCCGGCAAGGAAGTCAAATTCCTCGTGCAGGGCACGCTGTATCCGGACGTCGTAGAGTCCGGCGGCGGCGATGGCGCGGCCAACATCAAATCGCACCACAATGTGGGCGGCCTGCCGAAGGACATCAAATTCCAGCTCATCGAGCCGCTGCGCACCCTGTTCAAGGATGAGGTGCGCGCCATTGGCACCGAACTCGGTCTGCCGGATGAGATTGTCTGGCGTCAGCCATTCCCGGGTCCGGGTCTCGGCATCCGCATCATCGGCGAAATCACCAAGGAACGTCTTGACCTGTTGCGCGAAGCTGATGCCATCGCACGTGAGGAGCTTTCCAAGGCCGGCCTCGACCGCGACATCTGGCAGTGCCCGGTCGTGCTGCTTGCCGACGTGCATTCCGTGGGCGTGCAGGGTGACGAACGCACCTACGGCTCGCCGATCGTGTTGCGTCCGGTGTCGTCCGAAGACGCCATGACCGCCGACTGGTCGCGTATCCCGTACGACGTGCTCGCCACCATCTCGACGCGTATTACCAACGAATGCCGTCAGATCAACCGCGTGGTGCTTGACTGCACTTCCAAGCCGCCGGCAACCATCGAATGGGAGTGAGCCCGCAGGCTTGACGCATAGCGGAAGGGGCTTTCCACAAACTATTCTTGTGGAAAGCCCCTTCCGCTATGTTACGGAAACAAGTCCGCTCTCGTCAGACGGACCGAACGTCCCCCGACGTCACTTTTGCATATCCGTCAAACAAGCATGTCATTCCACAGATCCACGAAATTCGGTAGGGTTTTCGCCGTCGTGGCGACGTTCTTCACTTGGATGCCTTTGATGCGTAGGCCAAGCATCGCCGCGAATGTGGCCATACGATGATCGGCATAAGTCTCCATCACGGATGGTCTAAGACGATTCGCCGACACAGGGGTTATCTCCAATCCATCGGGCAGTTCGTGGGCAGCTCCCCCAACGCGCGTAATCTCGTTGGCCAAAGCCTCCAGACGGTTCGTCTCATGCCCTCGTAAATGACCGATGCCGATCATGCGGGTAGGCTTGTCCGCAAAAACCAGAATCGCTGCAAGCGACGGCGCGATCTCACCTGCCGCCGTCAAGTCGAAATCACCTAGGCCGCTGACATGACCGTTGCCGGTCACTTCGCAGTACCGGACGTCGTCAATCACCGGGAAGCTGATCTCGCTCCCATACGTTCCAAATATCCCGGAAGCATGCCTCCGGGTTGCGTAGTGGATTCCGGCCAATGAGGTACGCGCACGGTTCCTCCGGCGATGAGCGCTGCGCCAAGGAACGGGGCGGCATTCGACAGGTCAGGTTCGACCGTCACAGTTTCGGGCAACTGCACGGCTCCCGGCTGCACGGTCCACACGCGAGCGTGTTCGTCTGCGTTGACACGCACGCCGGAACCATGCAGATCGGCCACGGTCATGCGAATATGCGGCAAACTCGGCGTCTTCTCCCCCGTGTGATGCAGTTCCAAACCGCCTGGCACTCGAGAGCCGATGAGCAATAGTCCTGAAATGAACTGCGAGGATCCCGAAGAATCAATGCTGACCATGCTCGGCTCAGCGCACTGGCTCACCGTTTGAGGTGGAGTGATTGTAAATGGCAGTCGACCTTCCTCGCCGTGGTATTCGATACATGCCCCCAACTGTTCAAGACCGTCCAACACCGGCTTCATCGGACGCGCGTACGCCTGCTCGTCACCGTCGAAAGCCACAGGACCGTCCGCGAACATGGCAAGACCGGGCACAAAGCGCATCACCGTTCCCGCAAGACCGCAGAACACCTTCGTACCACCGTGGAACCGGCCGTCGG
>ENA-OQHA01000020-OQHA01000020.1-human-gut-metagenome-genome-assembly--contig:-NODE-20-length-77424-cov-8.879581_pt1 | contig 77424 bp, 84 predicted proteins | sample MGYA00242558_ERZ504707 | MGnify/ENA primary metagenome ERZ504707 (study PRJEB26092, sample SAMD00036197) | human gut metagenome | host: Homo sapiens | study: EMG produced TPA metagenomics assembly of... | reverse complement strand
AACGCCGTTGTGATGAAGTCAAGGACTTTTACGACGACCTCAATGTAAAGCTGGTGCGTCCTGCTGGGGATATGCTGGGGCTTCATTCTGAATTTCTTCCAGCCAGCAAGCGATATATCAATGACTACGTGCAGTATGTAAAATCAGATTTTTAGCTGGGCTTGGCTTTGGAGCGACACAGCAGTTAGGGGAAACTACGGGTATCTATATGGGCTATTCCGTTGATACGGGAAGAAATGTGTACCTGCAACCGTCTTTAGCTTCGCAGGGCGTAAAAGGCACAGTTACAAATGCCCTTGCTTCTGCTTTTGTCGGTTCGCTTGGCGGTGGTAAGTCGTTCTGCAACAATCTTCTGGTGTATTATTCGGTTCTCTTTGGGGGACAAGCGGTTATCTTAGACCCAAAATCAGAGCGTGGCAACTGGAAAGAAACGCTCCCAGAAATCGCCCATGAAATCAATATCGTAAACTTAACCAGCGACAAGGACAATGCAGGACTTCTTGACCCATTTGTGATTATGAAAGACAAAGAGGACGGAGCGACGCTGGCAAAAGAAATTTTAACATTCTTAACGGGTATCTCTACCCGTGACGGAGATAAATTTCCTGTGCTTATTAGTGCAATCAGCAATGTATCTGAAAGCGAACACCGAGGGCTGTTAAATGTTATCACAGAATTACGGAAAGAAAATACGCCGATTGCGAACCATATTGCAAATCATATTGCCAGTTTTACGAACTATGATTTTGCACATTTATTGTTTTCAGACGGGACAGTAAAAATACAATCAGCCTAGATAATCAGCTCAATATCATTCAAGTAGCGGACTTAGTATTGCCAGATAAAGACACCACTTTTAATGAATACACAACCATTGAATTATTATCGGTGTCTATGCTGATTGTGATTAGTACCTTTGCACTCGACTTCATTCACAGCGACAGAAGCATTTTTAAGATTGTAGACCTTGATGAAGCGTGGGCGTTCTTAAATGTGGCACAAGGAGAAACGCTCTCTAACAAGCTGGTTCGTGCTGGACGAGCTATGCAGGCAGGCGTTTATTTTGTTACCCAGTCTGCCTATGATGTTTCAAAGGAAAGTCTGAAAAACAATATCGGCTTGAAATTTGCCTTTAGAAGCACGGATATAAACGAGATAAAGCAGACCTTAGAATTTTTCGGTATCGACAAGGACGATGAAAACAACCAGAAACGCTTGCGTGATTTGGAAAACGGACAATGTTTATTGCAGGACTTATACGGGCGTGTCGGTGTGGTACAGATACACCCCGTCTTTGAAGAACTGCTACACGCCTTTGATACCAGACCGCCCGTACAGAGAAATGAGGTGGAGTGATGAAAGAAAGGATAAAAGGTGCGTTCACAAAAAGAAGATTTTCCACTTTCTCAAAATGGCTCTGTTCGTGGTGGCACTCTCCCTTATCCTGCTTTCACTTCTGGGGACGGTGGCTCATGCAACGGGGCTTGTGGACGATACCATAAACGCAGAAAATCTTTACTCAAAATATCCCCTTTCCAACTACCAGCTTGATTTTTATGTGGATAATAGCTGGTCGTGGTTGCCGTGGAACTGGCTGGACGGGATTGGAAAATCGGTGCAGTACGGGCTTTACTGCATTACCAACTTTGTCTGGACGATAAGCCTTTATTTAAGCAATGCTACGGGCTATGTGGTGCAGGAAGCCTATAAGCTGGACTTCATTAACGATATGGCAGACAGTATCGGAAAGAGCATACAGACCCTTGCAGGCGTAACACAGAACGGCTTTTCTTCTACGGGCTTTTATGTTGGTTTCCTGCTTCTCATTATCTTAGTGGTGGGACTTTATGTTGCCTATACGGGACTTATCAAACGGGAAACCAGCAAGGCACTTCACGCCGTTATCAACTTTGTAGTGGTGTTCGTACTGTCCGCTTCGTTTATCGCCTATGCTCCCGATTACATCAAGAAGATAAATGAATTTTCATCAGACATCAGTACCGCTTCACTTGATTTGGGAACAAAAATCATGCTCCCCAACTCTGACAGCGAGGGCAAGGACAGCGTAGACTTGATACGGGACAGCTTATTTTCTATTCAAGTGGAACAGCCGTGGCTACTTCTGCAATTTGGAAACAGCAACGCAGAGGAAATCGGGGCAGACCGTGTAGAAGCTCTCGTATCGGCAAGCCCAGAGGACGAGGACGGAAAGACCAGAGAGGAAGTCGTGAAAACAGAAATCGAGGACAACGACAACAACAATCTGACGATACCGCAGGTGGTAAACCGTTTAGGCATGGTGTTCTTCCTATTGTTCTTCAATTTAGGGATAACAATATTTGTATTCTTACTTACGGGCATGATGTTGTTCAGCCAGATACTTTTTATTATCTTTGCAATGTTTTTACCTATCAGCTTTTTACTTTCCATGATACCGAGCTATGAAAGCATGGCAAAGCAGGCAATCGTGAGGGTGTTTAATACCATTATGACACGGGCAGGAATAACGCTCATTGTAACGGTGGCGTTCAGTATTTCCAGTATGTTTTATAACATATCCACAGACTATCCATTTTTCATGGTGGCGTTTTTGCAGATAGTATGTTTCGCTGGTATCTACATGAAGCTGGGCGATTTAATGAGTATGTTCTCTTTGAACGCTAATGACAGTCAAAGCATGGGACGAAGAATTTTCCGCAGACCGTATCTGTTTATGCGACATGGGGCTAGGCGTATGGAACACCGTATTGCAAGGGCGGTAAGTGCTGGCGGTATTTCGGGCGGTGTCGCTGGTGCGGTGGCTGGAAGTGCCGTTGCTAATAAACGAGCGGAAAGAAAAAATACAGCTTCAAAAGAAAATCGGGGCAATACCACTTCCAGCATGGGACAGCGTGCAGGCTCAAAGGTTGGTGCTGTCTTAGATACGAAAAATAAAGTAAAAGACAAGGCAAACGCTGTCAAAGAGAATATCAAGGATATGCCAACACAGACCGCTTATGCGGTATATTCCGCAAAGGAAAAAGCAAAGTCCAGCGTGTCTGACTTCAAGCGTGGTATGGTGCAGGAACAGCAGTCCAGACAAACGGGACGATTGGAAAAGCAGACACAGCATAGACAAAATATCGCCGATAAGCGTATGGAGCTTCAAAAGGCACAAGAAGCAAGGCAGGCACAGCGAAAGGCTGACGGATCAGCGACAACGGGAGCTACCCGTCCCCATGAGCGACCAGCCACGGCTTCAACCATTCCAAAGCCGAGTATGGAAAAGACGCAGGAAGTCAAACGCCCTGCCACAGCGACCACTTCAAAAACAAGTGAGCCAGTCAAGACAAGTGTTATCAAAGAGCGTCCGCTATCTTCTGGTGCTTCTGATAGAAAAGCGACCCAGTCTGTACAGCCAGTACATTTGTTTGTCACACTCTCTTTATCTTTTTCTTTATCCTATTATAACATTCTGAAAAAGTTGAACAGTCATTTTCGCATTTGTAAGGTAAATGTAAGGTAGAGAGAATGTTGCTGTAATGTCGGTGTTTTATATTATAAGTAACGAGAAAGGAGTTAAAAATTATGAAAAACATGATTGAAACTAAAAATTTGACAAAAACATACAAAGAGTTTATTGCAGTAGACCACGTATCTTTACACATTAAGAAAGGTAGTATTTACGGTTTTCTCGGACCAATGGTGCTGGGAAATCTACGACTATGAAAATGCTTTTGGGTTTGACTGCACCTACTGATGGAGAATTTCAAATTGATAACATGACTTTCCCGAATGACCGTGTTCGTATTTTGAAAGAAGTTGGTTCATTTATCGAGTCTCCGTCATTCTATCCAAATTTAACAGGTAGAGAAAACCTTGATATTATTCGTAGAATTTTAGAACTTCCAGCGTCAAGTGTTGATAAAGCATTAGAATTAGTAGGATTATCTGAATTTGGTAATCGCTTGGCAAAAAAATATTCTTTAGGAATGAAACAGCGTTTAGGTCTTGCTTCTGCTCTACTTGGCGAACCACCAGTTTAATTTTAGATGAACCAACCAATGGTTAGATCCAGCAGGTATTCACGAAATTCGCAATCTCATTAAAACACTTCCAAAAAGATATGACTGTACGGTTCTAATTTCGTCACATATGCTGTCAGAAATTGAATTATTAGCAGACAATATTGGTATTTTAAATCATGGAAGATTATTATTTGAAGGAAGTCTTGATGATTTGAAATTGACGGCACATCAAGCTGGCTTTGAAAATGATAACTTAGAAGAAATGTTTTTATCTATGATTGATGAGGACAATGCCAATAGAAAGCAGAGGTTAAAATTATGAAGAATTTAACCGTAGAATTAAAAAAATGTAAACGTACTGGAATATTAGTGGTTTTACCGCTTGTTGGACTTCTTGGTGCATTATACGCTTTTGTAAATTTTATAGTTCGTAAAGAGGTTTTGTTGAGTTTACCGCTTCCGCCTATGGACGTTTTGCTGACACAACTTTATGGAATGGTTATGGTTCTTAATATGTTCGGCATTATCGTGGCAACAACTTTAACATATAATATGGAGTTTCAAGGAAATGCAATTAAAAAGATGTATATGCTTCCTTTTAAGACATCATCTATTTTCAAAAATAAATTTTATATATTATTTGTTTTGCTTACTTTTTGTATCGTCTTGCAAAATGGAGCATTGTGTATTATTGGAAATATCTTTTTACCCAACGGAACTTTTGAGTTACTAACACTTGTCAAATATACAGGATATTGCTTTGTATCATCTTTACCTGTATTGGCATTTATGCTTTTGGTGTCATCACGATGTGAAAATATATGGTTTACATTAGGTATTGGAGTAGCAGGTTTTTTTAGCGGTATGGCAATGTCCCTTTCAGATATATCACTATTTCTTGTCAATCCATTTGTACTGATGATGAAACCTGCGGTAGCTTCAACAGCAAGTATTGATACAGGTATTTTAATATTGGGAGTTTTTGAAACAATCATATTCTTTATGATTGGCTGGTATCTTTGCAAAATAAAGCATTATGAATAAAAGGGGGGCAATCGTATGTCAATTATTGAATTGTTAAAAATAGAATTTATGAAAGTAAAAAGGTCTATGATTTTACCTTTGCTTTTAATTCCGCCTATCTTAGTTGTGATTTCTGGCGTATCTAGTATTAGTATGTATATGACGCCAGAATATACAGACGCTTGGTCGGCAATGTTCATTCAAAGTGCATTACTTTTTGGATATTATTTACTTCCATTTTCAATGGTAATTGTTTGCGTTATGATTTCCAACAGAGAAACAAAGAATAATGGTATATTAAAAATGCTTGCTTTGCCCATCAGTAAAGGAAAACTTGCATTGGCAAAGTTCTTTGTATTATTAAGTTTTTTAATGATTGAATTATTAATCTTTTTCAGTTCATTCATCATTGCAGGCATTATTGCTACTAAAATAATGAATGTGGCAGAAAATATTCCTGTTTTCTACTTACTCACATGGACATTAAAATTGTTTGCAACAATGATTCCAGCTATTGCTTGTATGTGGGCGATTACTGTACTATTTGAAAAACCACTATTGTCTATGGGATTAAATTTACTCTTAATAATTCCGGGGGTTTTAATTGCTAATACGCCTTTATGGTTAGTGTACCCTTATTGTTATAGTGGTTATGTCGTATCAGACGCATTACATACTGTAACAACGACGGGAACAGGAAGTACAATATCGCTATTTCCTTTTATACCGTGTGCTGTAATCATATCAGCCCTTGCACTATATGTTTCTATTAAATACTTTGGACGAAAAGAAATGAGGTAATATAAAATGAAAAAAATAAATTAAGTGTTATTACATTTATCATTTCGCTGTTACCATTTATCACGTTATTGATTTCTCTTTTTACAGAAGAAATTACAGGAGGACTTCAAACGGGATTGATTGTATTAAATGTAATCTCGATATTATCTGGTTTTGTTCTTTCGGTTTCGTTAGTAAAAAATCCCAAACGACGAGATGTATTTTCAATCGTCGCTTTATGTGTTAGTGCTTTTTTCGGTTTTCTTATGTTTGGTATTTTAGCTTTTGGCTTAATAGCCACTTTTATGTAAAAAATGTTTATGAAAAATATATAGATTAAAGGTTATTTGAAATATGATAGGTCTAAAAAAACGAGATATTAAAAAAGCTTTGAAAGCAGGTGCAAAGGCTGGCGGTGTTTCATTGGCTGATATACGGGCTGATATTGAAGCAACGATTGATGAAGCCATGAACAGCCCAGACCCAGAGGTGCAGGCAAATTTCAAAAAATATTTGGTAATAAACGCCCTACCCCAGAAGAATATATTTACAAGATTACCAAAAAGACAAAGATTTGAAAAAAGGCTTGCTCCATACATATTGTATGATCTGCAAGCCTTAATCTATTTCAGAGGAAATTTAACAGTAAAAGTAGCACCGCCACCAGCAGTATCATTGATAGTTATTGTGCCGTTCAGCATTTGGGTTAATTCTTTGGCGATACTTAGTCCCAGTCCAAAATTCGATTTGTTCGTATGGGACTTGTCGCCACTATAAAATCGGTCAAAGATATACTGCTTATCTTCATCAGAAATGCCTTGCCCGTGGTCTACCACAGAAAAAGCAATATTTTTTTCGGTGGCGATTACTTCTATCTCTATTAAAGAATTATTCTTGGAATGTTGAATGGCATTATCCATAAAGACACACAAGATTTGAAATAATCGGTCTTTGTCGGTAAACATAGCAGGATAACTTTCCTCGGATAAATGCAGTTTTAGTTCTAAATTCTGCTTCATGCAGACAGGTTCGTAGGTTTCATATAACGTAATGAGCAAGGTATCTATATTAATTGTGCTTTTATGCAATGTCCATGTTTTAGCGTCGGAAGAAGCCAAAAGCAACATATCTTTGACTAAACGGGATAACCGCATACATTCAAAATCTATGGTCTGTATGGCTTGCTTTGCCTGCTCGTTTAAGGAAACATTATCAAGAAGCATATCCGTGTTGGAAATCATAACAGCAAGTGGAGATTTTAATTCATGGGACGCTGTTGCAACAAAATCTTTTTGGCTTTGCAGTATTCGTTCCGTTGGAGCAAACGACTTTTTCAGCAGATAACGGGTTAGCATGATAACAACGATACAAGCCAAAAGCCAGATAAGAAGATATATTGGCAATGTCTTTTGTAAAATATCCGTCAAACTGGCTGTCTGATAAAGAAAGGTTGCATGATATACGGTATCATTTGCTGTCCTAATTGTAGCAGGAATAACAAAATAAGTATCGTGATGTTTTCCTCTTATTTCCAGAAAACCGCCTTGTGAAGTTGTGTTGCTTTCTGTTTGTGATAATGGCTGTGTAGAAATCTGCTTTTCTACATCATGCAACAGATTGTTCGCAGAAGTTGGAAATGGGAAATCACTCTGATAAATGGTATTCCCTTTTGTATCGCTAATCAAGGAAAAAATATGATAACTTTCTTCGTAGGCTTTAAGTTCCTTATCCATATCCGAAGAAGCACTTTCCACTTGATAAATCAGTAAGGTTGTTAGTCTTTGAAACAAGGTACTTTCGTTGATTTTTTCCGTATGAACGGTATTTGCAACGACAAAGGAAATCACAAGGGTAATAATCAGCATAACAGAACTTGCAAACAGAATATGAAGTTTTCGGTATAAATTATTTAACATGTTTCTTTCTCCAGTTTGTACCCTGCACCGTAGACCGTTGTTATTTTACAGGAACTTTTTAACTCTTTTAGGCGTTTTCGCAGAAAAGAAATGTAACTGTCTACATTGCCAGTTTCTACCTCGGAAGAACTGCCCCAGATTTTAAGGATTAGCTGTTCACGGGAAAATAGTGTTTCTGGGTTCTGCATAAATACAAAAGTCAATTCGGTTTCCTTTGAAGTTAATAAAAGAGAATTATTTGGTGTGGATAAGGTTCTGCTGTCTTTATCGAAGTCAAATCTCCATATTGTAATTTAGACGATAACTGAATATTGGCAGGTCGCCTTGTCAATGCCCGAACCCTTGCAAGCAATTCTTTGATATGAAATGGCTTTACTAAGTAATCATCAGCACCGCCGTCTAAACCCTCCACCCGATTGTCAAGTACTCATGGCAGTAATGATAAGGATAGGAATAGATATTCCTTTTCTACGCATAGATTTTATGATTGTTAAGCCGTCAATAATCGGTAGCATACGGTCTACAATGGCGAGGTCATAAGCATAGTCTGTATTTAAAGCGTACAGCATAGCGGTTTCCCCGTCATTGCAACAATCAACCATATAGTTTTCTTTTTCGAGAGAAATTTTATATTTTTACATAACTCTAAATCATCTTCCAGAAGAAGTATTTTCATAATGTATCAATCCTTTTCTATATAAATTATAGACAGTATAACAGAAAAGTCTGTAAAAATCCTCTAAAAAATGATGATGATTTTCTTACTTTTTTACAGGATTTTTAGAATGGTTTGCTCTTACAATAGGGGCATATCAAACAAGAAAGGTGGAATACAAAAATGAAAAAAACAAACATCAGTAAATTTGTAGCAGTTGGATTATGTATCTGTGCATTGACGGGGTGTGGTGCAAGTCCAGATGAGAAACCAGATACGTCTAATCCTATTGTCAATTCTAATACGAATGAAGAAAATGCAAATGGTTCTTCAGAAAATAAAGGAAACGACATATTAGAGTCTGCTAATTTGATAGGAAGTGTTTTGGAATTTACAGACAATGGTTGTTCCGTAAGTCAAGCAAAAGAAACTGAGGGTGGAGCTAGCCTGCAAATCGAAGCGTCGGGATTGGAAAATAAAGACAATGCTGTTTCTGTAACCTATAACCCAGATTGTGAATTTGTTGTTGCGACACTAAATAAACAGTTGGGTTCTGTTACGAATATAACAACGGGGTCTATATCCGATGTAAAGAAACAATCAAATGTATATCTCTATGGAGAATTTTCAGACACACTTCATTTCAATGCAACAAAGGTTGTCATAGCCCGTTGGGAATAGAGGTGTGAAGTATGAAGTTTTATCAACTTGGTTTTCGCTATTTACAGCGAAAAAAGGAAAAACCATTCTTCTGTTGATTGTTTTGATACTTGTAAACAGTATGATTTTAGGTACAAGCATGATTTTAAGGACTACAAATGAGTCCAAACAAGCCATGCAGGAAAAGACAAACTCTAAGATTGTGGCTGAAATTACAAGTAAGGACAGCAAGATAACAGAGAATGAAGTAAACAAGATTGAAACGCTGGAAGATGTTTCGTCTATCAACCGTATCGGCAGACAAGAGGTATTTCCGAATGATTTTGCTCCCGTTACGCTCAATACTTCTACGAATGAGGAAAATTTGAAAATAGCGTTGCTCTCCTATGATGATTTGGAAAAGGACAGCCCTTTTTCAGAAATGCAGTACCGCTTATCTTCTGGCGATTATATCAAACACGAGAAAAAAGGTGCTGTTATCAATGCGAACCTTGCAAATCAAAATGAGCTAAAAGTTGGAGATACGATTGAATTAAGTACAGAAAACGGAACAAAAGTATCTGTTCAAATTATTGGAATTTTCATGTCCGCAGGAAATGTGGAAAAAGACCAGCCAACAGAAACTACCGCAGTCAATCGAATAGAAAATCAAGTCTTTATTGACAACAGCACTTATAAAGAATTGTTCAAAGAAGCTGAATTTGAAAAACTCTGCGTTTATTCAAAAAGACCAGAAAAATTAGATGTGCTGGAAACCAGCTTGCAAAAAATATTCGGAAATGATGTAGAACTTAGCACTTCCGATACCCTTTATCAACAGATGTCTGCTCCATTAGAGCAAATCAGTAAGGTGGCAAATCTTATGCTGGTACTTACATTGGTAACTGGTACTGTTGTTGTTTCCCTGCTGTTATGTATGTGGATGCGGACAAGGCAAAAAGAGGTGGCAATCTTTATGAGCCTCGGCAAGACAAAAAGTGAAATTTTCCTGCAAACTTTATTAGAAGCAGGCAGTGTATTTACACTTTCGGTTTTAGGAGCAACAGCCATTGGTAAATTGTTCTCGGGCGTTTTGCAAAATGTCATTACTGGTTCAGAAACAGTAACAGAAAATCTGAAAGTGGTGTTGCAGATACAAGATATTGGAATGTTGTTCCTTTTAGGTGGTGCAGTTATTCTGGTGGCATTGTGCTGTTCCATTCTTCCGATATTACGAGCAAACCCAAAAGATATATTAGCGAAAATGGAGGGATAGTACATGAATTTTTTTGGATTGGCAAGGCGTTCTGTGTTCAGAAAGCCCATAAAAAGTATTCTCTTATTGTTGATTGTTTTTGCAATCAGTACCCTGCTTCTTGCAGGTGTGGCGAGCAAAAATGCCAGTATTGAGGTGCAGGACAAAACCAGACAAGCTATAGGTGCAGGCTTTCTTTTAGAAAGAAATGCAGAGTACCGAACAAAACGAGTTCGTGAATACTCAGAAAAGATTGGTAATGATAAGGAAGGTAGTTTTGGTGGCTACCATCAGGAAAAAGAGATTATCAATGGTGTGGAGACTTGGTCAGGCTGGACAACAAATGAATTTGAAAGCTTAGATATAAAAGACATTGAGAAACTGGCAAAAACAAAAGGAATTGCTGATTACAATATTACAACAGCAACAACTCCTGTAAACCCTGTAAATTTCAAAAGAATTGAAGATAAAGATGTAGACCAAAGTGTAGATGAGGGAGGTGTAAGCTTAATTGGAAACAAAGATATGAAACTTGACAGAAATGTTTTATCTGGAAACCTGCATATCAAAGAGGGACGAATGATAACCCCAGAGGATAAAGATATGTGTGTCATTTCAGAGGAACTTGCAAAGCAAAATAATCTGAAAATCGGCGATAAGATTTCTTTTAATGATTACCACGATACTGTAAATTCAAAGGTATCAGAAGCTGAGATTGTTGGAATTTATCAAGTGGATCAAAAGATGTCCCCACTTATGCAGGGAGATACTTACCGTTCGGAAAATGTAATATTTACAGATTTGAGATTTCCAGAAAAGGCAGAGGGTGAAACAAGTCCATTATATGAAAGAGCCTATTTCAAAGTAGAAGATGTGGAAGCTTACGACGAAGTAAAAGAAAATCTGCAAAAAGTAGACATCAACTGGGAGCAATATGATTTGATTGACAATAACGGAAATTCCGAAACCATGTCCTCAAACTTCAATGATTTAGCAAAAGTAAGCGAAATGATGATATTGGTAATCTCTGTTGCAAGTTTTGTTATCCTTGTTTTAGTATTTCTTTTCTGGCTGAAAAATCGAGTGCAGGAAGTCGGCATTTTCTTATCTCTCGGTGTTCCGAAATTCAGAATTATCGGGCAGATTTGGAGTGAAGCGATTATGATTGCTGTTCTTTCCCTTATGCTATCCTTTGCTGTCGCTCCTGCCGTTTCCAAAGTAACTGCAAATTATCTGGTATCACAGCAGGTTCAGCAAATGCAGGAAGAAGAAAAAAATAACGAGGGAAAAGTATCCACAGAATATGTTGCACCAAAGCAGGACGTGCAGAATATCAGCGTAGAGGTTTACGCCAGAAATGTATCTGTTGGACGGTGTAAGTGTTCTTGTGTTGATAACGGCTTCTGTTCTGGTATCTGGAATTGTAATACTAAAGAGAAACCCGAAAGATATTTTATCGGAAATGAGTTAGGAGGACGACGAAAATGTTAGAAGTAAAGAATGTAAGCTATGCTTACAAAACAAAAAAAGATAAAACCATTTTGAATAATGTATCTGCTACTTTCGAGGAGGGTATCTTCTATACCATTGTCGGTCCGAGTGGTGCAGGAAAAACAACACTCTTATCGTTGTTAGCAGGCTTAGACACAGCGGTAAAAGGGACTGTCCTTTGCAATGGCGAGGACATTACAAAAAAAGGGCTGAATTACCACAGAAAGCATAATATCTCATTGGTATTTCAAAATTATAATCTGATTGATTATTTGACAACGGTTGAAAATGTCAAATTAGGTGGTAGTGGAAATGCTGAAAAATTATTGGAAGAAGTCGGCATTGGAAAAGAATACTGGCAGAGAAATGTATTGCAACTATCTGGCGGACAGCAACAGCGTGTAGCGATTGCAAGAGCATTAGCCAGCGACGCTCATGTACTTTTGGCAGACGAACCGACGGGAAATCTTGACGAAACTACCGCTGATGAAATCATTGCTTTGCTGAAAAAGACTGCACATGAATTAGGAAAATGTGTTGTTGTGGTTACACACAGTAAGCATTTGGCAGAAGAAGCCGACGAAATCTTAGAAATTAAAAACGGTGCAATTTCTTTTCTGTCTGATTAAATTAGAATAGTGCCGTAAAGGAGTTGTCATTATGGAATATTTTAGATATACCTCGACGCAATCAGTTTGAACCTAACGGCATTTTTATAACAACTGAATATAGCACAGTTTTAAAAGCTCGTACAGACTATATGTTTTGTGCGGGCTTTTTTCATGCCAGAAAAAATTTTTTAAAGTTTTTTCGATTTTGGTTACGCTGTCCCCCACTTTCAACGCGGTATATATGAAAGGGGCAGACACCTCTTTTCGACTAGCGAAAGGAGGTGAGGAAAATGAAACCGTCAGAACTACAAGAAAAAACCTGTCATCAATTCGATTGTGCTATTAAAACAGTTATACGTCATAGAGCGATTGACTTCTATCGAGCGATACGTCGTTCAGAGAAAAAAGAAATGCCATTCGCCGAAATTATGGACGACCTCTTAAATTCCATAGGTACAGAAGATACATATTCTACGGATTATGTTGCGGTATTTGAAGTCTGTGGAGAAAAAGTATCAATCGAAGATGAACAACTGGCTCGTGCATTGAAAGCTATTGAAGAACGAAAGCGTAATATCGTTTTACAGTATTTTTTCATTGGCGACACGGACACTTACATTGGGAAAATGCTTGACTGTTCCAGAGCGAATGTAACGAAGTGCAGAATACAAGCACTAGACAAGTTAAAGCAACTGATTGAGGAGGAAAAAGAAAAATGCCAAAAGAGCTGACACCGACTTTCACGGTTATTTCCAAAGCCTGCGACGGCGACGAAACAGCAATTTCAAAAATCTTGGAATTTTATGACCCATATATCAATCAGTGTTGTATGCGTCCGTTTTACGACGATAACAACAACTTACGTCTTGCGGTAGATTTGGAAATGAAAGGTTTTATCAAAGAAGCGATTATTCGTAAAATATTAAACTTTGATATTAAACGCTTCTAATTCATATCGGGATTGATTATGCCCGTCTGGTCTTTGACAACTGAATAAAGCAGACAGATACGTTTGTGAGATAGCAAGCCACGGGGACTGTACGCCATGACCTTTCCAAAAGAAAGCGAGCGACCCACGCAGTGATCCGAGAGCGACTGTTGGAATAGTCGTTTTGCCACGACCTATCCTCACAGAATAATGATACGTCCGCATGGTGCGGTTCTGCCACAAGAATGGGAATAGTTGAGATACTAACGGAGCTTTCCAAAGCCGTTTGTCTGCTTGTAAAAAAATGACACACAGTAAAGGGGGTGCATAGATTATGAACAATACTGATGTGCCTATCTGGGAAAAATATACGCTGACGATTGAAGAAGCGTCTAAATACTTCCGCATTGGCGAAAAGAAATTGCGTAAATTAGCCGAAGAAAATCTTGACGCTGGCTGGGTTATCGTGAACGGTAATCGTATTCAGATAAAGCGAAAACAATTTGAAAAAATCATAGATACATTGGACGAAATCTAATGTCATTGAGCCGTAGATATGGTATAATATTAATAGCGTATCACGGCTCATTCCATGACGGAAAGGAGCTTTACACTATGTCTAATGTGAAACGAAAAGACAGTAAAAATCGCAATTTGCGTAATGGAGAGAGCCAGCGAAAAGACGGAAGATACGTTTATAAATATACCGATATATACGGAAAGCCACAATTTATCTATTCTTGGAAACTTGTACCGACAGACAAGACACCTGCTGGAAAGCGTGATGATATATCGTTGAGGGAAAAAGAAGCACAGATAAAAAAAGACCTTAACGACGGTATCGACACAGTCGGCGGTAAAATGACAGTCTGCCAGCTCTACGACAAGAAGAACAGTCAAAGAAAGAACATCAAAAGGGCTACTGAAAAAGGACGACAGTATCTTATGAACGCTCTGAAAAATGACCCATTGGGTATGAGGGCGATTGATACTGTTAAGCAGTCGGACGCTAAAGAATGGGCTATCAGAATGAGCGAAAAAGGATATGCCTATAAAACGATTGATAACTATAAGCGTTCCTTGAAAGCTTCATTTTACATGGCGATACAAGACGACTGTATCAGAAAGAACCCATTTGAATTTAAGCTAAGTGATGTTCTGGAAGATGATACAGAGCAGAAAGTTATCCTTACACCAGAGCAGGAAGAACGCCTGCTTGCCTTTATGGAAAAGGACAAGATTTATAGTAAGTATTATGATGAGGTTGTGCTTCTGCTGGAAACGGGACTTCGTATTTCTGAATTTTGCGGACTGACGACGCATATTGATATGCAGAACAGAATACTCAATATAGACCACCAGTTATTGAAAGACAGCGAAATGGGCTACTATATTGAAACACCAAAGACCAAAAACGGAAAACGGGAACTTCCATTGACAGAACGGGCTTATCAAGCAATCCAAAGAATACTAAAGAACAGAGGAAAAGCACAACCGCTGATTGTAGGTGGTTACAGCAATTTCCTATTCTTAAACCGTGAGGGCTTGCCTAAAGTTGCAGGAAACTATGAGGGCATGGTGCGAGGATTGATTAAGAAGTATAACAAATATCACACGGACAAGTTACCGAACATCACACCACATTCATTCAGACATACTTATTGTACGAATATGGCAAACAGAGGAATGAACCCTAACACTCTGCAATATCTCATGGGACACGCTAACATAACCATGACACTTGGTTATTACGCACACGGGACATTTCAATCTGCAAAAGCGGAGCTGGAAAGGCTGGCTTGTTAATATCGGAGCTTATATTTACTACTCATTTACTACTTTTGGTTGCATTTTCATGCTGGTAAATGCCAGCTTATGCAAGGTATCTTCCAAAAAGAAAATACCGATAAAGTCCTAAAATACGGGATATATCGGCATTTACCAACTTATGAAAAGATAATCAGAAATTTAGTAAGTTTTTGACAGAAAAATATTTACATTATTGTAATATATGATAAAATATTTCTAACACAATAACACAATGGCTACATAAACAATAGGATATATGGAGGAAGTTATGGACGATAACAATTATATGAACAATGACAACCGGTCGTCAGGCACACCGGACAATACAGGTGTATTCGGTCAGTCTTCAGAAACAGCAAATGGCTCAGACACATACAGCCAGCCGCAGGACACATACAATCAGCCGACAGACACATATAATCAGTCTGTATCCCAGCAGGAAAGTGGGAATGCATATGCATATGGACAGTCATCAGACCAGACAGGCAGCACAGACGGATATGTCAATAATCCGGGCAGTGCATATGGTTATGCAAATCAGGGTACATACAATCAGAATCCAAATGCCCAGGGTACATACAACCAGAATCCAAATGCCCAGGGCACATACAACCAGAACACATATGCTCAGGCTCATTTAATCAGTCAGCTTACGGACAGACGCAGTATGGCCAGCAGCCAAACGGACAGGGTGGCTACAATCAGACTGCATACGGACAGACAGCCTACAATCAGCCACAGTATGGAGCTAATCCATACAACCAGCCGCCAAAGAACAGCAATGGCTTTGGTATAGCTTCTCTGGTACTTGGAATCGCATCTATTGTACTGTTTTGTACATGCATCAATTATGTGACAGCTCTGCTTGCTATCATTTTTGGTATTATACATATCATAAAGGGCAACAACAAGGTGTTTGGTATAGTTGGTATAGCAACAGCAGCTATCTCAGTTATAGTCAGCATCATATTCTGGGTTATAGCAGGCTCAAACGTAAGCACAGATTTTGAAAAGGAGTTCATGAAGGGCTTTGATGAGGGCTATGAGTATTATAATGATGACGATTCCTATGAGGATTACGATTATGATTATGATTCTTTTGATTATGACGATTTTGATTATCAGAATTTTGAGTATGATGGCATTTATTAGAGTTAATTATTATCAAATTATTACAGAATCAATTACATCTTGACAACAGTGGCTTTTCAGTTATATACTTAAACACAGTTAGTAAAAGGCAGTGACGAAGACAGTAGAGATGGCAGGAAAGTCAAAGAGAGCCGGGGCAGGTGAGAGCCGGTATGAGTAGAGCCGTTTTGAAAATCACTTCTGAGCCGCAGGCTAAAATCGCCATACAGTGTTGCGAGAGTAGGTTCTGACGTATTCCCTACGTTACAGGGGCGGGTATGCAAGGGTATTTCCCTTAAGTACATTGTAATAGGTGGTATAGACGTATCAGGCACGCGTTCCTAATTACAGGAATGTGTGCCTTTTTTGTGAATATTCAATAAACCGAAAATTATAGTGGAGTAAGCCACAAGGAAGCCTCGTAAGAGTCGAATTTGAGGTGCAAGTTGGGATGTTCACGAACAATATAGAATAAGGAGAGATAGTCATGTACAACAAAGTTGACACCAATATGACTTCGTTGAACGCGAGAAGAAGACAGAGCAGTTCTGGAGAGAGAACAATATCTTCAGAAAATCTATGGAAAACAGAAAAGAAGGAGAGACATACACATTCTATGATGGACCTCCTACAGCAAACGGAAAGCCTCACATCGGACATGTTGAGACACGTACATAAAGGATATGATTCCAAGATTCCAGACCATGAAGGGCAAATATGTGCCACGTAAAGCAGGCTGGGATACACACGGACTTCCTGTTGAGATCGAGGTGGAGAAGCTTCTCGGCCTTGACGGCAAGGATCAGATTGAGAACTACGGACTTGAGCCATTCATCAAGAAATGTAAAGAGTCTGTATGGAAATACAAGGGTATGTGGGAGGATTTCTCCAACACAGTAGGTTTCTGGGCTGATATGGACAATCCATACGTCACATATGACGACAATTTCATTGAGTCAGAGTGGTGGGCTCTCAAGGAAATCTGGAATAAGGGACTTCTTTACAAGGGCTTCAAGATTGTTCCTTACTGTCCTCGTTGTGGAACACCGCTTTCTGCACAGGAGGTGGCACAGGGCTACAAGACAGTTAAAGAAAAATCAGCAGTAGTACGTTTTAAGGTAGTAGGAGAGGATGCATATTTCCTCGCATGGACACAACTCCATGGACACTTCCAAGCAACGTGGCACTCTGTGTGAACCCTAATGACACATATGTAAAGGTAAAGGCTGTTGATGGCTACACATATTATATGGCAGAGGCACTTGCAGACAAGGTGCTCTCACAGCTTCTTTCAAAAGAGGACGCAGAAGCAGGCAAGAAGGCATATGAGGTGCTTGAGACATACAAAGGAAAGGATCTTGAGTACAAGGAGTATGAGCCGCTTTATGACTGTGCTAAGCAGGTTGCCGATAAGCAGGGCAAGAAGGGCTTTTTCGTGACATGTGACACATATGTTACTATGTCAGATGGTACAGGAATCGTTCATATCGCTCCTGCATTTGGTGAGGATGATGCCAATGTCGGAAGAAATTATGACCTTCCATTTGTACAGTTTGTAAACGACAAGGGAGAGCTTACAGCAGAGACTCCGTTTGCCGGTATGTGGGTAAAGGATGCAGATCCTGAGGTATTAAAGGACTTAAGCGGCAGAAAGCAGCTCTTCGATGCTCCGAAATTTGAGCATGAGTATCCACACTGCTGGAGATGTGACAAGCCTCTTATCTACTATGCAAGAGAGTCATGGTACATCAAGGAGACAGCAGTAAAGGATGACCTTATCAGAAACAACAATACAGTAAACTGGATTCCTGAGTCTATCGGTTCAGGACGTTTCGGAAACTGGCTTGAGAATATACAGGATTGGGCTATCTCACGTAACCGTTACTGGGGCACACCACTCAATATCTGGGAGTGTGAATGCGGACACAGAGAGTGTATCGGAAGCCGTGCAGAGCTCGCCGAAAAAGCAGGAGATCCAAAGGCAGCAGAGGTAGAGCTTCACAGACCATACATCGACGCTGTGACAATCAAGTGTCCTGAATGTGGCAAGGATATGCACCGTGTACCAGAGGTACTTGACTGCTGGTTTGATTCAGGAGCCATGCCATTTGCACAGCACCACTATCCATTCGAGAACAAGGAAGTATTTGAGAAGCAGTTCCCAGCCAAGTTTATCTCAGAGGCAGTTGACCAGACACGTGATGGTTCCATTCACTCATGGCTGAGTCTACACTCCTTTTCAACAAGGCCCCTTATGAGAATGTCATCGTGCTTGGACACGTACAGGATGAGAACGGACAGAAGATGTCCAAGTCAAAGGGCAACGCGGTAGATCCGTTTGATGCACTTGAGACATACGGTGCAGATGCCATCAGATGGTATTTCTACACAGCATCAGCTCCATGGATTCCAAAGAAGTTTTCAGGAAAGCTCGTGCTTGAGGGACAGCGTAAGTTTATGGGAACACTCTGGAACACATACGCATTCTTCGTGCTTTATGCAAATATCGACAATTTTGATGCTACAAAATACAGCCTTGAGTATGATAAGCTTGCAGTAATGGACAAGTGGATTCTTTCAAAGCTCAACTCAGCAGTGGCAGGAGTGGATGAGTGCCTGTCAAACTACAAGATTCCGGAGGCGGCAAAGTACCTTCAGGAGTTCGTAGACGACTTAAGTAACTGGTATGTACGCCGCAGCCGTGAGCGTTTCTGGGCAAAGGGCATGGAGCAGGACAAGATAAACGCATACATGACACTTTATACAGCACTTGTCACCATATCAAAGGCGGCAGCACCTATGATTCCTTTCATGACAGAGGATATCTACAGAAATCTTGTCTGCTCTATCGACAAGAGCGCACCGGAGTCAATTCATCTGTGCGACTATCCTGTAGTTGATGAGAAGCTGATTGACAAAAAGCTCGAAGCTGATATGGATGAGGTACTAAAGGTTGTAGTACTCGGACGTGCATGTCGTAACGAGGCAAATATCAAAAACCGTCAGCCAATCGGAAAAATGTTTGTAAAGGCTCCGGAAAAACTGGATGAATTTTATGTGGATATCATCGCAGACGAGCTCAACGTAAAAGAGGTTGAGTTCACTGATGATGTATCACACTACACCACCTACAAATTCAAGCCACAGCTTAGAACAGTGGGTCCTAAGTATGGTAAATACCTTGGCCAGATTAAGGCAGTTTTAGCTGAGCTTGATGGTCATAAGGCCATGGAGGAGCTTAACAGCACCGGCTCTCTCAAGCTTGACAGCATTAGCGATGAAGTTGTATTATCTAAAGAGGATTTACTTATCGAGATGACTCAGATGGAGGGCTATGTGACACAGTCTGACAACAATATAACCGTTGTTCTTGACACCAACCTCACTCCTGAGCTTATCGAGGAAGGTTTCGTAAGAGAAATCATCAGTAAGATCCAGACAATGCGTAAGGACGCAGGCTTTGAGGTTATGGACCACATCGCTGTGACATACGAGGCAGATGAGAAGCTTTCAAATGTATTTGAAAAGTTTGGTGATGAAATCAAGACCGAGGTTCTTGCCGTATCAATTAAATCAGGCGAACTTAAGGGCTATGAAAAGGATTGGAAGATTAATGGTGAGGCTGTTAAGCTTGCAGTTGAAAAACAATAATCTCTGCACGAGAGGGAGCATTAATTTGCTCCCTTTTAGTGCCATAAGGAGGAATATGATGAGAGATAATACGTTTAGCAAAAAGGTGTTTATTAAGACTGTATCAGACAATTTAAAAAATAAATATCGTAAGACTATAGATGATGCCACACAGCAGGAACTTTATCAGGCTGTATCAGAGGCCGTAAAGGATGTCATCATGGATGAGTGGATTGCCACACAGAGAGTGATGGACAAGGACGATCCAAAGGTTGTTTACTATATGTCCATGGAGTTTTTGATGGGAAGAGCTCTCGGCAACAACCTTATAAACCTCTCAGCATACAAGGAGGTCAAGGAGGCTCTCAATGAGATTGGTGTGGATATCAATGCTATTGAGGACCAGGAGCCTGATCCGGCACTTGGAAACGGTGGACTCGGAAGACTGGCAGCGTGTTTCATGGATTCACTTGCCACACTTGGATATCCTGCATACGGCTGTGGAATCAGATACAGATATGGTATGTTCAAGCAGCAGATTTCAGACGGCTTCCAGATTGAGGTGCCTGACAACTGGCTCAAGGACGGATATCCATTCGAGCTTCGTCGTCCGGAGTACTGCTATGAGGTCAAGTTTGGAGGATATGTGCAGGAGAGCACAGATGAAAACGGAGAGCTTCATTTCGAGCAGAAGGACTATCAGTCGGTGCTTGCAGTGCCTTATGATATGCCTATAGTCGGTTATGACAACAATGTGGTCAATTCTCTCATGATATGGGATGCAGAGCCAAAAAACGGCTTCTCGCTCGAGTCCTTTGACCAGGGTGACTACGACAAGGCAGTGGAGCAGGAAAATCTTGCAAGAAACCTTGTTGAGGTGCTCTATCCAAACGATAACCATGTAAAGGGCAAGGAGCTTCGCTTAAAGCAGCAGTATTTCTTTGTATCAGCAAGCATCCAGCGTGCACTTGCAAGGTTTAAAAAGCATCACAGCGATTTAAAAGATCTTCCGAATAAGGTCGTTTTCCAGATGAACGATACTCACCCTACAGTTGCAGTCGCAGAGCTTATGAGAATCCTTGTGGACGAGGAACATCTGTCATGGGATGATGCATGGGATATCACTACAAGATGTGTAGCCTACACTAACCATACAATCATGGCTGAGGCGCTTGAGAAGTGGCCAATTGAGATATTCCAGAGACTGCTTCCTCGTGTATACCAGATTGTTGACGAGATAAACAGAAGATTTGTGATGCAGATTAATGAGAGATATCCTGGCAATGAGGACAAGGTAAGAAAGATGGCTATCCTCTATGACGGACAGGTCAAGATGGCAAATATGGCTATCGTTGCAGGCTATTCTGTAAACGGTGTTGCAAAGCTTCACACAGAGATACTTAAGAATCAGGAGCTTCATGATTTCTATGAGATGTTCCCTGAGAAGTTCAATAACAAGACAAACGGAATCACACAGCGTAGATTCTTAGCACATGCAAATCCACTCCTTGCAGACTGGGCAACAAAAAAGGTAGGAGCCGGCTGGATTACAGATCTTACAATGCTTTCAAAGCTCAAGGCTTATGCGGACAGCCCTGTTGCACAGCAGGAGTTTGCTGAGATTAAGAGAGCAAACAAGGTGCGTTTAGCAAAGTATATCAAGGAGCACAATGGTATTGATGTAAATCCGGATTCTATCTTTGATGTGCAGGTTAAGAGACTTCACGAGTACAAGAGACAGCTCATGAACATCCTTCATGTGATGTATCTGTACAACAAGATTAAGGAAAATCCGTCTATGGATTTCTATCCTAGAACATTCATTTTTGGAGCAAAGGCAGCAGCAGGCTACAGAAATGCAAAGAAAACAATAAAGCTCATCAACAGTGTGGCTGATGTGATAAATAACGATGCTTCTATTGGCGGCAAGCTCAAGGTAGTATTTATCGAGGATTACAAGGTATCCAATGCCGAGATTATTTTTGCGGCAGCAGATGTCAGCGAGCAGATTTCCACAGCAAGCAAGGAGGCATCCGGAACAGGAAACATGAAGTTTATGCTCAATGGAGCGCTCACTATCGGAACTATGGATGGTGCCAATGTCGAGATGTTCGATGAGGTAGGGGCTGACAACATGTTTATCTTTGGAATGAGCTCTGATGAGGTCATCTCACACGAGAACAGACATGACTACAATCCTGTTGATGTATATAATAACGATGCCGAGCTAAGAAAGGTAGTAAACCAGCTCGTAGACGGCACATACTCACCAAATGACCATGAGCTTTTCAGGGAGCTTTACAACTCACTGCTCAATTCACAGCAGGGACAGGTGGCTGACCGCTACTTTATCCTCGCAGACTTCCGCTCATATGCAAATGCACAGCAGAAGATTAATGATTATTACAAGAACAAGAGCGCATGGAGAAAGAGTGCACTGCTCAATATCGCACATGTAGGAAAGTTCTCTTCAGACAGAACAATCCAGGAATATGTGGACGATATCTGGCATCTTGACAGGATTACCGTAAATATGGCAGGAGTATAGGATTTTGGAAAAAGTTATCGCAAAGTCTGGTATCAGTGGAAGCACACTTAAGCTTATAGCCATTTTTACCATGCTCATAGACCATATTGCGGCAACGGTTATTCTTCAGATGATAAATAACGGGATAGGTGGACAAACGCTTATTGATATCTACTGGGTCATGCGTTCTATAGGGCGCATGGCCTTTCCTGTTTTCTGCTTCCTGCTTGTGGAGGGCTTCAAATATACACACAGCAGGGAAAAATATGCTGCGAGGATGTTTATATTCGCGCTTATCTCTGAGATACCGTTTGACCTTGCAATAAACAATACAGTGCTCGAATTTAAGAGCAACAATGTGTTTTTTACACTGCTTTTAGGCCTGCTTGCCATCACAGTGCTTGATTGGCTTAAGTCGGTCGATAAAATAGAAAAGGCATCCTCTGCAGTCAAGTGGTTTTTTGTCACACTGATCAGGTGTATAGTAATGGTATCAGTAGTGCTTGTTATGATGATTATTGCAGAGTTTGTGCTTTGCTGTGATTATGGTGCGGCGGGTGTAGGGTGCATTGTCATGATGTACCTGCTTTCTTCAAACCGAGATGTTGCATTTGCCGTGGCAGTCATACTGCTTGGACTTTTCTCAGGTACCATAGAGTTTTTTGCACTTTTTATGCTTATACCGCTTCGCTATTACAATGGAAAAAGAGGCATTTCACTAAAATATGTCTTTTACGCCTTTTACCCGGTGCATCTTTTTGTACTGTACCTGATATGCAGGCTTGCTATGGCTGCTGTTCACACCTAAAAGAGTGACAGACAACGATTAAAATGGGGGAATAGATGAAAAGCTTTTAAAAATCATACCGGCACTTGTGTTTGCTGCCTGTTGCTTTATGTTCGCTGCAAAATGCTTAAAGGCAGGAGGGTTTATAGGTGCTATAGCTGATTTTCCTACAGCTATACACAGGGCAGTAAAGGGGCAAATGCAGACCACAACAGACTATTTAAACGGCGAACAGACAGAGTACGATGAGTCAGTATTTACAGGGGAATATCACTACTACTACGAGAAGCTGTCAGATGATGACAAGCTTATTTACAGGCAGATTTATGCGATGATGCAAAAGCGCATGGATGGAATTTCGTTAAATACTACAGACACTGACAACGTAAGCCGTATACAGCAGTTTGTGCTGCTGGACAATCCACAGTTTTTCTACATAGAAAAGAGTCAGTATACTGTGAGAAACAGCATCATTTTTTCGCCTGTATACAATATGTCTGAGTCTGATATCGACAACGCAATAAGTACGATTTCAGGCTATGTGTCAGCCTGTATGGCAGGTATCGATGAAGGTGCATCGGATTATGACAAGGCTGTGCATTTCTATGAATATGTGATAGAGCATGCCGAGTATGAGGAAAATTCTCCTCACAACCAGGATATGTACTCAGCAGTGTTGGTAGGACGGTCTGTCAGGGCTATGCGATGATGTTTAAGTATCTGTGTGACCGGGCCGGTATCAGTTCACTTATTGTGACAGGCACCACATCTGATGCAAACCACGCCTGGAATATGGTATATCTGGACGGTGCGTGGTGTGCGGTGGACTGTACCTACGGTGATGGTGATTATCTGGGAAAGGGCATATCATACAGCTGGTTCGGAGTGCCGCTTGATGTGGTAAAGCTTACACGTACATTGGACAATGAGGATATGCTGCCGCAGGAAGCGTCAGTGGAGGATGACTATTATTACAGGAATGGGCTGTATTTTACATCCTACGACCTTAAAGTCTTACAGGGCATGACAACGTCATCTAACTATATCACGTTCAAGTTTTCGGACAGAGAAACCTATGATACTGCATGTCACAGTCTTTTCGAGAAGGGTGACTATAAATATCTGATTCCGACGGCAAGAGGCGGCACTATCACATATATGCAGGAGCCAAATTCGCTTGCGGTGTTTATACACATAGAGCTGGGAAGCTGATAAACTTATCTCCTTTTATTTTGAGGAGATAGCCGCACACCCCATGAAGGGCGGGCGGCGATACAAAAATAAAGAAAGAGGAATCCAAATGTCATTTTGTCATCTTCACACCCATACCGAGTACAGTCTGCTCGATGGGTCAAACAAGATAAAAGAATATGTAAAGCGCGTCAAGGAGCTTGGCATGAACTCTGCCGCAATCACAGACCATGGCAATATGTACGGTGTGGTGGAGTTTTACAAGACGGCAAAGGCAAATGATATCAATCCGGTCATAGGCTGCGAGGTATATGTGGCACCAAATTCGCGCTTTGACAGGGAGACAAGCCACGGTGATGACAGGTATTATCATCTGATTCTGCTAGCTGAAAATAATACAGGCTATGCTAATCTCATGAAGATAGTGTCAATAGGGTTCACAGAGGCTATTATTACAGGCCGAGAGTGGATTTTGAGACGCTTGAGAGATATCACGAGGGGCTTATATGCCTGTCTGCCTGTCTGGCAGGAGAAATCCCCAGATACATCGTAAGAGGCTTTTATGACGAGGCGAAGGAGATTGCAAGGAAGTATCAGGACTGCTTTGGAAAAGACAACTTCTTCCTTGAGCTGCAGGATCATGGCATTGATGACCAGAAGCTTGTGAATCAGCAGCTTCTTAGGATGAGCAAGGAGCTTGAAATAGGGTTAGTGTGTACTAATGATGTGCACTACACCTACGAGTCCGATGCGGAGGCACATGATGTGCTTTTGTGCATCCAGACCGGGAAAAAGGTGTCTGACGAGGACAGGATGCGCTATGATGGCGGACAGTTTTTCGTAAAGAGCGAAGAGCAGATGAGAGCGCTTTTCCCATATGCTACAGAGGCTATTGAGAATACACAGAAAATTGCCGACAGATGCAATGTGACGCTTGAGTTTGGCAATTACAAGATTCCAAAGTATGAGGTGCCAGAGGGCTATGATAGTGCCGAAGCCTTCCTTACAGAGCTTTGCGAGAAGGGCTTTAGGGAAAAATACATAGGCTGTGGCGAGTACAGTGCTGATGAGCTTAAAAAGATACATGCAGATATGGACTATGAGCTTGGTATCATAAAGACCATGGGCTTTATAGAGTATATCCTTATCGTGTGGGATTATATCAACTGGTGCCGCACGCACGACTGCTGGGTAGGCCCGGGACGAGGCTCAGCGGCGGGAAGCAGGGTGTGCTATTGTACCGGAATCACGGATATTGATCCGGTTAAATACAATCTGCTTTTTGAAAGATTTCTTAACCCTGAGCGAGTTCCATGCCTGATATTGATGTGGATTTCGAGTATGCGGAGAGATATCGCGCCATAGAGTATGTTCAGCAGAAGTACGGACACGATTCTGTAACACAGATAGTCACCTTTGGTACGATGGCAGCAAGAGGAGTCATAAAATCAGTCGGAAAGGCGCTGGATTTCCCATATGCAGAGACTGACAGGCTTGCAAAGATGGTGCCTCAGGAGCTTAATATCACGATTGACAAGGCTCTTCAGATGAACCGGAGTTTAAGGGCATTTACGACAGTGATGCGAGAGTGCATGAAATGATAGATATGGCAAAAAGGCTTGAGGGACTGCCAAACCACACGTCCGTGCATGCAGCAGGTGTGGTAATCTATCCGGGTGTGGCGAGCGATTATGTGCCTCTTGGAAGGGCAAACGACGGAAGCCCTACCGCAGAGTACAACATGGTACAGCTCGAGGAGCTTGGCCTTTTAAAGATGGATTTTCTGGGGCTTCGTACACTCACGGTGCTAAAGGATTCTGTGAAGAATATCAAGGCATCAAGGGGCATTGATGTGGATATCGACCATATTGATTTCAACGATAAGGGCACACTTGACTTTATCGGAACAGGAAAGACGGAAGGGGTATTCCAGCTAGAGTCTGCCGGTATGCAAAGCTTCATGAAGGAACTCAGTCCACAGAGCTTTGAGGACATCGTAGCCGGTATTTCGCTCTACCGTCCGGGTCCTATGGATTTCATTCCCAACTATATAAAGGGCAAGAACAATCCAAAGGAGATAAGCTATGTGACACCTGAGCTTGAGAGTATTTTAGAGCCGACCTACGGCTGTATAGTATACCAGGAACAGGTTATGCAGATAGTGCAGAAGCTCGCAGGCTATACAATGGGTCAGGCGGACAACATCCGCCGTGCCATGAGCAAGAAGAAGCAGTATGTAATTGACGCAGAGCGCCAGAGCTTTGTGTACGGAGACGAGGAGCGCGGTATAAAGGGCTGTGTGGCAAACGGCATAGATGAAAAGGCTGCCAACAGCATATACGATTCGATGGTTGATTTTGCTAAGTATGCGTTCAACAAATCACATGCAGCCGCGTATGCGAAAATCAGTGTTCAGACTGCATGGCTTAAAAATTACTATCCGGTCGAATTTATGGCAGCGCTCATGACTTCTGTTATAGACAATTCAGCCAAGGCGGCGCAGTATCTTTACAGCTGTCGTGATATGGGTATTAAGGTGCTTCCGCCGGATATCAACTGTGGACAGGGCGAGTTTACCGCAGAGGGTGACCATGTCAGATATGGCATGTACGCCATCAAATCTCTAGGCAGGCCGGTAATAGACCAGATAATCGAGGAGCGGGAAAGTGGCGGCAGATACCGCACACTCTCAGATTTTATCGAGAGAACCATGCCAGAAGGAGCTTATCAACAAGCGTGCGATTGAGAATCTGATAAAGGCGGGAGCCTGCGATTCGCTTGACGGCACGAGAAAGCAGATGGCAATGGTGTATGCATCGATTGTGGACAGGGTGCAGCATGACAAAAAGTCAACAATGGCAGGGCAGATGAGCCTGTTTGACCTGGTCTCAGATGAGGATAGGCAGTCATTTGAGCTTAAGTATCCAAATGTTGGTGAATATGACGCTGAGGAAGCCCTGGCCTATGAAAAAGAGGTGCTTGGCATCTATTTAAGCGGACACCCTCTGGAAAAATATGCAGCTACCCTAAAGAAAAACATCACAGCAAATGCGATAGATTTTGTGCTTGAAGAGGAGAGCGGTGCCGTAAAGATAGAGGACAATGCGCACGTGGTAATCGGAGGCATGATAGCTACAAAGACGATTAAGTTTACCAAGTACAATCAGGCCATGGCTTTTATCACGATAGAGGACCTGACAGGAACTGTTGAGGTAATTATTTTTCCGAGAGATTACGAGCGCTACCAGAGATATTTACAGGACGATGCTAAAATATTTGTTATCGGACATGCGACAGTCGAGGATGAGCAGAACGGCAAGATAATCTGCGAGAAAATCATACCGTTTGATGAGCTTCCGAAGCAGCTATGGCTCAGGTTTGATACGATGGAGGACTATAAGAAAAATGAGAGCAGGCTTCTTGAGACAATCCGTGAATCTGACGGAGGAGATGAAGTCATAATTTACATCGCAGATACAAAGCAGATGAAAAAACTTGGCAGAAATTATTCCGTAAATGCAAATAATGAGCTCATGGAGCAGCTTTTGGAATTTTTAGACAAAGAAAATGCGAAAATTGTTGAAAAGAATATTGAAAAAATGTGCTAAAACAAGTACAATAGATTGGGATTAGAATAAATGATAATTTTTTAACATATGGAGGTTATACCAATGGCAAAAGAGATTAACACAATAGGTGTACTTACAAGTGGTGGTGACGCACCGGGAATGAACGCAGCAATTCGTGCCGTTGTTCGTCAGGCTCTCTCAAAGGGCAAGAAGGTTAAAGGAATCAAGAGAGGATACGCAGGTCTGTTAAATGAAGAAATCGTGGATATGGATTCAAAGAGCGTTTCAGACACAATCTCACGCGGTGGTACAATCTTACAGACAGCCAGATGTAAGGAGTTCGTTACAGCAGAGGGACAGCAGAAGGGTGCTGAAATCTGTAAGAAGCATGGTATCGATGCTATCGTAGTTATCGGTGGTGACGGATCTTTCCAGGGTGCGCAGAAGCTTGCTGCACTTGGCATCAATACAATCGGTCTTCCGGGCACAATCGACCTTGATATCGCATGTACAGATTACACAATCGGTTTTGATACAGCCTGCAACACAGCTATGGAGGCTATTGACAAGGTACGTGATACATCTACATCACACGAGAGATGCTCAATCATTGAGGTTATGGGACGTGGAGCAGGATACATTGCATTATGGTGTGGTCTTGCAAACGGCGCTGAGGAAGTATTACTTCCTGAGAAGTATGACAACAACCTTGAGGCACTCATCGAGAGAGTAGCTCACGCAAGAGAGCTCGGCAAGCAGCATTACATCATCATCAATGCTGAGGGCGTAGGACATTCACAGGAGATGGCTAAGGAAATCGAGGCTGCTACAGGCATCGAGACTCGAGCAACTATCCTTGGACATATGCAAAGAGGTGGAAGCCCTTCATGCAAGGACCGTGTATACGCTACAATCATGGGCGCTATGGCAGTTGATTTACTCTGCGAGGGCAAGTCAAACAGAGTTATTGCCCACAAGGATGGCAATTTCGTAGATTTTGATATCGACGAGGCACTTGCTATGAAGAAGAGTGTAGACGAGTACATGTACGATATCTCTAAATCTCTGGTTTAGTATCTAATATAGTTACGATAAATATGAATGCCCTTGTATCCGGCACATCAAATGCAGGTAATTGCGTGCATGTGCCGGTGCAGGGGCATTTATGCATTCGGAGAAAGACGAATGTTAATCATAAATGAGGGGCAAAATACTTTTTGACCCTCATATCATCAATATAGAAAGAGAAGAAAATGATTACAAGTGCATCAAACAAAAGCATAAAAAATGTGCAGGCTCTTTTAAGCAAGGCAAAGGAGCGGAAAAAGCAGGGCGTATTCGTGGTTGAGGGTCCAAAGATGAGCTTTGAGGCGCCATATGACTGGGTAAGTGCCGTATATATGTCTGAGTCATTTTTTAATGATGACAGGTTTAAGGAAGAGAAGAAGCGTTTCCTTGACAAAACAGAAATAGTGAGTGACTCGGTGTTTAAGAGCATGTCTGACACGCAGACTCCGCAGGGTGTGCTTGCTATAGTAAAGATGCCGCACTATGAGATAGATGAACTTTTTAAGGGCGACAAGACAGAGCTTCTTGTGCTTGAGAGTATACAGGATCCGGGAAACTTAGGCACTATGATCCGTACCGGTGAGGGCGCAGGTGTAAGCGGTATTATAATGAATCGCACAACAGTGGACATTTTTAATCCAAAGACTGTGCGCTCAACCATGGGCTCACTCTACCGTGTGCCGTTTTACATTACAGATGACCTTCCGGAGACTATAGAGTATGCAAAGTCAAAGGGAGTTTCTCTCTACGCAGCTCATTTAAAGGGTAAGTGCTCTTATGACAGACCGGACTACACCGGAGCCTGTGGCTTTATGATAGGAAATGAGGGCAATGGATTATCAGATGAGATAGCTGACATGGCGGACACATATATCCGCATCCCTATGGAGGGAGCTGTGGAGTCGCTTAATGCCGCAATATCAGCCACTTTGCTCATGTATGAGTGCAATCGTCAGAGAAGACTTTTGGGAGAATAATATGCGTATTTGGTTTAAGATTTATACTGACACGCACCTGATGCGTGATATTACAATAGAAAATGACAGTGACGACACACGTACACACAAGATTTTTAAGGCTCTTGAGGATGCCTGCCTTGCTTTTGACCTGGGAAAGCCCATCTGGCTTGACAGCAATGTAAGTGATTTCAAGAGGCATGGAAAGACACGCTTTACGAAGGATAATTTTGTGGAGGATATCGACTTTGATTTTCTCGAGATGCACATCATCGAGGAGGATTGATGCCTTATAATGGATATGATGAGTTATTATTGATATGATGACGGTCCGCACGCTGCAGGCACAGCGGCACACACGTACTCTCTCGTAGGCGCATAGCGAAGCTATTTAGAATCTGTTGAATTATGCTTCACAACCAGAAATGCACCGGCATGGACGCCGGGGCAAGGTGTTATGCGCCATGGACGGCGCATAAAAGCCGGTTTCGTCAAGCATAGGAAACCAAAAGGCATAATTCCTACAGATTCTTAATGGCGTAGCGTAGCTTACGAGAGAGTACGTGTGTGCCGTTGTGCCTGCAGTGTGCGGACCTGTGCACATACAAAATAACAAGAATAAAAAATATATAAATAATAGGTATAATTTGCCAATTACGCGAATAAATATGCTATAATTGATTAAAAGAGTCTGATAAATATACAGGCGAATAGATCACAGGGAGGTTTTTAATGGAACAAGAGTTTGCGGAGGGCATTGATAGCTGGGAGACTATGATGTTTCTATACAATTCTGCACTGAAAGAGGTCAATACTAAGCTCGAGATACTAAATGACGAGTTTGTTCACATACATAATTACAATCCGATAGAGTACATAAAGTCGCGTATCAAGACTCCTGAAAGCATAGTTAAGAAGCTCAAAAAGGGTGGCTACGAGAGCACCATAGAGAATATGGTCACATATGTAAAGGACATAGCGGGCATCAGAATCGTGTGCTCGTTCACATCTGATATATACCGGCTTGCTGAGATGATTGGCAGGCAGAATGATTTGACCGTCATATCGGTAAAGGACTATATGAAGCATCCGAAGGCGAGCGGCTACAAGAGCTACCACATGATTGTTTCGGTGCCTATTTTTCTTTCAAACAAGGTGGTTGACACAAAGGTTGAGATACAGATTCGTACAATAGCTATGGATTTCTGGGCAAGCCTTGAGCACAAGATATATTACAAGTTCGAGGGCAATGCACCTGAGTATATCAGCCGCGATCTGCGCGAGTGTGCAGGTATCGTAGGACAGCTTGATGCAAAGATGCTTTCGCTTAATGAGGCAATCCTTGAGGCCAAGGAGAAGCAGGAGCATGAGAGGGAGGAGAAAATACGAGAAGATGAACATCATTAATGTCGAAAATATAACAAAGTCATATACTGGAAGGAAGCTTTTTTCTAAAGCTTCCTTTTATGTACAGGAAAATGAAAAAATCGGTATCATAGGTATAAATGGTACAGGAAAGTCTACACTTTTAAAGATTGTGGCTGGTGATGAAGAGCCGGATGAGGGAACTGTCACCACAGCAAATCATATAGTGATAAACTATCTGCCGCAGAATCCGGAGTTTGACCCGGACGAGACGGCACTTGAACATGTGATGGGCCGTGTGGTTACCTCGCAGTTGGATGAGGACATGCGCTGGAGTATAGAAAGTGATGCAAAGTCACTTCTTATGAAGCTTGATATCACAGATATGGCGCAAAAGACCGGTGAGCTCTCAGGAGGACAGAGAAAGAGGCTTGCGCTTGCAACAGTCGTACTTAAGCCGTGTGATGTGCTTATATTGGACGAGCCGACCAACCACTTAGACTACGAGATGGTGGAGTGGCTTGAGGATTATCTGCGCCGTTTCAGGGGTGCAATCATCATGATCACACATGACCGTTATTTTCTAGACAGTGTCTGCAACAGAATCGTTGAGGTGGACAAGGGACAGACCTACAGCTATGATACAAACTACTCGGGCTTTCTTGAGCTTAAGGCAGCCAGGGAGGAGAGCGAGAGGGCAAGTGAGCGCAAGCGTCAGTCCATACTTAGAAAAGAAATAGAGTGGATGCAGCGCGGCGCAAGAGCTCGTTCCACAAAGCAGAAGCACACATACAAAGATATGAGGCGCTGCGAGACCAGAAAGGACCACAGACAGACGCAAGGGTTGAGCTTTCATCGGTTTCATCACGTATGGGAAGGACGACCATAGAGCTTCATGATATTTCAAAGGCGTACGGAGATATCGTCTGTGTAAAGGATTTCACGTATATTTTCCTGAAAAATGACCGTATCGGTTTTGTAGGCAAAAACGGCTGTGGAAAGTCCACACTCATGAAGATAATCGCCGGTTTTATCGAGCCTGATTCAGGTGAGGTGGAGATAGGACAGACGATAAAGATAGGATATTTCGGTCAGGAAGTGGATATAGATCCTGAGCTTCGTGTGATAGATTATGTGAAAGAAGCTGCCGAGTTTGTGCGCACGGCAGACGGACTTGTGTCAGCATCTGCCATGCTTGAGAGGTTTTTATTCCCACCGGAGCAGCAGTACAGCCCGGTAGGCAAGCTATCGGGTGGGGAGAAGAGAAGACTCTATCTGCTTCGTGTGCTGATGAGCGCACCGAATGTACTGATACTTGACGAGCCGACCAATGACCTGGATGTTGAGACACTGGCTATTTTAGAGGATTATCTGGATGGCTATGACGGAATAGTTATTACGGTATCCCATGACAGGTATTTCCTTGACAGGATCGCAAAGCGTATTTTTGCATTTGAGGGAGCCGGAAAAATCGTACAGTATGAGGGCGGATACACCGACTATATGAATAAACGCCCACAGCCTGCATCAGGAAAAACCGTATCAGAAAATGCATCATCACAGGAGCACAGGGAAATACTGCATCAGATGGTACAGACTCAAAAGAAGCCCGGAAGAAGAAATCCATGGAAACCTGGGGGCATGAGAAAAAGCTCAAATTTACCTACAAAGAGCAAAAAGAGTACGAGACGATAGAGGCTGACATAGAAAAGCTGGAAAACAGACTTTCTGAGATAGATGATGAGATGGTAAAGAATGCCACTAACTTTGGTAAGTTAAACGAGCTCACAAAGGAAAAGGAAGACCTCGAGGGGCAGCTGATGGAGAAAATGGAGCGTTGGGAGTATCTCGAGGATCTGGCGCAGAAAATTGCAAATTTGACATAGTTCAAGTAATTCATTTTTTCTTAGGCTTAAACAGATTAAACAAACTCTGCGGTATGCCAAACCCGAATATGATACCGAGCACGATGGCACCCGCCACCTCAAAGGTTTCAATACCCTTTGAGGAGGAAAGTGCTCTGTCATTCGTAAAAAGATAATATGCCGTGTAAAAAATCCCTGCTCCCGGCACAAGAGGAAAGATACCGGAAAGCAGATAAACTGTCACAGGCATAGAGCGTGCCGCAGCAAAAATGCGCGCCATTATCGTAAGGCACAGTGTCGCGATAAGCGATGGAAACACAACACCCATATCAAACTGAACCATTATATAGTAGATGATCCAGCCAAGCGCTCCTGTAAAACCGCAGTAAAACAGCTCCTTTTTTGGAGCGGAAAAAATAACTGCAAACGATAATGTGGCAAAGAGAGCCACAATAAATTGTATTATAAACTCCATAGCTTAAAGCCCTCCAATATATTTCATCACAACAAACGGCAGACATGCTCCCACAGCAACACACACGGCTGTAATCAGTGCATCGAGCAGATGTATTGTACCGGACAGATAATCCCCGTTATATATATCCCTGATAGATGTTGTAAATGCTATTCCCGGAACAAGTGGCATGATAGCTCCTATAATGATTTTATCAGGTAAAAGAGAAAGCCCTGTAAGTGTACTTGCGGTGGCAAGCAGTGTCACAAAAAGACTGGCAAGGATATTGGTTATAATCCTTGTGAACTTATATTTTTTAAGACCAAACAAAAGCACCTGCTCCAGTGAGCCTATAACAAATGCAAAAACAAAGTCAAGCCAGTTTCCACCAAAAAGATAGCAAAAGCAGGCACTTCCGAGCCACAGAAGAAAATCTGTGCGCTTTTTTTGTAATTAGGAATATTTTTGCACTGCTCAAGCCTGTCCCATGAGTCAATCAGGGAGATTTTCTGGTCACATATGTCCCTTGCGAGCTGGTTTAACGCGCTGATCTTTGCCAGATTGACAGCACCAAGGGGGACGTGGCGCACGATGCTGCAGGCATCCTCCTTGTTCTCATTTGCACTTGCAAATATTCCGTTTGACAGCACATATACGTCAAATTCCTCCACCTCATATGAACTTAGTATATGAACCACAGTGTCTTCCACTCTGTAGATTTCTGCACCGTTTCTGAGCATACAGTCGCCAATTTCCACGGCGAGAGTCAGTATTTCCTTAGTGTATGCCATTTGTTACCTCACTCTTTAGATTAATTATATTTATTTTATGATGTTTGCACGAAAAAAACAATATATCGCACGAAAAATATTGATTTAATTACATGTGTGTATTTTGTGTATAAAATCAAAATAAATGGAAATTATATACATATGAATATTAATCGAAGGGAGCATGAAGATGCCGGAGCATACTGATACCCCAAAAGAAAAAATTCTCGTGTATATACGCGCAGAAAAGCAGAAAACACTTCACCGCAGGCAGGTCTGCATCAATGACATAGCAAGTGTGTATTGTAAATATTCACGCTATGAGGGACAGATAAAGGGAATAATCGTGGATAAGATACGCGGTAAAAAGAGCGTGATATCTGTAATGAAAATAATAGAGCAAATCACGGAAATCTATGATGATGCACAGGTTATAAGCATTGGTGAGCCGGAGGTACTTGTAGAGTATGACGACAACAGCAAAAATAAGATTCTTGAAGCACTAAAGGTTGCAGCGGTGTGTATACTTATATTTTTTGGTTCAGCTTTTACAATCATGGCTTTCAATAATGATATTTCGATATCAGGTGTGTTTGAACATTTTTATAAGCAGATAATGGGTGTGGACAAGCCACAGGTGTCGGTGCTTGAGGTGTTTTACTGCATTGGTCTGGCGGTCGGAATCATACTGTTTTTTAATCATATCGGAAAGCGTAAGCTATCCGACGATGTCACACCGATTCAGGTGGAGATGGATAAGCATAATAAAGATACGTGGAACACAATAATAGACAAGGTAAAGGAAAAGCAGGATGTTTGAATATATATTGCGTGAAATATTTTTGTCAGTGATAGCGTTTTTAGCAGGGGCAGGAGTGTCAGCCGGTGTATTTGCATTCGTGCTCGTGATAGGAGTGGTGCCGCGCATACTTCGGTGCAGCAGGATAGAAAATATAATACTTATAGAAAATGTCATGATATGTGGTGTGGTGGCAGGTAATATATCATCAGTGCTTGATACGGCATATAATCTGGGCTTTGCAAATATGCCCAAAGTACCTGTAAGCAATATCTGTGGGAATATAATTATTGCAATATATGGATTGTGTGTCGGCATATTTGTCGGCTGTATTGCAGTTGCACTCGCAGAAATACTGCACACATTCCCTATTATATATAAGCGAATGAAGCTTCGCGCCGGTCTTGGGATTATAGTGATTTCTATGGCTATTGGAAAGGCACTGGGAGCACTTTATTATTTCCTGACGGGATTTGTTGCCACTTCATAGGACTCTCTTAAGTTATCTTTAGCTATATCATGTTATACTCTTGAAACAAAAAGCAAATAGGGTATAATGGAAATAACTTGGACTTAGAGGTATTCCAGCTAACTCGGAAAGGAAATAATATGATTACATCAATAGCCAGACAAAGCATCATACTCAAATGCTTACGCCAAAAATCAGTGCTTGTAAGTAACTACGAGCTGTATTATACCGCAGGTCTTGCGAAGAAGTGCTTTGGAATCGCAGTCGATGCCGACATGGAGCCAAAGCAGCTTCTTGAGGAATTGCAAAAACACATTGATAAGGTCTCTACATCAGATGAGCAGGAGAAGTATCTCATACATCTTCTTGGCAACTATGAGCCTGATGATACTCATGATGAACAGACTGTGGAGCTGTTTCACATGGGAGAGACCGAGGAGCATATGTGGCAGGTCTCAATTACATAACAGCATCCTTTAGAGAAGAAATAAAGACATGGGAAGAACATCACCAGCAGTCTAAATGCCGCCGTAGAGCTTGCTCTGCGGCGGCATTTTCGTATTCCGGGTCATATTTGAAGCAGTATAGAGGCCTGTCTGGTATCTCTAACCCATTGTAACCTCGACTGTAACATCGTGTCCGGTTCCGTTAATAGCCGGAATCATATTGCCATCAATAGTAGCGCCATCCACGATGAGCTTTGTCACACCCTTTTGTACGTGGGCAGGATTTCTGACCGTAATGTGGTAAGTATTGCCACGGAACTTACGCTTAGCTGTAAAGCCGTCCATAGTGTCAGGAATACAAGGATCTATGATAAGACCATCGTAGTCAGGACGTATACCGAGGATGTACTGTGAGACATCGAGGAAGGTCCATGCAGCAGTACCTGTCAGCCAGCTGTTCTTTGCTTCACCAAAGTTAGGAGCGTCTTTACCGGCAATCATCTGGCTGTATACATAAGGCTCGGTGCGGTGAATTTCGCTGATATCCTCAATGTATGCAGGACAGGTCCGGGTGTATACCTGCCATGCTCTGTTTCCACGGCCGATAACAGTCTCAGCTATAGAAATCCAAGGATTGTTGTGGCAGAAGATGCCGGCATTCTCCTTGTATCCCGGTGGATAAGAAGAGATTTCACCAAGCTCCACATGATATCTGTGGTAAGGCGGCTGCAAGAGCACGATGCCATATTTAGTATCAAGATATTTTTCAACAGACTGCATTGCCTTAAGGCAGAACCCTTCATCCTTTCCGATTTCAGCGATAACACAAAAGCCCTGTGGCTCAATAAAGATTTTTCCATCCTCACATTCCTTGGAACCAATCTTGTGCTTGTAGTGGTCGTAAGCACGAAGATACCACTCGCCATCCCAGCCGGCATCCATGACGGTCTTTTCCATCTGTTCAATAGCCTTTTGGGCTGTATCAGCCTCGTCGCAAAGTCCCTTGTGTCTGCAGATTTTTACATAGTCTTTTCCATATTTTACAAACATGCCTGCGATAAAAACAGATTCGGCATTAGGTCCTTCAGATGGTCCAAAGGTCTGGAAGGACTCACCAGGCTCCTCGGAGAAGCAGTTTAAGTTCAGACAATCGTTCCAGTCAGCACGTCCAATCTGTGGCAGACCATGAGGTCCGAGATGATTGATTGTATAGTTGAAGGAGCGGCGCAGATGCTCCATAAAGTCAGTTGCCTTTGAAGGATCGCTGTCATATGGTGTTGACTCGTCAAGAATAGAGTAGTCGCCTGTCTCCTTGATGTAAGCAGCGGCAGCAGCGATAAGCCACAGAGGGTCATCGTTGAAGCCTGAGCCTATGTCGGCATTGCCCTTTTTGGTGAGAGGCTGGTACTGGTGGTAAGCAGAGCCGTCCTCAAACTGTGTGGCTGCAATGTCGAGTATTCTTTCTCTTGCTCTGTCAGGAATCAGATGTACGAAGCCAAGCAGATCCTGACAGGAATCCCTAAAGCCCATGCCTCGTCCGATGCCTGATTCAAAATAAGAAGCAGAGCGGCTCATGTTAAAGGTAACCATGCACTGATACTGATGCCATACATTTACCATGCGGTCAAGCTTTTCCTCCGATGAAGAGATACTAAAGTGACCAAGCAGCTTATCCCAGTAAGCCTTAAGCTCTGCTAAAGCAGCGTCGGCTTTTTCGGTGGTGTCAAATCTTGCAAGGAGTGCATCGGCAGGAGCTCGGTTTATGATTCCGTCTTCAGCGCGTCCAACCCATTTTTCGTTCACAGGGTTTTCTACATATCCAAGTACAAATATATATGTTTTTTCTTCGCCCGGCTCAAGAGCTACCTTCAGGTGATGAGAGCCGACAGGAGCCCAGCCGCTTGCAACAGAGTTCTTAGACTGATCATTTACTACAACGGAAGGCGCGCTGTTTTCGCCGTAGGCACCTAAGAATGAATCCCTGTCTGTGTCAAATCCGTCAACAGAGGCATTTACAGCATATACAGCATAGTGATTGCGGCGTTCTCTGTATTCTGTCTTGTGGAAGAGCTGGGAGCCACCGGCGTGAATCTCAACCTCTCCGGTAGAGAAGTTACGCTGGAAGTTGGTCATGTCATCCATGGCATTCCACAGACAAAACTCTACATATGAGAAAACCGAAAAGACTTTTTTCTTATCAGATGTGTTTTTTAATGTGAGCTTATTGATCTCGCAGGTAGAGCCCATAGGAACAAAGTCGGTAAGCTGAGCCATTAAGCCGTTTTTTACTCCTGTGAAAACAGAATAGCCCATGCCATGACGGCATTCGTATGAGTCAAGCTCGGTCTTAGAAGCATCCAGCCCGGATTCCAGATTGTGTCGCCATCCTTTATATAGTAGTAGTGTCCGTTGCTGTCGTATGGCACGTTGTTGTAGCGGTATCTGGTGAGACGCAGAAGCTTTGCATCCTTATAGAAGCTGTAGCCACCGCAGGTATTTGATACCAGAGAAAAGAAATTCTCACATCCGAGGTAGTTGATCCATGGTAACGGAGTCCTTGGAGAGGTGATGACGTACTCTTTGTTTTGATCATCGAAGTGTCCAAATTTCATATATAAAATCTCCTTTTTTATTAAATATACGCAAACGTTTAAGCTGTTTATATATAGAAGTATATAATGCGAATATCTAAAAATCAAGCATAAAACAATAAAAAATAATGCTTTTATGACATATATACAAAGAAAACTGCATATTATAGTTAAAAATGCTGATGAGATAATATCACTTAAGTAATTATAATTGTATAATAATTAAGATCAAAGGCGTAATCGTTTTAAATACATAACATAACACTATACAAAATGCATAATAAAAGATAATAAAAAGTGTTAAAAATGTTGAAAATGTAAATTAGGGGTTGCAATAATAATGAATTGTGGTATAGTGAAGATACGAAAACGATTAAGAAACCAATTCGAAATGAGGAAACGATATGGTATCACTGAAAGACATAGCACAAAGATGTGGTGTTTCGACAGCGACAGTAAGCAAGGCATTACATGACCAGAAGGATATTGGCGCTGAGACCAAAAACAGAATAAAGAAGATAGCTAAGGAAATGGGATATCTTCCTAATGCTGCGGCCAGAGTTCTTAAGACAAACGAGTCGAACAACATCGGAGTACTGTATTTCGATGAGGCGGCGATGGGGCTTACGCATGAGTATTTTGCCGGAGTGCTAAACGGAATCAAGGCACAGGCTGAGATGCTTGGATATGATATTACATTTATCAATACAAGTCCGGTCGGAAAAAAATTATCATACCTGGAGCACTGTAAGTACAGAAATTTCGATGGAGTCGTAATCGTATGTGCAAGGTTTCAGGACAATGAGGTGCAGGAACTGATGAGCAGCGACATACCGGTGGTCACAATTGACTACGTACACTATAGCTGTTCGGCAGTAAGTTCCAACAATGTAAAGTGTATGGGCGAGCTGCTTGATTACATAATAAGCATGGGACATAAGAAAATCGCTTACATACATGGACAGGATTTTTCGAGTGTTACACGTGACAGGCTGGCAGCATATTACAGGCACTTGAGAAGCATGGAATAGATATTCCTGAGGAGTATGTCAGGGAAGCAAGGTATCTGGAAACAGAGGATGTTGCAAAGCAGACAGAATATTTACTTGATTTACCTGACAAACCTACATGTATCATCTATCCGGATGACACGGCGGCAATCGGAGGCATCAATGTTATAAGAAGCAGAGGGCTTAGGATTCCGGAGGATATATCAATAGCAGGATACGATGGGACAAGAGTTTCACAGATGCTAAGCCCGAAGCTCACCACTATCAGACAGGACACTGACAAGATAGGCAGGGAAGCAGCGGACAGGTTGATAAGCATCATTAAAAAGCCTAAAACAGCACTTGTGGAGAGAGCTGTTGTTGAAGGAATTTTGCTGGAGGGGGAATCCGTAGGCAGAATTTAATATATTTTACTACTTTTTTACTAACATTTACTAACAGGTTTAAACCTGAAGCGAGAAGGAGGATTTTTCTATGAAAAAGAAACTCGTAAGCGCATTACTTTGCGCAACAATGGCAACATCATTACTGGCAGGCTGTGGCAGCGGAAATGCATCTGACACAGGAAGCGCTGACAAGAAAGGCGATGCAAAAACTGAAGTGACAAACGATGGCAAGATTCTCAATATCTATTGCTGGAATGAGGAATTCCAGAGCCGTATCACAGACCACTATCCTGATTACAAGAAGGTGGATGCAACACATGGCAAAATCGGAGATGTTGATGTAGTATGGAACATTACACCTAATGAGAACAATGCATACCAGAACAACCTTGATGAGACACTTTTGAAGCAGGCTGATGCATCAGCAGATGACAAGATTGATCTCTTCCTGGTAGAGGCTGACTACGCACCTAAATATGTAGATTCTGATTACACAATGCCAATCAAGGATTTAGGAATCACAGACAGCGATATCTCTAAGCAGTACAAGTACACACAGGATGTCGTTACTGACTCAGATGGCAACTTAAAGGGTCTTTCATGGCAGGGCTGCCCGGGTGTTCTCTTCTATAACAGAGCAGCAGCAAAAGAGGTACTTGGAACAGATGATCCGGATGAGGTTCAGAAGTCAGTAGCTGACTGGGATACCTTCAATGCTACAGCTGAGAAGATGAAAGCAGCAGGCTACAAGATGACATCTACAGCAAACGATACATACCGTGTATACTCTAACAACGTTCTAAGAAATGGGTAAGCGATGACAAGAAAATCCAGATTGATGACAACATCATGAAGTGGGTTGATGATTCTAAGAAGCTTGTAGACGCAGGCGAGACAGGAACAGCTGATCTTTGGTCAGATGACTGGAAGAAGGGCTTCTATCCGGAAGGAAAAGTATTCTCATACTTTGGACCTGCATGGTTAGTAAACTTCTCAATGGCAGCAGATGAGTCAGGTTCTATCGGAAACCAGGGCGGCTGGGGTGCAGCCCAGGGACCACAGGGCTTCTTCTGGGGCGGTACATGGATCTGTGCAGCAGAGGGAACAGACAATGCCGACCTTGTAAAGGATATCATGCTCAAGATGACAACAGACGATGACATCATGAAGGATATCGTTGTTAAGGATGATGATTTCGTAAACAACAGCACAGTTATGGACGGTCTTGCAGACGGAACAATCATGGGCAAGGACGACAAGCCTTACACAAGTACAGTACTTGGCGGACAGAATCCATTACCAATGTATATAGCAGGTGTTAAGACTCTTGACTTAAGCAACCTTTCAGCATATGACCAGGGCTGCAACGAGGAGTTCCAGAAGGCTATGAAGGATTACTTCGAAGGAAACTGCGATAAGGATACAGCTATTGAGACCTTCAAGAAGGCAGTTATTGAGAAATATCCTGACCTCGCAGAATAAGATAGTTTTTGAATTGATCATAGAACTAATAAGATAAACTAATAAATACCCTGTCTGCCTTGCGTAAGCAGGCAGGCGGGGTAATATTTTTAAAATCAATAAAATCAGTTAACAGCATTACATAACCATTGACTACAATACCAGTTGGGAGGTAGGTATTATGAGAAAGAGTGGAGGTAAAGCGGTCAGATATAACAAATGGGGCTATATCTTTCTGATTCCGTTTATCGTTGTATACGTAGTATTTCAGCTGGTACCGTTAATCACTACCATTTACAACAGTTTTTTTGAAAATTATATGTCGGGTCTTACACAGATAGGACCAAACTTTGTTGGATTTGAAAACTATGAAAAATTGTTCACATCCGGTGATATCTGGCAGTATTTTAAGAACACAATGGTTCTTTGGATCATGTGCTTCATACCGCAGATATTCTTATCGCTGCTCCTTGGAGCATGGTTTTCGGATGTCAGCTTAAAGCTCAAGGGAACAAGATTTTTTAAAACAGTTATATATCTGCCAAATCTGATTATGGCTTCAGCGTTTTCGCTGTTATTCTTTACATTGTTTGCTGATGGTGGACCTATAAACAATCTGCTTATGCAGATAGGCTTCATCTCAGAGCCGTACAAGTTTCTGTCACATGTTGGCAGTACAAGAGGACTCATCGCATTGATGAACTGTCTGATGTGGTTTGGTAATACAACCATCCTGCTTATGGCAGGTATGCTTGGAATCGATACATCGCTATTCGAGGCAGCAGAGGTGGACGGAGCAACAAGCACACAGGTGTTCTTTAAGATAACACTTCCGCTCCTTAGACCGATACTGATATATGTAATCATTACATCACTTATCGGTGGCTTACAGCTCTTTGATGTACCACAGATTTTGACAAACGGAACAGGTAATCCGGTCAGATCAAGCATGACACTTATCATGTACTTAAACAAACGTCTGTACAGTAAGGATTATGGAATGTCAGGTGCACTTTCAGTCATACTGTTTATCATCACAGCAATACTTAGTATAGCGGTATTCAAGCTCAGCGGCAATGATGATAAGAGAAAGGAGTAGGTCGATATGGCAGCAAATGTAAACAAAAAAATAAAGGTATGGGAATCCATGCCAGACGTGCGTTAGCATATATCGTGCTTGTGATAATCTCTTTCTTCTGTCTGTTCTGGTTTTACGTAATGATAATCAATGCAACCAGGTCAAATGGAGAGCTTCAGGCAGGATTTACTGCAATTCCAAGTGCACATCTGCTTGATAACTGGAACTCACTCTTACATGACACACTTCCGGTCATAAGAGGTATGTTTAACAGCCTTTTTGTAGCAGCCTGCAGTGCAGTACTATGTGTATATTTTTCGACCATGACAGCATATGCTATACATGCATATGAGTTTAAAGCCAAGAAATTCATCTCTACATTCATACTGATGGTTATGATGATTCCTACACAGGTTACAGCACTTGGATTTGTTAAATTAGTAACAGGCATGGGACTGATGGATTCATTTATTCCACTCATAGTTCCGACTATTGCTGCACCTGTCACATATTTTTACATGAAGCAGTATATGGAGAGCTCGCTTCCATTGTCTCTGATTGAGGCAGCGAGAATTGACGGCTCCGGAGAGTTTAGGACGTTTAATCATATCGTGCTTCCGCTGATGAAGCCGGCAATAGCAGTACAGGCAATTTTCTCCTTTGTAAGCAGCTGGAACAATTACTTCACTCCGGCACTTATATTACACGAAAATAACAAGAAGACACTTCCAATCCTGTTAGCACAGCTTAGAAGTGCAGACTTCTTAAAGTTTGATATGGGAAAGGTATATATGATGATTACATTCTCTATCCTTCCTGTAATAGTTGTTTACCTTATTCTTTCAAAGCACATCGTAGGTGGTGTTGCCATGGGAAGTGTGAAGGGCTGATACAGACCATTAACTAAAACTATTTTCTTTTATATTTTTCCCTTCATCTTAAAAGGACCGCTCATCCGGGCGGTCCTTTTTTGCGAGCAAAATGGCAGACGTTTTGTTTATCCCCTCTTGACAGAATACGTTATACTATAAGTATGAACGATAAGAAACAAGGAATAATATATATCATAATGGCAGGATTCTTTTTTGCCCTGATGACATTTTTTGTGAGAATGTCGGGAGATTTGCCGACCATGCAGAAGGCCTTTTTCAGGAATGCGGTAGCAGCGGTAGCGGCTGTTATCTTACTTGCAAAAAGTGATGAAGGCTTCAAAATAAAAAAGGATAGCTGGAAAGGACTTTTTCTGCGAAGCTTCTTTGGAACAACAGGGCTTATATGCAATTTCTATGCAGTTGACCATCTGGCCATCGCAGATGCCAATATTCTAAACAAATTGTCACCGTTTTTTGCCATAATTATGTCATATTTTGTGCTTAAGGAGAAAGCAAACAAGACAGAGTGGCTGTGCGTGGTGACGGCGTTTATAGGTGCTGTTTTTGTGGTGAAGCCATCCATGAATATGCAGTTTTTAAATGCCATGATTGGTGTAATAGGAGGTTTTGGCGCAGGTGTAGCGTATACATTTGTGCGAAAGCTCGGTAAGCAGGGAGAGAGAGGACCTGTGATAGTCATGTGCTTTTCGGTATTTTCATGTATAGTGACGGCTCCGTTTCTGTTTGTCGGAGCAAAGCCTATGAGTGTATATCAGATTGTCATGCTGCTTTTGCAGGAGCTGCCGCTACAGGCGGACAGCTTTCAATCACGAAGGCATACACCAAGGCACCTGCAAAGGAGATATCGGTGTTCGACTATTCGCAGGTTATCTTTGCCGCTCTGCTGGGCTTTGTCTTTTTGCAACAGATACCGGACTATCTAAGTGTGATAGGATATGTTATAATAATAGGCAGTGCAATTTTTAAATGGAACTATAATCTCAGATACGAGGAAAAAGTATGAACTACGCAGGAATAAAATATTGTGACATAGCGAACGGACTGGGCTGCCGCACTGTACTTTTTGTATCAGGCTGCAGAAATCACTGTAAGGGCTGTTTTCAGCCGCAGACATGGGAATTTGACTATGGAGAGCCGTTTGATGAACAGATACAAAACGAGATACTCGACTCGCTTAAGCCTTCCTATGTGCAGGGAATTACTCTTTTAGGCGGTGATCCTTTTGAGGAGGAGAATCAGGAGGCACTTGTGCCGTTTATGAGAAGAGTTAAGGAGCGCTATCCAAATAAGGATGTGTGGGCTTACACAGGCTATCTGTACGAGGAACTGCTTGCAAACGGACGCAAGCACACAGAGTATACGGATGAGCTTTTATCTATGATAGATGTCCTGGTAGATGGTCCGTTTATAGAGGAACAGAAGGATATCACGCTCAAATTCAAGGGCTCTGCAAACCAGCGTGTGATAGACATGGAAAAGACAAGAGCGACAGGAGAGGTGTCCATACTGGAATTTACGAAAATATGATTAGAGGATTTGAAATGAAGAAAAAATGCGACAAATTATTAGGAATACTGTGCTATGCGCTTGGAATTTTAGCGGCGCTTTATGTGGGAGGTTATCTTATGCTGATTAAGCCTATTCATGTGATTATCATAGCATTTGGCAATGATATGCTGACACTTCCACTCTTGCTTAAGAGTATCATAAAGATAGCATTTTCTACGACATTTGCAGGGCTTGTGTGGTGCATCGGATACATAGGCTACAACTTTTTTAAGGGAAATGAAGACCCTGACTGGGCGGCTATAGAAGCGCGCTTCAGAAATAAGCACAGTGATACAACAAACGAAGATTTACTGAAGGAGAGAGAAGTATGATAGTCCGTGTACCTGATTATTTTTCAGAGTTTAGCTGTATAGCCGGAGACTGCAAGGATAGCTGCTGTCTGGGCTGGGAAATTGATATTGATGAGGATTCATATGAGTATTATCAGACACTGCCCGGAGAGGTCGGAGAGCGTCTGAGAAAGGGCATGTATGAGACGGAGGATGGCGGGCACGGCATCCGTACAAACAATTGCGGGCGATGCATTATGCTAAATGACAAGAATCTGTGTGATTTGTACATAGCAGCTGGAGAGGCATCGCTTAGTGAGGTGTGCACCGATTTTCCAAGGTTTGGCATAGAGTACAGAAACGTGGAGCAGAAGTGCCTGAGCCTTGCGTGCGAGGAGGTCTGCCGTATATTTTTCAGCAAAACAAAGCCTGTTAAGTTTGTAGAGCAGGAGCTTTTTGGCGACAGCGATGATGACCAGGGAGTCACAGAGGAAGAGGCAGCCTTTTTCGAGGAGGTGCAGCGCGAGCTGATTGCCATACTCCAGGACAGGACAAAGCCAATCGGAGTACGCGTGGATGAGTACCTTGACAGGGCAAACGAGTACCAGAAGAAACTGAGCCAAAACGATGTTGAAAAGCATATAGACTGGCTTTCGTTTAATGATTTCTCATTTGAGCATTTTGATATCCGCTTCGGTATCATCAATGAGATGGAACTATTGCGCCAGGTATGGCAGGATTTCAAGGATGATATGCAGACAGTCCTCACAGAGGATGATTATGAAAAACGCATGAAGGAGTATATGGCTAGCGGCGATTACCGTGAAAACGATATTGAGCAGCTTCTTGTATACTTTACATTCAGATATATCATGAATGCCATCTATGACTCAAATATCATGGTTTATGCATATTTAAGCGTAATGTTTACCATGATAGTCAGGGATATGAATGCCACTCGCTTCTACAAAAACGGTGGAAGCTTCACCATAGAGGACCAGATGGAGGTGGCAAGGATCTTCTCAAAGGAAGTGGAGCATTCCGAGGAAAATGTGGAGGCCGCCAAGGAGGAAATCATCTGGGGATAGTTGATTTAGAGATTAAATATATAATAAAATAACAATATAATTTTTAGTTTTTGATTTTAGATTTTTAGTTTTTAGTTTTCGGTTTTAGTTTTCAAAAGAAGCTTGCACAGAAATGTGGAGGCTCTTTTTGTGAAATAACTAAAGGCTTCCACCATTATGCCATAAGCCTCATATTTTCCAGCTTATGGGCTGGTTTTTGGAGCTGTTTTAGGGATTTTTGCAGTTTCAGCTACTTTTTCTCGCAATTTTTCCGGCTTATGGGCTGGTTTTTGGAGCTGTTTTGTGGATTTTTGTAGTTACAGCTACTTTTTCTCGGCTTTTTATCCGGCTTATGGGTCTGAGTTTTTGGATGACTGTTTTGTGGATTTTTGCATGTTACAGCTACTTTTCTCGCAATTTTTTCCGGCTTTTGAGCTGAATTTTGGGAGCTGTTTTAAAAGATTTAGTGATTACAGCTCCCCAAGGTCTGCCTACTATGCTATCAATCCCTTGTAAACCATAAATTGGTACCTTGAAACTTCACATAACCATAAATTCGTTCTTTATAAGTGGTACAAAAGATGTAGAGAAAATGGAGAAAATCACGTCCAAATACACCGGTTGGAGTATTACTATGATTCGGCTGATTACAATAAAGTGATTTACCGGCAGAGGAAGGAATATTATAACCAACGTCTCAAGACAATTCTGTTGGACGCAGACTGTTTGCTTCAAAAATGCAACGGTGGTTATGATGATGTAAGTGAATATCAGCTTCTTGTCCGTGCCTTTTTATTTGAAAAAACACAGGAAAAGTAAGAGCTTCCTTCAATAAAAACAATGTGAGAACTTTCCTTTCAAAGATCAGTGCAGCTCCGGGATTTCGAATAAAACCGGAAATAGCTTAAAAAATAATTCACAAAATTTTTTATTAAAATATATCTATTATATCTAGGACCTTTAGTACTAAAAAGATTTCGCATATATTACATAAAAATGAATAAATAGTAAATTTTACCAAAATTTCGTAAATAAAATCGCTGTTTATCCCAATAGTCGAAAACCAACGAAAAGACTATAATATAAATACGAAAACGTGCGAAAGGGAATTTTCGTACAAACATAATAAGAAAAGGAGAGGAAATATGAGAAAGTTAAAAGAACGCTTTCACAGGAAACATGGCATTGTAAGCTGTATCTTTAGTATGGTACTTGCACTTGCTATGATTGTGACCATGGTTCCGGCAATCGGTGGTGCAACCACTGCATATGCTGCGAGCCCGACAATCCGGTTGTATTTGGACAAACCAAGTACATGGAATACACCGGTTGTCAATGTCTGGGCTGCCGGTGCTACGGTAGATAACCATGACGCAGGAAATGCCAACATTTCACAATGGGGAGATGGTGGTAAGGAAAAACCAAAGCTTGCATATGAGGAAAGTTCTAGACTCTATTATGTAGATGTACAGAGCAGTGAGTGGACAGGTTTTCAGTTTGTTGATGCAGGTTCTACTGAGAAGCTGCACCGGAGATAAAGACAGAAGGAGCTGCAATTGAGCAGATTAAGACTTTTACTTCTAATACAAGCATTTATTGTTTATTGGATGGCAATGGAAAATATCAGTGGTATAAGGATGCTTCAAAGAAGGAAACTTTGATTCCGGAGTCTGTACCAACAGAATGTGATCTGACAATTAATTATAAGAGCACATTAGGCGATGATGTTGCAGCATATATATATAAGGAGACCAATAAGCCGGCAGGTGAATGGCCGGGAAAAACCATGACTGCAACAGCAGGTCATGAAGGCTGGTATACAATGCATCTGACATTAGATAACAGTACAGATTATAATCTCATTTTAAATAATGATGGACATGGAAAACAGTTAGACGACGTAACACTTTCTACAAAAGGAAAGGCAGAAGCAGAGTACTGGTTTGATGGTTCATTGTCAGAGACAAAACCTGCTGATTGGAAATATGTAACAACCATTCATTATCTTGCATCAGGAATGGGAAGTACTATTTACAATCATGTGTGGAATGTAGATGCCTCTGCAACAGGAGCAGGTGTTGGAAAAGAATGGCCAGGCGGACAGATTTCAGAAAATGCTGACCATTCCGGATGGTATGATGTAGTATATACACAGGATGTAAAACAGAATTTCAGCTGTATTTTTAATAATAACAGTGGGACACAGACGGATAATATTGATGTTTCTGTAACATCAACAAGTACTGAACTCTGGGTTACCGGAACCAAAGCTGGTGGTGATACAACCGTATATAAAGCAGCACCGGACAGCTGGGAGACACCGGTTCCAGATCACACATTTACAATTTATTATTACAATGAAGATTTATCAACAGACACAGACATGGGAAAAGTTGATTTGTGGATGTGGAATGCCGGATTAAACGGTTCCTATGTTTTTGACGGAACATATTATGATGCTGAAAATGATGTGACATGGTTTAAAAAGACCATTACAGTTGCCGGCAGTAATGTGGAAAAAACAGTAGGATTAAAGGCACGTTATGACATAACACAGGGATGGGATGGCGGCTCTGATACCGCAGATCGTTCTTTTACAATAAGCGGTGATGAGAATGAAGTATTATATTATGTGGATGGTTCAGATCCGGTTCATGAGAAACCGGTAATTAAACAAACGGAAAAGAGATACCTTGTATTGGATTATGAGAATCCGGGATTAAAAGAAAAAGGTATTACACCACAGTTCTATACATGGACATCAGGATATGCTTCAGTATTAACCAATTTTACATATGCAGGTGGAGATAAATGGACAGTAACAATTCCAGCAAAACCATCTTGTACAAAGGTTGATTTTTGTATTGCATTAGATTCAACAGGTGACCCATGGATTAAAGATGGTGGAGACCATTCAGTTACATTCCCTTCTGACCAGAAGGTTATCTATGCCAGCATGAAAGCCGGCAGTGAGCCGGAAATTGCTATGCCATATAATGTTGGCTATGAAGTAGATGCAGAGAAACAACAGGTATCATATTACTATCGTGATGATACAGCATTTGTAGATGGCACCTTAAAGAATATGACTGTAGCTGTTGACGTAAACGGAACAGAGTATCCAATGACATACAATGATGCAACAAAGCGTTTTGAGTATGTAAAGAGCGGTTTAACAGATGGCAAAACATATTATCGTTATAAAGCAAATAGAGCTTATGTTGTAGATGCATTCAATTCAAACAGCGAAAAGCACAATAATGCAGATTATTCATATTTTGAATACTATAAATTAAATGCAACAGTTACAGCAGAAGTTATGAATAAGTCATTTAACTACAATGAGAATAATGTTGTTAAGTTTAAGGTTGAACAGGATAGTTCAGATGCTAAAACATTAGAAGTAGCTAGTGCAAGTATCGATGTTTCTTCCCTTGGCGGAAGCAATGCAATGCCGATCGAACCGGAACTGCAGGCAGTTACCATTTCTGCAACAACAGATACAACATTAGGAATTAAGACATTACCAATTACTGTAACAGACCAGTATGGTAATAAATTCAGTACTACAGTGGATGTTGAAATTACAGACCGTGTGAAGGAAAACAAAAAAGATTTCGACTGGGATGAAGCTGTTGTTTACTTTATGATGACAGACCGTTTCTTTGATGGTAATGAATCTAACAATACAGCAAGTGGTGCAGATACATATGGAGACAATCCGGGACTGTATCATGGTGGAGATTTTGCAGGTGTAACAACTAAGTTAGATTACTTACAGAATTTAGGTGTAAATACAATCTGGATTACACCAATTGTAGAGAATATAAAAGGTGTAGCTGTAACAGATGAAGGTTCAAAAGATGTTCCTTATAATGCAGCATACCATGGATACTGGGCAAGTGATTTTACAAAATTGAATCCTACACTTGGTACAACAGAAGAATTTGAGACTATGATTAGCGAAGCGCACAAGCGTGGTATGCGTATTATGGTTGACATTGTTGTAAACCATGCTGGATATGGTACAGAATCAACATTTGCTGATATGCTAAGGGATAAGAGTGTCAGTGAAGGCGATATTAAATCATGGCAGTCTGGTTTACCGGATTTTGCAACAGAGAATGCAGATGTCAGAGCAAAATTAGTAGAATGGCAGACTGCATGGATGAAGGATTATGGAGTTGATTATTTCCGTGTAGATACTGTAAAGCATGTTGACAGCACAACATGGGCAGCACTTAAAAATTCTACAACAGAAGTAAATCCGGCTTTCAAGATGATTGGAGAATATTATGGTGCAGGATATGCATCAAATGGTAGTACCTTAGGTAGTGGTCAGATGGATGCAGACCTTGATTTCGATTTTAACGATCAGGCAACAAGCTTTGTAAGTGGCAATATTTCTTCTGTAGAGAAATTCCTTTCTGCAAGAAATTCAGCACTTAATAACACATACATGACAGGTCAGTTCTTGAGCAGCCATGATGAAGATGGATTTAAGGCAGCCTTAATGAACGGAAAAAAATATACAGAGGATGAGGCAACATCAGCAGCGTTAGTTGCAGCTACCTTACAGCTTACTGCAAAGGGTATTCCGGTTATCTATTATGGTGAAGAAGTTGGTTTAAGTGGATTAAATAATTATCCATATCAGACTAATAGATATGACATGGATTTCTCTAAGGCAACAAAGGATAATGTCACATATCAGCATTATAAGAATCTGCTGAGCATCCGTAATGCATACACAGATGTATTTGCAAGAGGAAGCAGAACGGTTGTGGCAAGTTCTGATGAGGAAGGCTATGATGTAGTTTCAAGATCATATGGAGGAACAACCTTATATGTTGGTATGAATATCAATGATACCGCAAAAGAAGTAAAAGTTCCGGTTAATGCAAATGCAGGAGATACAGTTAAAAATCTTTATGATGGTAAAACATATACTGTTTCTTCTGATAAGACAGTAACAGTAAGCATTCCGGCAGCAAAGGATGGTGGAACAATCATTCTTGCTGAGGTGAAGAAAACAGAAGATCCGGGCAAGACAGATCCAACACCGGCAGATCCTGGCAAGACAGATCCGACACCGGCAGCAAAGGTTGACTGGAGTAAAGAAGTAGAAACAATCAAGAATGCTTCTGCAAAGGATACTATCGTTGTTAAGATGGATGAAACAGGAGTTGTCTCAAAGGATGCAATTGCAGCCATTAAGGGAACACAGAAGAAGCTTGTTCTTGATATGGGAGACGGAATCAAGTGGGTTATCAATGGTTCTGACGTATCAAAGGTTCCTGCAAAGGATGTAAATATGTCAGTTACAGTTGACAGCAAAAAAATTCCTGAGGATGTTATTAAGGCAGCTAAGATTGAAAAGGATGCAAAGAAGGTAGTACAAATCAGTCTCGCACATGAAGGTGAGTTTGGATTCAAACCGGTTCTTTCAATCGACCTTGGAAAGACATATGCAGGAAAGTATGCTAACCTTTACTATTACAATACAAAGACAAAGGCTCTTGAGGGTCAGATGTCTGTAAAGATTGCAGATGATGGTTCAGCATTACTTAAATTCACTCATGCATCTGATTACGTTATTTCTATAACAGATCAGGCTGCTATTGATAACAAAAAAGCAGCTCCAAAGAGTGGCGATGACAATGAAGCAGCTACATATGTATGCTTACTCGGACTTGCAATGGTTGCAATCACAGCAGCTACATATCGCAAGAAGAGAGCTTGCAAATAAAACAGCTTTTAAACTAAACATTTTATAAACCTCTTAGATGCCGCACCTTCGGGTGCGGCATTTTACTATGTATGGCTTAGAGTGAGATGTAACTAAAGTGTTCACATAAAATATCTCATAGTTTTTACATAGAGCAAGTATAGAGTTTACCGGGGCACTGTATAATCCATTATGGTTAAATGATTTACACATGGAGGAATAAAATGAAAAAGAGAAATCAGATCATTGCGGCATTTCTTGCAGCGACAATGATAATTACACCGGCAACATCAATATTTGCAAAGGCAGCAAAGGATGGAAATTCTAGTGCAGAGTCTTCTTACGGGGAGAGCTTTACAAGCTGGAGGACAAATGAATGGGAGAATAAGCTCAGCAAGGATTGGACAACTGTTTCTATGACACCGGGGGTCAATGAGTCAACCATGAACTTTGCATGGTATTCAAAGACAACAGATACCGTTTCACTGACATATGGTTTAAAGGCAGATTTAAGCGATGGAAAGACTGTTCAGATTGCGACTAAGAGCACCGGACAAAAGGATAAAGACGGAAATGAATACAATAGCAATAAGGCAACTATTTCAGGACTTGCAGCTCAGACCACATATTACTATAAGGTGGATAACAAGGAAATAAAGTCCTTTAAAACAGGAAATACAGGTAAATTCAGATTTGCTTTTGTAGGTGATCCACAGATTGGTTCATCTAATGAATTAAAGGGAGCTGATACAGAGGCGTTTTACAATGCACAGAGCAATGCGGTAGCAAATGACAGCTACAATTGGTCACAGACATTGAAAAAGATACAGAGTGCAGGAACTGATTTTATTGTGTCAGCAGGAGACCAGATTCAGACAACAAAGAAAAAAGCTCCGGGAAAGAGTTCTACAACAAGTGAGATAGAGTATGCAGGATATCTTTCACCGGATACACTTGCGTCATTGCCGGTAGCAATAACAGTCGGTAATCATGATGCAGACAATGCCAACTATCAGTACCATTTTAATGTTCCAAACCTCAGCAATCTGGGAGATAATAAAAAAGTTGGTGGTGACTATTATTTCACATAGGGTGATGTGCTTTTTATGATGCTTAATACACAGGACACAAACTCAGCAGAGCATATTCAGTTTATCAAAGAAACAGTTGCAGAAAATGCTGATTGCAAGTGGAAGGTAGTTACATTGCATCAGGATATTTATGGTTCGGCAGAGCATTCGAATGAGCCGGAGATTGTGAATTTACGTTATGCGCTTACACCGACATTTGAGAAATATGGTGTAGATGCTGTGCTTACAGGACATGACCATGCTTATTCAAGAAGTAAATTTCTTTCAGGCAATCAGACAGAAAAGACTGTAACATATACTGATGATGAGTTTGATGAAATGCTTGATAAGGATATTGATTATACAGGTGAGGGTACTTTGACTGTAGCACCGGGAAATATCAAAGCAGACACAACAGACGAATCAGAAAAGACATACTTATCTTATCTTACTTCTGTGATGGATGCAGACAGAATTACAGAGACAGGAGAGTATGTGGTAGATCCTAAGGGAATTCTTTATCTTACAGCCAGCAGTTCATCAGGAAGTAAGTATTATGATCTAGTATCACGTCAGCAGTCATATATAGCAAGCAGATGGCAGGAGGATGTCCCTACATATTCACTCATCGATGTGACAGAGACAACCATGACAATTAACACTTATCGTACTGACAATGACAGTGCAATTGACAATACGGTTACTATTGTAAAATCAGCAGACAAATCAGCAGTTGATGCTAAGCTTGCACAGATAAATAAAGAGCTTACAGATAATACACTTGTAGAGAAGGACTACACAACTGGTAGCTGGAAGGCTTTAAAGGATGCGATGGATGCCGCAAACCGTATCAGCCCTGAGACTGAGCAGGCACAGATCAACAAGATACTTGAGAACCTGACAACAGCCAGAAACGGTCTTGTAAAGGTGACTGCACAGGAACCACCAAAGCATCAGAGCAGCCAACAGAAAAGACATCTGAATCAGAGAAAGCATCAGAGCAGCCAACAGAAAAAACATCTGAATCAGAGAAAGCATCAGAAAAGTCAAACAATAAATCAGTTTCTAAGGTTAAGACCGGTGATGAGTCACAGGCACTGCTTTGGACAATTGTTTGTGTGATTGGTCTTGGAGCAGCAGGAACAGCAGTGGTATTTGCCGGAAAAGAGAGAAAATAGTGAAGAAAATCTGTATTGCAATAATAAGTATTGCTCTGATAATGCATTTGGAATATCACTGAACAATGTGGAAAAGACAGAACTGCAATCAACTGATGGCCGTGATTTTGAAAAAGCGACGGTGACAGAGATTGTCAGCTCTGATTATTCGGATAGCACTTCAAAGGATTATGATGGTTCTGTGGGTGAAGATGGCAGTGTCAGGGCTGGGCAGCAGCAGATAAAGGTCAAAATAAGAACTGGTGAGCATAAGGGAGAAATCCTGGATGCCACCAGTTCTTCATCGTATCTGTATGGTGCCAGATGTAGAATAGGAACAAAGGTAATAGTGATAATCAGCGAGTCGGATGAACTTACAACGGTAAGTGTCTATAATTATGACAGAGGAAATCAACTGTATATGATAATTGCCTTTTTCCTTATAGTTTTAGTGTTAATTGGAGGACTCAAGGGCTTTAAATCAGCTGTAGGACTTGTGTTTACCTTCTGTTGCATTTTATTTGTATTTATGCCGCTTATCTACAGAGGAGTGTCTCCTATTTTTGCGGCGGCATTTGTGGTAATTATAACAACAGTCGTTGTTATGTATCTGATAGATGGATTTACTGCAAAATCAATCTGTGCAATCGTCGGCACAATAATAGGTGTGGTGTTGGCTGCTGTTTTTGCATTTATATTTGGAAAAATATGCCATATATCCGGCTATAATGTGGATGATATCGAAAGTCTTATTTATATTGGTGAGATGACAGATATAAAGGTGGGAGAGCTGATGTTTGCAGGGATACTGATATCAGCTCTTGGTGCTGTGATGGATGTTGCCATGTCTGTAGCAAGCACTATTAATGAGATTCATGATAAAAATCCAAAGCTTGACACCAAAGAACTGTTTAAATCCGGCATAAATGTCGGAAAGGACATGATGGGAACCATGTCCAACACGCTGATTCTGGCTTTTGCAGGTGGTTCGATTAATACCTTTGTATATATTTACAGCTATAACTATCAGTATTATCAGGTGCTTGATATGTATTCAATCGGAATTGAAATAATTCAGGGAATTTCTGCAACGCTTGGAGTGATACTCACGGTGCTATAGTGTCTGCAATATCTGCTGTAGCACTAAAGAAAAACATATAATAAATTGGGAAAGAAGTCATATTGCTATCATCGCTTTAAATACATTATAATAAGAAGAAAACAGCAAAGGCTGTCAAGGAGAACAATATGAAAAGTACAGCGTTTGATATGGCTATGATGGCATACAGACAAAATGATATGGAGGGAGCATTCCGTCAATTTCTGCCACTGGCAGAGACTGGCGATGCAGATGCCATGAATATGGCTGCAAATATGTTTGAAAGAGGTCAGGGCACATACCGGGATCCCGGGCGCGCAGTGTTTTGGTGGAAGAAAGCAGTGGAGCTTGGAAATGTGGATGCACTTGCCGATTATGGTCAGTATCTGGTCACTACCTTTTTTGATGGCAAGGAGCAGAAGCTTGGTGCAGGGTATCTGGTTACTGCGACGGAGCGTGGCAACAACAGGGCAGGAGAGAGCCTTGTGGAGTTTGCCCTTAAAAATAACGATGCCGGAGTCAAAGTATACAGGACAGCAACCGAGTACTGCGACAGGGCTATTGCCTCTGCGACAGATTCTTATCTGCGTACACAGTATGTGCAGAAAAAGGGTATGCTTAAATATAAGCTCAGACAGCACAGGATTGGAAACAATTATGTATATCTGGCAGCGGTATTTTCGACAATAGGAGCAGTATTGCTCATGATAGCATCAGTGGATTTGTTTCTTGAGCTGCATATGGAGTATCGTGATATGTTTAAGCTGTTTTCGTATAGTAAAATGATACCGTGGGAGGCAGATATAGCGATGTTCTTTGGTGCGATGCTTTTATTTACGCTTGGCAAGGTAACAAATAAGCTTCATGTGGCAAGCTTTTTGCAGCTTCTTGCATCTGTATTTGCGGTGGCAGTTGTTGCCATGCACTTTATCTGTGTGATAAATGATGGCAGGGTGTGGTATGATAAGCTGCTGTGGTATGTGGTGCTTGTTGTCATTCCGCTTATGCTCGGAAAGCTGTTGGGTGAGATTCTGAGAAAGATTATCGGTATACAGTAATAGTTTCGAGATGACTTAAGCGATGTAAGACATTTAATATGTAAAATAATATTTCGATATGTAACCGGAGGAGAATGAACATGACTCTGCAACAATTAAAATACGTGGTGACAGTGGCAGAATGCGGCAATATAACAGAGGCTGCCAAGCAGCTTTTTGTCTCGCAGCCCACTGTGACCAGCGCTATACATGACCTGGAAAAAGAGATGCAGATAGTTATTTTCATCAGGACAAACAAGGGCGTGATTCTATCAGAAGATGGTGAGAGATTTCTCGGTCATGCCAGACAGGTGCTCGAGCAGGTAGATCTCATAGAGGGGATCTACAAGGATGATGTGGTGAGTAAGCCGCACTTTGCGGTATCGTGTCAGCATTATTCCTTTGCGGTGAATGCATTTGTGGATGTAATCAGAGTGTTTGATGCATATCAGTATGATTTTACCATCAGGGAGGAGCAGACTCACGAAATTATTGAGGATGTCACGAATTTAAAGAGTGAGCTGGGAGTCATATATCTAAGCTCCAAGAATACGGAGGTGCTTTCAAAGATGCTAAAGCGTAATGAACTCGAGTTCACAGAGCTTTTACAGCCACACCGCATGTATTCATATGTGACAGTCACCCGCTTGCTTCAAAAAAGAGCATCACGATGGATGATCTGCAGGACTATCCGTACCTGACGTATGAGCAGGGAGAGTACAATTCACAGTATTTTTCGGAGGAGTTTGTCAGCACTCTTGACAGCAGAAAGAATATCAGAGTAAGAGACAGAGCTACACTTTTTAATCTGATAATTGGCTTAAATGGCTACACAGTGTGCTCAGGAGTGATTTCCGCTGAGCTGAATGGAAGGAATATTATATCAAAGCCACTTGATGTGGAGGAGTATATGAGGATAGGCATTATCAGCAGAAAGGGTGTGGTACTCTCGCGATATGCAAGGGAGTATATCGAAGCATTGAAGGCGCACTGTATGTGACGTTACAATAATATAATATGATTAAAGGGTCGTATCATCGATGCATACTTGCATGCAATTCGATGTATACCTTAGTGCCCACACTATATATAAGGTCTAAATATATACAAATATTTGATACAAGGAGCATAGCATGTACGATAGTATAATAATAGGAACAGGTCCTGCCGGACTGTCGGCAGCCCTGAATTTAAAAACATATAAAAAGGATTTTATCTGGTTTGGTTCGAAGAACCTAAGCGAAAAGGTGCAAAAGGCAGAGAAAATCACAAACTATCCCGGATTTCCACAGATAAGCGGACAGGAGCTGTTTGAACGCTTCGACGCCCATAGGAGAGCTGCGGGGATTGAGATAACAGAAAAGACTGTGACCAATATCATGCCTGCAGGAAACGGCTTTATGGTGCTTGCAGACAATGAGATGTATGAGGCAAGAACTCTCATACTTTGCATGGGTGTGATGTCTGCAAAGCAGTTGGACAGGGAGGATGAGCTGCTTGGAAAAAGGCTCAGCTACTGTGCCACCTGTGATGGCATGTTTTATAAGGATAAGAGGATAGCTGTCATATGCAATGACAAAAAGTATGAGCATGAGGTAAAATATCTTGCGGATCTTGCGGCAGAGGTATTGTATTTTCCAGCTTATAATGACAGCGAAATAGAGCTTCCAAATGTAAAGATATCAAAGGATGCACCTATAGCATTAATCGGTGACTCATTTGTGGAAGGAATTACGCTTCGAAGCGGAAAGACTGAGAGCGTAGACGGAGTATTCTGCCTCAGGAACGCCATCGCACCATCAAAGCTTATGCCGCAGCTTGAAATAGAAAACGGACATATATTGGTGGATAGAGCCCAGCAGACAAATGTGGCAGGCTGTTTTGCAGCAGGAGACTGCACAGGCAGGCCATACCAGTATACGAAGGCTGTCGGAGAAGGAAATGTGGCAGCACATTCGTGTATACAATATCTTAGTAAATCAGAAAAATAATATGGCAATGGCATAGAGGTCGGTTAAAGCATGTTAAAGGCAATTACAGCCACTTACCATTGAGAAGATATTGATTTCTCTCAGCTCCGACTGAGACAAATTGTATTTCGTGTCTTAGCATGTCCTCAAGGAAGTTTATGTAGCGCTTGGCATTTACTGGAAGCTCATCATATGACCTGCAATTTGATATATCGGTTTTCCACCCCGGTAGCATTTTGACTACGGGGTATATTTTTCGAGATTTTCGGTAGGGTCAAAGACGTTTGTTACGGCATTTTTATACTGATATCCTGTGATAACAGGAATCTGATCCATGATGCTTAGGACATCTAGCTTGGTCAGTGCGATTTTGTCGGCATGCTGGCATTTTAGACCATAGCGGCTTGCAACGGCATCAAATGGACCCACACGACGTGGTCTTCCAGTGGCAGCACCATATTCGCCCCCATACTTGCGGACCATTTCAGTCCATTCACCGTTCATAGCTTTTTCTGCGACAAATGGTCCGGCTCCAACACAGGTAGAGTATGCCTTTAGTACACCGACCACATGGTCTAATGAGGCACCGGGGATACCGGCACCTATAGGACCGTAAGCTGAGATGGTGGAGGAGCTTGAAGTATATGGGAAAATACCATAGTCTATATCCCTCATTGCACCAAGCTGTGCTTCAAGTACAACACGCTTTCCCTTTGATAGTGCATCCTCAAGGAATGCACCGGTATCTGTGATATAAGGTGCATATTTTGCAGCCTTCTGCCTGCACCATGATAAAAGAGCTGACAGAGACATAGGCTCCTGATGATAGCAGCCTGCAAGCTCAAGGTTTTAGCTTCAAGCATGGTCTTAAGTCTGGCCTGTACATTTTCTTCGTCTAAGTGGAGTAAATCACCGAGACGGATTGTTTTTTTACGGTATTTATCGCTGTATGCATAGGCAATACCGCGTTTGGTAGAGCCGAAGGCTGCTCCGGACTTTGAAAGGCGCTCTTCCTCAAGCTCATCCTGTATTTTATGCCACGGCATTGAAATTGTGGCCCTTGTTGATAATTTCAGGTTTTTTGGTGAAACAGATACATCTTGTGTTCTGATCTGTGCAATTTCATTGGACAGATGGTTTAGGTCAATAACCATTCCGTCACCGAGCACACATACTACATCTGGGTGAAGTATTCCGGATGGAAGCAGATTTAAGACAAATTTTCCCTGTTTATTAACTACTGTGTGTCCGGCATTGTTACCACCCTGATAGCGGACTACGATATCCGCATGTTCTGCGAGAAGGTCGATGACACGACCCTTTCCCTCGTCTCCCCAGTTTATTCCTGTAACTGCTGTAAGCATGATGAATGCCTCCTTGTTTTTTAAGTTTAATATTTGGATGTTGGTGCAGAGCTTGTGCTGTCCGAAATTTGAATGGTATAAAACAAGTCTGCTTATAATGTGTATGATTCTGTTACGTGCAATACCTAAACGTCTTATCAGTTAGTATTCTTGCAAAGATGAGTCCGAGCGGCAGTGCAATGATAATCATGATTGCTGATGCAAACCATGAAACAGCATCCGAAAGTGCCATTATGCCGAAATTGTATATAGCCCGATACAGATAAAGTCCCGGAACCATTATGACTATGGATGGAACAGTAAGGGATATTCTCGGATATCCGTTGTTTTCCTTGATAAATGATGCGAGAAGCCCTGCTGTGAGAGCTCCGGCAAATGCAGCAGCAGGAGCAGGCATACCTGTCAGGTCTACCAGCTCTAGCCGCAGTGAATTTGCTATGGCACCGATAAGTGCGGCTGTTGCAGCCATGGGAGCTGGACTGTTGAACATGATTGAGAATCCAAACACACCGAAGAAGCTCATTATAAGCCTCAGGATTAGATGTAGTACGGGGGTCAGATTCAAGTCTTCAAAGTCCTTAGGCTGCAGTCGCAGAAGCAGTGCCATAATCCATGCAAACATCGTGGCTACCATGACTATTATTATTGCATAGGCAAGGCGTTCAAGACCGGAGCGAAGATCCAGCTTTGCCAGGTCGATTCCGCTTGTGATAAACGGAAATCCGGGTATGATAAAGAGCATAGAACAGATGTATCCGGCTTCGTGAATTGATGGTACATTGAAAGCCATTTCTGCAATTTTTAAAAATGCCGCATATATGAAGCATGAGGCAGAAATTGATACCGCTATATTTAGGAACAAAGTAAAATGATGTTTTATAAGCTTTGTACGTATGAGATTTCCGATGCCGGCTGCTACAAATGCCAGTATCATTTCAATAGGACCTCCGCCGAGCAAAAACGTGAAGGCACAGCATGCTATAGCTGCTGCAAGTCCAAGCCTTGCAGGGGAGTAAATGGCATGAATCTGTTCAATCTCATCAAGTCGCCGGTGAATTTCTTCGCCGGTCAGATGAGCTTCCTCGTTAGGAAAATTGTCGACAAACTGCTCCATGCGATAGAGCTTTGATGTGTTTACACCTGTGTTTGCTATGCTGAGTGACTGTGATATACAGTCATTTCCGTCAAAGCAGTTAAACTCGATTGACATAAGTCCGACATCCACTGTACATGTGACACCAAGCTCCTTTGAGAGCCGGTTCATGGAGGTTCTCACACGCCAGGCTCCTGTGCCGCAGGAGAGCATGATGAGTCCGACACGTCCGATTACAGAGGCTTTTTCAATCAGTCCCGCCTTATCTATGAGTATATTTCCATCCTGTCTGGCATAATCATGCCAGGGGATTTCCATATGATTTTTTTCCATGATATCTGTGTAGCTGTTATCTGCCATAAATTATCGCCTCGGCCTTTTGGACATGTTTTTCAAGATTTTTTAGGAAATGAGAGCTTCGCAGGAAAATACCAATTTCATCATACCGCTTGTCATTTTCCACAAGAGAGTCCTGACCGTAAAAAACATATGCCATAGGAAGCTCCTTTTCAATCTGTATCATCAGATCCCATACGGCAGAGTAAGCCTCAGCCTCAGTCTCCTTGAGTTTTACGGTATCGGGAAGCTCCCGTATCAAGAGTATTCCGTCATGCTTTACAATGACCTGCTGCGTGGGAGTCATATGCTCGGAATCATATGTGTGACTGTAGCGGTAAGCCTGTGCATAGTAGATATCCTTTTTGTCTGGCATATCGTTGTATATTTCGTGAAAATGTATATAGTTCTTGTCGTGAGATATGTGTTTATACTCGGGCAGCGGATTTCCGTACTCATCGGTCATGATTATCGGATTTTGATGTCCGTCGGCATTGAACCTGTACGGTATGATATATGAATTGCGCAGCAAATCAAATACGGTGTTGTTGCACAGACACATAAGCAGTGCGGAAAGATCGCGGTTGGTATATGCATTGAAGAGAGCTTTAGCAAATTTTTCTGCCGGAAGTGATACATCAAATTCATCGTTGTAAACCAGATTTTCATTGAAGGTTTCCATAAGCCTGTCACACGCCCATGGATCGTTTAGTATCTTCTGAAACAGCATTTCTGTATGGTCTTCTCTTGGAAACATTGTCTTTTCACTCATTTGAAACACGTCCTTTTCTTATATATATAATCAATATTTCTCTTTTGAGCATTTATGATTATACAATTATGATTATAATAAGTAAAAAGTATAATTGATATAATTGAAATATCATATTATTATATCATTAGTATCTGTGTATTATCGGAAAAATGACCGGTAAAACGATAATAAAAAGGAGGCTTTAAATATGGATATAAATTTTGAGTACTACAAGATATTTTATTATGTTGCAAAATACTGCAATTTCACAAAGGCTGCGAGGGCGCTCGGAAACAGCCAGCCAAATGTAACCCGCGCCATGAACAATTTGGAGCAGCAGATAAACAGCATACTTTTTATCAGAAATAACAGAGGTGTGCAGCTCACACCGGAGGGAGAGCGTTTGTACGCTCATGTATCTGCAGCGATGTCACAGATACTTGCTGCGGAGGAGGAGCTGTCAGACAGCACAGGACTGTCACACGGAAGCGTATCAATAGGAGCCAGTGAGACAGCTCTAAACATATATCTGCTTGACAGGCTAAAGACTTTTCACATGGCATATCCGGTATCAGGCTTAAGATATATAATCACTCCACCCCACAGGCTATAAATGCCGTAAAAAACGGCATGATTGATTTTGCGGTTGTATCGACACCGGTTGAGGTGGAGGCCCCTCTTAAGATGATAAAGCTTGGCTCGTTCCAGGAGATTCTCGTGGGTGGTACCACCTTTACTGCACTCGGAAGCCAGACTCTGTCATTAAAGGAGCTGCATAATTATCCGCTTATCGGACTGGGGCGGGAGACCATGACATTTCAGTTTTTTAACAGATTTTTTATGTCACACGGACTTGAATTTGCGCCTGATACAGAGACCGCAACGACAGATCAGATACTGCCACTTGTGAAAAGTGAGCTTGGTCTTGCCTTTATGCCAAAGCCTATGGCAGAGGCTGCGATAGCAAATCGCGAGATTGTAGAGATAGCTCTGGAGGAGGAGATACCGCAGAGAAATATATGTATGGTATACGATATTCATCACCCGATTAGTGCGGCGGCAAGAGAGTTAAAGAAAGTTATATCAGACAGCCACAAGGTGTGATTGGCAGTCGGTGGGATATACATAGGTAACTGGCAGGTTACATATTGCAACAGGTATGTTACACATTGGCAGGTTTGTAACTTACATCTCGTTTAATACTTTGTTAAAATATAGTCAGGCAGATAAGTTATAAGAATTTATCGGCAGAGTTTTTTAGGAGTATTTTTTAAAATTGGAAGGAGATTTTACACTATGGCTAACAGAATCATGTTAAACGAGACATCTTATCACGGATCAGGTGCAATCCAGGAGATTGCAACAGAGGCAAAAGCGCATGGCTTTAAAAAAGCACTGGTATGCTCTGACCCTGACTTAATCAAATTTGGAGTTACAGCAAAGGTAACAGATATCCTTGATAAGAACGGATTGGAATATGAGCTTTACTCAGAGATTAAGCCAAATCCAACAATCGACAACGTAAAGCATGGCGTAGAGACATTTAAGAAATCAGGAGCTGATTACCTCATTGCAATCGGAGGCGGCTCTTCTATGGATACATCAAAGGCAATCGGTATCATCATCGCAAACCCGGAGTTTGAGGATGTAAGAAGCTTAGAGGGTGTTGCACCTACAAAGAAGCCTTGTGTTCCTATCATCGCAGTACCTACAACAGCAGGAACAGCAGCAGAGGTTACAATCAACTATGTTATCACAGATGTAGAGAGAAAGAGAAGTTTGTATGTGTGGACCCACATGACATGCCAATCATCGCAATCGTAGACCCGGACATGATGTCATCAATGCCAAAGGGACTTACAGCATCAACAGGTATGGACGCACTCACACATGCTATCGAGGGCTACACAACAAAGGCTGCCTGGGAGATGACAGACATGTTCCATCTCAAAGCAATAGAGATTATTGCAAGATCCTTAAGAAGTGCAGTTGCCAATGAAAAAGAGGGACGTGAGGGCATGGCACTTGGAGAGTACATTGCCGGAATGGGATTCTCAAATGTAGGTCTTGGAATCGCTCATTCAATGGCTCATACACTCGGAGCTGTTTATGATACACCACACGGAGTAGCATGTGCTATGATGCTTCCAATCGTAATGGAGTACAATGCAGACTGCACAGGCGAAAAATATCGTGAAATCGCCCGCGCAATGGGAGTAAAGGGCGTAGATGATATGTCTGTAGAGGAGTACAGAAAGGCTGCAATCGATGCTGTAGCGCAGCTCTCTGTAGATGTAGGAATCCCAACAAAGCTTGAAGCTATTAAGGAGGATGACTTAGACTTCCTCGCAGAGTCTGCTCACGCGGATGCATGTGCACCTGGAAATCCAAAGGATGCAAGTGTTGAGGATTTGAAGGCTCTTTTCCGTAAGATTATGTAATTCTGCAACAGCTTACAGGGATGTAAAAATCCGGGAACTGTCAATTGACAGCATTCCCGGATTTTTAACGCTGATATAACTATTCTGACCAACGTGCAAATTTGTAAAAACGCACGATACTTGTTCTAAATGGTTCTGAATATTACCTTGAATTATATCAGGTTTACCTCGCGAAATACGTCGGCAAGCTCCTTTGGCATAGCATCAGCGAGCAGTCCGGCAAGCTCCTGAGGGGTGAAGTTTTTATTGCCAAGCACCCACTGTGTTGTCATAAAGACAGAGCCCTGACAGTACATCTCAAGCTGGAACAATAGCTTGTCGGATATTTTCCGGTGGCTTTTTCCCTCAATCTGGTCAATATAAAACTGACGAATCAGCTTAAAATCATGCTCCTTTAGATTGTTCTGCTCATCATTTTTAAAAGCAGCCTTAAAGAAAAGGTGCTCCATCCGGATATATTCAAATTTTTTAACAAGGCTTTCGTACACGGTACTGCCCTCACCCATCTGGTGGAAGGATTCAATCAGTATCTTATCAAAATACCAGTTTATCAGGTCATATTTGTCTTGAAAATTTCTGTAAAAGGTTTGTCTGGTCACACCACATGTATCGCAGATTTCCTTAACCGTAATTTTCTCGACAGGAGAGGAAAACATGCATTCCTTCATGCATTGGCCAGCTTGTATTTTATATCGTTGTTCATCTTTTCTCCAAATTATAATGCAGATATCTAATGAGCCTTAAGCTTTGGCATATGCATTAACATCTACTGAAACCATATTGGTAAAAGCATCGGCATATTTTTATCCACCTCTCTACAGTGTATATATAACATATGATACGTATAAATTCAATACATGTAAACAGAATGCATATAAATTATATGTGTATAAATATAGTGTATATAAACTATATATTGTTGTTATATTTTAGTATGATCAGAAATGATTATATTACCGATTAAAAAGATTGAATTTTAAAATTTATCTGCTAATATATTGATGAAAATATTTTGAAATATACGAGGATATACATACATGAAAGACCTTACAAAAGGAAAACCATCAAGACTCATACTGGCATTGCCATTCCAATATTTATGGCAAATATACTCCAGCTCACATACAGTATAGTTGACACGAGAATAGTCGGATCATATCTGGGAGAAAACTCACTGGCAGCAGTCGGAGCCACCACGACACTCAGCAATCTGATGATAGGATTTTTGATGGGAATGGCTGTGTCATATATTTTTATTATAATAGCAGGGCTTGTAGCGACATTTTTGTATGATGCATGTGCGGCGGCACTTAGGGCACTGGGCGATACAGTTACGCCGCTTGTATCAAGCTCACTTGAGATGGTAGGAAAGATTGTCATTGCATTCACACTTGTGCCACTGCTTGGCTATACAGGAGTGATAGTGGCAGAGCCGATAGTATGGTTTATCATGTGATACCGCTTTTGGTGAAGATATACACAATGCCGGTGCTTAGGAAGCAGCCGGTTTCAGTGAGTTTGAAAAATTAATGAGAGAAGCAGGCTATAAGGTGCCTGAGACTGTGTAGCATCATAGATTTTTTCAACCGATAGGGTTCTGAATCGTTACCTAAAAATTATAAAATACATTGATTTTCATAATGACAAAAGAATATCCCTATGTTACAATTTAGTCAAAGCATTATATTTCTGTAGAGCGTCACCACATAACACGTCAATAATTGGTGCGTATCACTTTGAAGAGGGCAGACCACTTCGCATCATTCTACAAAGGACATGGAAATTTTCGATGCTTTAAGATACCAGTAAATAGCAGGAAAATAATATGTCAGGTGTAGAATAATGCCATATTTATATGTAGGGGTACGTAGAATGTATGCAGATTGTAGGTAAATTACAATTCTCATTTGATGCCATTTCCTGCTCACACAAGTGAATAGGAGAAGAAAATTGGGCGTAAAAGATTCAAAAGCCAAAGAGTATCTGTCAGACAATCGCAGGTTTAGTGAAATCTGCAACTACATGTTGTTTGGCGGAGCCAAAATTATCAAACCGCAGGATTTGAAGGAATGTGATTCCACAGAGGTATTATCTATATTTGGAATTGACAGGAAACAGATTATCAGGCAGAAATGGAGAGACTTGCTTAAGAGTGTTTCAGTCAAATATACAGGAAACATGTATATTGTATTGATAGGCATAGAAGCACAGACTGATGTGCACTATGCTATGCCTGTAAAACCATGATGTATGATGCATTGAATTATGGTGACCAGGTCAATGAAGCAAAGAAGCGACATCAGAAAGAACAAGGGATTATAAAATCATCAGAGGAATTTTTTGTCAGGATTCACGCAAGATGACAAACTGACTCCGGTGATAACCATAACATTATATCTTGGTACATCAAAGTGGGATGGACCAAGAAGTCTGATTGAAATGATGCCACAGATGGATGAGAGAATATTTCCACTTATAACGATTATAAAATTAATCTGTTGAATCCACTTGAGCTGACAGATTTTTCAATGTTTGAGACTGGTCTAAGACCATTATTTGAGGTGTTAAAAAATGCATCAGATGAAAGAAAACTAAATGATTTAATCACGACAGATGATATTTTTAAAAAAGTCGATGTTGAGACAATAGCAGCAATGAATTTGTTTGCAGGAACAGATATTGAGTATGAAGAAAAGGAAGAGGTGATTAATGTGTGTAAGGCATGGGAAGATCATAAAAAGCTTGGAATACAACAGGGGGAGAATAAGATGTTGTTTACTCTGGTAACAAAGGGCAAGCTCGATATTGATACTGCAGCAGAGGAAGCCGGTGTCAGTGTCAGTGAGTTTGAAAAATTAATGAATGAAGCAGGCTATAAGGTGCCGGAGACTGTGTAGCATCAGGCATGAATAATTTATCAAAATGTAAATAGCAAAAATCCGCTAACCATTGTATTGGGTATAGCGGATTTTTGTGCTTTTTAATGTGCTTTACTCCAACACCAGAAGCAGTCCCATCTTGAACCTTCCGTCAGCGGTTACGCTGTGCAGTCCGTTTTTGTCAAAACGGAAATTTTCGCCTGCTGAGATTGTGTAATCTTTGCCTTCGTAGTCTATTACAGCCTTGCCCTCGAGTGCGAAAATTATTGCATTTCCAGGAGCGCGATGCGGTGTGAGACCGGTGCCCTCATCGAATGCCATAAGCACGAATTTCATTGTGTCGTTGCTTACCACATCAATGTTAGTGATACTGCCATCCTCATATGAGATAAGATCCTTAAGCTTCATGACCTCGCCTGATTTGATAATTTTGTTCATATTGTTGTTCTCCTTTTTTATGATGATTTCGATGTAAATACAGCCGGTTTCTGTTGTTACTCCGCAGAGTGTTTTCGAAGGGACTACCAGCATATCACCTTCTGATATGGTATGTTTTGCAGCATAATCTCCGATAAGAAAATCAGCGCATCCTTTTGCACCGATGTATACAGTGGTATTATCGTAGGATTCCTGAGAGATTGACGTGCCTTTTCCGAGAGAAAAATAGGTTATGGGTGTTTTGTCACTTAGCCTTGAATTTCGTGAGATGGTCATCTCGTCGCGGATAGGGCGTAAATCTTCTATTTTGAAAACCTTGTCCATAGGATTTCTTGTCCTTCTTTCTTGAATGTTGATTTCATTATTTATAATACAATATTACTATAATTTTGTCCAAAAATATGTTGCATATACAACAAAAACAATATAATAAAATACAAACCGCTTGCTATTTCTTTCACATATGTTAAAATATAGTCAAAGCAGTTTTTCTATAGCAACCTGTGCGGTCGTTGGCACATTTATTACAGATATGACTATATGCGCTGTAAATATGTGAGGCATAATAAGATGTCGTCCGGCGATAAGGGCGTGCAGGGTCTTCAATACCTTAATTATTTTTCATATTCCCTGAAATTCTTGCTTTTAAATGTTTCATTATTTTATTTAAAGCAGGATAAGAGGACTTTTACCACACAGATATTTCCTGCTTTAGTGTTTTCAAATGAAGGAGGATTTTATATGAGTGGTAACAGAGAGTACAAAAGTGATGTTTTCAGTATGCTGATGCAGGATAAGGAAAGAGCCTTACAGCTGTATAACGCAATGAATGGGTCTAGCTATGACAATCCGGAGGATGTTGAGATGGTGATTCACGATGGCGGCATTTCACTTTCGGTCAGAAATGATGCATCGTTTATCGTGGATGCGAGATTGAGCATATATGAGCATCAGTCCACAGTTTGTCCGAATATGCCGGTGAGAAGTCTTATTTATTTCAGCGTGATATTGTCAGATATGCTCAGCGACAAGAAAAGAGGAACAAAAAGTGGCAAGAACATCTATGGCAGAAGACTGGTAAAGATACCGACACCACATTTTGTGGTATTTTACAATGGTGAGGAGGAACAGCCGGAGGTTCAGGAGCTTAAGCTGTCCGATGCGTTTGAGAAGCCGACCGATGAGCCGAATCTTGAGCTTAAATGTAAGGTGTACAATATAAACGACGGAAAGAACAAGGCTATTATGGAGTCCTGTGGCTGGCTGAATGATTATATGACATTTGTAAATAAGGTCAGAGAGTATCATGCAGACGGGGCATTTGATGATCTTGCTATAGATATTGAGAAGGCTATAGACTATTGTATTGACAATGATATTCTGAAGGAGTTTCTAAAGACTTACAGAAGTGAGGTGACGAAGAGTATGCAGTTAAATTATGAATTTGACAGGCAGCTTGAGCTTGAAAGAGCTGATGCTATCGAGGAAGGCTTAGAACAGGGATTAGAACAAGGAATAGAATTGATTAACCAGCTAAATCAGATTTTATTGTCCGAAGGCAAATATGATGAATTGCAGAAAGCTTCAAAGGATAAGGAGTATCAAAAAAAGCTTCTTGCAGAGTATGGACTTCTCAATGAGAAGCAAGGTGAATAAATGAGACAAAAAGAACTCGAAAAATGGTTAAAGATAGTAATAATAGCAGTAGCACTTTGCGGATTAGTGGTCTGTGCGGTTGCCATACCATGGATAGGGCATGTGCTTATTGCGCCTGATCCGCAGATTTCTGATATGTATATACCATGGCTGGTACTGTTTATCATCAGTGCAATTCCGTGCTATGTTATATTGTATCTGGGCTGGAGAGTAGCTGTAAATATCGGAAAAGACAGGTCGTTTTCCTTGGAGAATGCGAGACATATAAAGCTGGCATCGAAAATAATTCTGTTTGATGCATTGTATTTTTTTGTTGTGAATGTCTGCATGTGGAGGATATATGTGAATCATCCGGGGGTGATACTGGCTCTTGTGTTCATAGTGTTTGCCTGTGTTGTGGTATCGGTCGTGGCGGCGGTTTTGTCACATCTTGTGGTAAAGGCCGCAGATCTGCAGGAGCAGAGTGATTTGACAATATAGCGTGTGCGCTACAGTTTTATTTGAGCGGGAGAGATACATGGAAGGCGAGATTATTTTTAACATAGACGTAATGCTTGCAAAGAGAAAGATGAGCGTTACGGAGCTATCGCAGCGTGTGGGAATCACCATGGCAAATATATCAATTTTAAAAAACGGCAAGGCAAAGGCTATCAAGGTATCCACGCTTGCAAAGCTATGTGAAGCACTTGACTGTCAGCCGGGAGATTTGCTGGAATATAGAGATTGCTCTTGCGATAATGTAGAAAATATAGTATCATAAGTGATTGGCGTGCGCCACCTTGGGCGTACAAACAGCAACGTATTATGGGAGGCAATTGATAGATGAATAATTATGATGTGATAATCATTGGAGCGGGACCGGGAGGTATCTTCGGAGCATATGAGCTTATCGAGAAGAATCCTGACTGCAAAATAGCGGTTTTTGAGGCAGGACATGAGCTTGCTAAGAGAAAATGTCCTATCGACGGAAAGAAAATAAAGAGCTGTATTTCCTGCAAGAGCTGTTCTATTATGAGCGGTTTTGGCGGAGCAGGTGCTTTTTCAGACGGAAAATATAATATCACAAATGATTTTGGCGGTACCTTGTACGAGCATATCGCAAGCAACCGGCCATTGATCTGATGGAATATGTTGACGAGATTAATATGAAGTACGGCGGTGAGGGCACAAAGCTTTATTCTACAGCCGGCACAAAGCTCAAAAAGGTCTGCATGCAGAACAAGCTCAAGCTTTTGGATGCATCGGTCAGACATCTCGGAACTGACATAAACTATGTTGTTCTGGAAAATATGTATGCACATCTGAAGGATAAGGTGGATTTTTATTTCGATACACCTGTTGAGTCGGTAGAGGTGCTGTATGATGAGAATACAGCAGGTGCTGATGCTTGCAGTTTACAAGAGGCTCACACAGACAATGTATCCGGATATGCAGTAAAAACAGCGGATAGCACATATGAGAGCAGATACTGTATCATCTCAGTTGGAAGAAGCGGAAGCAAGTGGATGGAGAAGGTCTGCAATGACCTTGATATCCCAACCAAGTCAAACCGTGTGGATATCGGTGTGCGTGTTGAGCTTCCGGCCCTGATTTTCTCACATCTGACAGATGAGCTGTATGAGAGCAAGATTGTATACAGAACGCAGCTTTTTGAGGATAATGTGCGTACCTTCTGCATGAATCCGCATGGCATCGTGGTAAATGAAAATACAAACGGCATCGTAACAGTAAACGGACACAGCTACGAGGGAGCAGACAAGCAGACTGAAAACACGAACTTTGCTCTTCTTGTTGCGAAGCATTTTTCAGAGCCATTCAAGGATAGCAACGGATATGGTGAGAGCATCGCGCGCCTTTCAAATATGCTTGGTGGCGGTGTAATTGTACAGCGCTTTGGTGATCTTGTGAGAGGGCGTCGAAGCAATGAGAAGCGTATTGAGGAAGGACTCGTTACTCCTACACTTTCAGCTACACCGGGAGACTTAAGCCTGGTGCTTCCAAAGAGAATCCTGGACGGAATCATTGAGATGATTTACGCGCTTGATAAGATAGCACCGGGAACTGCAAATGACGATACCTTGCTTTACGGCGTAGAGGTCAAGTTCTACAACATGGAGGTAGAGCTTAACGATAAGCTTGAGAGCAAATATAAGGGACTTTACATCATCGGAGACGGAAGCGGTGTGACACATTCACTTTCACATGCGTCGGCAAGCGGTGTGTATGTTGCGCGTGAGATTGAGGCAGAGAGATAGTTGCTGTTAAAGAGGTAATATATATAAGCAATGATTGAGGATGTATAGATTTAAAATGATATGTTAGAACATAATATTTCCGTAATTGGGAAATATTATCATTATGAACTATTGAAATGCTACATTAGTTAGATTAAACTAACTGTGTAGCATTTTTCTTTGTTATAAATAGTTGTATGTAAAATTGAATCAGAAAAACAACATAAGGAGGTTCATAATGAATTATTTAGAAATCGAAAAGGTAGTGGGCAGAGAAATCCTTGATTCCAGAGGAAATCCTACAGTTGAGGCAGAGGTTTATCTGGTTGACGGAACTGTTGCAAGAGGCACAGCACCATCAGGAGCTTCAACAGGAGAGTTCGAGGCACTTGAGCTTCGTGACGGAGACAAGAGCAGATATCTGGGCAAGGGTGTTACCGGGGCAGTAGAAAATATAAATACTGTAATCAACGACACATTGACAGGTATGGACGCAAGTGATATCTATGCAATAGATGCGGCTATGATAGAGGCAGATGGCACAAAGGACAAGTCTAAGCTTGGAGCTAATGCCATTCTTGCTGTATCAATTGCGTGTGCGAGGGCAGCAGCTGTATCACTTGATATTCCTCTCTATAGATTTTTAGGTGGTATCTCGGGAAACAGACTTCCTGTACCTATGATGAACATTGTAAACGGTGGATGTCATGCACTCTCATCAGGACTTGACGTGCAGGAGTTTATGATTATGCCGGTAGGTGCGCCTTCCTTCAAGGAGTGTCTCAGATGGTGTGCGGAGGTATTTCATGCACTTGCAGCCATATTAAAGGAGCGCGGTCTTGCCACGTCAGTCGGTGACGAGGGTGGATTTGCACCGGCACTCAAATCTGACGAGGAGGCTATCGAGACAATTCTTGAAGCTGTAAAGAAGGCAGGCTATGAGCCGGGCAAGGATTTCAAGATTGCCATGGATGCCGCATCATCAGAGTGAAGAGTGAAAAGGGCAAGGCTTTTACAGGCTGCCAAAGGCCGGCACAGAGTACACCTCAGAGGAGCTTATAGAGCATTGGGCAAAGCTTTGTGACAAATATCCTATTATATCAATCGAGGATGGTCTTGATGAGGAGGACTGGGAAGGCTGGCAGAAGCTTACTGCGCGTCTGGGCGATAGGGTACAGCTTGTGGGAGATGACCTGTTCGTAACAAACACTGAAAGACTTGCAAAGGGAATAAGCCTTGGAGCAGGAAATGCAATCCTGATTAAATTAAACCAGATCGGTTCAGTATCAGAGACTCTTGAGGCTATCAAGATGGCACACAAGGCAGGCTATACAGCAATCAGCTCACACCGCTCAGGTGAGACGGCCGACACAACAATTGCAGACCTTGCGGTGGCACTCAACACATGCCAGATAAAGACAGGTGCGCCTTCGCGTTCAGAGCGTGTTGCAAAGTATAACCAGCTTTTAAGAATTGAAGAGGAGCTGGGAAAGAGCGCAGTTTATCCTGGGATTAAAGCGTTTAATGTGCAGCAGTAGTTTATATAAAACTGTATGATAGCATTAAGTCATTATCCATTGGAGTGTCTTTAGGAGAAAATAAGATAAGTATAGTCGCAGATATCATAATATGGTATCTGCGATTTTTTGTTTTTTTATCAGTAATTCTAAATATCGTCGAAACATCTCATTTTAGCACATCAATTGTAGCCCAATTGTAGCCCTTAATTGTAGACTCTCGCTCTACATTTCACCCCTTAATTGTAGCAATTAAAAGCGATTTATCGTAACACGATAAAAAAATATTGCAAAACTAAAAGCGGTGTAGTACAATTAGCTTGCCGGTAAGTAAAAAATATGAGAAAATAACTACATAGATAGTAAGGAGGTAGCTATGGACAATAATAATATCGGGGGCATGAATCCCCAACAGTTTTCACAGAACACGCCACAGACTTCACAGCCACATATGGGGATGTCGGGTATTGAACTGCAGAAGATGCAGCAGGAGGCGGAGCAAAGACGGCGTGAGCAAAGCAGGAGAAACGCGGATTTTTTGGCAGGCTATGTATACCTACGATAATATATGCGCTGCTGTACACCATTTTCCTGTATGAGAATACAGGTGGAATACTTGTTACGTTGTTTGCAATCGTCACAGGAGTATACAGCCTGTATTGTATGAAGATACTTCATATAGAGGCAAAGCCGCTCACTATATGGTACAGTGTGATGATGATACTCACAGGCCTATCATCAGGCTTGACCGACAATAAAATTATACAAGGATTTAATTTTTGCTGGATACTTGTGTTTCTTGTTTTTATGCTGCTTCACAATTTCTGCAATGACAGACAGTGGGGGCTCATAAAGTATATCGCTGCGGCATTTCAGGCAGTGTTTGGAGCGATTGGGTGTATAGCTGAGCCGTTTATGGATATTGCCGACTATATGAGAAACGAGCGCATGGATAGTGACAATATGGGCAGTGAAAGTGTGGTTGGTGACAGTGCAAATACAACTGTCGGAGAGCGGCATGTGAAAAAACATAGAATGCTTTATGTGTTTATCGGAATAGCAATTGCCTTTCCTCTGGTTGTGCTGATAGTGGTGCTGCTGTGCTCTGCGGATGCGGTTTTTGCCTCAGTAATAAAGAAAATATTTGCTGATATCAATTTCTTTACAGTGAGCAAGGTTGTATTTCTTTTTGTATTTGCGCTTTTCTCATCGTACTGTGGTATAAAGTATCTGAGCAAGAAGCGTATATCGGATGCACCGGTTGAGACTCCGGCATTTCCGGCTGCAATCGGTATCACTGTAGCTGCAACTATATCAGTGGTATATGTATTTTTCTGTTTTATACAGATTGTGTATCTGTTCGGGGGATTTATGCAGCTTCCAAGCGGCTATACCTACGCCAGGTACGCGAGAGAAGGCTTTTTCCAGCTGCTTTTCGTGTGTATACTTAATGTGATTATCGTATTGCTCGGAAGCGGATTGTTTAGGAAAAATAAAATATTAAATGCATTTTTAATTTTAATAACTTTATGCACATACATCATGATTGCATCAAGTGCATATCGTATGGAACTGTATGTGTCAGAGTACGGGCTGACAGCTACCAGGCTTTGTGTGTTCTGGGCACTTGGAGTGATAGCGCTGTTTATGCTCGGAGTGATTTTATCTATATGTAAGCCTGCTTTTTCGCTATTTCGGTACGGAATAATAGTAATCGGGGTATGTTATCTTGTGCTTGCATTTGCAAGGCCTGATTATCTGGTTGCAAGGTACAATACAGTATGTATGGAGGATACAGACTACAAATATCTGATGTCACTTTCCACGGATGCATCTCCGGCGCTTGCGGCAGATGCGGACTTTATGGAAAATAAGGGTATGGTCACCATGTATGCAAGACAGCTGACAGGTGAGACGAATGACAGCTTAAGACAGTTCAATGTGTCTCATATAAAGGCTGCACATTTATTCAGAGATAGCATAGATGAGGTAAAGAGCTCACAGCTTATCCTTTTATATGTATATTCGCCTTACGATTCAGGCAGCTATAACAACAATGATACCGGTCTAGATGGCGTGGACAGCATACAGATGGGCTATCATGTGTTAAAGGATACAGAAGATGATGACACAGCCTACTATGATTACGACAGTTATAGCATGGATGATACAAGAGTGGCTGCACCAGTATTTTTCAAATGGGTGGATGCAGTCGAGGTGAAGAAGATTTCCGACAGTGAGCGTATCTTCCTTGCAAAGATTCCAAGAAAGGCATTAAAAGGCAAAGATGGAGTGAATATTGAATACAGATTTAATAAAAATGGAGATGTTATATATTCATCCCAGTACAATGTGATTCTTGACAAGAAAAAAGGACTCAACGAGGTGGAGATGTCATACTATGCCGGAACAGATGGCGTGGATGAGCCTGAGTACAATATTTATGGGAAGTAATAGTTTAAATTGTATATATATAAAGTTGATATGGTGAAGTTGATTAAAACTGCTATACTTAACATGTAGTATAGGTTGTTAAATTATTTCATTAAGGTAGGAAATTCATGGGAAGATTTTTAAATCCGGGAAATAAAGCTTTTCAAAAGACATTGAAATCGGAAATATATGTGGATAAAACTATGCTTTTGGCATACACCAATAAGGTTATAGGTTCTGATATGGCATGCATATGCAATAGCAGACCGAGGCGCTTTGGAAAGTCCATCACGGCGAATATGCTTGCTGCTTATTATAGCAGAGGATGTGATTCCTTTGATATGTTTTCCACTCTAAAGGTAGGCAGGCTTGATTCCTTTGAGACAAACCTTAATAAATATGATGTTATTCATATTGATGTCCAGTGGTGCATGATGGATGCGGGTGAAGTGCAAAACACCGTGAAATACATCAATAATGGTATTCTTGATGAGCTTATAATAGCATATGGTGATGTGATACCGGACACTGTTAAAACAGCCTATGGAGCCATGTCTTATATAAACGCAGCCACAGGAAATACCTTTGTTATCATAATAGATGAGTGGGATGTGTTGATAAGAGATGAGGCTAATAATAAGGAACTGCAGGAGGAATATATTAATTTCCTCAGAGGAATGTTTAAAGGGACAGAGCCGACAAAGTATATTGCGTTAGCTTATCTTACCGGCATACTTCCTATTAAAAAGTTAAAAACTCAGTCAGCACTTAACAATTTTGAAGAGTTCACAATGCTTGATGCAGGAGCGCTTGCATCATATATTGGCTTTACAGATGATGAGGTTAAGCAGTTATGCAAAAAGTATGACAGGGATTATGAAGCAGTAAAAAACTGGTATGATGGCTATATGCTTTCGGGTAAACATGTGTATAATCCAAAAGCGGTAGTGAGCGTGATGATGAGAGGCAGCTTCCAGAGCTATTGGTCACAGACCGGCACATATGAATCTCTGATTCCGCTTATTGACATGGATTTTGATGGATTAAGAGCCGCTATTATTTCAATGATTTCAGGAAATGAGATAAAAGTCAGAACAACGACGTTTCAGAATGATATGGTATCATTTAAAAACAAAGATGATGTGCTGACATTGCTTATACATCTTGGATATCTGGCTTTTAATCAGAAAAATCAGATGGCATATATTCCGAATGAAGAGCTTCGCAATGAGCTTATGGATGCGGTTCGGGAAAACAAATGGGATGAAATCATACAGTTTGAGAGACAGTCAATAGATTTGTTTAATGCAACAATAAACAAAGATGTAAATACTGTGGCAGCAAAAATTGAGCAGATTCATATGGAGTATACCTCGGTGATTCAATATAATGACGAGAACTCCCTTAGTAGTGTGTTGGCCATTGCTTATCTTGGAACAATGAACTATTATTTTAAGCCGGTCAGGGAATTACCGACAGGGCGTGGCTTTGCTGATTTTGTTTATATTCCGAAGCCTGAGTATATAAATGATTATCCGGCGCTTGTTGTGGAGCTGAAATGGAATAAGAATGCGGATACAGCCATGCAGCAGATTCGTGAGAGACAGTATCCGAATTCATTATTGCAATATACGGGAAACATCCTGCTTGTGGCAATTAACTATGATGAAAAAACAAAAGAGCATGTATGTAAAATTGAGGAATATGCTAAAATACAGAATTAATGATTGAGATATATAAATACAAAAACAAA
>ENA-OQHA01000019-OQHA01000019.1-human-gut-metagenome-genome-assembly--contig:-NODE-19-length-77592-cov-6.401562_pt1 | contig 77592 bp, 85 predicted proteins | sample MGYA00242558_ERZ504707 | MGnify/ENA primary metagenome ERZ504707 (study PRJEB26092, sample SAMD00036197) | human gut metagenome | host: Homo sapiens | study: EMG produced TPA metagenomics assembly of... | reverse complement strand
TTACTTCAATGGTGTGGATTGATCTTAATGTTTTAGAATCCAAAGAAAAAGCAATCAATGATGATTTGGAAATCATAGACAGTGTATTTTAGAATGGCAAAAACATATCCGGAAGCGGATGGATGGTTAAAAAAATATTGGTTACACCATTGTCCGGAAAAAAAGAAAGAACAGTGGGAAAACGTCGAAAGTGAGTGGAACAAAAAGTTATGCAGTAAGAATAAGGAGTATAGTCAAAAGCAAATTACTTTAACTTCAGTAATAGCCATTGCGTTGGAACGTGGCCCATTGCGGAAAAGATATATGACATTAAGAAAAGATACATCCGAAAAGCCGGAAAAAGATCCGAAGAAGCGTTTTGTGTATTTATATAGTAGGATAGAGCCGCATAAAGATGGATCGGGAACAAGTATTCACGAAACAACACGGGAACAAATATTAAAGAATATTGCAGCATATCTTATAGGTAAAGAATATCATCCGAAAAATCAAAGGTTTATTCTATTAGATAGAGGACGACTTATGGGGTGGTATGGGAAGGATGATTATGGTTATGCTGATGAAGCATGGTATAGGCCAAGAGTTATCTGGGAAGAAAAACAGATTATGGAGGCTCATAGTGGGGATAGAGGATGGAACTTCATCAAATTATCTATAAACCAGGAGTTTCTGGAACATTTTGAATTTCAATTAATCAGCGAAGAACAGATTGCTGATATAGACAAATCTGGATACTGGATTTTGGAAGATATAGGACATGGAACCAAGAGCTTAAAGTGTCTGGAATAGTATTAAATAATACCCCAAAGAAAAAGTAATTGCAGAAAAAGATCAGATATACTTAACAGATATCTGGTCTTTTTATATTGCGCTACGTTCAGTGGAAGTTGCTGATAATGGAGTAGATGGGAGTTTTATTTTTAAACATAAAAGAAAAGAGGTGGCAAGAAGAGATGTATAATGAAAATGAAGAAATTGAGAAAGAGTTGACATTATCTCAGTATATCGATGAACTGGACATTCCAGAAGAAGTCTTAGAAGACAATGTATTTGGATTGTAAAGAAAAAATCCAAAAGGACGATTTATGCATTTTTATAAACAGATTGCGGTGGATATTCTGGAGAATATGGAGATGTGCTTCTGACATTAGATAACGGAGCTTTGAACCGTCGGGCATAGGGAAAGTAGCAAGTTAGAAGAAATAAGATGCAGCTACTTTTATGGTGGCTGTATTTTATTGGTTGCAAATGGAGAAGAATATGACCTTACCCAAAAAGTGTTTTTGGCAGAGAAAAAATGTAGGTTATTGCAAAATGTCATGTATGTAGATTGTTGCAAACAGACCTTGGGGGCTACACCCCCAAACCTCTGTGAAATCAACGAATGTGGCAAATTAGAACCTCCATTTACCCCATCCGTTGATTTTGTCAGAGGATTTGATGCTGACTACTTTTCGGGAAAAATAAAAAAATGGAGGACATCCAACATGTTAAATTCTAAGTTATTTGAAAATCCCGAATATGAAAAACTGCAGTTAAATCTGAATGTGTATTTAAGGGCACAGCAATATGCGAATGAATACGAGTGCCCACATTGTGGCTTCAAAGGCGGTCTGGTCGTGAGCCAATCTGATTGCGACAAATATGAATGCCTGAACTGCGGTCATCGAGGCAGTTTTGATCAGGAAATTGTTGATCGAAACTTTGTAGTATTTCTGGATGTCGATGGCGTCCTGAATACCAGGACCACCGTCCAGCAAACCCCAAAAGGATATCAGGGAATTGATGATGCGCGCGTGGAGGTTCTGGCAAAGACAATCAGCAAGTTTGGCGGAGCGGATATCGTTCTGTCATCTGACTGGAAGGAACTAGAACCCACAGATGAAGATTACAGATATCTGGTTTCCAAGCTCGCCCGATATGGCCTGATTATATCGGGACACACGCAGGACAGGATGTACAAAAGAGGTGCCGGAATTGCAGCATACCTGGAAGAACATCCAGAGATCAAAGAATATGTGATTCTGGATGATTGCAGATTTGATTTCCAGAGTTATCCAAAACTTTGGGAGCGGCTGCTGCTTACCGAGGGGATAGAGCATGCTCGGTTCGCAGCCGGAACGCCGGCTGTGGAGACGATGGTATTTTTGGATTATGTAAAATTATTTTAACCAAATGGAGGAAAAGCAAATGAAGAGCAAAGTAATTGGATGGAACATCAATCAGCGCAGTGGTATGGGAAAGGGGATTCCACAGTTTGTGATCGATGAACTGATCGACCAGAATGCAGACATTATTGTGTTAACAGAACTGTTTCAGCACAGCACGATTGGTTATTTCTGGGCTGAGATGGAGCGAGCCGGATATCAGCACGCAGTCACGCAGAATGATGGGACAAATGAGGTTGGAATTCTCTGGAAGAGGGACGTATACACTTTTCATGCAGTGGATGATTCGGTGGTTACGACGATGGAAAACAATCATCCGAATTTCTTACTGGTGGATCTGGAAGACCAGGACGGACAGCTTCTTACCGTTGCCGGATTTCGGATTCGAATGGTGGATTACAGCCAGCGTGCCGAAGAATTGGAATTTGTTGTGAATAAGGCAAAGGAAAAGAAACATCCAGTGCTTATGATTGCAGACTGCAATAACCTGCGGCGGGAGACGACGGAGGCAAGCTGGAATCTGCAAGTGGTTGACCATATTCTTTCACAGGGTGGATTCGAGAGACACACGCCATGCGGTCAAAGCATCTTTGAGGAACACGCAGACAGAGGATATGCATATGAATTTGCAGAAGATCATTTGATTACACGCGATATTGTAGTTGAGCTTGGAGATTATGACAGAGAATTTGTAAGGCGCGATCGGATTGCGTATCCGTGGGGGAAAGATTTTCAAACCCATGATAAAGAACACCGCCGAAGAGTATCCGTGGAACCTGGATTTCCGGACCATGCGATCGTAAAGGGATATCTTAGTACAGAGAAAGATCAGAAAAAGTAAATCTGATGAAGCTGTAGACTATAAAAATAACCCCCCGGAAAAGTGTGACCGTTGTGTAGCAAGATGTTTGCTGATGCAGCGGTTACACTTTTTATGGGGCAAAAGGAAAGGAGGAGAATGAAAATGTTAGGAAAACTGCTTACCTTTTTGCTCACACTGTTCCTACCCTTTTTAGAAGGAACAAATATTGTATGATAAAATCGCGGATTAAAGAAAAAGGAGGAAGCGAAATGATGAAATTTGATAATGCAAAATATAGAACCGTACTCAATCTGATCAAGAAAACGGGCGAATTCAAGGGGAAAGCAGTACCCAGTAAGGCAAGGCTTCATGAGATGATTGGCGACGCACTTGGGATATCACATAATACGGTAAAGGACTGGGAAAGAGCAACATCAAATGGGCCAGATCCGAGAATTCCAGGCTTGCTGGAACAGCTGGAAGCATATCTGGAATTACCGGAGGGTGGACTGCGGGAAAGAACAGCTGAACCAATTAAACTGAATGAAGAGGAGAGAAAGATCATGAATACAACAACTGATTTTCAGAAACAGCAGATTATGGAGTGCTATGAAAGACTCAGAAAATTTGTCAGCGACATGGATATTGAGGATGAAAACGTATATTACGACATTCGCAATATGATCGAGGTGAAGAAAATTGCATTGCCGACAGCAGTATACAAGGCAATGATGAACTTCATGGATCAGGTCGTTGAACCATATGTATTTGAAGATACGACGGAGATCTTTTCCGAAGAGGAAGCAAAGCGCAATGAGAAAGGAATTGTGGAAATAAAGTCTGAGCAGGCATTTCAAAAGCTGATGGTTCGATTTATGGAGAAGCTGTCAGAACTGGATGCGAAGATCGAAACGTTTGCAGAGAGTGAGTTAAAGCCTTATCTCGAACGATAAGGCCGTGAAACAGGGCGGAGAGATATTGTCGATTTCGGTCGGGATATCTCTCCCACAACAAAGACAAGATCAGAAGAAAAAAGTTGGAGGGACAAAATGGGAAAACAAATTCAATTTACTAAGAAAGATGCTTATCATACCCCGGGCAAGGCAAAACGGGAGCGGATCAAAGTTACAACCATTCAGAAAGCCCATCTGCTGAAGAAATTCTCGAATGTCCTGCGGGATAACAAGGATGGTATCAGTTTCTGGTTCAATACAGAAAGATTCATGACAACGGCAAGAAGATATAATTTTGTAGCCTCCAGCATCCTGCGGGATATAGAATTATCAGAATATATTGAAGAGGATGAATCAGTGAGCCTCAAGACAATACGGAGATTGTTAAACTATTGTCAATACCCGGAGGAAGAGGAGCTTATGGTTGGAATTCAGGCGATCAAACATATTGGCAAGGCGTTATACGGGGATGAAGATGCCTTCCTGGAGGTCATTGACGAGGAAAGTCTGTGCTGCATGGCAGAGCAATATCTGGCAATGTAAGAGCCATAAATTTCAGAGTGCGGAAGTTCGGACAAAAGTCTGACACCAGAAGGACAGTGAGTCATGATAAGATACTGCACAGAACTTCAGTCTGTGCAGTATCTGAACCCACATGCAGTATCAGTACAGGAGGAAGAGCATATGAAAAAAGAGAGCATGGAAGTCGTAGGAAGAATTGTAAAACGCGAGAGGGAGCTATTTGGCATTCGTGTAATAAAAAAGGACAACACATCAAAAGTGCGTCAGATGTACCCGGAAGCATGGCACATGTTTTACTTGTTAGAGAATGAAATAATCTGGTTCCGCCGCTGGAAATCCAAGGCACGATGGAGGTGCTGAAAAATGATCAGATCCGCCTGCTGTGGTTCATTCATCCCATCATGATCAATGAGTGGAATATGGAGAACTGCATTTTGTTTGCCAATGAAGTAAACAGAGAGCTTGGCAACGGCGGCCGTTTCTGGGTAGATACGGAGTATTTTGATTTTGCGTATGAAGAGCGTTTTGAAGAAGAAATGCTGCAGCTTAGTGGGATGAATGTATTAGAACGGCATATGTTCGAATGGCCGCTTGGACAGTTCCGGGATATTCACATTCCGCTTATGATGCTTCTGCAGGGAAAATGGGGAGCTGAAACAGCCATTCGGTTTATCAAAGAACTCAGAGAAAATGGTTTCGTCGAAAATGAAAAATACGATCTGTTTCCGGATGCGTGATTTGAGAGCTGTTTTGGAAATGCAGCGAAATAAATGAGTACAAAGAATGGAGAAAGAAAAATGGCTAAAAAAGTGGATTACAAAAAATATAACTGCGTATTAGAGATGAGCAAATGGATGGGAAGCACACCGAAAGCCTTTAAAGCGGCAATCCTGAAAGAGGCTGTGCGCCAGAATGCGAACAGCGGTGGGAAGGTGGAAAAGAAGGAAATAAGAGCATGCAGAGCCGAAAAGCATAAGAAAAGGACATGCAAATAAAAATATGGTGGAGGCGAAAGATATGACGACAATTATCTGTGAGATGGATTCTATGGAGTTGTGTGTCTGGAAGGAAAAGCATCTGCAAAGGGCATGCAGCGGAGATGAATGGATTTTCCGGGAGAAAGAAAAAGAACCGGAAGGCATCCGGGTGAATTTTGATGTGACACATGCATATGAGATATTCAGCTGTCTGGGCAGGTATTGGGGCGATTTCAATTCTTGCCCGGACAGCGAAACCATGGGACGGGTGGCAAAAAGATGGGAAGAAAAATATGGATTAAAGCTGGTGGAGCTTTCGCATGATACGCTGACCTTTCAAAGTGATCGTCGGATTTCGAAAAAGGAGGCGGTCGAGATTACAGAAGAAACGGTGGAGCTTTGTGCAGAAATTGTAAACGGAAAAGAAAATCAGCAGATCGAGACAATCAGCAGAACAGGAGGATTACATTATGGTGGGATTAGTGCATAGCTTAAAAAATAAAAAAGAGGTTTTTATGAATGTAAATGATCTGGCAAAACAAGTTTCTTCAATCATCACACCGCAAACCGACAATTTTTACCGCGACATCCGCATCTATGGTCATTTCTTCCACAATACAAACGACACGATGTGGTGGGGCGATGTAGGAATGAAATTTCTGACGCGCGCTCCGTTTGATGTCCGGTGGCTGCGAGAGGAAAGATTAGACGATCCATATGGCGGATTTCTGTATGACGCCACGGTAGAAGATAAAGCCCTTATTATGTTTAAACATAAATACAACCAGGAAAAATATGATAAACCTGGGGCTGATTTTTCATCCTGTTCCTACGAATTTTTCTATTCCAATCATCCGTTTTTGCGAACCGGATTGTGGAGTGGAACCATGCGTCCACGCTATGCGTATGTTGTCGATTTGAAAAACAAAAGCTTCAAACTGGCATCCCAATGGAAAACAAAGGTACCGCCTTACGACACGAAAGAGAAGTACGAACGCACGGAGCTGAATGAAATTTACAACACGCTGCAAAAGGAACTGGATGGAATCGCAGATCAGGTGCAGGCAGAATATCTTGAGATGCAGCGGAAAGCAGCCAGAGCAGCGTATGTGAGGGCATGTTTTGATCCGGTTAACGGACGTGAGGATAAAGAAGCCTTAGAAGAATATTATCGTGCCGAGCAGGAATTTGTGAAAGCTTTGTATACCTTGGCGGAAGCTGTCCTGAAAAGAAAGGAATGCACAGTGATTTATGATTTTCTGTCGGAATCCGGTACACTGACCAATAACAGAATTTCTATGCTGGCATTTCTTGCGGCAATTGAGAAAACAAGAATCTGGTAATGGACAGAAACTTCCCGATGTAAAAGAAAGGCAACAGAAGAAGTGGCCAAAAGAGTGTCCACATGCAGGAACGGTTCCATGATAAGATAAGGCATACCCGGAAAGTAAACCACAAGTTCAATGCAACCACCGGGAAAAAGTGGAATAATAGGAGTACATCAAAACACCGGTGGATGCATCAGAATACCGAACAGATCAGGAGGAACAACTCGATATGACGTTGAACGAACTTTTCGCAATTCATGAAGCAGACGTAACAGGAGAATTATTACTGAAAGCCGGCTGGAGTGAGATCGCAGAAGAACCGGCGGAGATATTCCGGCGGAGCAGGCTGGTTCCTGACGGGGTGGAATCACATAAGGAATATAAAAGTTAAAAGAGAAATATGAGTGAGGTAGCTCAGCCATGGTAGAGCAGAGAAACCAAGCCGATCATGGGTGTGGTCGGTACAGCAAAAGATCTATTGTCGCTGGTTCGATTCCAGCCCTCACTCCTGAAACATGAAAACTCACAGCTAACGTACAAAAGAATGGAGACGAGATCACAAATGAACACAGGATCTGCAATCGAAACTAAAAGATTATCCTTCTCCCAAGCCGGACGGACAGAGATTCCGAGGCATTTTTACAAATGCTGCGGGATGATGGCGACTTCTCTATATTCTGCGGAGTCAGCCCATCCGAAAAACATGTAAGAAGGTTTGCAAACTATTTTGAGAGAACTGATCACGAGCTTTGCACCTATTCCATTTTTCCCAAACAGCAGAAAGACAAGTTTATCGGCTACGTAGGCGTACATAGAGAAATGGAAGACGAATACGAAATTGAATTTTATATCGCCAGAGAATACCGAAGAAACGGCTACTGTGAAGAAGCCAGCCGAGAGCTGATTAATCAGCTCTTTGGTGATGGGGTTTCTGCAAACGGAAAGAATCTTTTCGTCGATAAGCTGTATGTGACGACCCAGACAGAAAATGAACCAACGATCAGCCTGCTGCGGAAGCTGGGATTCAGAGAAGTAGAGGACGGCCCGATCATGGTTGTGCTGGGTAACATTTTCGAAAAAGAAGATAATTTTTCGCACACGAAGTAGTAAAACTGGTACTGACAAAGGAGGAGTTTTCTGATGGCAATTAAATTTGAAGAACTGAGAAAATATGTTGCACGCAATGTCCGCTTATCCATCTGTTTTGAGGATGGCTATTACCACGATTATCTGATGATGTCAGACATTCCGGAACAGAAATATGCTGGCTTTTACATCTATGGAGTCGGAATGGTGGATGTGGAATTTTCCAGAGATGTCTATATGGCTTTGCCGGAACCGGAAGGAGAATGTTGGTGCAGCAAAGATGATACACTGAATCCGGCGATCGAACTTATGATTTCGGAAGAACCGAGGGATATCAAACGGAGTGTGGAACAGAAGCTTTTGTTCCGGGATCTGAAACCGTATCTGCAGATCGGCAGACATTTTTCCATCGTAAATCGAAATGACTGGTCATCCGAATACTATGAATACAGAAGCAAGATACCGGAGAAATACGATGATATGTATGTGTACGGTATCGGAATGGAAGAGTGTCCGCATGCTGAAAAAACGTGGATGGATGTTCAGTATGAAACTATTCGCAGAAAGCAGATGGTGATTGTGCTTTCCAATCAGCCGAGAGAAGATCTCAGGTCACTGTTCACACAGCAGTGAAACACTTACTGTTTCGATGCGTAAGAATGTGATTCAAATGTGAGCAACCCTCCCTTTGCGAAGCAATTTTAAATGAGAGCTGTGAATGTTCCAGTTCGCTGGGGCCGAGTGAACTGGGACGAGCTGGGAACAGAGTAGTCAAACATTTTTCATTCAACAAAAAGGAAAGAAGGCTAGACATATGGATAGAGATCATACTTTTGATTTACCGGATTTAACAGAAGATTTCTGGAAAACAGTTGTGTTTGCACAGAAGGAACATCCTTCTGGAATGGGAGCCCGGGCTGTGTATGGCTGGTCAGCGAAGACGGCAAAGTATACTTTTCGGTTTTGAAGAGACACCATTTTACAAATGCGACGAGCTTTTTCCGATCTTTGAGACGACCGATGAAAGAATTGGCTGGCATTATAAATACAAAGCAGAAGATCACGGATGGAAATATCTGGAGAAAGAAAATGCACTGATCCGGGAAGATATTCTGGATGCTTACAGCAAAGCGGCTGCAGAGGAGAAACAGACAAATGAAAAGTTCTGGTATTTGTATGGACCCAAGCTGGCAGGACTGGCAATTGGTGTGGATCATCTGGAACGGTATGATTATATTGGAAGCGTTCTTTACATGGAAAAAATAGAACAGGAAATGGCGGAGCATCAGAAAACATGGGAAAAAGACAAGCTGACGGAGAACGAATTTGACTGGAAACCGATGCATATGAACAATATTCCGGACAATCCCGAGATGGGTGTTTACGCACTGCTGATGAGAAGGGATGACGAAAAAATCAAGGGTGTAAAATACTCAATTCTGTATCAGTACGAGGAAAGCAGTCCTATGCTGTTTGACAGTGATGCAGAGATAGAAGCGTATATTCTTTTCTGTGAGGATTACGATGATATCATCGGTCCGTGGGACTATCATTCCGTCAGCAGACAGGAATGTGCAGAGCTTTACGGAAAAGAAAATCATTTCCCACCAGAGCTGGCATATTATGACTGGATCACGTTTTCGGATGGTGATATTCACAATTTCGGCAGATTTCTTCGCACATTCCAGAGTCTGGAAGAAGCCAAAGAATACGCGATGTATTATGCCAACGTGAACAGCGGCGGAATCAACAGGAAAACAATTCTGAAACAGGAAGAGGAATCCAGAATGGAAGACCATGCAAACCGCATTGCGCATTACGAGGCATATCAGATGTATCGAAAGCATTATAAAGAAATTCTGGATGCTATCAGCGAAGAAAACTGTTTCCCGGATTCCTGCAGCGGAGGCGGTGTGTATCTGCGGGATGCAATTTTAAAGAAAGTACCGGAAATCACAGAAGAACAGCTCAGGATAATCTGGAGAGAACTTCCATTTGTGCTCGAGAAGAGAACGCAGGAATGGATTGAACGGGAAAAGCAGTTCAGTGAGAACTATATCCGGAAGCATAGATAAGAGAAAAAGGATGGGGGAAAAGAAGGATGATTTTCCTGGCGGGATCTGAGGCGAGCGGAAAAACGAAAAAAGCGTTTGCATATGGCTGGAAAGAGCGAAAAACCAGCGAGGATGGAGTTCTCCTTTTTTCACTGCAGCATGAAAAGAAGGAGATGTGGAAGATTCTGCAGAGCATGTACGGGCAGGAGGAGCTTTCCAAGATAGAAATTGATGATACACCAGCGATAATGGTGGAGAGAATGGCAGAAATCATAGCGCAGAAAGCAGAGAATGGAGCAATTTCTGTTTTTGTGATTGATGAAGTGCCGATGATGACGAGCAGGAAAAACTTTACTGACAGAAAAGAAGAGCTGCGGTATATGATTGGTCTGCTGAAAAAATGTGAGAAAAAAGAACGTGTTGTGATTGTAGCTGTTATTCCGGTATCGAAATACTGTACAGAAATGCAGAAGAAAAAAGAAGTGAGTACCTGTTATGGAGAAATAGAAAAACCAGAAAATTGTCTGGTTTTCGTATAGACAAGAACCTGTCCACATACGGAATACGGCTGGTGGTAAGATGACAGATAGAAAAAGATAATAAAATGTTCCGGTTTCAAAAAACAGTGAATCGGAACAATAGGAGTTCGTAGGGATGGAGGAAAGCAAATGCTGATTTACAAAGAACAATTACCAGAAGATACTATGGATGTCCGGCTGCTGGAACTGCCGTTTTCAACAGTGGAAGCAGCAAGAAAAGCAGTTTTAAAAATAGACATGCAGTATGGCACTCCGTGTATGTGGTATCAGGCAGATGCGGAGGAACAATGCTTGATCAGCGGGGAAAAGAACTCATTTTTGGTAATGGCGATCGGAACAGGGCATGACTGGGGGCATGATCTGTCACGTGATGGTTATATTGGAACGGCATTATTGTATGACGGTGCACTGGTATTGCATTATTTCTGCTGGAAAAGCCGAACACGGAAAAGACAGAGACTGAAAAACAGGAAACGAAACGGTAAGAAAATACTTGCCGATAAGATACTCAAGGGATGCAAAAATACCAGACAGGACCAGGGAGGTATCAGCGAATGATTCTTTACAAATACACAGCAGACTGTTCAAAACTGAATCTGGAACAGGAAGATTCAACGAAAGAAGGACATGAGAGCCTCTATTCCAGACGAAGTGACATTACAGAATGGAACAGTAAATTTTACACAGCCTACCGTACAGAAAAGAAGTTTTTCATTATGATCAGTGACATTCGGAAGGATAAGATGACGATTGTAGCGGCGCTTGAAATGGAAGTGGTTCCCCGGGAATGTGTAGATTGTATTCAGAAGATACTGCCGGAAATTGAGCTGCTCGCGTGTGAGGAGATCACAAATGATGCGTTTTGTAAAGAACTGGTCCGGGCAGAACGGAATAACTGGACGGAGTGTTACAGCGGGTCGCTGAAGGAAAAATTAAAACTTGCGATAGAACCAGAACATCACAGCTTTTTTGAACCTGTTGCGTATCAGGTAAGTGAACGGATTTATACCGCTCAAAACATGACCAGACAAAAGCAGGCGGAGCAGATGCAGGAGATTATGGCATCGAAAAGCTTCTATGACGAAATGGAGCGGATTTACGCCCCGGAAAATGAAAAACGTTTTGTTGGGCATCCTGTTCATTATCTGATTACAGCCGGTGACAAAACGGCTGCGGATGATATGATAGAGCTTCTGATTCCGGCACTGATGGAGAATCAGCGATTGCTGAGCGGCAGAGTTTACGATGTGCAGAAGATGACATACAAGGCAGAACGAGAAGATAATTTTGACAATATTTTCTCCGGCGCCAGAGGCGGAACGGTGATTCTGAACCTGGAAGGCGAAAAGAGTACCGGAATGTACGCCACCGGCAATTATGATCTGGCGAAGACACTTGGGAAGAAACTGAATGAGTATGGAAATTATACATTATTTATCTTTGTGGACATTTCAGGAAGCCGCAGTGTATCCGATGAGACGATGGCGGAAATCCTTTCCAACGCGGATCTGATTCAGATTCAGGAAGGCCAGGGGGATCTGGAACGGGCGACTGGCTATTTGAAACGTCTGGCAGATCGGACGGAGTATCATGATTACACAATAGAAGAGCTGACGCGGTATCTTCCGAAAGAGAAAAACCTGTATTCTGTTTCTGATATTTTTAACGCATACAACCGCTGGTATGGCCGCGGATTAAAAACCCATATCTACAAGGCATATAAGGAAAAAGATCTGGTTAAAATTGAGCTGAAAAAGAAGACGGATAAACCTTACGTGGAACTGCAGAAAATGGTAGGCCTCGCGGATGTAAAGAAAGTGACCGATGAGATTCTGGCGGCGGCAAAAATGCAGAAAATGCGGAAAAAGATGGGTCTTTCCGAGACAAGTCCGTCCATGCACATGCTGTTTTCCGGCAATCCCGGAACAGCAAAGACAACCGTGGCGCGTCTGCTATCCCAGGTCTTGAAGGAAGAGGAAGTGCTGAAATATGGCCACATTGTCGAGTGCGGCAGGCAGGATCTGGTCGGAAAGTACGTCGGCTGGACAGCACAGATTGTTGAGAGTAAATTTCAGGCGGCGCGTGGCGGTATTCTGTTTATCGATGAGGCGTATTCTCTTGTAGAAGACAACCGCACGTATGGCGCGAGGCAATCAATACCATTGTGCAGGAGATGGAGAATTACCGGGATGAGGTCATTGTCATTTTTGCAGGATATCCGGAGAAGATGAAGGGATTTCTGGAGCAGAATGAAGGTCTTGCAAGCCGCATTGCCTTTCACCTGAATTTCCCGGATTACTCGCCGGAAGAGCTGACGCAGATTTTGGATCTGATGCTGGAAAAATCGGAATACCGGATGGACGAAAGAACAAGGGAAAAATGCTTTTCCATCTGCGTCAATGCATGTCGGGAAGAAAATTACGGCAATGGACGGTTTGTCAGAAACCTGCTGGATCACGCTATCATGCGCCAGGCAGACCGCCTGATTCGGGAACATCAGAATGGTATGCTGGGAAAAGAGGAGGCCTGTCTTCTGACGGCGGACGATTTCGAGATGATCGGCCTGAAAAAGAAACCGCAGATCCGGCAGATCGGATTTTGTGCCGGGTGAACAGCATAAAAAATCAGCAAAAAAAATTAAACCAGCGGTTAAGTGCAGAAAACGAAAGCATGTGATACAGTATATACATAACAAAACACGGACATTCACAAAAAGGCCAGAAAGGGGGATAAGCACATGAAGTTAAGCGAGCTGTTGAACCTGCTGAAAACAGCAGAAATTGCGGAAGAGATGGATGTGAGACGAGAAGAAATCGCAGCGCTGATTCCGGCCGTACGAACCATGTTTGGCTATGATCAGAAGAACAGTGCACATCAGTATGACTTATGGATGCATTCCCTCCATGTGGTCTGCAATCTTCCGCGGAGGATGGAAAATGATATGGTCTATCTGGCGGCGCTGCTGCACGATATCGGAAAGCCAGAAGCGCAGTGCAGGGGAAAACGCGAGGGTGATCCGGACATGCATTACTACGGTCATCCCGAAAAAAGCATGGAAATCGTGCGCGACATCGTGATCCCGGAGCTGGACCGGCAGGGGTATGTGATTTCGTGTTTCGATGTACAGGAGCTCCTGTATTATGTGAAGTATCATGATGACCACGTCAGTGTGAAATTAAAGCACGTCAGACGCCATACGAAAATGGCCAGCTTTGCGATGTTTCAAAACCTGATGCTGCTACAGATGGCAGATGCCAAAGCACATATCCAGATCCCCATTATCGCCGAGCGGGCAGAAATCTGTGAACGCCTTGCCGGAGAAGAAGGCAGACTTCTCTATCAGAGGATTCTGGATGGGGAGTAAGCAGATGAGCCGGAGCTGTAAAAAAACGCCCGTCAGCAAAGGACGATGCAAAAATTCCCGCTGGGCAAAGCACGCGGCAAACAAGAGGGTTCGGCGGGCGAAAACACTGTGGGGAAAATCAAAAGCATTTCGAAAAATTTCTGAAACCTGGGATATCTGCGACTGGAAATTTTATCGTGAGAGACCCTGGAATCCGAATCGGGAAGAAAAAAATCAATGGGAAAAATGCTATTACAGAAAATAATCCGGAAGGGAGACAGCAGGAATGAATTACTACATCAGCGATCTGCATTTATTACATGAACACTGCATCTGTTTCGACGAGCGTCCCTTCGGGGATCTGGAAAAGATGCATGAAACCATGGATGAATTATGAACCAAGATCCCTAAAGGAATAACAGAATAAGGCGGTAGTTTAACGGGCAAAACCTGTGCAGAAAAAATGTTTCATGTTTGTGGAACACACAGCAACTTTTTGAGGAGAATAGGGAGGCACAGAATGCAGGTTCAAGTCCTGCCCGCCTTACGCGAGTGAGGTAGCTTAAAAGAAAGAGCGCGAAAAAACGGTCATGTGCGTGACCGTAACGGCAAACTTTTTTCCAGTGGTAATGGCGAAGATGCCGGTTCAAATCCGGCCCTCACTCAGAAAAAAACAGAAGAGCAAACGAGAAAGAATGGAGTCCATAGATCCAGAAAAGGATGTCTGGAGAAAACAGTGGAACGAAGGAAAGGAGCGGCAGCGATGGATTTTGCAGAATGGATACGGGAGCAGGCGACAAAAACTTATACAGAAAATGGAGCAGCAGCACGGAACACAACCGGCGACGCGCGGCTGGATCTGTTTGCGACAATTGGATCCCTGCGCAGAGCGGATCCGGAAAGAATTGAGCTTCTGTTTGCGGAAGCATATCAGGCAGACCCGCTGTTCGCATTGAAAATCCTGTTTTATGCGCGTGATATCCGGGAAGGTCTCGGCGAGAGACGTGTCTTTCGGATTCTACTACAGTATCTTGCCGAGTACCATCCGCAGGCAGTTATTGCCAACCTTGACCTGATTGGTGTTTTCGGCCGTTTTGACGACTGGTACTGCCTGATCGGAACTGGCGTTGAGGACGAGATGTGGAGTGCCATGAAGCAGCAGCTGGAAGCAGATCTGAAAAACTTTCAGGAGGGAAAAAGCGTTTCCCTGCTTGCTAAATGGATCAAAACGGCAGACTCTAAAAATACGGAGACGAGAAAACTCGGCATTCTGACGGCGCAGAAACTCGGCTATCCGGTTTACAACTTCAAAAGAATCGTCCGTTCCCTGCGGAAATATATCGGCGTGCTGGAAGTGAAAATGTCAGAAGGAAAGTGGGAGGAGATCGTTTACCCGGAGGTCTCCGGAAGAGCCATGATGATTTACAGGAACGCATTTCGAAAACATGATGAAAAGCGTTTTAACCAGTATCTGGCGAAGGCACTGGAGGGAAAAGAAAAGATTCATGCGGAGACGCTGTACCCGTACGATCTCGTGGAAAAAGTTCTGTATGAACGTCAATGGAATCAGGCATTGGAGGCGCAGTGGAGGCAGCTGCCGGATTATGTGGCTCAGGAAACGAATGCAATTGTCATTGCGGATGTTTCCGGTTCTATGAGGGGAAAACCTTTGGCGACATCTATTGGTCTTGCTATTTACTTTGCAGAGCGGAACCGGGGTGCTTACCACAATCTTTTCATGACGTTCAGCCAGAAGCCGGAATTTGTTTCTCTGAGAGGGGAAACCCTGCTGCAGAAAATCAAATATGTCGAGCGTACGGAATGGGGGATGAATACTAATCTTCAGGCTGCATTTGAGCGGGTTCTGGAAACAGCACTGGATCACGATGTACTGCCGGAAGAAATGCCGAAAGCGCTGATCGTTGTGTCTGATATGGAGATCGACAGATGCGGAGACCGCAATTGGATGTTTTATGATCATATGAAAGAAAAGTACGAGTATTGCGGCTACCAATTGCCGAATATTATTTTCTGGAATGTAGACAGCCGAAACGATATCTTCCATGCCGACAGTCGGAGAAAAGGTGTCCAGCTATACAGCGGCCAGTCGGTTACGACATTCCAGAATCTCCTGAACAATATTGACAGCACGCCGGTTAAATCGATGGAAAAAGTGATTGAGAGCGAGCGGTACGCATGCGTCAGAACTGGAAATGCGGCATAAAAAAGACGGAGGAGGATCCGAAGAACCGAAAGATCCTCCTCCGTCTTTTTGTACATGAAACATTGGAAATAGAAAATTCCTCGTACTTGTTATCCTTGTTTTTTTGATATACACTCCGGGATCGTATCAGTTGCAAGAAAAATTGGGGTATGATGGATACGGCTGAGGGACTGGAAGGGAAAAAGGAGTTGAAAAAATATTAACGATAGCTGCTATTTCGTTCAAGATATCTTGAATTATATCAAGATATCTTGATATAATCATACAATAGAAGGAACAGTGTTATAAAGTCAACTTTAATAAAAAGAAAAATTTACAAAGCAAGCAGGAAAGGCATGAAATACATGGAGAAAATGTTAAAGTTAGCAGCATGGATAGAAAGCTTTCAAAAGATGTAAAGCTGATATTGAAAAATAGAATGCAGAAGAATAAAGGAAAAGAGGACACTATGGCATCAAGCATGATTCACTTGGCAATTGTACAGGAGATGCGTTTCGAGATATCAACCGCCTGTTCCTTGGGGTGATTCTGCCGGATGGGGCGGTGGCGGGAAATAGCCATTTAAAGAAGAAAATCTGCGAAAATACCAGATACACATACGATCTCGAATTTTTCCGCGACAGATACGGGAAATACATGAAGAAGGATGATTTATATCTCGGCTATTACCTTCATCTGATCCAGGATATGCTATATCGGAGAGTTATGTATGGGGAGCATGGCTGGAATTCGAGCGTTCCTGGAAACGTAGAAAAACTGCATCGGGACTACGAGATATTAAATGAATATGTTTCGAAAAAATATAGCCTTTCCCAGGAAATGATCCAGGAGCTGGATCTTACAAAAGAGCCATTGGCACAGCTTGCTGAATTTGATGTGAAAGGTCTTATAAAAGAAGTACGCAGGGAATTCACCCAGAGAAAAAAAGAGAAACTTTTCATCCTTACCAGACAAATGGCCGACGAGTACATCGTACGCGCGACGGAATTCTGCGTGGAAGAGCTAAAAGCACTGTCCAAAGGAAAATCAGGTCTGGACAGTACTGTGTGGAGTTGGGAAAAACCAGAAAACATATCACATGAAAAATTAAACCAGAAGTTAAATGCAAAAATCGAAAATATGTAATATAGTATATACATAACAAAGCACGGACATTCACGAAAAGAACAGAGACGTGCAGAAAGCAGGAATGCAGCAGACACATTTATGAGTGCAGACCGCAGGCATACAATGTGGGATGTATGAAGCCATGGATGAATTATGAACCAAGATCCCTGAAGGAAATCCTGAGCTTTAAAGAGACGGCAGAGACAGGAAAATAGCATCTTCACCGATGATATAAAGCAAGTCAGAGTGGAACAGCATTTGATACACATCAGTATCCACAAAAAATGTGGCTGAAAATAAGGCGGTAGTTTAACCGAATCAAGTAAGTCCCCTGCTTCAATTGCGAAAAGCAATAAGCAGTGGGTGGGGACTTGCTTGTATCAGGAGTGGTATAAGCCACTCCTGATAAGCTGCGAAGCAGCTATTCGGTTATGAGCAAGTAGCGAAGCGGATTGCGAATATCCGCTTTGACCGGGCAAAACCTGTGCAGAAAAATGTTTCATGTTTGTGGAACGTACAGCAAATTTTTCGTAGAGGATATGGCACAGAATGCAGGTATTTGTTTCCCTGAAGGGGGAAACGCTGGAGCAGAAAGTCCAATGTGTTAAGAGTGTTGGCTGGGGAATGAATACGAACCTGCAGGCTGCATTTGAACACGTTCTGGAAACAGCACGGGATCACGATGTTCCGCCGGAGGAAATGCCGAAAGCACTGATCGTTGTCTCGGATATGGAGATTGATGCCTGCGTGGACGAGAACTGGATGTTTTATGATCATATGAAAGAAAAGTACGAGTACAGCGGCTATCATCTGCCGAACGTTGTTTTCTGGAATGTGAACAGCCGCCATGACCTTTTCCATGTCGACAGCAAAAGAAAAGGGGTTCAGCTGTACAGCGGAGAGTCGGTTACGACATTCCGGAATCTCCTGGGTAACATCGACACCACACCGGCGGAAGCGATGGAACAGATCATCGAAAGCGAGCGGTATGCGTGTGTCAGAACAGGGAATGTGGAAGAAAAGATGTAAAGTTGTGATTGGAAAACAGGATGTAGGAGAATAAAAGAAAAACGGACGCTGCGTTTCAAAGATGAAGCAGTGTCCGTTTTTTACTATATGTAAGATACCGGGGTCAAAGGTGTCAAAAAGCCTTTTGACCCCAATATCTATTTAAGAAAAGTTGACAGTTGAAAAATTATGCAAAATACTCTCCTGCCAGTTCCTCAAACGCCGGCAGTGCCCGCTCGATCTGTGCGGTAGTAACGCAGTAAGCGATCCGAACAAATCCCGGTGCGCCGAAATCGTCGCCTGGTACCAGAAGAAGTTCGTACTTTTTCGCTTTCTCACAGAATGCATACGCGTCCGGTTCCGGAGTTTTCATGAAGAGATAGAAAGCGCCGTCCGGGTGAACGCAGGTGAAGCCGTAGGCGGTTAATGAATCATACAGCAGATCGCGGTTTTTCTTGTAGACCGAAAGATCAGAAACCTGTCCTGCGCATTTGGCGATGACGTGTTGGATCAGGCTTGGTGCGCAGACGAAGCCGAGGGCGCGTCCGGCGCCGCAGACGGCTGCGTAGATGGTTCTTGCATCATCGACCTCATCCGGAACGAGAACGTAGCCGATACGCTCGCCCGGCAGGGAGAGGGATTTGCTGTAGGAGTAGCAGACCAGCGTGTTTTTGTAATATTTTGTCAGATACGGAACTTCCACGTCTCCGTAGACAAGTTCGCGGTACGGTTCATCAACGATTAGATAAATCGGATGACCGTATTCGGCAGATTTTGTTTCCAGAAAAGCAGCGAGCTTCTGAATGTTTTCTTCGGTGTAGACAACGCCGGACGGATTGTTCGGGGAATTGACGAAAACACCTTTGGTGTGCGCTGTGACAGCGGCCGAGAGGCGGTCAAAGTCGATCTGGAACGTGGAAGAATCAGCCGGCGTTTCGATCATGGCTGCGCCTGCAGATTCGATGAAAACACGGTATTCCGGAAAGTACGGGGTAAATACGATATACTCGTCGCCCAGAACGGTTAAAGCGCCAAGGACGATGCGGAGCGAAGCGGCTGCACCGCAGGTCATATAGAAGTTGTCAGCGTGGAACGTGGTACCAAAGCGTTTGTTCAGGTCGGCTGCAACGGCGGCGCGGGTATCGGCATCGCCCTGCGCGGAGGTGTAGCCGAAGAGATAGTAATCGTCTTTGGAATCGAGCAGCTCCTTGATGGTCTCATGAACGGAGGCCGGAGCCGGCACGTTTGGGTTTCCGATACTGAAATCAAAGACGTTTTCTGATCCGATCTCGGCAGCGCGTTTTTTACTGTATTCGAAAATCTCGCGGATTACCGATTTTTTGTGCCGAGAGTTACCATTTTTTCTGAAATCATGTGTCAATCCTCCTGAAGTAAATTGTTTGCCGTTGTTTTAAATGAACTGTAAATATTATTCTTTTTTCTGCTTTTTCCTTATTTTAGCAGACAAAGATTGAATTGTAAATGCAGCATTTTCGGCTTCATGAGCCTCAGGCTGAAAAGATGGCGGAAGCACACCACGAGCGATACCAGCAGACTGCCGAGCCGCACGGACGGAAGAAAGCGGGAAATTTGTGCGGCAACGGCAAACCCGGAGAACGAAACGATCGAGCGCAGACTGTGTGGCTGGATAATGAGAATCAGCGAAAACGTCAGATAAAACGCCGCCAGAAGAAGCGCCGGCCGCAGATCCGGCAGGAGCCGAGCAGCACGCCGAACGAGACGGAGATCGCCTTTCCGCCTTTCGCAGGCTGCAGAAACGGCCATGCGTGTCCGGCCACCGGGGCGAGCAGAATCAGGGCGAAAATCCAGGAACCCATCGAAACAGCGGAACTGTGCGCCGCCAGAAACACCGGCAGAAATCCCTTCCCGATATCGCACAGGACGCAGAGCAGTCCAATCCGCGGTCCAGCCACTGAAAAGGCGTTGAAGGCGCCTGGATTCTGATCTTCATTCACAGTTCGGACATCCACGTGGCAGAAGTATTTTGGAATCAGGTACGAATACAGTACGCTGCCCGAGAGGTACCCGAAGAAACTATAAAACAGATAAGCAGTAAGCATCATAAGCAGTTACTCCGAAACTAATTTTTTCAAAAGGTGTGTAATTGCCGTTCCCGCCTGCGGATGGCTGTTTTTTCGCTGGGCATCGCGCATCGCAATCTGACGTGCATCATCGTGGGCAAGCGAAATACCGGCCTCTGCCAGCTCTTTCTGATGTGCGCCGGTCACGGACATTCCGCGTGAGACAAAAAAAGCACGGTTTTTTGTTTCGCAACCCGGAATCGGATCAGTGTGGACGAGCGGAACGCGCCGCACAGCGGCCTCGGTACTGCTTAAGCCCCCGGGCTTTGTAAACAGCACATCGGCAGCGGCCATATATTCCGCAACGTGGCGTGTAAAACCGATGATATGTACATTTGGGTTCTTATGGAACTGCAGCCGGAGCGAACGCATCCGTTTTTTATTATTTCCGCAGATGATCACAGCCTGTTCGCCGTTTTCCAGCCGGGAAACGAGTTCATGTGCGAGCAGGTGCACTTTGCCGAATCCCATACTGCCGCTCATGACGAGAAACAGCGGAGCATTCTCGGGAAGACCGAGATGGCGGCGCACATCCTCTTTGGATGCAGGGCGCGCAAATGCGGGCCGCACCGGAATACCGAGAGGAAGCAGTTTTTCTTCCGGGATGCCGCAGGATGCAAACTCCGGGATCAGATCCTTGTGCGGAACCACATAGTAATCGCAGTTCGTCTCTTCCCAGAACGGAATGCACGCGTAATCGGTGGCAACGGCAACGCAGGGAATCGTCAGCCGTCCTTTCTGCTTCATCCAGGTCAGTGTTTCCGCCGGATAAAGATGTGTGGTGACAACGGCATCAAAATGGTTTTGATCAATATAATCTGCAAGCACATTTCCAAGCCGCGCATTTGCATAGTAAACGGGGGATTTCCAGGGAAATTTCCGTACCAGCTCACCAAGCTGATAGAGTGCGCCGAAGCCGGCCGGAAAAACGGAGACGAGCTTCACATAAGCTCCGCCGACCAGTGCGGAGGTATGCTTTCGCCCGAGGCTCATCAGATCCAGAACCTCGGCTTCGTGGTGATAAAAATTCAGACTTTCTTTTAATGCAGAGGCCGCAGCATTGTGGCCACCGCCAGTATTGCAGGATAAAATCAGTACCTTCATAAGAAAACTCCATTCTTTTGTTGTATCCCAAAGAGAACCTGAAAAAGGGGATGCCGATGATTTGTTTTCAGACACGCTTTAGTATAGAACGCTGTTATTTTTCGGACAATCCACAAAATGAGAAAAGTGTCTGATATAACAGAAAAGCGACAAGCTGCAGAAACACCGGGGAGACGCAGACGGAGCATCTACCTGCGGATCAAGATATTGAGAGAAAGGAAAGAAACGACGGATGCTTGAAAAATTGGCAAAATAGAATAAAATCGAAAGAAAAAGAAACGAAAAACAGGATAAAATGCTGAAAAATCAATTGACATCCACTCCAAAACTTCGTATCATAAAGACAGAATGGGGCGCGTTCGGAAAGCGATCTGCGCACCGGAAAATACAGGAGGTAAGCTTAAAATGGGTAAATGGCAGAGAAGTCTTTACCAGCCGGTTCTGCCGCTGGGAAAAGACGGAAAAAGGGTAACAGGAAGTGCTGAACATATCGCACTTTCCAGAAAAGCAGCAGGCGAGGGTATGGTTCTGGTAAAAAACGAGAACGACACACTGCCGCTCGCAAAAGGCACAAAGGTAGCCTTATTCGGAAAAGGAACGATTGATTACGTAAAAGGCGGCGGCGGAAGCGGTGACGTTACGGTCGAGTATATCCGCAACTTCTACGAAGGCATGAAGATCAAAGAAGCTAAAGGGGAGGTTTCTCTGTTCCATGAGCTGCCGGAATTCTATGAGAAAAATGTAAAAGAGCAGTATGCTGCAGGCGCTGTACCGGGCATGACAAGAGAGCCGGAAGTACCGGACGAGCTGGTAACAAAAGCGAAAGCATATACCGATACCGCAATCATCACCATCTGCCGTTTTTCCGGCGAGGGCTGGGACCGCAAATGCCAGATCAACGATGAAGGCTATGAGCTGTTTGAGGATGAGAAAAAACAGATCGAGCTGAGCGCCAGCATCTTCGAAAACGGCGACTTCTACCTGACAAACGGCGAAGCAGCCATGGTAGAAAAAGTAAAAGCAAACTTTAAAAATGTCATCGTTGTCATGAACGTCGGCGGTATGGTTGATACCAGCTGGTTCAAAGACTGCAAAGAGATTCCGGCGGTGCTGATGGCATGGCAGGGCGGCATGGAAGGCGGCCTCGCGGCAGCGGACGTTGTAACAGGCGACGTCAACCCATCCGGTAAACTGGTTGATACCTATGCAGCAACCCTCGAGGATTATCCATCCACCGAGAACTTCCATAAATCCGTTTATTACGTGGATTACAACGAGGATATCTACGTTGGCTACCGTTATTTCGAGACGATTCCTGGCGCAGCGGAGAAGGTCAATTATCCGTTCGGCTTCGGCCTTTCCTACACCAGCTTTGAGACAGAAGTTCTGGGTGCAGAAGAGAAGGATGGAAAGATTGTTGTAAAAGCATCTGTTACTAACACCGGAAAACGTGCCGGAAAAGAAGTTGTACAGCTTTACTATGGCGCACCGCAGGGCAAGCTTGGCAAACCGGCCAAAGAGCTCGGCGCTTACCGGAAAACAAGACTGCTGCAGCCAGGCGAGACACAGAGAGTCGTTCTTTCCTTTACAGTGGAAGATATGGCATCTTTTGATGACCTTGGAAAGGTTGCAAAATCTGCCTATGTTCTTGAGGCAGGAAGCTACGTCTTCTACGTTGGAAACAATGTAAGAGATGCGAAGAAACTGGACTTTACCTACGATCTGGCAGAGGCAAAAGTGACTGCACAGTACACCAGCCTTGCCGCTCCGCATAAGCTGGAAAAACGTCTCCTTGCGGATGGAACCTACGAAGCGCTTCCGACCGATAACGGCCCTGTCGAGGAAGAAGGACTGGAGCGTCAGGATAAGCTGACTCTGGAAGGCTTCCTCCCGGCAGTCAAAGCACAGGAGAGAAAGAGCTTTGGCGAGCTTATGGAAGCAGCAAAGACGAATCCGAACCTGATGAATGTGGTCGAAGGAAAAGAAACGCTCGACGAGTTTGTAGATAAGCTTCCGACAGAAGCACTCATTCATCTGCTCGGCGGTCAGCCGAACACAGGAGTTGCCAACACGTTTGGCATGGGAAATCTGCCTGAGTACGGCATCCCGAATATCATGACCGCAGACGGACCGGCAGGCCTTCGCATTCAGCCGCAGTGTGGCGTCAACACGACCGCATGGCCGTGTGCAACATTGCTTGCCTGCACCTGGGATCCGGAGCTGATCGAAGAGATCGGTAAAGCCGGCGGAGAGGAAGTCAAAGAAAACAATATCGGCATCTGGCTGACCCCGGCTGTCAACATTCACAGAAGCCCGCTCTGCGGAAGAAACTTCGAGTATTATTCCGAGGATCCGCTTGTAGCCGGAAAATCCGGTGCGGCAATGGTACGCGGTATGCAGTCCGAGCATATCGGGGCAAGTGTGAAACACTTCTGCTGCAACAACAAAGAAACAAACCGAAAAGACAGCGATTCCCGCGTTTCCGAGCGTGCGCTGCGTGAGATTTACCTGAAAGCCTTCGAGATCATCGTAAAAGAGGCAGATCCATACACAATCATGTCGTCCTACAACCTGATCAACGGCGTTCAGGCATCTGAGAACAAGGATCTTTTGACCGGTATTCTGCGCGGTGAGTGGGACTTTAAGGGAATGGTAACGACCGACTGGTGGACACACGGCGAGCATTACCGCGAGACAAAAGCCGGAAATGATATCAAGATGGCAAACGGATACGAGGAGCGCGTACAGGAGGCATTTGAGAAGGGATACATCACCCGCGACGAAATCGCTCTTTGTGCAAAACGAATCCTGACCATGATTCTTCGCATGGACTGATGTGGATGCATGTGAATAAATAAAGAAAAGTGTGGATAACGCATAAAAATCTATGCTGTTGTGGAAAAAGCAACAGCATACGATTTTTTACTTTCCGGGCAGGATTCTTTCCTGTTTACACGGCAATGATCTGTAGCAAGACTCTGGCGACCACAGCGCAGTAAAAACGAGCGGAAACTACAGGAAAAAACCTGTTTTCAGGCAGTAGCCTTCTGTAGCTCTGTCATAATCTTAAATTCCCGCACGACCATAACGATGCTGACTGATGCGGCTGCAAGGTCTGCAATCGGTGCAGTGTACATCACGCCGTCAATGCCGAAGAGATACGGAAAATCAGCAGCAGCGGAAGCAGGAAAATAATCTGTCTCGTCAGCGAAAGAAAAATACCCTTCTTCGGTGCTCCGATGGAGGTAAAGAAATTCGAGCTGACCGGCTGGATACCGTTCAGGAATGTGAAAAACAGGAAAATGCGGAAGTACCGCTCTGCAAAATGCAGGTACTCTTCTGAACCGGAACCAAAAATGCCGATAATCTGGCGCGGAAAGAACTGGAAGCAGAGGAAGGCGACGATGGAAATGGCAGTCGCCGCAAAAACTGCTTTTTTATAGGCGTCCTTCACGCGGTCATATTTCTGCGCACCGAAGTTGAAGCTGACAATCGGCTGAAGTCCCTGGGAAATGCCGATGACAAAGGAGAAGAACAGCATATTCACCTTTGAAATAATGCCGGCGCATGCAAGCGGAATGTCGCTTCCATAGACGGAATTGGAGCCGTAGTAGGTCAGTGTGTTGTTCATAACGATCTGAACAACCATCATTGCCACCTGATTGAATGCCGGAGTTGCACCAAGCGCAGCGATCCGTGCCCAGCAGGCTATTTTCGGCTTCAGATCGGAAAGAGAAAGCGGCAGCGTTTTAAAACCGCGCAGATAGAAGACAACGAGCGCGAACGATAAAATCTGTCCGGTGATCGTGGCGAGCGCTGCACCTGCCATGCCCATGTGGAAAACGAAGATGAACAGCGGGTCGAGAATCGTGTTGACGATTGCGCCGACCAGGTTACACAGCATGGAAAATTTCGGGCTGCCATCGCGCGGATCAGGTTGGAGCCGCCGATCGTGACAATCAGAAACGGGAAGCCGATGGAGGTAATTCTGGTGTAAGTACAGGCGTAATCAATGACATCCGGCGTTGCACCAAAGAGAAGCATCATCGGACGCAGAAAAAGCTGAACGGCAACGCAGAGGATCACACCGAGGATTGCCAGCATGGAGATGGCATTTCCAACATAGGATTTCGCGTGCTCCGGATCCTTTCTGCCCATGCAGAGATTGAAGTTTGCAGCACCGCCGATGCCGCAGAGCAGACCGATGGATGTGCAGACCATGCTGAGTGGGAACGCTACGTTGGTCGCTGCGTTTCCGAGCACGCCGATGCTGTGACCGATAAAGAGCTGGTCTACCATGTTATAGAGGGCGCTGACGAGCATCGCGATGACGCTCGGAACCGCAAAACGCCGCAAAAGAGTGCTGACCGGTTCCGAGCCGAGAGGATTTTCGGAAGGTTTCATAGAGGGTATCTCCTTTCAAATGAGGTAAAAGTTCATCGTTTGTATCGGGTGAACATTCCCGGAAAAACTCCGAGACTATATAGTATACCATAGAAAGAAAACAGAAAACAAGAGGGTGACCGCTATTTTCAGGAAGTGTAACAGAATCGTAGCAGAACTCTCTGCATTTTTAAAAAAGGGATTGACAAAAATGAAATATTAACCTATATTGAAACGAGGTTAACAATTCAAAAGCAGAAAGAATTGGATACAAGAACCTGCGAGGAGGACTTACATTCATGAAAAATCAAAACTTACAACAAAACAGATTGTACTGACCGGCATGATGACGGCAGTGCTTGCGGTACTGTCCATTGTGACGATTCCGCTTCCGACCGGCGTTCCGGTGACGCTGCAGACCTTTGCAATGGCATTTTGCGGCTACGTGCTTGGCTGGAAATTGGGAGGTGCATCGTCCGCTCTTTATCTGATCCTCGGCGCGATCGGCGTTCCGGTTTATGCCGGCATGAGCGGTGGCTTCGGCGCTCTTCTCGGACCGGCCGGCGGCTTTATTTTCGGATTTATTCCGATGGCAATGCTCTGCGGTGCCGGAATTAAAAAAGGCTTCCCGGGCAAACCATTCGTTCTTGGAATCGCAGGTCTTGCGGTATGTCACGCATTCGGTGTGGTACAGTTTTCTATTGTAACAGGAAACACGATCCCGGCTTCCTTCCTGGCAGTTTCCGTTCCGTACATCGTAAAAGATGTGATTTCCGTTGTAGTAGCTGAAATTCTCGGTGTGGCCGTTCGAAAAGCACTGTCAGCAGCTCATGTAATGAACTACGGAACCGCAGCATAATCACAGAGCGTTTCTGAAAAACCAAAAGATAAAAACAAGAGACAGGCATCCTGACAATCTGCCAGGTGTCTGTCTTTTTCTGTTTTGTCAAGCGGATATTCGTAATCCGCTTCGCTACTTGCCTGATTCGGTTAAAGTATTCCGCAGCAGCAGCGGTTATTTGAAAAAACGTGCAAAATGCATTTCATACAGTTTTACAATTTTAATGAATTCCTAAGAAAGAGGCAAGAAGGCGTTAAGGGAGATATGGTAGGATAGAAAGCAGGAAAGAACAACAAAGGGGTTTGAAACCATGAGAAAAAGAACACGAAAACACCGGGGAACAGCGGGAAAAATGGTTGGAGGTTTTCTGGCATTTTTCTGCCTGATCCTGCTGACGGCCGGAATGTTCTGGGCAATCCAGGGATATGTTTTCTATCAGAAGGCAGTGAAGGAAAAGCCGCTCGCGCAGGCAGTAGAGGAAGCCAGAAGCGGAGCACAGTGGGCTTCTCTTGAACAGGTGCCGGATCTGTACAAAAAAGCGGTGCTTGCTGTTGAGGATCACCGGTATTACACACATCACGGGATAGACTGGATCAGCATGGCGCGGGCCGTTGTACATGATATCCGCGTGATGAAACCGGAGCAGGGAGGCAGTACCATCACACAGCAGCTGGTAAAAAACATGTATTACGATCAGAATAAGACATTTGCCAGGAAAGCGGCAGAGGCGTGGACTGCACTTTATGTGGAACGGCAGCTCTCGAAAGAAGAAATTCTGGAATTGTACATCAATACCATCTATTTCGGGGATGGCTACTATGGACTGAAAGAAGCATCGCGTGGCTACTTCGGGAAAGAACCGCAGGAGCTGACCGACAGCGAAGCCGTTCTCCTCGCCGGAATCCCGAATGCACCGTCCGCCTACGCGCCGTCGCGCCACGCGGATCTGGCGCTGCAGCGGGAAAAGCAGGTGCTGGCGGCAATGGTAAAATATGGATACCTGGAACAAAGTGAGACGGACAGCCTGCTGTGGGATGCGGCAGCCGATCCGGTTCTGGCACGATAGAAAGAAAAGTGAGGAAAAAAGAATGGGAAAACTGATCAGACTGGGGGCAACAGCGCTGTCCATGATTGGAATTTTGGTGATGATTCTCTGTGTGCAGGCGGCGATTTTATTTGTGAGGCTGTGCATCCGAAGAAAGCAGAAAAAAATTGAGCTGAAATAAGAGAAAGAAAAATGCGAGAAGAATTGCCGGAAAAAAACGGTGATTCTGCTCGCGTTTTTTCTGTGAGCAATCCGATTGCGTTTCCGCCGGGAAAAAGGTATAATGAAAAACAGGCAAAAAAATGGTAAAACAGACAGCTTTTGAGGAAAAATAAATGGAACAGAAAGACAGCGCAGAGCGGATTTTAAAACAGATTCCCTATGAGATCGTGTATTCCGCCCGCAAAACGCTCGCCGTCCAGGTCAAAGCGGATGGAAGCGTGGTGGTGCGCGCACCGAAACGGATGGCAAAATACAAAATCGAAGCATTCTTAAAAGAAAAACAGGATTGGATTCACACACACCGGGAAAAAGCGTTGGCGGCCGCAGAGCAGAAAGCAGCGAACCGTCTGACGGAAGCAGAACGAAAAGCGGCGGTTAAACGTGCGGCGCAGATGCTGGCGGAAAAGACGGCACATTTGCAAAAGAGATGGGCGTAACGTATGGCAGAATCACAATTCGTGAGCAGAAAACCCGCTGGGGCAGCTGCAGCAGCGCCGGAAACCTGAACTACAACTGGAAACTGGTGCTGATGCCGGAGCGCGTGATGGATTACGTCGTTATCCACGAGCTGGCGCACCGGAAGGAGATGAACCATTCCGCGCGGTTTTACGCGGTGGTGGCACAGCAGATGCCCGATTACAAAGTGTGGCAGAGCTGGCTGAAGGAGCATGGAAGAGAGTACTGAAAAAGAGAGGCAAAACAAATGATACTGACCGAAGAAAAAACATATATCATCAATGTGACGGAAGTCGATACCGACGCAGAGCTCGGTTTAAATAAGAAAGATATTATGATCGAATACACGAATCTGGAGCTGCTGCACGCGGTTCTTGCAAGCACGATGCCGTACGGCCGTCTGTCGGCGCGCTACCGCGGAAAACGGAAGGCGGAGCTGCAGTCACGGATTGCGATGGTGGAGAGTGTGCTCGAAACACGCGGCGACCAGCTGGCAAAAGCGGAGCAGATTATGTATCTCGACACGGCGGAGCGCAGTGCAATCTGTCATTATCTCGGCATCATCTACACGCGGCTGATTGCGCAGAAGCTGTACGGAACTGACTGTATGGTACCGCTGAACCTGATCGAGCAGCCGGGGGAGAAAAAATTTGTAAAATACAACGGTGCATACCGCCAGGATCTGATCGGATACGGAAAGCAGAACGCATGGAGCGTCTGGGAGCCGGTCGGCAGAAGCGAGAACAGCCAGGCGGCCTTTGGAAACGGATGCCGGGCGGCGTCGGAGATCGAGAAGATCAATGAAAATCCGCTGGCGAAGAGCGCGGCGTGCATGACGTATTACGAGAGAGGCTATCTGAATGCCGTTATAAAAGAGCCGGAGCGGACCGGGGACGGGACACTTTGGTTTCTGGAGGAGAATTATTTCAAAGCATATTATCAGCCGCTTTTCGAGCTGTTTGCGGACGAACAGCCGGGTGAGCTGTACGGAAGCAGCGGCGGCTTTGAAATGGAGCTGACTCTGCCGTGGACGGAGGAAGGAAAACGCGGCTTCCGCCATCTGCAGATCGGAACGGATCAGGTGACGCTGGAACTGATGCGGGAAGGAAAGTACGATCAGATCTTAAAGCGGATGGAAAACGTTTTGGATTTATCAAAAGAGCACAGATTCTGCGGGAAGGATGGCATCTGGGTAGGTGCGGAGTAAATACCGGCGGAAATGCCGAAGAAAATGCCGAAGCTGCCGGGATGATGAGAAAACAGATTTTGCGTGAGAAAAAAGCGAAAAAGAAAGGATAAGAGCAATGGCAAAAGAAACAGATATGCCAAAAGACGAAGGTCTGCAGGGGAATGAAAAGATAGAGGAAGCAATTCTGGAATTGCAAAAGGAGCCGACGCCGGAACTGCTGGCACACGTGCTGACGGTGATCCGCCGCAGAATGAAAGAGGGCGGACAGGCGATTCTTTCCGTGGAACCGCCATCCGGCGACGATCAGATCCGGATCGGAACGGTAAAGAGCGCAGACGGAAAAGTCTGGTGGGCCGCATTTACGAGCTTTGATGAGGAATTAAAGGGCGCCGGCAGCGTGAAATCCACGTTTCTCGTGAGCCTGGAGCAGCTGATCCGCATGGCATCCGAAACAAAGGAGATCAGCGGTGTGATTTTCAATCCGTGGAACCGCACGATCATGCTGGATCATACGCTGCTTTCGATTATCATCGGGGAAGAGAACGCAGGACATTGATATCATATTTCACTTGGCCAGATTACGATGCTGCTCACAATCAACTTCGATTACGGATTGCGTGGGTGATGATGCTGAGAGAAAAAAAGAAAATAGCATAAAATAGCGGAAGGTGGATCTAAGGCACAAAGCACAGGAGGGAAAGATATGGGGTATCGAAAGGTGTATCGTACGGTAGATGAACAGACTACAAAAAAGATGGTAAAGATGCTGCAGCGTCATGGAATCATGGCTTATGGAAAAAGCGAAGGAGCCGGAGAAATTCTGCAGATTACAACTGGAATACCGTATCAGGGACGCGTTGTTTATGTGAAGGAAGAACAGGCAGAGGAGGCAAAAAAACGGATTGCCGACTGGGAGAAAAAAGGGGAATTTCCTGAGCCGCTCCGAACACAGTCCCATACGCCAAAAGCAAGAATTGCAGCTCTGATCTGGGTTATTATTATTGTTATGGGGATTTTATTCAACATAGGGTTCAGTATGTTCCGGTGAACAAAAGGGAGGTTTTACAAAATGGAAGGTTTTCAGGTAACAGAAATCGGAGAAAAAATTTACTGTATTCTTGACGCGGGAAATTCGTCGTTCTATGTGGTAGAAGGAGAAGAGAAAGCGGCTGTGATTGATACCGGCATCACAGCAGGCGCAAAGATTCTGCCGGTGATAAGGGAGCTGACAGATAAGCCTCTGCTGCTGGTTATCACGCATGCGCACCCGGATCACATGTATCACATCGATGAGTTCGACGAAGTTTACATGTGCCACGAGGAAAAGAAAATGGACCCGGAGACGCTCGTGATGCTGACGGCGGGAAAACTAAAACCGTGGGAAGAGATTCATGATATCCGTACGGATTCGGTCATTTCGCTTGGCGGCACAGAACTTACCATCTGTCAGACACCGGGCCATACGCCGGGCAGCGTCGTTGTTCTGGAGACGAAACAGAATTACCTGTTCACCGGAGATGCGATCGGAAGCGGCTGCGGTGTCTGGATGCAGGTGCCGGGCGGAACGAGCCTGGAAGAGTATTACGACGGGCTGGTCGGACTGATGGTGTGGCTTGTGAAGAGGGGCGGCCGCATGAAATTCTTCGGCGGTCATCACACGCAGGTGTTTGAATCGACGGCGCATCCGGTTTACAATCCGCTCAGCCTCGGCGTTCTCGCAGATCTCATCGACCTTGTGGATCAGGTGATCCACGGCGAAAACCTGGGACGGCCAAGCAATGCGAAGCCGTTTTCGAAAGAACAGGTCCGTTACGCGTCGTACGGCCGCGCAGAAATGCAGTACTGTGCATCGCGGATTCACCGAAAATAAGCGCGTGAAATCTTAAAACTTCCATAAGAAGAAAGGTTTTTGCCCGCGGCGGCTTGACAAAATAAAAAAACGCGATTATGATAAATGCAGTTTCTATTCCAACAGAAAAAGAAAAGGTTATGAGGAAGAGGAGTACATGGCAGGCCCCAAAAGAGAGGACGGTTCACCGGCTGAAAGGCTGTCCGGGAAGGTGGTCATGGAAGGTAGCTTCTGAACCGGAGAGCTGAAAAGCACAGAAGATGTGATGATTAGGTTCTCACGCATGAGTCACGTTACAGACTCCGAAACGAGATACAAATTAAGGTGGTACCGCGGAATTTTCGCCCTTTGCATGCATGTTATGTGTATGTGAAGGGCGTTTTTGATTTAAGACAAGCCTCTGCGGGAATAAATACCACAATACACCAAACATAAAAGGAGGATCTCATGAGCAAAGAACTCGCAAAGACCTACGATCCGAAAGGACTCGAGGACAGACTGTATCAGAAATGGCTGGATAAAGGATATTTCCACGCCACTGTAAATCCGAACAAAAAACCGTTTACCATTATGATGCCGCCACCGAACGTAACCGGACAGCTTCACATGGGCCATGCACTTGACAATACCATGCAGGATATTCTCTGCCGTTTCAAACGGATGGAGGGATATGAAGTCCTCTGGCAGCCGGGAACCGACCATGCGGCGATTGCAACCGAGGTAAAAGTTACCAATATGCTCAAAGAGCAGGGCATCGACAAAGATGAAATCGGACGCGAAAAATTCCTGGAGCACTGCTGGGAGTGGAAGAAAGAGTACGGCGGACGCATCAACAGCCAGTTAAGAAAGATCGGCTCCTCCGCAGACTGGGAGAGAGAACGCTTCACCATGGACGAGGGATGCTCCAAAGCCGTAGAAGAAGTATTCTGCCGTCTGTATGAAAAAGGATGGATCTACAAAGGAAGCCGCATCATCAACTGGTGCCCGGTATGCCAGACTTCCATCTCCGATGCAGAGGTTGAATATCAGGAGCAGGCAGGCCACTTCTGGCACATCAACTACCCGGTAGTTGGAGAAGAAGGCCGCTTCGTAGAAATCGCAACGACCCGTCCGGAGACTCTGCTCGGCGATACTGCCGTAGCTGTCAATCCGGAGGATGAAAGATACACCGATATTGTAGGAAAAATGCTGAAACTGCCGCTGACCGACCGTGAAATCCCGGTTATCGCAGATGCTTACGTAGACAAAGAGTTCGGAACTGGATGCGTTAAAATTACACCGGCACACGACCCGAACGATTTTGAGGTAGGAAAACGCCACAACCTCGAAGAGATCAACATCTTAAACGATGACGGAACCATGAACAACAAGTGCGGCAAATACGCCGGCATGGACCGCTACGAGGCAAGAAAAGCCATGGTAGAGGATCTCGAGAAGCTTGGCCTTCTTGTAAAAGTAGTGGATCACGTTCACAACGTAGGAACCCACGACAGATGTAAGACAACCGTAGAGCCGATGATCAAACCACAGTGGTTTGTAAAAATGGCGGATATGGCTGCCGCTGCCAGCGAAGCAGAGAAGAACGGGGAAGTAAACTTCATCCCGGATCGTTTCAGCAAGATTTATCAGAACTGGCTGAACAATATCCACGACTGGTGTATTTCCCGTCAGCTCTGGTGGGGTCATCGTATCCCGGCCTATACCTGTGATGACTGTGGCGAGATCACGGTTGTAAGAGGCGGAATGCCGGAAAAATGCCCGAAATGCGGCAGCACCCATCTCACCCAGGACCCGGATACCCTGGATACCTGGTTCAGCTCCGCTCTGTGGCCGTTCTCCACGTTAGGATGGCCGGAGAAAACACCGGAATTTGATTACTTCTATCCGACCGACGTACTCGTAACCGGATACGACATCATCTTCTTCTGGGTTATCCGTATGGTATTCTCCGCACTGGAGCAGACCAAACAGGTTCCGTTCCACCACGTACTGATCCACGGACTCGTTCGTGATTCCCAGGGACGCAAGATGAGTAAATCCCTCGGAAACGGTATCGATCCGCTCGAAGTCATTGACAAATACGGTGCAGATGCTCTCCGTCTGACTTTGATGACCGGTAATGCACCTGGAAACGATATGCGTTTCTACTGGGAGCGTGTAGAAGCCAGCCGTAACTTCGCAAACAAAGTATGGAACGCTTCCAGGTTCATCATGATGAACCTGGAAAAAGCAGAAGTTCCGTCTGAAATGCCAAAAGACAAACTGACACTGGCAGATAAATGGATTCTTTCTAAGGTAAACACGCTGGCAACGGAAGTAACGGACAACATGGACCGCTACGAGCTCGGTATCGCCGTACAGAAGGTTTACGACTTTATCTGGGAGGAGTTCTGCGACTGGTACATCGAGATGGTAAAACCGCGTCTGTACAGCGAGACCGACGAGACGAAGGGCGCTGCACTGTGGACCTTAAAAACCGTTCTTGGCAATGCATTAAAGCTGCTGCATCCGTTTATGCCGTTCATCACAGAGGAAATCTACTGCACACTGAATCCGGACGAGGATTCCATCATGATCGCCGCATGGCCGAAAGAGACCGAAGACTTTGCATACGCAGAGGATGAGCAGCCGTTGAGATGATGAAAGAGGCGGTAAGAAGCATCCGTGGTGTCCGCACCAGCATGAATGTACCGCCGTCAAAGAAGGCAAGCGTATTCGTTGTAACGGAAGATGCTGCTGTACAGGAAACCTTCAAAAACGGTGCTGTATTCTTCGGAACTCTGGCAGGAGCAAGCGAAGTTCACGTACAGGCAGACAAAGCCGGCATCGCAGACGATGCGGTATCCGCAGTGATCCCGCAGGCAACGATCTACATTCCGTTTGCCGAGCTGGTTGACCTGGAAAAAGAGATCGCCCGCCTTACGAAAGAGGAAGAGCGTCTGACAAAAGAGATCGCACGTTCCAACGGCATGCTTGGCAACCCGAACTTTATCAACAAAGCTCCGGAAGCAAAAGTCAGGCAGAGAAAGAAAAACTGGCGAACTATCAGCAGATGATGGAGCAGGTTCAGACAAGATTGGAGCAGCTGAAAAAATAAATGAATAAAGAAAGAAAACTGCATGGAAACAAGGAAACCGTAGTGAAAGTCTGCAACTGGCTCTCGTTGCCGCTGCAGGCTCTGGGGTGCTGTATTCTGTACCTGGTGATTGAAGCATTTTCCCGCCATTCGCTTGCGGCAGCGTGGAGCTACATGGTGGAAAGCCCCTGGGTCTTTTTGTATAATGCATTTTTGATCTTCACTACTTTTATGGTAGTTTATCTGTTCCGCAGACGTGTGCTGGTGCGGCTCATCATGAGCTGTTTCTGGCTGCTGCTCGGTATCATCAACGGTGTGATTCTGGCGAACCGCGTCACACCGTTTACCGGGCCGGATTTGCGGAACTTAAGCGATGGTGCCAAGGTCGTGACGAAGTATCTGTCGAAAGGTACCATGATCCTCGTTGCGGCAGCTCTTGTGGCATTATTGGCATTTTTTGTATGGGTCTGGATCAAAGGACCGAAATTTCAGGGGAAAATCCGCTGGTATCTGAATGTGCCGTTGATTGCTCTGGTAATTGTACTCTTTACGGGAGCAACGAATCTGGCGCTTGCAAAGCGTGTGCTTTCCAGCTATTTCGTCAACATCGCATTTGCCTACCAGGATTACGGCTATCCGTACTGTCTGGCAGTCACCCTGTTTGATACGGGAATTTCAGAGCCGAACGGCTATTCCGAACAGCTCGTGAAACAGATTGAGACGAGTGAAGGCGAACAAAAAGAGGATGATACGGTAAAACCGAATATTATCTTTTTGCAGCTGGAGTCCTTTTTCGATCCGGAGCTGGTTAATTTCCTCAACATTTCCGAGGACCCGATCCCGTATTACCGGCAGCTGATGAAGGATTATTCTTCCGGTTATCTCCGTGTGCCGGTGGTGGGAGCCGGAACAGCAAACACAGAGTTTGAAACTATTTCCGGCATGAGCCTCCGGTATTTCGGAGCGGGTGAGTATCCGTACAAATCGGTGCTTTCAGAGGAGACGTGTGAGAGTGCGCCGTATGTTTTAAAGAATCTTGGCTATGCGACCCATGCGATCCACAACAATGAAGCAAACTTCTATTCCAGAAGAAGTGTGTTCTCGCGTCTTGGTTTTGATACCTTTACCTCGGAGGAATATATGCCGGATATCTCGGATGTGACGGCGACAGGATGGGTAAAAGACCATATTCTGACAAAAGAGATCATAAAAACGCTCGATGCGACAGACGAACCGGATTATATCTATACGATTTCGGTACAGGGCCACGGTGATTATCCGACAGAGCCGGTGCTTGACGATCCGGAGATTACAGTGACAGGCGCGGAAGACCGGGAAAAAAATAATTACTCCTGGGAATATTATGTAAATCAGATTCATGAGATGGACATATTTGTCAAAGAGCTGACGACAAAGCTTGCGGATTATCCGGAGCCGGTGGTACTTGTGATGTACGGGGACCATCTGCCAACGATGGGACTGAAAGTAGAAGATCTGGAGAACCGCTATCTGTATCAGACCGAATACGTGATCTGGGATAACATGGGACTGAAAAGGAAACAGGAAAACATTGCTTCCTACCAGATTGCAGCAGAGGTTATGAACCGTGTGGGAATTCATGACGGAACCATTTTCCGGTATCATCAGACGAGACGGAATACGAAGAATTATCAGGTGGATCTCGAGGTGCTGCAGTATGATATGCTGTATGGAAAACGGTACGTTTACGGAGAAGACGGAGAGACACCGTATGAGCGTGTGAAGCTGCAGATGGGTGCTCTGCCGGTAACACTGGAACGAATCGAAAAATCCGGAGAAGATACCTGGTATTTTTACGGAGAAAACTTTACGGCATCGAGCCGTGTGGAAGTCAACGAGGAGATACAGGATACCGTTTATGTCAGCCCGTCGATTCTGATGGTGCATAGTCTGACCCTGGAAGACGGTGATCAGATTACAATCGCGCAGCAGAGCAACAGCTCGACGAAGAAGGTGCTGACAAGGACAGAGCCGATGATGTATGAAGAGCCAAAAACGGTATCTACACCGACGCCGATGCCGAACCCGGACAGCACGAAAACAGATGTGACGCAGGAAAATGCCAATACGAGCACTGCGCCGCAGGATGAACTGACGGCAGCGCCGTCCGGTGCGCCGGAGGGCGAAGGCGACAAGATTGAGCCGTCAAAACAGAAAACAGCGATAAACCGGCCGAAGACGGCGGTCTGCAGAATTAAAAAGAGTGTCCGAAAGATCATACAGTGGGGCGGATTTTGACGTCCCACTGTATCTTTTTACGGGGAAAGTCGAAAAGTCGGGACAAAATTTTGAAAATTGCTATGGACATATCCGGTCACTCGATTATAATGATACTAGTACATCGTTTTCGAAATAACTATACCACTCACTGTCTGCAAATCCGATTGCACAGGCATAAAAGCCTCGGCGTAGCCCGCTACGCCTACATTTTTATACCTGCACACTCGAATCTGCATCCTGCGTGATTGGTATAGTTATTTACGAAACGATGTACTAGGGTCTGAAAGCAGCCCTAAAATACTGAAGAATGGTGAAATAAGGTGAATTATACAGAAGCAGTTGATTATATCGAAACAATACCGAAATTTACGGTGAAGCATCCGCCGGAACATACGAGGGAGCTTCTTTCGCGCCTTGGGAATCCGCAGGAAGGGATCAAAATTATCCATGTGGCGGGCACGAACGGAAAGGGAAGCGTCTGCGCGTACTTGAATGCGATGCTGCTTGCAGGCGGCAAAAAGACAGGACTTTTTACCTCCCCGCACCTTGTACGCATCAACGAGCGGTTCCAGATCAACGGGGAAGATGTGTCGGATGAGCAGTTTCTTAACGCATTTCTCAAAGTGGAAAAAGCAGCCAAAGAATACGAGGCGGAGGGCGAAGGCCATCCGAGCTATTTTGAGACGCTGTTCCTGATGGGAATGCTGATTTTCAAAGAAGCCGGCGTGGAATACCTGGTCATGGAGACCGGCCTTGGCGGACGGCTGGATGCGACAAATGTGGTCGAAAAGCCGCTGGCATGCATCATCACGTCCATCAGCCGCGACCACACCGAGTATCTCGGCGACACCCTCGAGGCGATTGCGGGAGAGAAAGCCGGCATCATCAAAGCCGGTGTCCCGGTGATCTACGACGCCAGCCAGCCAGGTCCGGCTTCTGTCATTGCCGCAAAGGCGAAAGAGATGGGAAGCCCGGCATGGCCGATGGAGCCGTCGTTCTATGAGATGAAAACACAGAGCCGCGAGGGAATCACCTTTACCTTTGCATACCCGGGCGGCGAAAAAGCAGAGCTTGCGATTCCGTACGTGGCAAAATACCAGATGATGAATGCAAGCCTTGCATTCTACACGATGCATATTCTGCAGGACGTGCACGACATTCCTAAGAACGTGCTTGCGGAAGGCCTTTCGAAGATCAAATGGCCGTGCCGTATGGAAATGGCTGCGCCGGGCGTCATCATCGACGGCGCGCACAACGAGGACGGCATTGCACAGTTTGTCAGCACGGCAGGCTATTTTGCGAAAGAAAACGAGATCACGATTCTGTTCACGGCAGTTGCAGACAAGCACTATCATGAGATGATCGGTGAAATCTGCGAGGGCATCCATCCGTCTCATGTTGTTGCAACGCAGATCGACGGAAGCCGCGTCGTACCGGCGGAAGTGCTTGCAGAGGACTTCAGAAAAGCAGGATGCACGGATGTCTGCGCGGAACCGGAGATCGGGGCAGCATATGAGAAGGCACTGGGCAAAAAGGGCAGCGGCATGCTGTTCTGCGTGGGTTCTCTGTATCTGGCGGGCGAACTGAAAGCATATCTTGCAAAGCGGAATGGTTAGCGAATACAGGAAGGAATTTTTTGTTTATGTTAAATTACGAAGAAGAACTGAAGAAGTTTAAACCGTGTCTCGATGTGGACGAGGTGGAGGATGCGATTTACAGCCGTGATCTGACGGATGTGATCGACATTTTGAAAGAAATGATGAAAAACGACAAGCCGGAACAGGAAAACGAGACAGAAGCGGAAAAGGAAGAGTAAGGTGCCGGAATGAACTGTATGAATTGTAAATCGGTTGTGGACGTCGGAATGGAGATCTGTCCCAACTGTGGTTTTAACCTGAGGGTACAGAGAAAATGTTTTTCTCTTTCGAATATGTATTACAATCTGGGCCTCGACAAGGCAGAGATCCGGGATCTTTCCGGAGCGATCGATATGCTGCGGCGGAGCCTGAAGTTTAACAAATACAATATCCATGCGCGGAACTTGTTAGGCCTTGTCTATTTTGAGACGGGTGAAGCGGTTGCGGCGTTAAGTGAGTGGATCATCAGCAAGAATATTATGCCGGAGAATAATGTGGCGACGGAGTATATTGCGACGCTGCAGGCGGAGCAGGCGAAGCTGGATATGATCAATCAGACGATCAAGAAATACAACAGTGCGCTGAAATGCTGCCGCGAGAACAATGAGGATGTGGCTGCAATCCAGCTGCGCAAGATCCTGAACCAGAATCCGAAGCTGATCAAGGGATATCATCTGCTGGCGCTGATTTATATTCACAAGGGTGAGTATGAGAAAGCGCGGAAGATTCTGAAAAAGGCGGCGAAAATTGACAAGACGAACTCGACGACGCTTCGTTTCCTGAAGGAGGTTGATTTCCAGACGGGTACGCAGACGTCGCTGGAGCCGCGGCGGTTCGGCCGCAGGGAGCGCACGGAGGAGCAGCGCGAGGACGAGCGTGAGCGTGTGGTAAGCGGGGATACGGTGATTATTCCGCCGACGTTCCGCGAGACGTCTACAGCGGCAACGATGCTGAATATCGGTATTGGGCTGGTGCTTGGCGCACTGGTTGTGTGGTTCCTGATCGGGCCTGCGAATACGCAGCGAATTAACCGGCAGGCGGACGAGAAGGTTGTGGAATACAGCGGCAAGATGGCGAGCAGGAGGCCCAGCTGAACCAGCTCCAGAGCCAGGTGGATTCTCTGAACGAAACGACGGCTTCTGCGCAGCAGCAGATCCAGACGGCACAGGATACGGCGGCTTCCTACGAGAACCTTTTAAAGGCTGTGGAAGCGCAGCAGCAGGGCAACACGAGCAACGCAACAAACGCACTGACCGAGGTCAACCCGGAGGTGCTTTCTGTGGACGCAAAGGCTGTGTATGACACTATTTACAAGAGCATGCAGTCGTCTATGTTCCAGGAGCTTTCGCAGTCGGGTGTGAATGCATTTGACGATGCGAATTACACTGAGGCGATTGATAAGCTTTCGAAGGCTAAGAATATCAACGACAGTGACTATACGGTGCTTAACTATCTGGCGCATGCGTATCGGCTGAGTGGGGATACCGATAATGCGATTTCGGTGTTCCAGGAGATCATCGATAAGTTCCCGGAACCCAGAAGGCTACTAAGGCCGAGCAGCAGATTGAGGCGCTGGGGGGACTGTGAAGACGGAGGAATAGTGAGGACGGACGTCCACGGGGCAGAATGCCGCAGGAGATGCGGCGCTGTTTCGTCGGGCTGATACCACTGACTACGCGGAGGGTGCGTGGGACGAAGGGCAAAAAAGTATAAAAGTGAGAAGATAAAACACAAAAGATGAAATTCGCTTTACGGCGAAAAATCTTTTGTGTTTTTTATTTTATGACAGGAAAGAGGGAGGATAGGAAATGGATAATCGTGTTTGGGTGAAGGATGCGGTGATGACGATTCGGCTTCCGGAAGAGGTGGATCATTTTGTGGCTGACCGGCTTCGGGAGGAGGCGGGGGAGATTTTGGTGGAGAGGAATGTGAGGGAGGTGGTGTTTGATTTTCGGAAGACGGTGTTTATGGACAGTTCGGGGATTGGACTGGTGATGGGGAGGTTTCGGGAGATGGAGCTGATTGGCGGGAAGGTGAGAGCGGTGCATGTGGGAGAGCGGATGCGGAGGATTCTGGTGATGTCGGGGGTGACGCGGGTGATTGAGGTGGAAGAGGAGAAGACGTGGAAGTAGGTTTTGGACGGGGAGTGGGCAGAAAGGGGAATGGGATGATGCGAGAAAGGATGAAAACAGAAGAGAAGATGCGGTGGAATACGATGACGCTGGAATTTGAGAGCCGTCCCTGCAATGAGAGTTTTGCGCGGGTGTCTGCGGCGGCGTTTCTGGCGCAGCTGAATCCGACGGTGGAGGAAGTGGCGGATGTCAAGACGGCGATTTCGGAGGCGGTTACGAATGCGATGATTCACGGATACCGGCAGGAAAAAGGGAAAATTCAGATGAAGTGTGTGCTGGATCTGGAGGAGAAGGTGTTTCAGGTGACGGTAAAAGATACCGGCGTCGGGATTGAAAATGTGGAGAAGGCGATGGAGCCGATGTTTACGACCTGCCCGGAGCTGGAGCGGTCGGGGATGGGGTTTTCGTTTATGGAGGCGTTTATGGATGAGCTGGAAGTAAGGTCGCATCCGGGATGGGGGACGGAAGTGGTGATGAAACGGAAAATCGGTGTGCATCCGGAAATGTAAGGGCCGGATCGGAAGTCATAGGAGTCAGAATGCATGGAACATACGCTTGCCCTGATCGAAAAGGCACACGAAGGGGATAAAGCGGCAAGGGATACACTGGCAGAGGAAAATATGGGACTGGTCTGGAGCATGGTGAGGCGTTTGCAAACCGCGGGGTGGAGATGGAGGATCTGTGCCAGATCGGGAGCATTGGGCTGTTGAAGGCGATTGATAAATTTGATCCTTCGTTTGAAGTCTGTTTTTCGACGTATGCGGTTCCGATGATTGCGGGGGAGATCCGGCGGTTTCTGCGGTCGGAGGGGATGGTGAAGGTGAGCCGCCCGATCCGGGAACTGGCGTGGAAAGCGTATGCGGTGCGGGAGCGGCTGGAGCGGGAGAACGGGCGCGATCCGACGCTGGCGGAGATAGCGGGGGAGCTTGATGTTACCGTGGAAGAAATCGTGGAGGCGATGGAGTCCGGCGCGGAGGTGGAATCGCTGCAGAAAACCATCTATCAGGGGGAAAACCACGATATTTCTCTGATGGACCGCATTCCGGAAAAAGAGAACGGGCAGGAAAAGCTGCTGAACCGGATTTTCTTGGAAGAGCTGTTGGGACGACTGCCCGCGAAGGAGCGGCAGCTCATCTACATGCGCTATTTTCAGGACATGACGCAGGCGCAGATCGCCGGAAAACTGGGGATTTCGCAGGTGCAGGTGTCGCGGATGGAAAGAAGATTCTGCGGCAGATGCGGATGGAAACAGCTGAGAAGCTGTCTTTTGTGTAAAAGAAAAAAACGCAGCAAGGCTTCCTGGTTGCCACCTGTAGTAAGACAAGAAAAGAGCCGGAACGAAAAGGAAAAGAACGATGGTGAAAAGGATCCCCCAAAAAAGGAGACACAGCATCGTTCTTTTTTCTTGTGTTCTGAATTTATGTGCTGTAAAATATTTTTATCGTGTTCTTTTTGACCGAGTCAGGCAAGTAGCGAAGCGGATTGCGAATATCCGCGTTGACAAACAGAGCATCGAGGGGAGCTGTTTTCCGCTATTTGTAACGATTCAGAGCCATGAGAAAGAAACGAGGAGAATCGCAGCACGCAAATTTACATCGGGAGGAAGCAAAAACATGGAAAACAATGGATTACAGCAATTAAAAGAAAATATCGCAAAGGTCATGATCGGAAACGAGCGCACGATTGAGCTTGTCCTGACCTGCCTTGTTGCCAAAGGTCATATCCTGCTCGAGGATGTCCCGGGAACCGGAAAAACGGTCATGGCGAAATCCCTTGCGAAATCCGTCGAGGCAGAGTTCGGCCGCATCCAGTTCACACCGGACTTACTGCCGTCCGATGTCACCGGTCTCAATTATTTTGATGCCAAAAGCGGAGAGTTCGTCTTCTCGAAAGGCCCTGCCTTCTGCAACATTCTGCTTGCCGATGAGATCAACCGTGCAACGCCGAAGACGCAGAGCAGCCTTCTCGAGTGCATGGCTGAGCGCCAGATCACCGTGACGGTGTGACACGGCCGCTCGAGGAGCCGTTCCTCGTCATCGCCACGCAGAACCCGCTCGAGACACTCGGAACCTTCCCGCTGCCGGAGGCGCAGATGGACCGTTTTTTAATGAAACTTTCGATGGAAGCATTAAGCCCGGCGGAAGAGACGCAGATGATCGCCCGTTTCCTGACCGAGGAGCCGCTCGCCGAGCTGTCGTCCGTCTGCCAAAAAGAAGAAATCCGTGCCCTGCAGGAGGCGTGTAAAGAAGTCTACCTGCATCCGGAACTGGTACAGTATCTCGTCCGCATCGTACAGGAGACGAGAGTCAACAGCAAAATTGCAAGCGGTGTGAGCCCGCGTGGAACACTCGCATTTTTACGTGCCGTACAGGGCCACGCGCTGGTGCAGGGACGAAACTACGTTGTGCCGGAGGACTTCAAGACCGTGGCTGTTCCGGTACTCGCACACCGTCTCACCATGCAGATCGGCGCAGACGACGGAAGAGCCGCAGAATCGGTGATCGAGGAAATTTTAAACCGCATCGATCTGCCGACCGAAAACTGGTCAGGAAGGTAACGGACTATGCTTCTTTTATTACTATTTGGAATGGCGCTCGCCTGGTTTCTGCAGAAAAAGCTGTACCAGAAAAACTGGCAGAAAAATCTGAAAATCCAGGTCAGCTTCCAGGATTCCGCGATCTATGAGGGCGAGGAGAGTACGTTAAAAGAGGTCGTCGTAAACGACAAACTGCTGCCGATTCCGGCACTCGAGCTTGGCATTTCGATGAGCCGCAATCTGGAATTCGACCGCGAGGCAAAAGCAAACGCGAGCATCACCGACCAGAGCTACAAACGCGATGTCTTTTCGTTCCTGTTTCATCAGCAGGTCACGAGAACACTGCCGTTTCAGGCGAAAAAACGAGGATTCTACGAAATCACCGGTGCGCATGCCGTAGCGTACGATCTCTTTTTCCGGGAGGGTCTTTACAGCGATTACCCGCAGCAGACACAGATGTACGTTTACCCGCGCCAGGTCGATACTGCACGGATTCAGATGATCTGCCGTGCCGTGTCGGGTATGGTCCTGTCACGGAATCGCCTGTACGAGGACCCGTTTGAATTTTCCGGTATCCGCGATTACCGGAAAGAAGACCCGATGAACCGCATCAACTGGAAATCGTCGGCACGGATGGGAGATCTGATGGTCAACCAGTTTGACGCGACGACGAGCGTGGAAGTTACGGTGCTTCTCGATATCGAGGACGCCAACATTCTGCGCGAGGAAGCGCAGGTCGAGGAGAGCATCCGCATCACGTCTTCGCTTGCGGCGCGGATGGTGAAAAACAAGATGAATCTGTGGGTGAAGAGCAATGCGAAAGATGAGGAGACCGGCGAGGAGCTGCGTGTCCATCTGGCAGCGGGCGCCGGAAAAACAGCGGAGCTGAACCGGAAACTGGCGTGCGTGCAGCTTGGGGGCAATCTCACAGGCAGCGCGGAGTTTCTGCACAAAGAGGCGGAAAAAGAGCTCACCGGCCACACCTACGTTGTCGTATCCAAAAACAGAACCGATGAGGTCCGTGAGGCGCTTCATCTGCTCTCCGGTGCGCAGAACCAGGTGCTGTGGGTGATTCCGTATCTGCCGGGCGAAGAAGTTCCGTCGGAGCAGAACCGTGCGTACACCGCAATCGGCTGGGAGGTGAAACCATGGAAATAAAAAAGACACCGGTACAGATCCCGCTGACCTGGCTTCATGTCTGGCTTTTATTCGCCGGCATCTATGGCTTTGCCGCTGGTTTTCTGGAGCTGACGGGAAGGGAGGCGCTGTATTTCTGCGCCATATCCTTATTGCTGCTGATTCCGGCCGCCGCAAGCTGGATTCTGATCCGGAAAACGAAAGCACTCTGGCAGTTTCTGCTTGGCGGAATTGCGGTCTGCGCGGTGACGTATCTGGCAGCGAAATTTTTCTGTTCCCTGTTCAGTGTGCAGGCGGCAGCGGTAATTGAAGCGGCTGTGGCGGCAAACGATGGAAAAAACAAGTTTGAGAACGGTATTTCTCCTGCATTTCTGGAGAGCCTTTCCGGCGTGATGACGGGTCTTATGGCCGCTGTGATTTTCCTGATCCGCGGCTATGTCAGAATCCGCAAAGGCCAGTTAAAGAAAGCAGCGCAGGAACTGCCGGCCGGCTCAATGCCGCTGGCGGATATGGAAGCGTGGGAGATCCCGACGCTCCTCGATGAGCCAAAGCCCCTTCATTTTCTCTGGTTTATGATACAGTATGTGATCGGTGTGCTGATAAAAATGCCGTTCTACTGGCATCTGATCTACTGGTTTTTCTTTGCAGATGTATTCCTGTGCTTCTTCTGCCAGTACCTCGACGGCATGCACGGGTTCATCCGTGACCATCAGAAAATCGCCAATCTCCCGGTGGAGACGATGCAGCGGACGGGAAAACTGATCCTGAAAATTGCAGTACTCCTTCTGGTACTGTTCGTGCTCCCATCGGCGCTCTACGGAAAGGATCCGATTGCGGAGGCGATCGCAGGTTATGAGCCGAAAGAGCTGGAAAGCGATCTTACGATCGAAACACCGGAGGCCGAGACGCCGCAGGGCATGGAGCAGGCCGATCTGTCCGATATGCTGGGGGACAAAGAGTACAAACCGATGCCGCAGTGGATCCAGAATCTTTTTACGGCGGTCATGTATCTTGTGATGGTTGCCGTCGGAATCGCGGTTCTGCGGGCGATTTACCAGAGCGTAAAAAATGCGGGAAAAGCCTTCTCAGAGGATGAAAAGGACGAAGTTCTCTTCCTGCATCAGGGAAACGACGAACGGGAAAATCTGCCGTGGCGGCGGGAAAAGAAAGAGGGCTATCTCTCCCCGAATATGCGTATCCGCCGGCAGTATAAAAAAACGATCAAAAAAGCCGGAAAATACCAGCCGACCGGAGCCGAAACCCCGGCGGAGCTGGAAGAGAGAAACGAGCTTTCCGGCGACGGCATGAGACGGCTGCACGACGGCTATGAAAAAGCCCGTTACAGCTGCGAGGGCTGCACAAAAGAAGAGGCGGAAGCGCTGCGGAACTGATTTAAAACCAGTTCCCGGCAGCGGTCCACAGCCAATAGAGAAAGCCGAGCAGCCAGCTTGCAAAGACACCGTACAGAATGACAGGTCCGGCGATGGTGAAAATTTTCGCACCGATGCCGAAGACCTGTCCTTCTTTTTTATATTCAATCGCAGGAGCTGCAACCGAGTTGCAAAGCCGGTGATCGGGACGAGCGCACCGCAGCCGGCAAAGGTGACGATTTTCTGATAGATGTTGAGGCCGGTTAAAATCACACTGCTAAGGATCAGAATCAGCGAGCACCAGGAGCCGGCGTCATCTTTGCTGAGCGAGAACTGCGTTTTGCCGATATGGAGCAGAATCTGCCCCACGACACAGATCAGACCGCCGACGATAAAGGCTTTTGCCATATTGCAGAAGAGATTCTGCTTTGGCGTCACCTCTTTGACAAACTGTTCGTATTCTTTTTTTGCCCGTTCATTTTTTAAACTCTGCATCACATCTTACCTCCAGTTCTTATTGAAATCCACTTGCAAAATAATAGAGAGAGCCCGCGATTTTCCCTGCCGCCATGCAGAGAATTACAAACGGCAGTCCGCGCGTCAGTCCGATCCGGCGGCAGAGGATCGAAAACAGGTTGACGACTTCGCCGAGCGCGATGATCCAGCTTCCCAGATAAATGCCCGCAAAAAGCCAGAACACACCGGCCGTCCAGGAGGGCAGGGAAAACGAGAAGGTGCCAAGCGAGAAAAGATCGCCGAACAGCGCCCCGGCCATACAGCAGCATTCGTAAAAACGCAGGCTCCCTGCTGTCTTTGTGATGCCGGCGTACCGTGTCACGATGCCAAGGCCGATCACAAGCGCGACAAGGCCGCTCGCGATGAAAAAGCCAAGGCTAAGACCGGCCATGGCCAGCAGGATCTCTGGCAGGATTCGCATGAAAAGCTCCTTTCCTTTACCGGAGCGGTCGTTCTGTTCGATAATGGTCGTATCGATATCATCCTCGTAGACCCGCATTTCCACCTCGAGCGGCGTCGGGTCCTGCGTGAATTTCCGCCGTCCGAAATGGTTGAAATAGAGCACGACGCCAAGGCCGATGCCGATGGAATATGAAATTTCCAGCACCGAAAATCCGGGCGTCATCTGCGGGAGAAAACGGGTGTAAACATCCAAAAACAGCTCGCGGACGCCGATGTCGGTGTGGAAGGTCATAATGGAAAACGCAGTTCCGATAAACGTAAGGATGCCGACCAGAATCGTTTTGCACCAGCTGATCCAGGTGTTTTTCTGACGCGGATCCTCGTACGTTAAAATAAAATTCGGCTCGCCGATGTGGGTGACATCGACGTGCTCCTCGGCCTCCGTGACGAGGCGGACGAGGGTGGAGGCGGAGCAGACGTAGCGCCCGTATCCGTCATCGGGAAGATGCGCCACGCGGCGGACCTGATTGCGGGCGAGGACAGCGCCGTCTGAACAGGAAAGCTGCGCCACATCGCCGAGCGTCACGACGGGACTGGTGATTTTGATATTCCGCTCCGTCTGAAGATACAGCATTTCACTCATGAAAAAGATTCCTCTAAAAGTTTCTGAAACAGGATTTTTGTGCTACAGCGTACAGAGTTCCCTAAAACAGGAAAATCATGCGTAAGAATGGAAAAAACGGAAATACTGAAGGTCAGAATGGTAAGACGCAAAATAAGAAAACGGAGGAATTTGCCGATGAGACAGATGACAGGAAAGCAGAGCATCTCGTTTGCCAAAGCCGTCTATATCGAGGGCAGCGCGGCGATTGTAGGAGAAAAGGAAAAGGATGGACCGCTGGGCGAATACTTTTCGCACACGCTTTCGGACCCGATGTGCGGGCAGGAGAGCTGGGAGGAGGGCGAGAGTGAACTGCAGCTTGCCACCGCGAAGCTGGCAATGCAGAAAGCCAATGTGAGGCCGGAGCAGATCCGCATGATTTTTGCGGGCGATCTTCTGGCACAGTCAATCGCATCATCGTTCGGCCTGGTGGATCTGAACTGCCCGCTCTACGGCCTGTTCGGTGCCTGCTCGACGATGGGAGAGGCGCTTTCGCTTGGCGCGATGGCAGTCGCGGGAGGATACGGTGACCGGGTGCTGACGGTGACATCGAGCCACTTTGGAACGGCGGAGAAGGAGTTCCGTTTTCCGCTCGCCTACGGAAACCAGCGCCCGCCGTCCGCAAGCTGGACGGTGACGGGAAGCGGCGCGTGTGTGCTTGGAAAAACGAGGAGCAGAGTGAAAATCACGGGCGCTACGACGGGAAAAATCATTGATTACGGGCTGAAAGACAACCAGAACATGGGCGCCTGCATGGCCCCCGCTGCGTGCGATACGATTGCACAGAACCTCGTCGATTTCAACCGGGAACCGGCCGATTACGACCGCATTGTGACGGGAGATCTCGGCGTTGTGGGGCGGGAAATTCTGCTGGAGCTGCTGAAGAAAAAAGGATACGATATCTCGGAACAGCACAGTGACTGCGGCATGCTGATTTTCGATCCGGCAAAACAGGACACCGGCGCGGGCGGAAGCGGCTGCGGCTGTGCGGCATCGGTGCTGGCGGAGTATCTGCTGCCGAAGCTGGAAAACGGAGAGTGGAAGAGGATTCTGTTTGTACCGACTGGTGCGCTGATGTCGAAGGTCAGCTTTCAGGAGGGCAGCAGCGTGCCTGGTATTGCACAGGCGGTTGTAATCGAGCGGGAGGAGGATGTGTAAAATGGGAACGTTCATGGAATATTTCAATGCCTTCTGGGTCGGCGGCCTCATTTGTGCCCTATGCCAGATTCTGCTCGACCGCACGAAAATGCTGCCGGGAAGAATTATGGTAACGCTTGTGTGCACGGGCGCGGTGTTGAGCTTTCTGGGACTCTACAATCCATTTGCAGAATACGCCGGGGCAGGCGCGTCGGTGCCGCTGCTCGGGTTCGGGCATCTTTTGTTTCAGGGAGTAAAAGATGCCGTAAAAGAAAGCGGATTTTTAGGATTGTTCCAGGGCGGATTAAAGGCGGGGGCTGTCGGAACATCAGCGGCGTTGATTTTCGCGTATCTTGCAAGCTGGATTTTCCAGCCGAAGATGAAAAAATAGCAGGTGAAAAATTGCGCAGAAGCAGGCGGACTGATATAATAAAGAAAAATGCCGCAGAAAAAAGCAGAATCGCAGCGGCAGGACGAATACAGAAAAAGCGGGTGTTTTGCGGAAAAAACATCAAAACACCCGCGACAGGAAGAAAGGAAGTCTGCAATGAAGACAAGAGAAGAAGCGCTATCCTACGGCCTTTCCTTCCCGGACACATATCAGGAAGCGCCGTTCCACGATGACAACTGGCAGCTCATCCGCGTGAAAGGAAGCAAAAAGGCATTTCTGTGGTCTATGAAAAGGACGGAATCATTCAGCTGAATGTAAAAGCAAACCCGGAATGGCGGGACTACTGGCGCGATGCATTCGCGTCAGTTATCCCGGGATATCATCAGAACAAAGAACATTGGAACACGATTCTCCTCGACGGAACCGTACCCGATGACGCTGTGCGTACCATGATCGCCGAGAGCTACGACATCATCACGGACAGCCCGACCAAAAGAATCTATGAGGCGGTAAAGCAGATTCCGTGCGGAAAAGTGGCGACATACGGCCAGATAGCAGCGCTTGCAGGCGAGCCGAAGATGGCGCGTGCCGTGGGAAACGCCTTACATAAAAACACAGATCCGGAGCACATTCCATGCTACCGTGTGGTAAACTCCAAAGGCGAACTGGCCGCGGAATTTGTCTTCGGCGGCGCCGGGAAACAGGCGGATATGCTGGAGGCAGACGGTATTGTGCTGGAAAACGGCCGCGTCAATTTAAAGAAGTACGGCATTAACGTGGAAGAGATGCTGGCACAGCGGGAGCTGGAGCACAACTGAAAAACAGGATACACAAAACAGCGAAAGACCGGAACGGCAGAGGAAAATGTCCGTTTCGGTCTTTCGTTATGTTTGGTTTATAAAATTAGAAAATACAATTATTTCGCATTGAATACATACTTATCCATACGGTCAAATGCCTCTTTCACAAGCACATGCGGCAGTGCCAGATTCAGGCGGATCGCATACGGTCTGTGGAACGGCCGTCCGTCCTGCCAGATCACGCCGACAGCAACACCGGCTTTCAGCAGTGTATCCATATCGGTATCATGCTCCTTGCACCACTCCTCGCAGTCGAGGTACAGCATGTACGTTCCTTCCGGTTTGGAAAGCTTCACGCCCTTGAAATGCTCGAGAATGTAGTTGTACGCATAATCCGCATTCGATTTCAGCACTTCGCGCAGTTCATCCACCCACTGGTATCCCTCCGGCCGGTAAGCGCCGATCAGCGCATGAACAGAGAGTACGTTCGGAGAATTGTAGTGAGAAAGGGACGAAGCCTTCTCCACACGGTCGCGCAGCATGCGGTTGTAGATGATGTGGTAGGAGCCTACAAGGCCAGCCAGGTTAAAGGTCTTGGATGGTGCATAAAGTGCGATGGTGCGCTCGCGTGCATCCTTCGAAACGGACTGCGTCGGGATATGTTTGAAGCCCGGCAGTGTCAGGTCAGACCAGATCTCATCGGAGATGACAACGCATTCATTTGCTTTGTAAATTTCCATCGCCTTTTCAATTTCCTCGCGTTCCCAGACACGGCCTGTCGGGTTGTGCGGAGAGCAGAAAATCGCGAAATGAATGTTATGTTCTTTTAACTTGCGGTCCATATCGGCGTAGTCCATACGCCATACGCCGTTCTCATCCTGAACAAGATCGGAGAGAACGATATTGCGTCCGCAGTTCTCAAGAACACCGGTAAAACCGATGTATGTCGGGGAATGCAGAAGAATGGATTCGCCCGGGGATGTAAAAGCGGCAGCAGCCGAAGCAACACAGCCGAGCACGCCGTTCTCATAGCCGATCGCCTCACGCGGCAGATCTTCCACACCGTTGCGCTCTTTCTGCCAGCGGATGATGCTGTCAAAATATGCATCCGGCAGATTAAAGTAGCCAAAATGCGGTTCGTTGACTCTCGCGTGAATTGCTTCCTGAATGGTCGGAAGAGACGGGAAGTTCATGTCGGCCACCCACATCGGGATGCGGGAGAAGCCCTCTTTGACTTCCGCACCCGGAATCGGGATCTGATCGACAGCGATCGAATCGTGGCCGCTGCGGTTCATCAGAGATGTAAAATCGTATTTCATTGGTAAAAACCCTCCTTTGTGTTTGCTGTGCTCTCGAAGTAAAACCAAAAGCACATGGAAAACCGGATGCAGCTTCCTTTCCTCGCTGAAAGAAAAACCTGCAGCCGGCTGAATACAAATATTATAACACGGAGGGGAATTTTCGTAAACAAAAGAATGCTTTATTCGGCACCATTTATTCCGCGCCGATCCAGTTATCGCGGTTGATTGCTTCCGTGTGGCTGGTGCTTTCGTTCATGATTTTCTGCAGATCCGGCCGGTCATAGTTGACAATGCCCTTTCCGAGATATTCATGCTGCCGCGCCGGAAGACGCTGACGACATCGCCTTTCTTAAAATCGCCTTCGACTGCCACGATGCCTTTGGGAAGCAGGCTCTTTGCCTGAACAGCAAGTGCTTCTGCGGCACCCTCATCGACGTAGAGGTTGCCCGCACTCGGCGCATAGAATGCCATCCACTGCAGACGCGTTTTCATGTTGTGGCCGCTGGCGGTAAAGTACGTTCCTTTTGCGGTTCCTTTCACCGCACGCACAATGTTGTTTTCCTCCGCCGAGGAGCAGATCAGAACCGGCACACCGGCTCTTGTGGCAAGCGAAGCGGCGGAGAGCTTCGTTGTCATGCCTCCCGTTCCGTTGCCCGATCCCGCACCGCCTGCCGCAGCAGTGAGCTCCGGCGTGATCTCATTTACCACGTCGATATGGCGCGCATTCGGGTCACTCTTTGGATTGGCAGTGTAGAGCCCGTCGATATCGGTCAGCAGAATCAGAAGCGATGCATGCAGCATCGCAGCCACCTGGGCGGAGAGCGTGTCGTTGTCGCCGACCTTCAGCTCCTCAATCGCGATCGTATCGTTCTCATTGATGATCGGAATCGCACCGCGCCCGAGCAGGACGGAGAGGGAGCCGAAGATGTTTTTATAGCGGCGGCGGTCCTCAAAGTCACTGCGGTTCAAAAGAATCTGCGCGCACGGAATCTGGTACGCCATCAGATTTTTCGTGTATTCCTCCATCAGAAGGCCCTGGCCGACAGCAGCGGCAGCCTGTTTATCGGCAATTTTCGTCGGCCGTTTTTTAAAGCCGAGACGGGAAAAGCCTGCGGCGATCGCACCGGAGGAAACGAGAATCACATGGTGGCCTGCCGTCTGCAGCGCGGCAAGCTGGGTCGTAATGTTCCGTATTTTTTCAGCATCCATCGTTCCGTCTGAGAGTGTCAGGGAGCTGGTGCCGACTTTCACAACTATCGTCTGTTTTTCCATCATGAAAACCTCAAATGTAAGAAATGATAAGAAACGTTGTTTACGGGTGACAAAACATCAATTACAGACACTTTAACACAGTACTGTGCGAGAGTCAAGAAGGTGCGGAACGGTCGTTACATTTTTCGTGAAAGATCTGCAAAAAGATAGAAATTTGTTGCTGGAATTCTGAAAAAGTATGGTAGAATAGAAAACGAGAAAAAGGTGTGTGCAGAAATACATTTTTCCTGAAAAACAAAAGAAGCGGAAAGAAGTCCGGCACACGACGGAGGGAGTCAAAGATGGAGGAAAAAACAGAAGAAAGAGGCAGAGGCTGCATGACAACGCTGTGCTACATCGAAAAGGATGACAGCTATCTGATGATGCACCGCACGGTGAAAAAGAACGATGTCAACAAGGACAAGTGGATCGCGTCGGCGGCCATGCGGAACTTGGCGAAAGCCCGGAGGAATGCCTGCTGCGTGAAGTAAAAGAGGAAACCGGCTACACGCTGACGAGCTGGCGTTTCCGCGGTCTCGTTACCTTTGTGACAGAGGCAGAAAACAGCAAAACGGTGGAGTACATGGAGTATATGTGTCTCTACACGGCAGACGGATTCACGGGAGAACCGACTGCATGTGATGAGGGCGAACTCGCTGGGTGAAAAAAGAGGACGTCCTGCACCTGAATCTGTGGGAGGGAGACAAAATCTTTTTCCGCCTTCTGAATGAAGACGAGCCGTTTTTCTCCCTGAAGCTGCGGTATGTGGGCGACACGCTCGCAGAAGCGGTGCTGAACGGAAAACAGATGGAACTTTTTGAGGAGCGCTCAGGCGACGGCACGCCGACCGGAACCATCGTAGAGCGCGGCGTGGCGCACAGTGAGGGACGGTGTCACGGAACGGCACATATCTGGATTGCACGGGCGAATGAGAAGAGCGGCTGTGAGGTACTGCTGCAGAAAAGGAGTGCCTGGAAAGATTCGAATCCGGCTGCTACGATATTTCAAGCGCCGGCCATCTCTCGGCGGGCGATACGTATTTGGAAGGGGCTCTGCGGGAAATCGGCGAGGAGCTCGGCATCCACGCAGAGGCAGAGGAGCTGAGGGATCTTGGCCTGCTGGAAAAAGTATCACACGGTGTTTTTTACGGAAAACCGTTCCACGATCATGAGGTCAGCGCCGTGTATCTTTACACGAAGCCGGTCGAGGCGGAAAAACTGCATCTACAGGAGTCGGAAGTAGAAGCAGTCCGCTGGATGGATCTCAAAGAGTGCCAGAAGGCGGTAAGAGAAGGAAGCATTCCCAACTGTATTGATATACGGGAACTGGAAATGATTGAAAAAGCGTGGTTCGCCGGAGAAAAACAAAAGATGAGGAGTAAGAGAAGATGAAAGAAAATGGATTCATCAACGAGTTTAAAAAGTTTATCATGCGCGGAAACGTCATGGATATGGCAGTCGGTGTCATCGTCGGCGGTGCGTTCACGGCGATCGTGACATCCCTGAACCAGGATATCCTGACCCCAATCCTTGGAATCTTCGGCGGAACCGAGAGGCAGTCAGATGCCCGCACTGCACATCCATTCTGGAAGATGAGGCAGAAAAAGAGGCAGCAGCCACCGCTGAAAAATAAAAAGAAATGCATGAAAAAAGTCACCGGTTCGAAATAGAACATGGTGACTTTTTGGATATCGCGTAAATGAAATTTGTTTTTTTATTTCGCTGCTGCCTTTACCTGGCTAAACAGTCCGGATTTCTGAAGAGCCGGACGCAGTGCCATGTAGATGACAACGGAAGCGATGGTGGAAAGTACGGCGTTGATGGAAGTTGCCGCTACGTTCCAGCTTAAGGTAACCTCTGCTGCCGGTTTTCCAAGAAGAACCAGTTTGTAGAAGTAACCGATGAGCGGATCGAAGATCACATTGAACAGAAGTCCGCCGATGGCTGCAAGCAGTGCCCATTTGAAGATCTGTTTCTGATCGGTCTGCTCGTTGATTTTACCGATTTTGTGTGCGATCAGTCCTGCGATGAGGCCGATGCAGAATTTTAAGATGAAGGTCTTTGGTGCGTATACCACATAGACCGGATCGAGAAGATCTCCGATGGTCATGCCGATCGCACCGCCGATTCCGCCGTAAACACCGCCGAGAATCAGCGCACCGAGCACACAGACAGCGTTTCCGAAATGGATCGAGGTGGCATCTCCGCCTGGCAGCCAGATTTTGAACTGCAGGAAGGTGAAGACAACGTAGGAAAGGGCTGCAAAGACACCTGTCATTGCGATTTTCCAGACTTTTTCATTTTTCATAACAACTCACTCCTTTGGTATCTGGAACTTTCGTTCCTTGATTGCACCCTATTATAGGGAGTGGTGGCATGAAGAAAAAGTTCCAATTCCGGATTTTTTGACCAGACCAGTTATTTCCGGTACGATTTCATTTTTTCGTGTTCTTCTTTTAATTCTCTGTAGAGCTGCAGCGAATTCCACGCCTGGTTCTGCGTTGTGACGATGGCTTTGAGGGCGATCGGCGGCACTTTTTTCCGGCGCATTTCGGTGAGAAAAAGATCGAGTTTCCGCTCGGAAAAGCCGGCCATGACCATCATTGGTTCATCAAATCCGGCGCCGTCATAGGCTTCGGGGGATTCTGCAAATGCTTTATTTCCGGCAAGAAATCCGATCGACTGGAGATACTGTTCCGGTTCCACAATGCGCACGCGGATACCGAGCTTTAAGAGAACCGGCTTTAAAAGCGCAGCTGTTTTCGTTCCTTTGATCTGATATAAGAGTACGGTTTCCATGAGAAAAATCCTTTCCACGGGCAGATTTCCGGATCAAATGCACGGATGCCCAGAACTATGATATAAGAAATGTTTTGGAAAAACAATACTTTTATGGTATCATAGGAACGTACAATTCAGAACACGATAAATTTTGAGATAAAAGAGAAAGGAAACCAATAAAATGTGGATAGCAGATGGATGGAAAGATTATGAAGTGCTGGATACGTCCGGCGGAGAAAAACTGGAGCGGTGGGGAGATTACCTTCTGGTAAGACCAGACCCGCAGGTCATCTGGAACACGAAAAAAGAAAATCCGGGCTGGAAAAAGAAAAACGGCCATTATCACAGAAGCAGCAAGGGCGGCGGAGAATGGGAGTTTTTCCATCTGCCGGAGCAGTGGGAGATCAACTATAAAGACCTGACCTTCCGCCTGAAACCGTTCAGCTTCAAACACACCGGCCTTTTCCCGGAGCAGGCAACGAACTGGGACTGGTTCGGCGATCTGATCCGCCGTGCCAACCGCCCGATTAAAGTGCTGAACCTGTTCGCCTACACGGGAGGCGCAACGCTCGCAGCGGCCGCAGCAGGCGCAAGCGTCACACATGTCGATGCATCCAAAGGCATGGTCAACTGGGCAAAAGAGAACGCTGCCGTGTCCGGCCTTTCGGACAAGCCGATCCGCTGGCTTGTGGATGACTGCACCAAATTTGTCGAGCGCGAGATCCGCAGAGGCAACCACTACGACGCGATCATCATGGACCCGCCGTCCTACGGAAGAGGACCAAAGGGCGAGATCTGGAAAATCGAGGAGTCGATTCATCCGTTCATCAAGCTCTGCACGCAGCTCTTAAGCGATGACCCGCTGTTCTTCCTTGTGAATTCTTACACGACAGGACTTGCACCGGCTGTCCTGACGTACATGATTTTCCTGGAATTAAAACAGTACAAAGGCCACGTAGAAGCACAGGAAATCGGCCTTCCGGTCAAGTCGACCGGCCTTGTTCTGCCGTGCGGTGCATCGGGAAGATGGCAGTCTGACAACGTTTAAAACATCTTTTGGCAGCGGACGTATGTCCGTCATACGAAAAACATTTGGCTGAATTGCAGGAAATGAAGTATAAAACTGCAAAAAGTGGGATAAAATGCCGAAAAGTGCATAAAACATGCAAGTTCTCCTTGACAGAAACTCATGATCTGGTAAAATGGTCTTTAGTTGAGCAAGAAACCTGAAAAAACGGGTAAGGAAAGTACAAGGGAGGACGTTCATGAAACCGTATATCGAATGGACCAAAGAAGAATTAGTTGCCGAGAAAGCCAGACTGGAGCAGGAATTTGCAGAGGTAAAAGCAAAAGGCCTCAATCTGAATATTTCCAGAGGAAAACCTGCAGCAGCTCAGTTAGATCTCACGGAAGGAATGCTTACCGTTCTCTCGAAAAATGAAGACACCTTCGCAGAAGATGGAACCGACTGCCGGAACTACGGCGTGCTGACCGGTATTCCGGAAGCAAGAAAACTGATCGGAGATATCTGTGAGGTTCCGGCGGAAAACGTCATCGTTTACGGAAACGCCAGCCTTACCATTATGTTTGATACCGTAGCACGTTCGTTCCTGAAGGGCGTTGCAGGCTGCACTCCGTGGAACAAGCTGGACAAAGTAAAATTCCTCTGTCCGGTACCGGGCTATGACCGTCACTTCGGTGTAACCGAGTACTTCGGCGTTGAGATGATCAATGTTCCGATGACGCCGGAAGGACCGGACATGGACATGGTAGAAAAACTCGTTGCAGAAGATGACGCCATCAAGGGAATCTGGTGTGTACCGAAATACTCCAACCCGCAGCTACACCTACTCCGATGAGACCGTCAGAAGATTTGCAAACCTGAAACCGGCAGCCAAAGACTTCCGTATTTTCTGGGATAATGCATATATCATCCATCACCTGTATGATGACAGACAGGATCACCTGCTGAACATCATCGAGGAGTGCGAGAAAGCCGGAAATCCGGATATGGTCTATGAGTTCGTATCCACCTCGAAAGTAAGCTATCCGGGAGCCGGAATTGCAGCTCTCATTTCTTCTGAGGCAAACATCAAAGAGGCACAGGAGTACATGAACTTCCAGATCATCGGTCATGATAAACTGAATCAGCTGCGCCATGTAAAATTCTTCCAGAACCTGGACGGCGTGATGAATCAGATGAAAAAGCATGCTGAGATCTTAAGACCGAAATTCGAGGCAATTCTGCAGGTAATGGATCAGGAGCTGAGCGCTTGGCATCGCTTCCTGGACAAAACCGAACGGCGGATACTTCATCTCCTTCGATGCGATGGAGGGATGCGCAAAGAAGATCGTTGCAAAGGCAAAAGAGGCCGGTCTTACCATGACAGGCGCGGGCGCAACGTATCCATATCACAACGATCCGCAGGATTCCAACATCCGTATTGCACCGTCCTTCCCGACACCGGAAGAGCTGGAAATCGCAGGTCAGGTATTCGTGCTGAGTGTCAAACTGGTCAGCGTGGATAAGATTCTGGAAAGCAAATAACAGATAAGTAAAAATACAAAAGCCGGATTCTCCCGGGGGACACAGTTTTTGTGAACTCTGGTGTGGGAGTTCCGGCTTTTTTCTATTAGAAAGTTAAAAAGAAATTTTCTATGGGACAGAAAGGAAAAACATGAAAAAGAAAGTAATAGGAATTGCCGCAGGACTCATACTCCTTGCGGCCGCAGGCGGTTACGCGGGCGTGGGGCATTACTATGCATCCCACTTTTTCCCGAAAACCGCGATCAACGGACTGAACTGCGCAGGGCTGACCGCAGAGCAGGTCAAAGAGGAAATTCAGAAGCACATTGTGGATTATACACTCAGCATTACCGAGCGCGGTGGAAAAACAGAGACATTAAGCGGCACGGAGATCGGCCTCACATATGTGGACGACCACGCGGTGGAAAAACTGCTGGAGTCCCAGAATACTCTTGCATGGCCTGCATTCTATTGGAAAGAGAAAGAAAACCAGGTGGCGGCGGACTCTGTCTATGACAAAGAAATGGTGCAGGAAAAACTGCAGACGATGGAAGGGTTTCAGGAAGAACAGCAGGAAGCGCCGACGGATGCGTATCTGACGGATGACGGAACCTCGTACGTCATTGTGCCGGAAACAGAGGGCGAGCAGGTGGACTATGAGAAGGCGGAGCAGGCTGTCATCGAGGCGCTGGATGCCGGAGCGGCGAGCGTGGATCTGGAAGAAAAAGATGTTTACCGGAAACCGGGCATTACGCAGGATGATGAAGCACTGAATGGGGAAATGGCGGAACTGAACCACCTGACAGCGGCGCGGATCACGTATGCAATCGGTGAAAACAGCTATGCCATAGACCGGGCGACCTTACAGAGCTGGCTCGTACAGGGGGAGGATGGAGCCTACACGATTTCGCAGGACGAAGCGGCAGCTTTTGTGCGCCATATGGCGTATGAGACGGACACCTTCGGGCTGGCGCATACCTTCAAAACGAGTCTTGGCGCGACCATTAACCTGAATGCGGGCGGCGATTACGGCTGGTGCATCGACAAGGAGGAGACGACGCAGGCACTTCTGCAGGCGATCGAGGACGAAACACAGGGAGATCTCGACCCGGTTTACCTCTATACGGCCAATGACCGCTCGGCAAATGATATCGGAAATACATACGTCGAGGTGTGCATTTCCCAGCAGAAAATGTGGTGCTACAAGGATGGCGTTCTGGTGACGGAAACACCGGTCACAACAGGCAATCATGCGACGGGCTATGACACTCCGGCAGGCAGTGTTTGGGCGGTGGATGCGAAAAAAAGTGACTGTGATTTCAAGCTCTATCCGAGCCATGTCATGTTCTGGCTTCCGTTTAACGGCGACGTCGGAATTCACGATGCGAGCTGGCGTACCGAGTACGGCGGGGACATCTATCTGACGAACGGATCCCACGGATGTGTGAATACCCCATACACAGAAGCAGAAAAAGTGTTCAATGCTATTGAAATTGGTGACCCGGTTATCGTATACTATAGCCTGGATGATGTAACCGGGCCGCAGCCTACACAGAAAAACAGCCTGTAGGAAAAACGCTTAAGCATCACAGCAGAAGCACATCAAATAAAGGAGATTTTGATAGATGAAAATAGTAGTATTAGCTGGAGGAACCAGCACGGAACGTTCGGTATCCATTACATCGGGAACTATGGTCTGCAAGGCACTCCGCGAGAAAAACCATCAGGCAGTTCTGGTAGACGTTTTCTGCGGTATCGATGTGAAGGGGAACCTGGAAGATGTATTTGCAGAGGAGGCGTACGATATAGACAAAGCGGCAGAATATATGCACAGCTTTGATGCGGGATTAAACGAGATGATCGCATCCCGTCGCAGATTTTTCGGACCGAACGTACTGGAACTCTGCGAGGCAGCGGATGTTGTTTTCCTTGCCCTGCATGGCGCAAACGGAGAGGACGGAAAGGTACAGGCTACGTTCGATCTGCTCGGCATTCCGTATACCGGAACGGGCTATTTAAGCAGTGCCCTCGCAATGGACAAATCCATCACAAAACAGTTCTTCCGTGCACACCATGTGCCGACCCCGAACGGCGTGACCCTGAAAAAAGGCCAGGAGAGCGAGCCTTTGTCCGGCTTTGGCCTGGAGCTTCCGGTTGTCGTAAAACCGTGCTGCGGCGGTTCCAGTGTCGGTGTCTATATTGCACACACGAACGAAGAATACTGGCAGGCTATGAAGGATGCTTTCTCCTACGAACCGGAGGTTGTCGTTGAGGAGTATATCGAGGGAAGAGAGTTCTCCGTTGGCGTGGTAGACGGAAAGGCTTACCCGATCATCGAGATTGCACCGATCGAAGGCTTCTATGATTACACGAACAAATACAAAGCCGGAGCTACTGTTGATACCTGCCCGGCCGTACTGACGGAGGAGCAGACGAAAGAAATGCAGAAGCACGCAGAGGACGGCGCTGCCGCTCTCGGTATCGAAAACTACTGCCGTCTCGACTTTATGATGCGCAAGGACGGAAGAATGTACTGCCTCGAGGCAAACACCCTTCCGGGCATGACCCCGACCAGCCTTCTGCCGCAGGAGGCACAGGTACTCGGCATTTCCTATCCGGAACTCTGCGAGCTGCTGATCCAGCTTTCTCTCAGAAAAAGAGGTAACAACGCATGAAAAATATGACACTTGCGCACATCACAGAGGTGTGCGGCGGAATCTACTTCGGACCGGAAGAAAAGAAAACAGCGGAAGTCACGGATATCGTGACGGACAGCCGGAAAGCGGGAGAGGGAAGTCTCTTCGTTGCAATTCCGGGTGAGCGTGTGGACGGCCATAAATTTATCCCGAACGTGGCTTCCCAGGGCGCACTTGCTGTCATTTCCGAGCAGAAACTTGAAACACCGCCATGCCCGTATATCCTCGTGAAGGATTCCATGGAGGCCATTAAAGCAATGGCAGAATACTATATGCAGCAGCTCAATATTCCGGTTGTCGGCATTACGGGAAGCGTTGGAAAGACCAGTACGAAAGAGACGATCGCGTCGGTGCTGGCGCAGAAATACCGTGTGCTGAAAACGGATGCGAACTTCAACAATGAGCTGGGCTTGTCGCTCACTGTTTTCCGTCTGCGTGAGGAAGATGAGATGGCGGTTCTCGAGATGGGAATCGACGATTTCGGCCAGATGCACCGTCTGGCGAAGATCGCACGCCCGGAGACCGCAGTCATTACGAATATCGGCTGGTGCATCTGGAAAATCTGAAGACGCGAGACGGTATTTTACAGGCAAAAACCGAGATCTTTGATCATCTGCGTGAGAACGGGCACATTATCATCAATGGGGACGATGATAAGCTGTCTACTGTTGGAACGGTTCACGCATCAAGCCGGTTCATTTCGGATTGGATGAAAAAACGAATATTATGCCGATGAGATCGAGAGCCAGGCTTCCGCGGCATTTCCTGCCGGATTCATACCCCGCATGGGAGCTTTTCTGCACTGATTCCGATTCCGGGACGCCATATGGTTTACAATGCGCTGGCCGGAACCGCAGTCGGATGCATGTACGGGCTGACGCTGGAGCAGATCAAACAGGGAATCGAGACACTGCAGTCGGTGAGCGGAAGATTCCACATCATCGAGACAGGAAAATACACCGTTGTCGATGACTGCTACAACGCAAACCCGGTTTCGATGAAGGCATCTCTCGATGTTCTGAAAGAGGCGAAGGGAAGAAAAGTGGCTGTACTCGGCGATATGGGCGAGCTTGGAACCGATGAGGCAGCACTTCACGCCGAAGTCGGCACACACGCCGGAACCTGCGGCATTGACGCCCTCTACTGTGCGGGACCGCTCTGCGAGCATCTTGCAAAAGCGGCAAAAGAGGCTGATTCGAAGCTTGAGGTACGCCACTTTGCAGACCGCGAGAGCCTGATGGCAGAACTGCCGAAGCTCTTACAGGACGGCGATCAGATTCTGGTAAAGGCATCGCATTTTATGGAATATGGAAAGATTGTGGAGATGCTTGAAACAGCACAGAAATTATGATAAAATTTTAAACTGGAAAGTACCCATGACAGGGTGGTAGCCTCCCGAGCTAATGAATACATAGGAAGGGAGGTGGCGTAAATGACAGCATACGAAATTATTATGGTTTTTCTGGGAATCTTAGCTTTACTGATTTCCTTCGGAGGCTTCATCATTGCGTTGCTTACCTTTCTCGATAAGAGAAATAAGCGAAAATAAAAATGCCTACCCCGTCGGCAAACGGGATAGGCGGTGTTCGTAAGAACATTTAACCCTTTTCTCGAGAGCATCCACTTTGGAGTGGGTGCTTTCTTTTTATATATTTATTATATCGCAGGGGTCTGGCATTTTCAAGCATTTTCTTTCAATTGTTCTAATAGAATGTTTTTCGTATAATTTCCAATCTCTTTTTTCTCTTCCTTCGTAAGCTCGCCCGGAATGATCGGCTTGCCGTACGTTACGGTAACGTGGGTACCGCGGATCTTCGGGAAATGTGCTTCCAGAATTTCTCTGGATCCGGAAATCGAAAGCGGAATGATCGGGCAGCCGGTTTTCGTTGCCATCTTGAATGAACCGTTGTGGAACTCGCCGAGCTCCAGCTCGCTCTCCGTCTTGCCGCGGGTATCGGAGATACAGATGGAAGTGCCGCTCTTGATCTCCTCACATCCGGAGAGAATCATCTGCAGACCCTGCTTGATGTCGGAACGGTCGAGAAACAGGCAGTGGATGAGTTCCATCCAGTTCTTTAACAGCGGAATGCGTGAAAGTTCTTTTTTGGCGACAAATCCGCAGGAACCCGGAACCGTTGTATAGGTTACAAGGATATCGAAATAGCTGCGGTGATTGCCGATGTATAGAACAGCCCGGTCCTTCGGAATATTTTCCTGACCTTTTACGGTGATCTTCGTGCCGGAAAAAACAGAATTACGCGAAAAATCCAGCGGATCAGGGAGCGGCTTACCTTGTCACAGACCTCCGGCTTTTTCTTCCGGATCAGAAGCAGAACAAGAAGCACCGGGATCGACAGAATCAGATACAGAAAAGCGGTCAGAATGACCAGAATAAAACGAATCATGAATCTTTTTCTCCTCTTGGTAAAAATAGTGATATTCAATTATTGCGTACTTTTCAGTATACGTCATATATGGGGCGGGTTGCAATAACTTCGTCTTTTTCGGAAAAAGATTTTGCGTCATAGAAGACTGTGGCCCGTCATACAATGGATAGAAAGAGCGGGAAGCGGCGTTTGGAATGATGAAGAAAAAGAGACGGGGAAGAGTTCTTCTGGCGGCGGTGATCCTGATGCTCCTAGCATCGTGCCGGATCACAGATGTGAGCGAGGGCGAGCGGAAAGAACTGTCGTATGCGATTGTAAAGCCGGGCGATTTTCCGCCGGAAATCGATCAGATTTTGCGTAAGAAAAAAGAATCCGCGTTCCAGATGGCGTACGAGAGCGGGGACGATCTCTACATACTGCGCGGCTACGGAAAGCAGAAAAGCGGAGGCTTTTCCATACAGATCGAAGAAGTATCGAAATCGGAAAACGCCGTTTTCGTGCGGACAAAACTCGTCGGACCTGCCGCAAAGGAGGAGCAGAAAGGCGCCGCCTCCTGCCCTTACGTCGTGCTGAAAACGAAAGCGGCGGCGGGAATCTCAGTCGTATTTGAGGATTAGAGTGGGAGGAGCCTTATGGATTTTGTAAAAAAGATTCTGCATCAGATCAGCAGAAAAAGCGAAGCGGTGTCACAGATTACGTTTGACGAGGACTACAATGTGCCGGACGCAAGGCCGATGTGGGCGGATGATTCAGAAAAAAGGCGAGGTGACGATCGGGGATGTGCAGATTTCGGAAGGAAAAGCGCGTGTATTCGGCGGCCTCACCTTTCATCTGCTGTACGTCTCCGACGGCGAACGGCGCCGGATCTGCCAGCTCTCCGGCGAGCTTCCGATCGACGAGACGATCCATCTCGATGGTCTGACAGGGGGCGACAAGGTCTGCATCACCTGGGAAGTGGAAGATCTGAACCTGCATCTCATCAACTCGCGGAAGCTGGGCGTGCGCGCGATCGTCACGCTGCACGCGTGGATCGAGGAACTGTGCGACCTTGCCGTGCCGATGGAAATCCGCGGGGAGAGCGACGTCGCGGTAAAAAGGCAGGAATACCGCGTGGTTGAGCTTGCAGTGCAGAAAAAAGATGTGCTGCGTGTCAAAAAGGAGCTTACGATTCCGTCCGGCAAGCCGGAATTGCACGAGATTCTCTGGCAGGATCTGGAAGTGCGCGGTCTCGATCTCCGCTCTGAGGAGGGGCGGGTCAGTGCGCAGGGAGAACTCTTTGTCTTCTGTCTGTACAGCGACGGCGAGGAGGATCACCCGCTGCAGTGGGTGGAGCAGGCGCTCCCGTTCCAGGCAGAAGTGGAATGCCAGGGCTGCATCTCCGAGATGATCCCGCGGATCGAAAGCACACTCGGCCAGACCACACTCGAAATCCAGCCCGATTCCGACGGCGAGGAGCGGGTCCTGCAGGCGGAGGCCGTACTCGAACTTGACATCTGTCTGTATCAGGAAGAAACCGTATCACTTCTGCAGGACGTTTACCATCCGCACCGAGAATGCATTCCAAAAGTGCAGGAGGAGACTTTGGAGAGCCTTCTGATCCGCAATTCCTCCAAATGCCGCCTGACCGACAAACTGCAGATGCGCGTGCCGAAAAATAAAATTCTGCAGATCTGCCACAGCGACGGCAAAATCAAGATCGACGAGGAAAGAATCGTAGAAAACGGCATCGAAGTAACCGGCGTGGTGGAACTCAGGGCGCTCTATGTCGTGAGCGACGATGAAATGCCGTTCTACGCCGCCGAAACCGCCATACCCTTCCGCCACACCATCGAAGTCCCGGGAATCGGACCGGACTGCCGCTACGAACTCCAGTCCTCCATTGACCAGCTCTCCACAACCATGCCGGACAGCAGCGACATCGAAGCCAAAGTCGTACTGAACCTGAACGCCCTCGTCTTCCGCCGCAGAAAAGAGATGGTAATGCAGTACGTCGAAGAAAAAGACCGAGATCCGGAAGAACTGCAGAGCCTCCCGGGCATCACCTGCTACTTCGTCAAGCCGGGGGATACACTGTGGGATATCGCAAAGAAATTTTATACGACAACGGAAAAAATTCGGGAACTGAACGACCTTAAAACCGAAAATCTTACGCCGATGCAGCAGCTTTTAGTAGAGCGGGTATAGTAGGAAAAGACAGCCTCCTGCCTTAAGAATGGAGTCAATCCATCAGGCAGGAAGCTGTCTTTTTGTGAGTTAACGAAATTACAATATTTTGATATGAGAAGCTTTTAAATCAATCAATCTTTGCGCATAGCCCGTAATCCGTGATATCTGCTCTGAGGTATAGCCCGCAGAAAGATATTCTGAGAAAGTGTCATCAGGCAGGAGCAGCTCAATGGCAAAGGTATCAGCTTCGGTTTCATATTCTGCCGTTTTTAAATGAGTTCTGGTATCCATAAAGATGGCATTTGCCTTTTTATGGAGAAACAAATGCCCAAGTTCGTGTGCCAGAACCAGTGTGCGCTCCTGCTCGGAAAGAGTTTCATCGAGATAGATGATATGGTTTCTCTGAAAATACTGATAAAAACCACGGACTCCGCTTAAAGGAGCATCCACGAGAATCACATTCAGTCCACGGACAATTTCAAAAGGATTCCGTGACTGGAATCGGTGAGCGATCTGATTCGCTCTTTTTTTATGTCCATAGACATCAGTCCTTTTTATATTTTTCGGTGTGTATTTTTCTTTGTTCTTCTTTTTTGCGAGTTCCATACCGATCTGCATTGCCGAAAGAATGGAATCGATGGCTTCCGGGGAAGCGGGATCGCCGTCAAACATCAGTCCCTCCTGAGAAAGAAGCTGTTCTTTGGTGCGGGCGAGGATTTTTTCAATATCCCGTTCGTCACGGGAAGTCAGTACCGGATCTGGTGCAGGTTCCTCTCCGTACATCAGATATTGAGGGGAAAGACTCAGATAGTCGGCAATTTTGGAAAGACGCTCAGCGGGGAAGGATCCTTTTTTTAGCTGACCGACATAACCGTTGGAAAACCCAAGGTCTTTTTCCAGCTTCGATATTGGAATTTTCCGCTCTTTACAGATTTGCTTTACACGTTCTACGCAGTTCATAACATACCTCCAATAAAAAAATAGATAAAAGCCTAAAAAATGTATTGACAAAATAGAGAATACTCTATATAATGAGATCAAATTTAGAGAAAAACCTAAAGATAGAGAAGATTATATTTCTATATTAGAGTTTCCATAGAGAAAAGTCAATAGGTGATTCTCTAAATTTAGAACTTTATCAGAAGCGCGCAGATAAAGTATTTACGAAACCAGAAACAATACAGGATGAAGAAAAAGGAGAAATTAAAATGAGTCAGAAAACAGATCGCGTAATCGCGGAAATTTTACAGAAACGAGACCGTTTTACCAAAAACTTTCGAACAGAAAATCATGGCGGTGCAGCGTCATTTACGGATACCCGGTTCATTATAAAGAAGGAGAAGAGTGGAAGGAAATTGATAACAGACTGGAAAAAACAGAAAACGGTTATCAGAACCATGCATCCCGGGTAAAAGTCCATTTTGCGGAAAGCAGTAATGCAAATGAAATGGTTACTATTGAAAAAATGGGAAGAAAACTGAGTTGGGGATTTCTGGCAGAAAAGCAGAAAAAACAGAACATCCGAAGCCAGGCGGCAGTACAGGCACAGAAGCGTGAAGCTGTATTTCAGCCGGAAAATCTCTATCCGACAGAAGAAGGAATGCAGAACAGAGCCGCAGTGCAGAAAACAGAAGAAAAAGCGTGGAGCAGGAAAATCAGGAAAAATGAGTGTTCCGGGTCTTGTGGCTGCCGGACATTATGCAGAGATTGCAGAGAATGTAGATCTCGAATACAAAATCATCGGAGAACAGGTAAAAGAAAACCTGATCTTAAAATCGATAAAAGCAGCAGCTCTTGAATATTCGTTTTCCCTGCAGTTCCCGGGGATGATGATTGTCATTCGGGAAGACGGAGGAATTGACCTGATTGATGAAGAAACAGAAGAAGTTTTTTATTATTTTGCCCCGCCGTGTATGTACGATGCAGCCGGAAATTATTCGGAACAGGTACACTATGAACTGGAAACCGATGCGGAGCAGCATTGCAGTATTTTAAGCGTCGTACCGGATCAGAAATGGCTTCAGGACGAAAACCGAGTATATCCAGTTGTGATTGATCCATCGGCAGAAACCTCGAAAACAAATAGGGCAATTGACGATACGTTTGTCCGAGAAAAAAGTCCGGACAGCGCGGTGGTAGCTTCTTATGGTTCTTTTACCGTAGGCCATAACCGGGAATATGGAAAATGCCGTTCTTTCCTGAAATTTACCAGCTTGCCTGCAATGGAACCTGGAGCGGTTATCTACGATGCAAAAATCTATGTATGGCAGTACCGGTATTCTTCGGACAGCAACCAGCCGTTTTTTATTACCGCCCATAAAGTAACGGGAGGATGGAATCCGGGATCAACCACATGGAACAATCAGCCGGCATATCAGTCGAATGTACTGGATTACTGCAGTGTAAAGCAGGTACAGTCCGGTAATACAATTACCGTTACACCGTGCGGATTCAACGTAACAAAACTGGTGCGTGAGTGGTATAACACAGGGGTAAATCATGGAATTGTTATCACGGCACAGAATGAGACACCATATCAGGAAGCCGTTTTCATTTCTTCTGATTATCCATCCAATAACTCTTATGGAATTACTTCCGAGTATTTCCCGCAAGGAATCTTTTATTACCGTAGTACAACAGGACTCGAGGACTATTACAGCTACCATGAGCAGGATGCCGGACGCGCAGGCCATGGCTATGTTAATGACTTCAATGGAAACCTTGTATGGGTGCATGAAGATGCGTCAACCAGCGGTGGACTGCTGCCGATTCATATCCGTCATGTGTATAATCTGTCAGAACGGAGTAAAAACAACCGTATGGGAAAAGGCTGGAGAATGAACTTCATCCAGGAAATGGAAGCCACAGGAAACGCAAACTTCCCGTATGTCTACACAGATGGAGATGGAACCCGGCATTACTTTTATAAAGATACAGCGGATGGAAATAAATTAAAGGATGAAGATGGACTTGGATACGAGCTGACGCAGACAAGCTCTTCCGACGGAGATTCTTATTACATCATGAAGGACAAAAACGGCTGGGAATATGCGTTTGGACATGACAAGTACATGAGGAGTATCAAGGATTCCAACGGAAATCTGCAGAAAGCGCAGTACGGCCCGTCCACAGCAGGAAACTATCTGCATATCTGATTGACCCGACCGGTGCAAGAATGGACTTCGGATATGGAAAAGACAATAACCTGGGCAATCTGAATGCGAATGGAAGAAGCATTTATTTTTCCTATGACAGTGCAGGACATCTGACCAGAATTAGTTATCCGGATAATAAAAGTACGGAATTTTTCTACGATGGAGATATTCTGGTGAGCGTACAGAATAATGATGGGCGACAGATTTCATATAAGTACCAGGATGACTGCGGAGTAAAACGAGTGTCAGAAGTTTTTGAACATACAGGACCACAGAATGGCAGAGAATGAAAATTTCCTATCGAAATGGAAATACTACGGTGTTTGAAACACAGGGATTGGATGGGGAAATCAGTCGGACAGGTGATAATCGAAAGTTTACCTACCACTTTGACAATTTCGGCTGCCCGGCGGATGTGTCGGATGAAGATGGTGCTGCAAACAGTTATCAGTTTTTACGGGAAGGAAGAAAGAATAACAAGCTGAGCAAGACAGGAACGCTGCAGAAGGTTGTGAAGAATTGGATGGAGCCAGAACCATATTTTGTACAGTGGGATAAGATTAAAACTGGAAGTGAAAATGCGATCGCTGACTTAGATATTCCAGACGGATTTCCAGTTAAAAAATGCTGTATCATAAGTAAGAATACAGTAAACGGAAGAAATGGATTTTCAAAGAAGCAGGTTTTAGAGAAAGGAACTTATACTTTTTCTTGCTATGTTAAGGTTGAAAAATGTGTACCAGATCCAGAGAAAAAACGTTCCGAGTGCGGTGCCGGAATTTTACTTTCTTCCGGAAATACAGAGAAAATGGATCTGGTAACAGAGGTGAAAGATACAGATTCGGATGAATGGACTCGTGTATCGGTAACTATTACGATTGCATCTCAGACGGAGGTAACTACCGCGTTTTTCTTGGATAATATGCAGGGATGGGCTTATTTTTCCTGCTTCCAGCTGGAAAAATCGGCAGCGGCAAATAAATTCAATATGTTACGGAATGCGTTTTTTGAAGAGGCATTTAATGCAACCGGAGAAAATGGCTGGAAATTAAGTCAGGGAGAAAGTGCAGACCAGATTGTAACAGATTCAGTTAAAGGTAAATGTGCAAGATTACGAGGAAACTTGTCCAAAACAAGAACCTGATGCAGACCGTAAAGGTGAGCGGAAAAGAAGGCGATGTATTTGTGTTCGGATGCAGTGTGAAAGCAGACGCCATTCCGGGCCGAATCTTCCGTGTTCGTGCAGTGGTTCATTTTACCGACAAAACAACGACAGAGACAATTGTGAACTGCAATCCGTATGTGACAGAGTGGCAGTTTGTCAATGGCGTAATCCTGACCAGGAAAGATGGTTCCACAACAAATAAGACCTACGAATCCATTCAGATCTATCTCGAATACCAGAAACAGCAGAATGATGCATTCTTTACCGGCTTGCAGCTGATCCGTGATGATGCGGAAAGTTACGTGTATGATGCAAATGGAAATATTGTAAGTGCCAAGACAGCAGCGGAGCAGAATGCATTTACCTGCAACAAAACAGACCTGCTTTCCAAAATGGTTAAAGTGACCGGCTCTTCGTTTGAGTATGAATATGATGGAAAGAAAAATATGACGGCGGCAAGAAATTCAGAGGGAGTTCAATACCGTTATACCTATGATACCAAGGGAAATCCGCAGGACGTAGTGATTCATCATGACAGGGTAAGTACGTCGGTAATGGCTGGCAGAAGTTATTATATTCGCCACAGAAAATCTGGTAAGTATATCGATGTAAAAGATGCATCTAATAAAGACGGAGCAGCAGTTCAGCAGTATGAGTTTTCGGGAAGTTCGGAGCAGAAATGGCATATTGAGGATGCTGGAGAAGGATATATTATTTTCAAAGCATTTGACGGAAATGGGACATATGTACTGGATATCGGAACGGATGCAAATGGGGCAAAGGCGAAGTTAGCTGCATACGCAAACAAAGATTCACAGAAATTTCGTATCAAACCAGTAGGAGAAGGAATGTATTTGATCACAAGTAAAATTTCTAAGGACAAAAAAGCGATTGATCTTCCGAGAGCACAGCTTGATAATTCGATTCAGTTACAGATTTGGGATCAGTCAGAAACACATCCGAATCAGCAGTGGTATTTTGAGCCTGTTGCATATGAACGAAAGAGTGACCAGCCGATTTCCGGCGGGATTTATATGATGCGTCTTGGATACAGTGGACAGTATATGCAGGTAAATGGAACAACAGCGGGATCAACAGTTGTTCAGAATCGGTATTTAGGAAAAGAAGCACAGATGTTTCTGATTCATGGAGATGAAACAGGTGGATTTTTCCTGGAACCGGCCAATGCAGAGGGAAAAGCACTTTCTATGGCTTCGGATGGAACACTCACGCTGCAGGTGAAAAATACATCGGACAGCAAACAGAAATTCTGGTTTGAAGTGAGTGAAGAGGATAAAAATAATTATTGCATCAAACAGAACAGCCGGTATTTTATGATTCCAAGTCTCTCACATGAAGAGAATACAGCAATTAACGGAGCATATCCAACAGTAGAAGCCATGAGTCCACAGGAATTTATTTTGGAGAAATGCAGCGAACGTATGACGCGCAGTATACCTACACGGCAACCGGCCGAAATGTAAAAACACTGACAGATGCCAGAGGATTTGTAACAACAAACGAATACGACAGCAAAGAACGCCTGCTGACGGGAGTTACCGATGCAAAAGGGAATAAGGTAACGTATACGTATGATACCAAGAATGACCTTCTGACCGGTGCGACGGCTTCTGATGGAACAAATACGGTAAAACTGGGTTATACGTATGATGAAGGTGACCGGTTAAAAACGATTGCCCACAATGGATTCGAGTATACCTATGAATATGATTTCCTCGGAAATCAGACCAGAATTCTGGCAGGCGGAAATGCACTGGAAGAATACGATTATCTTCCGTCGGACGGACCGCTCAGCGAAGTAAAGTATGCGACAGGAGAAGTGCTGAAAAACAGCTATGACAAGTACGAGCAGATCGTGGAGCAGAAGTGGAATGGAACGACAGTCTTCCGAAATATCTATGATGACTATGGAAATGTATTTTACCATGAGGATCTGGAAAACGACAGAAAGATTTTCTTTGACTATGACATGATCCAGAGAATGGCAGGATACCGCACAACAGATGGAGAAACGGCGCGCATTCAGTATGACAACAAGAACAGACGCACAGGCATGGTACATCAGATTGATGACAGCAAAATTTCAACATCGTGCGTATTTGGAGAGGTTGGAAAAGCACAGGCACCGGATGTGATTTATCAGATCAAGGTAAATGATGCAGTCAAAATTTCGTATACCTTTGACACGTTATGTCGTGTTACCAGAAAAACCATTCATCTGAAGGACAAAACATATCCGGTCGACTATACCTTTGTGCCGGGAAGAAAAGCGGGAATTACAACCTTGCTTCTCAAAGAAATCAACAATAACGGAAAGAAACTGTCCTTTGTTTATGATGCTGTGGGAAATATTGTTACGATTTCCGAGAATGGTGTTCAGAAGTAAAATATACGTATAATGCTTTGAGTGAACTGACCCGTGTGGATTCTGCATGGGAAAATAAGAGTATTACGTATACCTACGATGCCGGAATGAATATGACGTCCAGAAAAGAGTATTCCTATACAACGGGAGCACTGGGCAATGCGGTAAAGACAGATCTGTTTACCTACCGTGCTTCAGGATGGAAAGATCAGCTTATTTCCTATAATGGCAGCAGCATTTCCTATGATGCGGTCGGCAACATTACAGCTTATCAGGGAAGAACACTGACCTGGTACAGAGGAAGCCTGCTGCAGAGTCTGACCTTAAACGGAAAGAAAGCAGTTTACCATTACGACAGCGAAGGACACAGAGTCCAGTGGAAAGACCTGAACGGAATCAGCCATAAGAACTACTGGTGCGGAAACAAACTGATGGGAACGAAGTATGGAGATGTACTGGTTCAGTTTGTTTACGGTGCGGATAAATCCCCGCTGATGCTGAAAAAGGGAGAAAAAGAGTATTATACTTGTACAACAGCCAGAATGATGTCATAGGACTGATTGACAGCGATGGAAAACAGGTAGTAAACTATTCTTACGATGCATGGGGAAAACAGACTGGTCTGACCGATATCAGCGGAGAAAATATCGGAAAACTAAACCCATTCCGTTATCGTGCTTACTGCTACGATGACGATACCAAACTCTATGTCACCGCCAGCCGTTATTATGATCCGGAATTGTGCAGATTCCTTTGTGCGGACAACTTTGATGCTGTAAAAGCGAAAATGTTTAGCATGAATGGAAAGAACCTTTATGTGTACTGTTGCAACAATCCGGTGAATGCGGTAGATGATGATGGTGATTTTGGAATTTTAATGCTGGCATTCCCAGGAATCGATCCCAGAAAAGTAGCATGGAATATCTTAAAAGATGTATTTGTATATGCGGTACAGTGCGGAATGGCGAATGAGAAAGTAACCTTAGAAGGAATTGCAGAGGTGGCCATAGAAAGTGCAATCAGTAGTGTTTTGGGAGATAGCCAAGGAATTATCTTTTCAGTAGTAGTAAGTGGTTTGAAAGGAGGATATTTAGAGTATCAGGAATCAGGAGATATGGCAAGAGCAATGGGGGCAGGATTTTACGATGCTATAATGACCTTGTTAGAACCTAAAACGTATAACGCATATGTAAAAAATGAAACTATTGAGAATGCATTGGGTGCTTTTACAGACTTTTTTCAGTCTCCATTACTGAGCTATCCCAAAAGCGGTGTTTTGGATGGAGTGTTTGGAAAACCCAAGAAACAGGCAAATAAAAATGGATCAACACTTAAGAAAAACAGCAACATCAACTTAGTACAAAAAAAGTTGGGGGGAAAAAGAAGAACTGGCAGAGTAATAAGCCTGCAATTTCCAGAAAAATGCAAAATATAGGACTTCCAGCGCTTAGATAGAAAAGTTTTAAGATGCCTTTGCGCGAAGAAAAATAGTTTTGTACAAAGGCAAAGCGTAAGAAATAACGAGGAGAAGATTGTATGAAAGTAGTATGGGGAAAATTTGGTACCGGCGTAGACCTGATTGTGTGTGCTATTAGTAGTTATTGGTGGGTGAGCCTGTGGGTAAATGAAAAAGATGCGTTCCACGCCTATTCATTAAAAACAAGTATCATAGTGTTTCTAGGAATAATGTTCTTTTTAAGCATAGCAGCTTATGGAACTGTGACATTTCTACTAAAACGAATTTGAAAACCATAAAATTATGAGTGATTATTGCTCTCCATAGGTTATCAATAAAATCCTCCAAAAGCCTTGAAAATAAAGGATTTATCGCAATGTGTTCACCTTATCCTTTTATATGATTTCACACAAGTTTACTCTTTCCCTGCCTACTTATAAGGGCAAAATCAAGGGCAAGAAAATCTCATAACAAGATATAACAGAGTGTGGCAATCGGAGAACTGTGACATATGTGCGAATATATTATAACGGAGGATTTTTTAATGGACAAGTATATTTATGATGAAAGCAACGGTTTATGGTATGAGTTGCAGGGAGATTATTATATTCCTTGCATTACTTTACCAACCGAAAAAGAACACAAGTTTATCGGCTTATGGGGACAGCGGTACAAACGCTATTTACAGGAACATAAACGAGCAGTTTACACCACGCTGCTCACAAGCGGAAAATTGAACGGTTATCTTGCTGATATTGACGAACAGGCAATGGATATGATGTTCCGATTGGTTGAGCAAATGGCTGACAAGGAAGGTGTGACTGAGCAACTCAAAGCGGAAAACCCGATGTTGTGGGTTGTAAGAATGAACGAGATACAGGCAAGGGCAAGAGAAATAATCAATAGAGAAATTATATACACATAAAAGATTAGAGCGGCAGGGAGAAATCTCTGTCGCTTTATTCTTGCCCTTGACAATAAGGCACAACTATTATATACTGTACTTGTAGATGTAATACGCTATATAATAGCAAGTAACAGAATGGCGGTGGAATTTTGGATATTGTTGTAAGCAATAAGGCAAGCCGACCTTTGTACGAACAAATTTCTACACAAATCAAGGCGGCAATTATGAGTGGTGAATTGAAAACAGGTGAAGCCATTCCGTCTGTAAGGTCATTGGCAAAGTCCTTGCACATTAGTATTTTAACGGTACAAAAAGCTTATGCCACATTACAAGAAGATGGATTTATAGAGTCAACAGCTGGTAAAGGGTGCTATGTATCGGCACAAAATCAGGACTTTTATCTTGAGGAACAACAAAAGAAGATAGAGGAACACTTTACAGACGCAATCGAAGTGGCAAGGGCAAGTGGAATATCACTTGATAAACTAATCAATTTACTGACACTTTTATATCAGGAGGACGAATAAATGAGCGAAAATATTTTAGAAGTTAAAGGTTTGACAAAAGATTACGGTGATTTCGTTCTTGATAAATTGACCTTCACTGTACCTAAAGGCGTAATTATGGGACTGATTGGAGAAAATGGTGCAGGAAAATCAACAACTATTAACTGTATTCTTAATGAAATATCAAAGACAGATGGAAATATTGAAATTTTCGGAAAGGATTATCTCTCTGAAGAAATTGAAATCAAAGACAAAATAGGCGTTGTATTTGATGAAAACCATTTCCCAGATATATTTACACCAAATGAAATTGGAACATATATGTCGGGAATATATTCAAAATGGGAACGAAATACTTATGTCAATTATCTCTCGAAGTTTGAACTTCCTGCTGATAAAAGGGTAAAGGATTTTTCTAAAGGTATGAAAGTTAAGTTGGCTTTTGCTGTGGCACTTTCGCACAAAGCAGAACTTTTAATTTTGGACGAAGCAACAAGTGGTCTTGACCCTATTATCAGAGATGACATTTTAGATATTTTGATTGACTTTGTTCAAGACGAAAATCATTCGGTATTGGTATCTTCTCATATCATAAGCGATTTAGAAAAAGTGGCAGATTATATTACTTTTATTCATAAGGGGAAATTGGTTTTCACCCACTCAAAAGACGAATTAGTTGATAATTACGGTGTAATGAGTTGTGGTGCTATGGTTTTTGACAACTTAGATAAATCAGAGATAATCGCTTATAGGAAAGAGGATTATCAATACAAAGTGCTTGTAAAAGACCGTCACATTGCCGAGAAAAAATATCCAAAAGCGATTGTTGTTCCAGCCGCAATCGAAGAAATTATGCTTTTCTATGTAAAGGGGGAAATGAAATGAAAGGGCTATTAACAAAGGATTTTCTTACAATTAAAAAGAAATATGGCTTACCTCGTGTGATTATGGATATAGCCATTATTATTGCGTTAATGTTCATATTGGAAAAAAGCGGAACAATATATATCAGTTTTTTACTCATTCCTATTGAAATAATGTCAATGATTATCTCCCTAACAACTTGTGACGAGCAATGGAAATGGGGGAAATATGCTGTATCACTTCCTGTATCTAAAAAACAGATTGTATGCAGCAGATATGCTTGTGCGGGTATTTTGTCCTTAATTGGCTTTGTGGTTGCACTCATTGTAAATTCTGCCTCATATATTCTGTTTCCACAATATGCATATGGTTTTTATCTCTTTATGTCCTGTGCTTCATTTGCACTGACATTATTGTTTTTGGCATTTGTTTTGCCATCAAATTACTCGTTAGGTGTTAATGCTGGATTTGCGACAATGTTTATCTTAATTATACTGCTTGTTGTTTTGGGCTTATGGACTAAGGCAACAAATAATTCAATTATGTGGTTTGTTGTAGAGAATTTTGAAGTAAGCATTGCTATTGCAGGAGTTTCTGTTGTTGCAATATGCGGGTTGTCTTTTGTACTGTCAAACTTGTTTTTCAGAAAAAAATATATATAGTTAGGAGTAAGAAATGAGAAAGTGTATCAGATGTGGATGTGAAATGAAAGAAAATTGTGCTGTAAAAATTGAAGGGGCGGGATATGGAATTGTTTTATCATCTGATGAAAACAAGTTATTTGGTGGTCGAATAGGAAAGCCTAAAGTAGCCATTTGCCCTGAATGTGGAGAAGTGTCTATTTATCTTGAAGATTTGGATAGATTAAACTAATCCCTTCTTTTTCTACGATAATGTTATGTACGCCGCCGCTATGGGTAAAACCGTAACGGCGGTTTTTCAATGCTACCTGCTATCTCTGTCAATGGATTTTTTATACTGTCTTTGCGGTGGTTGCTGCTTGTTGCGTTCCTGTATCTCACGCAGATGTTTTAACACGCTCTGCCTTTCGGGCGGTCTGTGCTGTTCTTTAGTGGCAGCTGTCGGCTTCCTGCTGACTTGGTATTCCCACTCGGCAAGGTCACGGTTGTACTGCTCTACAACGCTTTCCATTTCTCGGAAAGTACGCATAAATACCTGCACATCAGGATAACCGTCCGCTTTGAGTGTATCGGGGATTTTATCCAGCCTGTCGGCAATTTCCACTTCGGTTTCTTTGATTTTTACCTCCAACGCTTTTCGTTCTTTACCTTTGAAAAGCCCCTTTGTATCAGCAAGCTGCTGTTTCAAGTGCGGCAGAACTTTGTCCTGCAAGTTTTTAATTTCCTTTGCCTTATCCTGTACTTTTATCATCAGATTTCGCATATGACGGAACTCTGCCATATCAATATCAAGTGTAGGCTTGGGTGGCATATCCTTTTCCCGAATAAGGTTTTGCAGAAAATCTTTTGCCTTTGCCACAATCCCACGGAACAGATTAGGAAGCCAGCCTTTGCTTTTAATTGACTGGCTTGCTTTTTCGTGTATCTCGGTCTGCTTGACTTCTAAAATCTTTGCTTCGGAAATACCCGATAACAACGCCATATCCGCTGTCCTGTTCCATTCCTGCCTTGCGGTATTGTCCGCTTCAATCTCGGCGGCTTTGGGATTGTTCTTGCCGATTTTCTTGGTGGGAAGATAAACGCTGTTCTTATCAAATACCTTTAACTGCTGTTCGGGATCGGAGATATGCCGATTGATAAGGTCGGTGTAAATCTCTTTTATCTCCCGAAGAAAAGGCTCGCTTTTGAATTTATCATCTTTCACGGTAAAGAGGTGGCTTTCGTAAACCTCGCCCTTTTTAATGACGGTACAGCCTTTGCGTATCTGCCCGTCCTCCCCTGTGATTTCTTTCTTGGTGCGTACCCTTTTGCCCGTTTCATCATAGAACACGCTGCGTGTGGCTCTCTTGATGTCAGGCTCAGGAAGCAGTTTTCTTTCGCTGAAGATAAGATGGATATGATAATTGGTTTTGCGTTTGTTGTGGTGGAGGGCTGACACGCACTCCACACCATATCTCTTGCGGAACTCCTCCGTAAAATCTTCAAGGACTTCCTGCGGCTCGTATCTTGTATAAACTTCGGGCAGGGCGATAATCAATTCCCTTGCTTCGATACATTTGCCCTCTGTGCCGCTCCGCTTAAACTCCTGCTGGCTTTCCCTTGCAAGGTTACTCCAAAATTCATTGTCGGCGGTGCGGTAGGTGGCATAAAGGTTTTCCTGCTTTGCGTGGCTTGTGATATAGGATATTCTTCCCTTGACATTGGATAGCTTCGACATCTGTATAAATGAATGTCTTGCCATATACTCCTTCCTCCCGTGACGGGCATACTCTTTTTGCAACCGAGAAATCGGTTGCCGCTGTTTCGGCGGCGTAAGCAGACGGACAGCGAAGAAAACAGCGGGCTGTTTTCTTCTGTATCATAGCGGCGGTGCATTGCCCGAAGCGATGGTACAGTGCCCCCTGCAAGGGCGAAATACCCAGAGTACAAATCGAAGATTTGTGCGAGGGGTGTATTTCGCTCTCAACGCCGAGGGCTTGGAGAATGGTTATTCTACTTGCGGACATCGTTTTCATTCAGCAGGTTTCTTCCCTGATTGACGCTCATAA
>ENA-OQHA01000018-OQHA01000018.1-human-gut-metagenome-genome-assembly--contig:-NODE-18-length-79176-cov-6.698250_pt1 | contig 79176 bp, 84 predicted proteins | sample MGYA00242558_ERZ504707 | MGnify/ENA primary metagenome ERZ504707 (study PRJEB26092, sample SAMD00036197) | human gut metagenome | host: Homo sapiens | study: EMG produced TPA metagenomics assembly of... | reverse complement strand
GAAAAATATGTTATTTCAGCAAATATATGAAGATATCAGTAAAAATCTTGTTCCCATTCGTCCTGATCGGCATTATACCAGAACGAAAGGGCAATTAGCAGGAAAATATTCGAATACCCATAAAAGAGCGTACTGAGCTAAAAAATACGAGTACAAAGAGAAGGGGATAAGTATGCCCATATACAAACAAAAAGCAGGAATCATAGTTTTATAAATGCTTACGATTTCTGCTCTTTGCTAAAGTTAATGACATTGCCATTTTACTAGGCTTTGCGAGCTTTTGAAAATTATTCAAACTCGATCGTTGCCGGTGGTTTTCCGGTGCAATCGTACATGACGCGGTTGATGTGTTTGACTTCGTTTACGATTCGACTGGTTGTTCTTCCGATGACATCCCACGGGATTTCGGCGCTTTCGGCGGTCATGAAATCGGTGGTGGTGACGGCGCGGAGGGCGATGGCGTAATCGTAGGTTCTTTCATCTCCCATGACTCCGACGGAGCGCATGTTGGTCAGGGCTGCGAAGTACTGGCCGATTTCGTGGGCGATTCCGGCTTTGTCGATTTCTTCGCGCCAGATCGCGTCGGCGTCCTGTACCATTTTGACTTCTCGGCGGTTACTTCGCCGATGATACGGATGCCAAGTCCGGGCCCGGGAATGGCTGACGGAATACGAGGTATTCCGGAATGCCGAGCTCAAGGCCGGCTTTTCTTACTTCGTCTTTGAAGAGGTTGCGCAGCGGCTCGATGATTTCTTTGAAATCTACGTAGTCCGGCAGTCCTCCGACGTTATGATGGGATTTGATGACGGTGGATTCTCCGCCGACGCCGCTCTCTACAACGTCTGGGTAGATGGTTCCCTGTACCAGGAAGTCTACAGCACCAATTTTCTTTGCTTCTTCTTCGAAGACGCGGATGAACTCTTCGCCGATGATTTTACGTTTTCTCTCCGGCTCTTCTACGCCTTTTAATTTTGCATAGAAACGCTCCTGTGCGTTAACGCGGATGAAATTCAGGTCGTATGGGCCGTCCGGTCCGAAAACTGCTTCTACTTCATCGCCCTCGTTTTTACGCAGCAGGCCGTGATCTACGAATACGCAGGTCAGCTGGTTTCCGACTGCTTTGGAAAGCATAACAGCTGCTACGGAGGAATCGACTCCGCCGGACAGTGCGCAGAGGACTTTTCCGTCGCCTACTTTTTCGCGGATAGCTTTGATGGATTCTTCTACGAAGGAGTCCATGTGCCAGTCGCCGGCGCAGCGGCAGACATTGTATACAAAGTTGGAAAGCATTTTCTTTCCTTCTTTGGTGTGCAGAACTTCTGGATGAAACTGGGTTGCATAGAGGTTTTTCTCTACGTTTGCAACGGCTGCTACCGGACAGTCATCCGTATGGGCGATGATTTCGAATCCCGGAGCTGCTTTGGAGATGTAGTCGTTGTGGCTCATCCAGCAGATGGTTTTTTCGGATACGTTCTCAAACAGTGCGGAACTGGTATCTACAGTTACCTCAATTTTTCCATATTCTCTGACCGGTGCTACTTCTACTTTTCCGCCGAGCAGATGCATCATCAGCTGTGATCCGTAGCAGATGCCGAGGATCGGGATTCCAAGTTCAAAAATTTCTTTTGTATAAGTCGGGGAATCCGGCAGATATGCGCTGTTCGGGCCGCCGGTGAAGATAATACCTTTCGGCTGAATTTCTTTGATCTTTTCGATGTCTGTTTTGTAAGAATAAATCTCACAGTAAACGTTGCACTCACGTACACGTCTTGCAATTAACTGATTGTACTGACCGCCAAAATCAAGTACGATAACCGTTTCTCTTTTCAAGAACGTTCCCTCCTGTTTTTTCTTCTGTGCATGATGAACTACATGCGTTTTTTGGGTTTGATGCTAATTATAGTAAAGAAACCGTAAAATTTCAACCCCCGAAGTACAGGAATCGTGTTCTTTTCGCTGTACTTCGGAGGTTTTTCTTTTTTTCGGGTCCTTATTCTCCGATGGTGATGGTGTAGCCTGCCTGGAAGGTTTCACCGGCTTTCAGGTACTGTTCGCCGTATTTGTCTTTTAATTCGCCGTCAAAGCCGACGTTGTCGCAGCGGCCGATCCATGGCTCGAGGCACACGAACGGGGCATCTGCTTTTGGCTTGGACCATACGCCGACGCTCGGGAAGCCTTTGCAGGTGAGAGTGACATACGGTTTTCCATCCACTTCTACGCCGACGCGCTCGACTTGGGTGTTGTCGAAGATCAGGCGTCCTCGTCGAAGAGGGTTCTGGTGTACGGGATTCTGCCGTCCTGAAGTTTCAGTTTTCTCGGATGTGCGGCATCGACGCCTGCTGTTTCCGGGTCGATCAGGATGTATTCGAGTTCGGTCTCGGTGTGGTTTTCCAGGCCTTTGTTGAAGACGATGTCATACTGTTCCGGAATCATGAATGCAGGATGTCCGCCGACGGAGAAGTACATGTCATCATCACCGGTGTTTTCTACGTTCCAGGTTATGGTCAGGGTTCTGCCGGAGAGTTCCTGGGTTACGGTGAAGGCAAAATCGAACGGGTAGACTTTTTGGGTTTCTTCGGTCGATACCAGGCGGTGTACGGTTTTGTTTTCGGTGTTTTCGATGCACTCGAATTCGTTGTCGCGGGCGAAGCCGTGCTGACCCATCGGGTATTTGACTCCTTTATGGGTGTAGAAGCCGCCGTTTACTTTTCCGACGAACGGGAACAGGACCGGTGCGTGGCGGTTCCAGAAGGCCGGATCGCCGGTCCAGACTGCCTCACGGTCAGCCGCTTTATCGTAGATGCTGCTAAGTTCTGCGCCGTGATCGCTGATCTGCACGCGCAGATTTTCGTTTTCCATGGTTCTCATGTTTTGTTTTCCCCCTGTGTTATTTTTTATGGTTTATTCTGGATAGATGAGACGGGAGTCGTCGATTCCGTACAGGACTTCATCCAGGTATTTTTTGCCGAGGTAGTTGGCCATGGAGAGGTTCATGTCCAGATAGTTTCCGCAATCTTTCGGGGATGCGCCCGGAACTTCGCCTTTGAAATCGCGGATGAATTCATACATTTCGGTGACGAGCGGGACGATGTCTCTGGAGGTGTAGTCTCCTGCCAGCAGCAGGTAGAAACCGGTGCGGCAGCCCATTGGACCGAAGTATACGGTTTTGTCTTTCCACTGCTCATGGTTACGGAGGAAGGTGGCTCCGAGGTGCTCGATGGTGTGGACTTCAGCGGTGTTCATGACGGGCTCATCGTTTGGGGAGGTCATTCTCAGGTCGAAGGTGGTGATGATGCTGTCACCTACGTGGTCTTTTCTTGAAACGTAAATGCCTGGTTTAAGTTTGATATGGTCGATCGTAAAGCTTGCAATTTTTTCCATGACTGGTATTTTCCTTTCTTTCTGTCCTTTAATAGCTGCGGAGTTCATCATCGGTATCCGCAGTGTTTTCGATGGATTTGATGATGAGATCATAACTATAGGCATCGCTTACTTTTACAGTGACGCGGTCGCCGACTTTATGACCAAGAATGGCTTTTCCTAATGGCGAGTCGATACTGACGTATCCTTTGAGAGAATTACCACGAACGGTGGTGACAAGTTTGTAGGTTTCTGTCTCATCATCTTCTTCGATGTAACCTGGACGGTATTGTTGATGCCGACTTCGTCGTCCTTTGAGGTATCTGAAACAACGTGAGCGGTTTTGATCATTTTTTCCAGATAGCGGATGCGGCTTTCGTTGCGGTTTTTGTCCTGTTTGGCAGCTTTGTATTCAAAGTTTTCGCTGAGATCGCCCTGGGCACGGGCTTCTTTTACAGCCTCGAGTTCTTTTGGACGGACAACCAGTTTGCGGTAGTCGATTTCTTCCTGCATTTTTTTAATATCGTTTTCGGTCAGTTTATCATACATGATTTTTCTACCTCTTTTCTTGTGAGGTTATTTTAGCACAGAATACGGTAAATTGGAAGTAGGAAGACAGTCACGGTAGAATCACTTTCTTACGCACCGGAACAGCAAATGTTCCGGTGCTGAATGAACTATAACGGTTCACTCAGCCGTGTCGCTTGGTTTTGAAGGCGGAGTTCCTTTGTTGTCGCTGTTATTTGGCATTTTTCCACCTTCGGAATCGCTCATCGTTTTAACAGACCGGGTTCCGGCGGTGGTGATGATGTCCGTGAGGGTGATCTCTTCGTTGTCGGTACCGGCAGCCAGAGTATACGTTGCGTCCAGTTTCATTTCTGGGCAGGTCAAAACGATGCTGGCGTAGGCTTTTTCGGGTGTGACCGTGAAGAGGGCACTTCCATCGCTGTCTGTCAGTGTGATGATAGTGTCAGCGGACTGGGTTTCCGTACAGTAATAGGTGATAACGGGCTGGGTGGAAGCTTCGTCGAAGCTTTCCGTCATGCCGGCACTGCCGATAGCAGCTAAGGTTCCGCCGGTCACAATTGCACTTCCGTCGTAATCGAGGGCACTGTCACCATCGCTGGTCGGCCCGTACACGATCGTAGTTCCGCCGGTCACGAGAAGACCGCCGTTGGAATCAAGACCATCACCATCGGCGGATACAGTCAGGGTTCCGCCGGTAATTTTAATGTAAAGCTCAGAGTTGCCTCCGCCGCCGGGGCCTCCCTGCATCTTCTGTGGAGCATCGCCGTCAGACGGAGCATTCCCCGGATCGAAGTTCTGCGGCGCATTTCCGCCAGACGGAGCGTTCTCCGGATCGAAGTCCTGCGATGGCTGCATATCGCTGCCGTTTTCTGTATCAGGCGGCATTTGCGGAGGTTCCTTTCCGTCTGCCGCACCGGATATGCTGCTATCATCACCGGAGTTTACGGCAGCACTGCTATCGTTGTTTGAGCTTGCGGCATTGCTGTCATCGTCACCGGAACCGGCCGCATTGGCGCCATCGTCGCTGGCATTTACGGTAATGTCACCACCATTGACCACGACGCGTTTTCCTTCCAGGCCTTCGTTGCTTTTTTCAACAAGGATCGTTCCGCCATGGATGACGGTGTCGAGCTCCGCATGGAAACCGTCGTCACCAGAGTTTACGGTGATGGTTCCATCATCGACAACGATGCTGCCGGTTGCATGGAATCCATCCTGTTCCGCCTCGATCGTAAAAATCCCACCAGCAATATAGATATTTCCAAGCTCTGCGTCATCCGTATTCTTCGCTTTGACCGCACTGTTTGCAGCATCAATGTCAAAGCTTCCGTTCAGAATTTTAATCTGATCTTTGGCTGTGATCCCGTTGTCCGCAGCGGCGATTTTGTAGGTTCCGCCGGTAATCACAAGGTCATCTTTGGATACAATCCCGTGCTTGTAGTCTGCCTCGATGGTCAGACTTCCTGTCCCGTTGCAGACAAGATTTGATTTGGAGAAGATAACGCCGTCTACCGTGTTGTCGTCAATCTGAGTGTACTCGTTTCCACCGCCAAGCGTGTTGCTGCTGTTTTCAGCAAGCGTGATGAAAACTTTGTCCGCTTCGCAACGTAGATGGCAGCATTCGTCTTACAGTTGATATGGACTCCATCGAGTACGATCTGAACCTTGTCGGAATCGGATGCGTCTACGATAATCTGGCCATCCTCAAGTGTTCCGCTTACGATGTAAACGCCTTCTTCCGTGATGGTAATTGTGCTGCCATCTGCTTTGACTCCGCTGCCGGAGACGGTAGCTGTCGTCTTATTAAGTGTAATTTTTACGGCTTCCGACGCTTTGTAGCTTCCGCTCTTCTCACGGTCTGTGAATTCGGTGTCGATAGTGGATTCGGTCAGTTCCAGATCAAAATTAATATCGGAAGCACTTTCCATTGCATTTTCCGAATCTGTGCTCTCTGATGTGGTATCCGCGTTGTCGGCAGATGTTTCGCCGGTTGACTCTGTACGGGCAGATTCGGCATTTACAGAGCTGGAAGATGTCACTGCTGTGCCGCATCCGCCGAAGGCCAGCGATGATGCAAGAAGCAGGCTGACGACTGCGCCGGTCTCTTTTTTCTGTTTTTTTCTTTCTGTTTCGATTCATTATAATTCCTCCCTTCCGGTCTGCGCACGACTGCACAGGATTTCAAGGTTTCCGTTTCTGCAGCGGAGCTGGTCAATCATGTTTTTCTCTTCGCCTTCCTCGCGGAATACGATGCGATACTCCAGCTTGAAAAGACTTCCCATATTCGTGGTTTTTGCCTGTACAAGCTCGCAACGGGTCAGATACCTGGCAAAGATATCGTCAAAAACACTGGTATAATCAAGGGACTCCGGTTCCAAGATTTCCATTGACGAGCATGATCACCATCTGTACGATCACAGGCATCAGAACAAGCGTGACAGCAAGGCTTTTGGTGCATTCGCTTTTGTACCTGTAAACAGCAGCGATCAACAGTCCCTGAATCAGAGACACTGCTGTGCAGGCAAAGAACTGACCAAAGGTGAAGGCGGCGGTTGTTTCTGTAAAAACGGAACTGAATATTGTGTTAAGCATAGCAAATTCCTCCCAGAATTTTTTTATTTTCTTGTCTATTCAGAGCCCCATCTCGATTCCGCTTACGCTACATCGCGATGTTGCTTCTCGCCATATGAAGTTCCAGAAAAACCGCTCATTCATGCAAGCATGATTCGCGATTTTTTCTTCTATTTTGCATGGCTCTGAATAGTTACATTTTCTTTTTTTGTGAAGCAGACTATGTTTGAAAAAGGCTTTTCGCAAGCTGTGAGTCCACCCACTGCTTCTTGCTTTTCGCAATGGCCGCAGAGGACTTACCTGATTCAGCTAACGGAATGCTGTTTTTAATACGGTTTGCCGGATATCTGTGAATGGTATGAAAGCTTTTTCTTTTTCTTCTGATTCTTTCTGATTTTCGATCTGATAGCAAAGCCGTATTTAGAAAATGATGCCGGATAGATTGCAAGATCATCCAGAATTTTGCTGAACCATAGGGGCACAGCACCTGGTGTTTTCACCTCCATAAGATACCAGCCTGGTTCTAAAAGCCTGGTTCCTTCCGTTGGACCGTCAAGACACAGATTGTCGGTACGCCATCGGATATTGGTGTCGAAGGTAACACGAAAGTTCCTGTCTTCCGTGCCGAAGCAGGCGATGCGGTCGTAGGCGATGTACATAGCGGGAGCAAGCCCCCGGTAGTAGTTGCGAAACCAGGTGATTTCGTGGAGAATCTGGCTGTCGAAGCCCGGTTCTGATTTTCCCGCAAGATAGGGAACCGCTTCTGATAATATCATGCGCTCGCGGCGTTTGTAGACGATTCCTTCATATTTTTTCTTTAGTTCTACGTATATGGGGCTGGTCTCTTTGGCCGGACCATAACTGCGGAGTCGCAGTTTTTCTTTGTAGACGGGTTTTTCCAGCGAACGGCGGATGAGCTGGTGATCCGGGGTATCGTAATAGAGGCTGCAGATGGTATCAAGGCCGTATTCATCCATCTGCAGATGACCCGGAAGGCTCTTGCGAAGCTTGCGAGCCATGATCGGGGAAAGCATGTATTTTGTTTCATACCGTTGGAAGGTCATGGGAATCTGTTGGCTTTGCATCATAATCGATTGATCCTTTCGTTTGATTTACTTCCGGAAATGTTTTTTACATTTTTAAGTATAATGAGGAAACTTTAAAGGAACCTTAAAGAATGGACGGAAAATGTGAAAGCTTTGTGAAAAGACGGACCTCTGTAATCCGGATCGCTTTTCGAATACCATATAAAAAAAGAAAGAGCCGTTTCCGGACAAATTCGTTGGAAGCAGATTTGTTCGGAACGGACTCTTGTAGCCGATATGCAAAGTCATGAAACATATAAAATAGGAAAAGCGTCAAAAATCATCTTGGCCAGCGCTCTTTTCTGGACATGAGTGGCGCGAATGGTACATGAGGATGCGTCTGGTACCAGTAAGCTGTGGTAGCGACATCATCCTGACGTTCAAAGAGGCCTCCGTGACTGACACCAATCTGCTGCAGGGTTACCTTAAGATCCTTCTCAAAAAGGATGGGATCAAGAAGATGCCAGCGGTAGAAGCTACGCTGTGGCATCTGATCATCATTGTGGTAATCATTATGAAGGAAGGTATCGTGGGTAGAGTAGTAAGGATATCCAAGATACGGAGTGCAGTACTGATTTTCAACGGTTTGGCCATTTTGCTGTGTTGCAAAGCTCCAGGCACCGCCGAAGTAATCTTCTGTTCCGGTTCCGCAGATGGTTGGATAATCCTTGTCTCCATCGATGTAGAATTTCATCTCACCTTCTCCGTACCAGTAGCGTTCGAGGCTGGTAAGTGCAAGATAAGTTCCAACGTACTGGCCTTTCCCTTTGATGTTGTCGAGGACAACGTAGTCTTTTGCCTTTTCCGTGATACGCTGACGACGCCACTGGGCATGGAAATAGGCAGCATCTTCCGGAACCGTCGTCAGACAATAGTCGATCTGATAAAAGAAGGCCGGAATCGGCTCGTCACACTGATTTTCAATCGTGATACGGGCGTTTTTACGGAACGGCATCGGGAAATAGCTGTTGAAACCACGGGTCGGATTGACAGCAATCGGGACTGAGTTTACCTGGTAGGAAACACCGAAGCCGCAGCAGAAGAAATCGCCAAGCGGGCATTCAACGGATGGGAATTCTTCATCGTCCCAGTACATGCGCAGAACAAGATCTCGCAGAACATAACGGTTACGTTCACTGGTACGGTCTGTGACGGTGATCCAGATGTGCTGAATGATGCCTTCTCCCTGGATCTCACCAAGTGTTACGGTCTCTCCTGCTTCTATTTTCGGGATACACGGGGAACCTTTTCTGGACGGACCAAGATCGCTGGATGCCATGCCGCCTTTTCCTTTTTCTCCATTCCGATTTTCCCAGTTAATAGAACGGGACTGTCCGCTTTTCAGCTGGAAAATGTTTTGTAAACCACAATCAAACATCATATATTCCTCCTTTTGTTTTCTTTTGTTTTCTTTTGTTTTTCTCTCTTGGAAGCTTTTGATTTCTGCTTTTTGTGTGTCTGCCTTTCCTACCCTGCCGTCATTTTTCCGGAATTTTGTTTCTTTCATCCTTTTGCCGGAAAGACTGCTTTAAAACAGATGCCATCTCGTGTCCGCTCTGCGGTGATTTTTCCTTATGTGCCTTTACAATTGCAGCTGCCACGAAAAGGCCGATTCCATAGCCGCCGCTTTCCCTGGCCCGCGACGCATCCGCACGGTAGAAGCGGTCAAAGAGGCGGTTGAGATCACCTTCCGGCAGGGTATCGCAGGTATTCTGCACCGAAAATTCTGCTTTTTTGCCGTTTTTTCGCCAGAAAATGTGGATTTTTCCACCCTCCGGAGTGTATTTAACGGCGTTATCCACAAGAAGAGAAACGAGCTGGTGGATTCTTGCGGCATCCCCTTCCATATGGAGTTCTTCTGCAATATCGCTCTGCAGCGCGATCCTGCCCGGATGTTTGAATTTACAGGAAAATTCAAAAAACATCCGACCGGCACTTTTGCATGGGTGCTCGCAGCCGGATGTTCGGTTTGCATTCATTTTCTTTTTTTCTCTGCCCGTCTCCGCAGCAGCTCTTTTGCGCCTGCATACAACAGAAAATATACCGTCAGAATCATAACAACTACAATCCTGTTATCTTTCAGGCTGAAAAAAGAGGTCACATTGACTGCCGCCAGAAACAGCAGCAGTGACACACTGAGATCAATTTTTTCTTTTCTGTCGGCCAGCACCATTCCTGCGGCCGCCAGAACCAGAAGAACGGCAATTCTTGCAATCAGATTTGCCATTTTGACGCCTCCTTACTGTTTCCGGAAGGTAATTTCCCCGGTTTTATCATCCATACCATCGACGATGGCAAGAGATTCCAGATGAATGCCGCGGTCACGCAGCAGTTTTCCTCCGATCTGGAACCCTTTTTCGATGACAACGCCTGCTCCTACGAGCTCTGCACCGGAATCCTGTACCAGGGTTGCCAGTCCTTCCAGCGCTTTTCCGTTTGCCAGGAAATCATCGATCAGGAGAACTTTGTCTCCTTTTCCCAGAAATTCTTTGGAAACAATGATATCATAAACTCTTCCATGGGTGAAAGATTCTACTTTTGTGGTATAAACATCGCCGGCGATATTTTTGGTCTGTGTTTTCTTTGCAAACACAACCGGAACATTAAAAATTTCAGCTACAACACAGGCAATTCCGATTCCAGATGCCTCGATGGTCAGGATTTTCGTGATCTCCTCTCCCGCAAAACGACGCTGAAACTCTTTTCCGATTTCCCGGAACAGATTGACGTCCATCTGATGATTTAAAAAGCTGTCCACCTTCAGGACATTTCCCTCGCGTACTTTTCCGTCTTTGCGGATTCTGTCTTCCAATAACTGCATTTTTTTGAAGCCTCCCGAATTTTTATTATACCCATTGTACTTACTTCTCACTGGAAATGCAAGTCCAAATCCATCAAATTTCGCACTGTCTCAAATTTTATTCATGGCAGCCGCCGGTATCTCTGCATCAGAGATCCTCTTTCCGGTCCAGATCCTTTAATTCCCACGCGGCGTCGACCCGGAACGGAATTACCGATTCCCAGTGCCGTTTCAGCACCTTTTTTCCGCCGCGGTCGCCGGAAAGTTCTTTTAGTTCTGAAAAATAAGGTTTTGAGAACCACGCCGGATTGCCGCTCTCGCCGCCGCAGAAAACGCAGCCAAGTGGAGCCTTCTGCATCTCCATGGATTCCAGAAAGCGCTCCGCCGTCTCTTCCTTCAGGTATGGCTGATCCGCCACAAACACGCACAGGCATCGGCATTTTGCTTCTCCGCCGCCTCGATTCCCGCGCGGATTGTATAGGAAATTCCTTTTTCGCTGTCCGGCGAAACATCGTCTGCAGACGCCCGGCTTTTACCAGCGGCGCAAGCTCCTCCAGAATTCTTTCATACTGCGTCACAACCAGCAGTTCCCAGTTCTCATGCCTTCCGGCAATTTGGGCCAGCCGGTCCAGCAGATGGCGGTACACCGCCTTTCCATCCAGCGGATAGAGCAGCTTATTTTCCCCGAACCGTCTGCTGTTCCCGGCTGCCAGATAAAGTATCGTTACTCGCATTCTTTTTCCGCAATTCCCATTGCAATCTGCTCGCTCGTGATCGGCAGTTCGCGGAACCACAGACCCGTCGCATTGTAGATTGCATGTGCCAGCGCCGGAGCCGGTGTGTTGATGACGATCTCGCCGATCGATTTTGCACCGAACGGACCGGTCGCTCGTAGCTGCTCCGAAACTCGACGCGCAGCCTGCCCATATCGAGGCGGGTCGGCACTTTATACTGCATAAACGAATTATTGATCATCTGACCCTTGTCCGTGTACTGGATATTTTCAAACAGCGTCATGCCGATGCCCTGCACCAGACCGCCCTCGACCTGTACGCGCGCAAGGTTCGGGTTGATGACGGTTCCGCAGTCGACAACGGCGGCATAATCGAGAATCCTGACCTCGCCGGTCTCTTTATCCAGCTCGATCTCGACCGCACCAGCCATATAAGGCGGCGGCGATACCGGAGAGCAGTTGCTTTCCGTCGCTTCCAGCGCGATGCCGTTATTGCACATGGCCGCTGTTGCGATTTCTTCCATCGTCATGCTGCTTCCGCTCTTTTCATGCACGACGCCGGTACCGGTAAATTCTGTCTCATCTTCCGGCACGTTCATCCGCTCTGCCGCCAGGGCACAGATTCGTTTCCGAAGCGTCATGCAGGCTTTTTCCACCGCTTTTCCGGTAATATACGTCGTACTCGATGCATAGGAACCGGAGTCATACGGGGACGTATCGGTATCTGCGCCGACAACGGTAATGTCATCCACATCACACTCCAGACACTCTGCCGCCATCTGGGACAGAATCGTATCGCAGCCGGTTCCCATATCGGCCGCTGCGATCAGCATCGTATAGCCGCCGTCGTCGTTGACTTTGATCGTTGCCGATCCGACATCGAGATTGGAAATACAGGAGCCCTGCATCGCCATCGCAATGCCGACGCTGCGCACCTTTCCATTTCCCATATCACGGCACGGATATTTCTCATCCCAGCCGATCATCTCTTTCGCACGCTCCACGCACTGGTCAAGCGCACAGCTGTTTGCCGTTTCGCCATAGTAAGCCGGCATGAACTGTCCCTCACGGACCATGTTCTGCTCCCGGATCCGGATCGGATCGATGCCAAGACGCGCTGCCATCTCACTGACAGCAGATTCTACGGCAAAGATACCCTGCGTCGCACCGTATCCGCGGTAAGCACCGGCTGACATTACGTTGGAATACACAACATCATACGCAAACCGGTAAGCCTCAAGAGATCCATACATCGGAATCGATTTGTGGCCGGAAAGGCCGACCGTTGTCGGTCCATGCTCGCCGTATGCACCGTGTTGGAAAGTGTATACAGATCGATCGCACGGATTCTTCCGTCCTTCATCGCACCGAGCGGATCGTTACTTCCATCTCATGGCGCGGTGTGGATGCTGTCTGGGACTCTTCTCTCGTAAAGATCATTTTCGACGGTTTTCCGGTTTTCCAGGTTACAAACGCCGGGAAAATTTCGGCAACCACCGTCTGCTTCGCTCCGAATCCGCCGCCGATTCTCGGCTTGGAAACACGGATCTTCGATTTCGGAATGCCGAGTGCATTGGACAGAATGCGGCGCGCATGGTAAACGATCTGGGTCGAGCTCAGCACATTCAGCCGTCCGTAGGTATCCATAAAGCAGTATGTCCGGAACGTCTCCATCATCGCCTGCTGGGCTGCGCGTACATGATACGTATGCTCTACGACCTCATCGCACTCTGCGAGCACGGCTTCCACATCTCCGTTGTGATCTTCTGCACTTGCACAGAGATTTCTCTGATTGTCCGCACCGACCGGACAGAGCGATTTCCAGCTTTCCTCCGGATGCACCAGCAGTTCATTATCCTTGGACTGATGAAAATCCAGAATGGCCGGAAGCACTTCGTACTCTACTTTCAGGAGCTTCCGCGCACGGTCCACGCATTTTTCATCTTTTCCGGCAATAATCGCCACCGGATCTCCCACGTAGCGCACATGCTGATCGAGGATCAGACGGTCATACGGGCTTGGTTCCGGGTAGGTCTGTCCTGCCATTGTAAAACGCTGTTTCGGCACATCCTCCCAGGTATAAATCGCCTCAATGCCCGGAACACGCTCTGCTGCCGTCTTTTTCACGGATTTTACGATTGCATTGGCATGCGGACTCCGCAGTACCTTGACAATCAGACAATCCTTCGGCGCCAGATCATCTACATAAACCGGCTTTCCGGTTACCAGCGCGAGGGCATCCTTTTTGATCACCGGCTTATTCACACTGCAGAGCTGATCGGTTCTTCCCGACCAGTCCGGTTCATAGATATGATTTTCTCTGCTCATGACGCACCTCCCTGCTGCTTTTTCCAGGCAAGGAAATTCAAAATTCCCCGAAGCTGTCCTTCATATCCGGAACAGCGGCAGAGATTTCCCGCCAGATATTCTTTAATTTCTTCCTCACTCGGATCCGGATTTTCCCGGAACAGCGCAATCGCATTCATAATCATCCCCGGATTGCAGAACCCGCACTGCTCGGCGCCCTGTCCGGCAATAAAGGAACCAAATTCTTCTGCTTCCTCCTGCAGGCCTTCCAGCGTATCCACCTTACATCCATTCACCCGCGCCGCAAGCACCGAACACGACAGCACCGGTTTTCCCTCCAGAAAAACCGTACACAGCCCGCAGTTCGACGTCTCACAGCCGCGCTTCACACTGCAGCATCCCTGGCTTCTCACAAAATCGATCAGGAGCATGTCTGCATCAATTTCCGCTTCCGTCTTCTTTCCATTTAAGATCATCGAAATCTTCATCACTGCTCCTCCTTCTTCTGAATTTCTTCCATACATCTGCGCAGCAGCACCCGTCCCAGATGATGACGATATTCTGCACTTCCGCGCATATTACTGCCATACGTAAACTGATCAGAAATCTCCAAAGCCGCCGCCTTCAGCTCCTCCGCAGATGCCTTTCCAGCCGCCAGCTTTTCCGCCAGCTCCGCCGGAAGCTCTACACGTGCCGCCTTTGCCGGTCTTGCCCCAAGCACCGCACATCCTTTTCCGTCTTCCACCCGCACCGCACACGTCAGCACCGGGAAATCCGTTCTGGAATTTCGATGACTCTGATAAACCGTAACACCCTCATGCTTCTTCACAATCAGCCTTACCAGCACATCCCTGTCTCTCTTTGAACAGGCAAACTCCGCCAGCGGCATCCGTCCCGCATGAACCAGCTCCACCTCCGTATCCAGCGCCAGAAACAGCGTCAGCACATCCGAAAATCCAAATCTGCCGAAAATACTGCCTCCCACCGTAGCCAGATTCCGGAACTGCACCCCGACAATACTCCGCACACTCTCCCGTGCCGCACCGTCGGTATAAGCATTCAGCCCCTCATGCTCCTCCATCTGCCGCAGCGTCACCATACATCCAATCGAAAACTCCTCCTCGGACTCTTCAATCTGATCCAGTCCCAGCCCGGACAAATCAATCGCCGTCTGCACCTGCCTCTGCCCCATCTTCGTCCAGAGCATCCCGCCCAGGATACAGGCGCTTCTCTTCTGATTCAGCTCATACGCCTCCTCCAGCGACCCCACCCGGACATAATCCTTAATCTTAATCATACTTACCCTATATCCTCCATTTTTACTCAATATAGAAGCCCATATATTTGATATTATACCCGACCTGCTCCCCCCTTTCAACTTTTTTCTATTTTTTTCAAAAAACCCTTGCATTTTCCCTCCACATCCAGTATAATCATTCAATGTCGGAATCATTCTGACACAAAACAAAATACATGGACGGATTCCCGAGTGGCCAAAGGGGACAGACTGTAAATCTGCTGCAAATTGCTTCGATGGTTCGAATCCATCTCCGTCCATATGCCGCAGTGGCGGAACTGGCAGACGCCCGGGACTTAAAATCCCGTGGGTAGTGATACCCGTACCGGTTCGATCCCGGTTTGCGGCACGATTAAGAGCTCTGATTCATACGAATCGGAGCTCTTTTTCCATTTCTATTTTTCAACCTCCCGTCCCCACTACCAGCCTCGCCGCCGCCCGTTCGGTCTTGCGTGATGCGGCGGCGAGGCGTCCGTCACTCCTCGCATCTATGCAGTACCACTCCCGATAACGGCAGCAAATCCATCTCCAGTATGCCCGCCGGTGCCTCGATTTCTTTCTCCTCCGAAGAAAATCCCACCGCATCCGTCGCAAACACCTGCGTCAGCTTCGCCACCGAACTCCGGTTAATCCCGGTAAGCCACACCGGAATCTCCACATGCACCCTCTCATTTCGGTTATTAATCACCACAATTACCTGCTCCTCCTGATTAAACCGTCCATAAGAAAGCACATTATAATCATGGTACAAAAATTTCAGCGATCCCATCGCCAGCACCGGAAATCTCCGATGCACCGCAATCATTTCTTTATAGAATCGGATCAGCTCCTGATCTCCTGTCCCCAGGGATACGTCCTCCGGTTATCCGGATCCGTAAACCCAACCTGGCCGGCCTCATCCCCATAATACAGCGTCGGCGCCCCCGGCCACGTCATCTGAATCACAACCGCCTCGCGCAGCACCGCCTTATTCGTATTCTCCGCAGCCGCATACGGCCCAACATTCGCCACACGCCCCACACGATGATTCGTTCTCGTGAGGAACCGCGAATGATCATGATTATCCAGCTCATTCATCGCCGTATACAGCGAAGGCGCATAAAACGCCGGCATATGATACGTCATCGCCCCGATAAAACTCTCACTGTTTCCGAGAAGCCCCTGGTTAAACTCATCACTGTGCTTCTCCATACCCGTGAGGAACCAGGAAACCGGCTCCATAAACGCATCATAGTTCATCACCGTATCCCACTCGTCGCCCTGCAGCCAGCTCATCGCATCGCCGTAGTGCTCCGCCAGAATAATCGCCTCCGGATTCGCCTCCTTCACAACGCGCCGGAACTCCTTCCAGAACTTGTGGTTAAACTCCGGGCTGTGTCCTAAGTCAGCGGCCACATCCAGCCGCCAGCCGTCCGCATTAAACGGCGGAGAAACCCACTTCGCGCCGATGCGCATAATATCCTCCATCAGCTTCTCCGAACCCTCGTAGTTCAACTTCGGCAGCGTATCATGGCCCCACCAGCGTCATAAAACTCATTGTACGGCCAGTTATGCTCGTTATAAAACTTAAAAAACGTGTGATACGGACTGTCCTGTGCCACATACGCGCCCGGCTCATAGCCCTTTCCGGCTCGTAAATCCGCTCGCGGTCCAGCCACTTGTTAAACGAACCACAGTGGTTGAAAACGCCGTCCAGAATCACCTTCATGCCGCGCTTGTGCGCCTCCTCCACCAGGTGGATAAACAGTTCATTGCTCGCCTCCAGGTTCGCCCTGTTCGTCACACGGTCAATATACCGCGTTGCCCGCGTATTGTCCTTGTCGCCCGGCCAGAGCAGATCGCCTTCGTCGGAGACAATCTTTCCGAAATGCGGATCAATATAGTCATAATCCTGAATATCATACTTATGGTTCGACGGCGAAACAAACACCGGATTCAGATAAATGACCTGCACACCGAGATCCTGCAGATAATCCATCTTGTCAATGACGCCCTGCAGATCGCCGCCGTAGAAATTGCGGACATCCATCTGCTCCGGGAAGCGGTTCCAGTCATCCACCTTGTTGACCTGCTCACCGATATAGCTGTACTCTCCCGTCAGCACATCGTTGGACGGATCTCCGTTGCAGAAGCGGTCCACAAAAATCTGATACATGACAGCGCCCTTCGCCCAGTCCGGCGTATGGAAGCCCGGGATAATGCCGAAAGAGTACATCTCCTGCAGCTCTCTTGTGACACCGAGCTTGTTGTAATAACAGACCACGCGGCCTGCCTGAATCTCAAAAAAATAGCGGATCGGCTCATTTCCGACCGGAATCTCGATCTCGTAATAATCAAAACCGTTCCGGACCAAACCGACCTGCATCTGTGCACGGGTGGAACCGCTGATGAAATAAACCGCATCTACATTATTTTTCAGGGTACGGAACCGGATCTTCACCGTGTCGCCCGGGTTCGGCTCAAACGGAATCTGATACTGCGGGGATTCATCACTGTAGAGCGCATGCTTGTTGAACATCGCCCGCATCTGTGACATATACTGCTGCATTCTTGTTTTATCCATGAACTAACGCCTCTGTCTTTCTCAATCATTCATTCCTTATATTTTACCCCACACCGCCATGTAATACAACCTTTTTCTGAACACATGTAACGATTGTGTTTATTGGATTTTTATACAGTAAAAGAGCCAGCGGGGTACGCTGGCTCTTTTGGAGAAGGTATTTCTCTTATGGGGTGTAGCAAAAACTATATAATGTATTGGGGGGTTTTTACAGTTATTATAGTACCATACGTCCCTCGAAAAGTCTGCACAAATCGCGATTTTTTTCATTTGATTCTTATTCAAAATAACGATGAATTTTTCCGGCGTTTCGGATTTTCTGTTTTAATTTGCACAAACGCCCGTAAAATCGCAGAAAAAAACCTGCAAAAAACTTTTTTTGTTCTCTGCAGGTTTTCTATTGCAAATAAAAAGATATCAGATTTCTCCAGAAACTTCCGGTGCTGTTCCTGTCATCTGTGCTTCCTGCTCAAAAATGGCTTCGAATTCAGCACGGCTCAGCTTCTCTTTTTCCATCAGCTGCTTTGCACACTCATGCAGCACATAGGAATGCTCCAGAATAATCTGTTTCGCCTGATCGTGGCATTCTCGATCATCTGGCGGACTTCCTCGTCGATGGCTGCGGCTACATTCTCGCTGTAGCTCTTCGTATGGCCCCAGTCGCGGCCGATGAAGACCTCATCCGAGTCGGAATCGTAAGCGACAAGACCAAGGTTCTCAGACATACCGTACTTCGTAATCATGGAACGCGCGGTAGCCGTCGCCTGTTTGATATCCTGGGATGCGCCCGTTGTGATATCGTCGAAGATCAGCTCCTCTGCCACACGGCCGCCGAGGCATACGGTGATGTACTGCATCATTTTGCCTCTCGTCTGGAACATATCATCGTTCTCCGGCTGCGGCATCGTGTAGCCCGCTGCGCCAGGACCGGTCGGGATAATGGAGATCGTATAGACCGCCTCCATATCCGGCAGCATATGGAACAGGATCGCATGGCCTGTCTCATGGTATGCGGTGATCCGTTTTTCTTTATCCGAAATGACTTTACTGCGCTTCTCCGCACCGATGCCCACTTTGATGAAAGCAGACTTGATATCGGACTGGCGCACAAATCTTCTGCGGTCCTTTGCCGCCATAATCGCTGCCTCGTTCAGCAGGTTCTCCAGCTCTGCGCCAGTGAAGCCTGCGGTCGTCTGCGCGATCTGTTTCAGATCCACATCCTCGGCCAGCGGTTTGTTCTTTGCATGGACTTTCAGGATTTCCTCACGGCCCATGACATCCGGCGGTCCTACAACCACGCGGCGGTCAAAACGGCCCGGACGGAGAATCGCCGGATCCAGGATATCGACACGGTTCGTCGCTGCCATCACGATGATGCCCTCATTGACGCCGAAACCATCCATCTCAACGAGAAGCTGGTTTAAGGTCTGCTCTCTCTCATCGTGGCCGCCGCCCATGCCGGTACCTCTTCGTCTTGCCACGGCGTCGATCTCATCGATGAAGATGATGCACGGCGCATGTTTTTTTCCTTCCTCAAACAGGTCGCGGACACGGGAAGCGCCGACGCCGACGAACATTTCCACGAAATCCGATCCGGAAATGCTGAAGAACGGCACGCCTGCCTCTCCTGCAACAGCTTTCGCCAGAAGGGTTTTACCGGTTCCAGGAGGGCCCACAAGAAGAACTCCTTTCGGGATTCTCGCACCGACCTGTGTATATTTCTCCGGTGCTTTCAGGAAATCGACCACCTCAACAAGGTCTTCTTTTTCCTCTTTTAAGCCCGCAACATCGCGGAACAGGACTTTTTTGTCTTTGTCGGTGGACATATGGGCGTTGCTTTTTCCAAAATTCATCATTTTGTTTCCGCCGCCTCCACCGCCGCCCATGGAGCGGTTCATCATCGACATACCGAAAAGAAGGATCATACCGAGCAGCAGGGCCGGCAGGACGGATGTCATGAAAATGCTGTCTCTCTGGACATTCTGCACGGTGTACGTTACATCAGCATCCTCCAGAAGGCTGATAGCTGCGTTTACGTCGGTCACATTGACCGTATAACTGTCACCGCCCTGCTCCTGTACCACGACGGAGCCGGTCGGCACTTCTTTGTTCTGGACAATCTGCGCGGATGTCACTTTGCCGTCTTTTACGGCGGTTTCAAATTTCTGCTGACTTGGGCTGCTGCCTGCGCTGATTTTTCCGGTGATATAGAACATGGCAAGCACGATAATCACCATAAACGCCGCGTAGAGTCCAAATCCACTGCGCTGTCTGTTCATATTTTCTTTTTACTCCTCGTCTTCGTGAAACTCCACTACTCCGATGTATGGAAGATTCCGATATTTCTGTGCGTAATCCAGACCGTAGCCTACGACGAACTCGTCCGGGATATCAAAGCAGGTATAATCTACTTTGACATCGCACACTCTGCGCTCCGGCTTGTCGAGCAGAGTACACAGGTGTACGGATTTCGGATTTCTCTTTTTCAGGATGTCGATCAGATAGTAAAGCGTTCTTCCGGAATCGATGATATCCTCCACGATCAGAACGTCTTTTCCTTCCAGCGGCTGATCCAGGTCTTTTACAATACGGACAACTCCGCTGGACTTGGTGTCATCGCCGTAACTTGATACGGACATAAAGTCAAGGCTTACCGGCACTGTGATGCGTTTTGCCAGCTCGCACATAAAGAATACGCCGCCTTTTAAAACGCAGATCAGGTGCACTTCCTTTCCTGCGTAATCGCGGTTGATCTGGTCTGCTACTTCTTTAATTCGTCTGTCTACTTCTTCTTCGCTTAATAATACTCTGATTGTCTCTTTCATCTGTTTTCCTCCTTACCAACGCCAATCTGTATCTGCAGAACTGCTTTCGTGTCTTCCCCGACACGGCCGCTCTCTCCTCTGCGATACCCCACGACCCACCAGATCTCCGGTCCGTCGGCGAGCAGCAGAATGGAATCCCGCTCCTCTTTCGGTATCTTGGCATCAATCATATAATCTTTTAGTTTCTTTTTCCCGCCTTTTGCGTTACTCTCAGATAATCTCCGCTTCTTCTCGTGCGGAGGACAAGACCGTCTTTTATTTTATCACAGTCAAAGCATTTCGTATACTTTTTTTCTTCAATTCTTTCGGGAAAAACCGATGTTTTTTTCACAATCGTGACTGGATTTTCTGCAAATGCGAGACTTTTTTCCTCTTCCCACCCGGCCGGAACCGGAATTGGAACTTCTTCGCCGCTTTTCCTTTTCCGTTCTTCTTTTAAATGCACTCCCTGCTTTTCCAGGCGGAGCGTCTCGTATCCGCGCACGGCGGTGATTCCATACGGCAGGCAGACACTTTTTCCGACCTGCTTTTCAAAAAGTTCCCTCACAGATTCCAGATGCTCCCTGGTAAGATCCTTCCGTTTTCCCGCCAGCTGTTCCAGAACGCGCCGGATCACGTAGCGCTGCAGAAGAGGCGCTTCGCTGCTCACCGCATCACGCAGCACAACCGCATTTTTCTCTGCGGATGCATACCGCTCCATCAGCTGATCCGTCTGCTGCTCCAAATATTCCTCCGTTTCCAGCAGGTCCAGCGATGTCTGTGCCATATGCGCGGCGGCACGCGGATTGACCTCTTCGGTCAGATACGGCAGCACATGGTGGCGGATTCCGTTCCTCGTGTAAGCATCCTCTGCATTCGTGCTGTCCTCACACCAGGAACACTTCCGGCTTTCCAGTTCCTGCCGGATCTCTTTTCGTCCAACGCAGAGAAGCGGACGGATCACATTCCCCCGCACGGGGCGTAAGGAGCAAGTCCGGTCAGCGACGTTCCCCGTGCCAGGTGATGCAGCATCGTCTCCGCAACGTCATCCTGGTGATGGGCGAGCGCAATTTTCACTGCCCTCTGCTCCTTTGCGCACGCTGCAAAAACTTCCTGCCGCGCCGCGCGTCCCGCCTCCTCCGTCGAGAGATGCTTTTCTTTTGCGATCTTCTCCACGGGACAGGAATAGAGATAGAACGGAACATCATATTCCCGGCACAGATTTTCTGCAAATGCCGCATCCCGCCCGGCTTCCGCGCCGCGCAGGTTATGGTTGACGTGGACAGCCAGCAGCGAAAAGCCAAGCGGCTCCTGCAGTTCCCGCAGCAGATGAAACAGGCAGACGGAATCCGCGCCGCCGGAGAGGCCGAGCAGCACGCGTTCGCCTGCCGTTACCATATGATACTGTTCCATAAAGGCTCTTACTTTCTCTCGCATCCTTCGTTTTTACTCCTATTTTTCCAGATTCTGGCGACCAGAACCGTCATATCATCGTGCGCGGCAGCCGCCGAGGCGCAGCACGCGTTCCAAAAGCTCCCGGGCAAATTCCCGCGGCTCGCTGTTTTTCACTTCGAGAAGAAGCTGCTTCATCTGCTCCGTCCTGTCCCCGGGCAGCGCGTCCAGCACTCCGTCCGTCATCATCACAAGGTAATCACCGTCGTACAGCTTTTTCGTTGTGGTATCAAAATCCGTCTGGGAAACGAGACCTGCGGCAAGACTGGTCGACTCCACAACCTCCACCCACGTATCCCGCCTAAGGAACGTCGCGATGCACCTCCTTTCAAAAAGCTGCAGACGCCTGTGTAGAGATTAATCGAAGCAACATCAAACGTGGAAAACATCCCTTCCTTTGGCTGCAGCAGAAGCATCGAATTGATCATCCGTGCCGCCATGATCCGCGGGAATCCGGCGCGCAGGAACTGTTCAAACAGCTCCACCACCGTCTCGCTCTCCCTGTTTGCCTCGATCCCGGAACCCATGCCGTCCGACAGGCAGAGGACAAACTGGCCGTTTTCGCAGAGCACACTGTAATTGTCCCCGGAGATACTCTCCTGCTCCTTGGTGATGCGTCCCACACCGTAGAGAACCTGGAATTTCACATCCTCCTGAAACAGCACCGTCTGGTATTCTCCGCTTAAGACCTGTGCCCCGTCGCGTACCGCAACCATCGGGATTCCGCACAGGGAACCGATCAGTTCCGCCGTCTGGCGAAGCGTGATCCGGCAGTGACGGCCCGCTTTGACCGTCATATAGATCTGTAAATGCTCTTTCGGCCGCTCCTGGAGCCAGATTTTCTGGACGAAAGCCCCGTTTTTCTTCATCTGGCGGCAGATTTTTTCCGAGAGCTCGTCCGGCAGACTGTTGAGGCTGTACAGATCACACGCGGCGCGGTCCATAATCCCGGCGACTTCACTTAACTGTTCTGCCACCACGCGGCGGCTCTCCGCCACACGCCCCGACCAGAGCGCCGCCTGGCGTTCCTGCTGGTAGCGGTTCCAGAACAGTTCCAGAAAGCGGGAGCCGTTCAGGCATGAGGCGTTCCATTCGCCTTTTGCACGGCTGATCTCGTCCTCATCCCCGTCGGCGATTGTCTGAAGAAGTTCCTGGCACCGCTCGCGCGTCAGGTTTCCGTACTGCTCCCAGCACCACGACGCCTTCGCACAGCGGCTGCAGACTTCCTGCTGTTCTTTTTCCAGAATCTTGTCCACCCGGCCCGTCTCCGGCATCACACTTTTTGACGGCATCTGGTAAAAGCTCTCTGCCAGAACGCGGAACGAATCGGCGTAGTGCTCCATCTGCAGTTTCTGCGGATGATTGTCATAGACGGCCGCTTCCCGGCGGCTTCTTCTGGCTTCCAAAAAAATTTTAGCCATGTCCCCTGCTGACAGCAATGCGCCGATCAGGAACATGGCAATGATCCACTCCGGCATGTTCCGCTCCTCCTCTCTTTGTTCTGGACTTCAAAGGGGACTGCGAAATCATGCCCTTTCTTTATCTGTTTTGTTTATTTCGACTGGGATTCTTTAAATAAAATCTCATTATCCTTTACCATGCCAAGTTTTTCTCTTGCCGTTTTTTCTATGTACTCATCGGTCTGCATGTATTCTTTCAAGGCGGTAATATCATCGGTGCGTTGCTTCTCCTCTTCAATCTGGCTGTCCAGACTGGAAAGACGGGATGCATTTGCATTGACCTTCTGCTGAAGGCTGATTCCCTTTACGGTAAGGACTGCAACCAGGCAGCACAGGACTACGGTAATTGAGAACTCTGTTGTACGGCTCTTCTTTCTGACTTTTTTCTTTCGGCCAGAATTCTTTTCTTCCCTTTCTTTCATTCTTTTCTTTACCCTTGCTTTCTATTTTCCAACCATCTGCAGCCAAACTATCTATTGTTTTTCGTCCGCAGACTTGTTTCTTTTGTTCTTACATGTGTAGTTACATCTTACCGTTCTTCCCATGAAATTTCAACCTTTTTCTCCGTTTTTTCATACTTTTTACCAGCCATTTTCCTGGAAAAGCGAGGATTCGCCCTGCTTTTTTGATTCCCTTTGCCAGAAGTTCCGGAAGAAAGCGTCCAAACGATGCGTGGTACAATGCAGCGCCCCCAAGGATGCCGCCAAACAGATACCCGCGGAGAATGCCGCTGTTCTCTCCGTAAATCCGTACAAACAGATACAGCGCTGCCGCAATCCAGTAGCAGAGGTCCTCTGCAGATACCGCCGCATGGCTGTGGCGGATCAGTTTCCGCGCTGTCTTGATCAGATCGTACCAGAACCCCAGGACTGCCCCCTGCCAGATGGAACAGGCGAACAGAATCAGCTCCCGGGTGACATACGCACTCATTTTTACCGGAACAGCCGCGCAAGCGCAGACCCCTTCTTCTGCAGCGGCCCATGTTCCGTATAGACCAGGCTGTCGATGCTGCCTTCGATATCCGCCTCTCCCTTTTCCAGCTCCAGGCGGCCCACATGCAGCTCTTTTCCGCGGATGGTAAGAACACCGCAGACGGTCACGAGCAGAACTTCGTTCTCATCAAAGCTTTTCACATCCTGCACGCCGCCAAGAGAAAGTGTTTTCCGCTGTTCCAGCAAAAGGCGGTGCGCCTGTTCGTTCATCTCCCCCATACAAAAACCTCCATACAATGGTCTATACACCCATTATATGAAGGTTTTCTCTTTTTATTCGCTGCACATGAATCCTGCCGCACTTCTTATAAGTAGCGGTAAAGCTCCTGTGCTTCTTCTTTTTTCACGGTTTCCTGCACATTCAGCACTTCTACCCTGACGGATTTACTTCCGAACTGAATTTCCAGTACATCTCCTGCCTTGACCTGTGCGGATGCTTTTGCCGGTCTGTCGTTGACGAGGACACGGCCTGCATCACAGGCTTCATTGGCTACGGTACGCCGCTTGATCAGTCTTGATACTTTTAAAAATTTATCTAAGCGCATAGATTTTTACTTAGTTCATCATGTCCTTTAAAGCTTTTCCTGCTTTGAATTTCGGAGTTTTGGAAGCTTTGATTTCCATGGTCTCGCCAGTCTGCGGATTTCTTCCTTCTCTTGCTGCTCTTTCGGATACTTCGAAGGTACCAAAGCCTACCAGCTGAACTTTCTCACCTTTCTTTAATTCTTCAGATACTACATCGATAAATGCTTTTAAAGCAGCCTCTGCATCTTTTTTGGATAAATTTGTCTGCTCAGCCATAGCTGCAACTAATTCTGTTTTGTTCATGAGTTTTACTCCTCCTGTATCTTACATTTGTTTTTTACATGGTACGCGGGCCCGCTGATACACACGACCTGCCCTGCCGGCTGTTTTTCTTCCGGATGATCAGTCTGTTACGTTGACCGGCTTTTTCGCGTAGCTGTATATATTTATATACTAATGCGTCTCTCTTGTCAAGAAAAAAAAGTCCCCCATACCAGCGGTTTTATGGCGATTTCTGCCAAAAACAGACTCTTTTCCACCGCACGGTTAAAAGAAGGATCCCTTAACAAACCGCAGCCAGTCTGCCTGCTGCGCATTGAGTGTTTTTAGTTTCTCCGTATTCCGCCCGGATATCCACGATTTTCTGCTTCCGTAGTAGCGGTTTGCCAGTTTCCAGTATTTCCACGGATAGGAAAGATAGAGGCGGAGTGTCTCGATTTCCCCCTCATCGAGCGGCCGTCTGGCACTGTAGGCGTTTAAGATCCGTTCTGCCGCGCGCTCGCTCCAGCCATGTTTTTCCAGAATTTTCCGCATAAAATAGCCAAGATCTGCCACCTGGAGATCGAAGTTCCACTTGTCGAAATTGACCGCCGTTTCGCCTCTGCCGTTTTCCAGCAGAATATTGTGCTGGCTGAATTCCCCGTGGCAGACGGCGCCTTCTTCGTCCGCCCGCTGCCGCAGTTTTTCATAGGAAGAAGCTTTCATTTCCGCGGCCGCCCGCTCTCCCTGTTCCAGATACGGACCGGCGCTTGCCAGCAGCAGTTTTTCGAACTCATTTTTCTTCTTTTTTGTCTGCAAATACTTTCGGATCTTTCGAATTTCCACATTGTGGCGGATGCACTCCTCCACGAGGGATTCCCTCCGGTATTCCATTTTCACCGGCAGATGAGCTGCCGTATGTAGCCGCGCCAGCGCGTCCGAGGCGCGGATAAGATCCTCACTGTTTCCCGTCTCACATTCCCGGCCCGGATACCAGTTCCGCACAATGTACGTTCCTCCGTCGTCCCCGCGCGTTGCAAGCGCTCCCTCTTCGTTCCGCAGAATCTGATCGCACCGCAGGAGCCCCGACTCCGTGATGCGGCACTGTAGAAGATACCGCTGCTCCAGTTTTTCCGCCGCCGTCCCGAACTCGCTGATCAGCTTATCCCCCTGTTCGGTGTGGCACAATAAAGCGCCCCGCACCCGCATTGTTCCGGAAGCCGTAAGACCGTAATGGGACAGCACACTCAATCCATAATCATACAAGAGCCTGACTCCTTTCCCTGTTGTGATCGTTTTTGGGGTCACGATTCAATGTATGCGTATCCGCCCTATTCCATGTATACTGGTTTCTGTTTTTTCTTTCATCTCAAAAGCAATGTTAAAAGTATTTTCTTTTTCTCTTATTTTATTGTTTTTAATTTCACCGCATGGTAAAATATTCCAAACTTGACAGGGTGAAAAACACCTGTTATGGGGTTCTCTAAAATCATTTTATTTTAAGGAGGGTTTTTATGATTTTCTTACCACAGCCATCTTCCCTTTCCTACGGAGAGGGCACCTTTACAATTCACTATGACAGCCGCATTTTTCTCGACTCCGAGAGCCCGGCTGAGCTTTTTTCTGCAGCACAGCTTCTGCAGCAGGAGATTGAGACACAGACGGGATTCCGTCCTGCCATCTGCCGCCGTCATCAGCCGGTGGGATCACACCTGATCTATCTGACTGCCTCTCCGGAATTATCCCGTGAGGCTTATACCCTCGCTGTCACACCGGAAAACATCACGATCTGCGGATCTCTGGAAAGCGGCGTTCTCTACGGCGTGCAGACACTCCGTCAGATGATCCGCCAGGCAGGTGCTGTTCTTCCAACCGTCCTGATCTCCGACAAACCGGCCATGGAAAACCGCGGCTTCTACCACGATGCGACCCGCGGACGTGTTCCGACGCTTTCCTATCTGAAACAGCTTGCCGACACCTTGAGCTTCTATAAAATCAATCAGCTTCAGCTCTACATCGAGCACAGCTATCTCTTCGACGATCTGACCGAGATGTGGCGCGACGATACACCGCTCACTGCAGAGGACATCCTCGAGCTGGACCGCTACTGCAAGGGACTTGGCATTGATCTCGTTCCGTCGCTTGCAAGCTTCGGCCATCTGTACAAGCTGCTCTGCACGAAATCGTATGCACATCTGTGCGAACTGGAAGGCTCTGCTTCGGCTCCGTTCTCCTTCTATGACCGTCAGGCGCACCATACGCTCGATATCACAAACCCGGAGAGCCTCTCCCTTGCCAAACACATTCTTTCCGAATATATGCAGCTCTTCTCCTCGAAGTATTTCAATCTCTGCGCGGATGAAACGTTTGACCTTGGAAAAGGGGCTTCCCGCGCACTCGCCGAGGAAAAGGGAACCACCGTCATCTACACCGAGTTTGTGACAGAGCTTGCCAACTATATCACTGAATCCGGCCGCACGCCGATGTTCTGGAGTGATGTCATCAGCCAGGAGCCGGAAGTTTATCATCTCCTGCCGAAGAACCTGATCTGCCTCCACTGGGATTATGCGTCAAATGTTTCATCGGAGCGTCTGACCCGCCTTGCCAATTCCGGTGCCGAGCATCTGTATGTATGCCCGGGCGTACAGGGATGGAACCAGCTCATCAACAAGTATCATGAGGCGTATGAAAACATTTCCAGAATGGCGCGCTACGGCCATGAACGCCATGCAATGGGACTTCTGAACACTGACTGGGGCGATTACGGCCACATCAATCACCCGGACTTCTCCCGCATCGGCATGATCTACGGCGCGGCGTTCTCCTGGAATGCAGACATTCTGCCGGAGGAGGAAATCAACCGCCAGATTTCCGTGCTGGAATTTGGTGATGCTTCCGGAAAACTCGTTTCCGTGCTCGATCTTCTCTGCCATCAGGATGCGTATCCGTGGCGCACTGCCGTTATGGTACAGGAAGCACTCGAACTGCATCAGGACAAAGAAGAGGCTGCCGAACTGCTCCGCTCCTGCGCGGAAGGCGATGCGGATGCAGCAAATGCTTCAATCGACGCGCTCTGCGCCGTTCTGTATGAGAAAGCCGGCACCGTCCGCCCGGAGAACCGTCCGATGATCTATGCGTACCTGCTCGCCGCAGACGGCCTGAAAGTGCTGAACCGCCTGCTGCCGTTCCTGCGCGCTTCCCTTCTTTCCGAGGGCACTCTGCCGGAGAAAGAAGACTGTTTTGCACTCGCCGGAGATCTCGAACGGTGGCTGCACAGCTATAAAGAGCTGTGGCGCACCGTCTCCAAGGAGAGCGAACTGTACCGCATTGCCCATGTGTTCTGCTGGTATGCGGATCTGCTGCGTGATCTGAACGCATAAAACCAGCAAAAAACAAAAGAGAGCCGGGGACGGATTGTTCTGTCCCCGGCTCTCTTGTTTGCCGTTTTGGCTTTACAGCAGTGTTTTTACGTACTCTGTCAGGTATTCTTTTGTATTCTTCGCCGGATCTTTCATCACTTCTTCCAGCGCCGCGTTCAGGCATTCGCCGATTTTCGGGCCTTTTGGGACACCGAGTTCCATCAGATCTTTGCCGGAAACGGCCAGCGTTTTCAACGTAAAGCAGTCGCCGTTATCGAGAATTTCTCTGACGCACTCCCTTACCTTCCCGATCCGTTCCAGGGTTTCCTCCCGCTGGTACAGGCTTTTGGCCATCGTATCGGCTTCCTGCACGATCATCAGTTTTTCGAACAGCTCCGGGCCGAGTTTGTTCAGAATACGGCGGATCACCGGTTTCTCCGGAGCCATGCGGCAGTCATGCCAGCGGATCAATGCTGCGACCTGGCGGATGGTTTCGTTGTCGAATTTCAGACGGCGCAGAATCGCTTTCGCCATTTTCTCCCCCGCCGGTGCGTGGCCTTTAAAATGATCGATGCCGGCCTCATCCGTTGTGCGGCACGCCGGTTTTGCAATGTCGTGGAGCAGCATCGTCCAGCGCAGAATCGGATCTGCCGGAACGTGCTGCAGAGCGGCAATCGTGTGCTCACCGACATTATAGCAGTGGTGCGGATTGTTCTGCGGCGTTTTCATCAGTTCATCAAACTCCGGCAGCACAATTTTTGTAATACCCGCCTCATAGACGGCCTCCATGTACTCCGGCCGCTTCGAGATCAGCAGTTTATTCAGTTCCACACGGATCCGCTCGGCGCTGATTTTTTCAAGCGTCGGCGCGAGTGCTATGATGGCATCCAGTGTTGCCGGATCGAGTTTGAAGCCGAGCTGTGCGGAAAAGCGGAGGGCACGCAGGATCCGCAGTGCATCCTCACTGAACCGCTCGGTCGGATTTCCGACACAGCGGATGACTTTGCGCTGTAAATCCCTGATTCCATCGAACAGATCCACAAGCCCCTCTTCGTTGTTGTATGCCATCGCATTGATCGTAAAATCACGGCGGCGCAGATCCTCGGCGAGGCTGGAGGTAAAGACCACTTCTTTCGGATGGCGGCCGTCCTCATACTCTCCGTCGATGCGGTACGTCGTGACCTCGTGCGCGCCGCTTCCGGCCAGAACTGTTACCGTTCCGTGCTCCAGTCCCGTATCCACGGTGCGGTCAAAAATTTCTTTTACCTGCTGTGGGGAAGCAGAGGTTGTAATATCCCAGTCGTCCGGCTCCCGCGCAAGAATCGTATCGCGCACACAGCCTCCGACCGCGTACGCCTCGAAGCCTTTCGCATGCAGGGAATCGATTACCATATTTACGCTTGGCGGCATTTTTATCTTCAAATTTGTTATCTCCTTTTTCTAAATCTGCTTTTCCAGTATAGCAGTTTCCTTTTTTTACCGCAAGTGTGGTTGCGGTTGTATTTTGGGGATTGCATGTGTATAATAGAGGTTAATAAAATTCGAAAGGGGATTTACATTTTTATGAAACTGGATCGTTACCGAAAATATGTCCGGGCCGGCGTTACTGCCTTTCTGGTACTTGCAGCGTCCATGATTTTTTACTACCTGCTCTTCCACCAGACTTCTGTGCGGACCGCCTTTCACAATGTCCTCAACATTCTCTCCCCCCTGATTGCAGCCCTGATTCTCGCCTATGTGATCAGCCCGATCATTAACTTCATAGAACAGCGGATCATCGCCAGACTCTTTGCCCGGCACGGAAAAACACAGTCGGTACGCTGTAAAAAGCTTGTGCGGGCGCTTTTGATTCTTCTGACGTACGTCTCCATGCTTTTCGCGCTGTACGGACTCATTGCGACCCTGATCCCGGAGCTGTTCTCAAGTATCACAAACATCGTCTCCAACTTCTCCAACTACGCAAACAACATTCAGGATTTTGCCACAAAAGTGCTGGCGAATTACCCGGAGATGCAGCAGACGGCAGACCAGTACATCTCCACGTTCTCCGCAAAGCTTTCCAACTGGCTGACCAATGACCTGATGCCGATGCTCCGTACGTTTCTTCTGAACCTCTCCGGACAGCTCGTCAACATGGTTACGTTTTTCAAAAACATTCTGCTTGGCGCGATCGTTGCGATCTACATGCTGTACAACAAGGAAAGCTACATTGCCAAGCTGAAAAAAGCAGTCTACGCGCTGCTCGGTCTGGATCACGGAAATGCCGTGATCCGCGACTGCCAGTATGTGAACCAGGAATTCAGCGGATTCCTCGTTGGAAAAGTCATCGATTCGATCATCATCGGTGCCATCTGCTATCTTGTGACGAGCCTGATCGGCACCCCGTACGCACTGCTGGTCAGCGTAATCATCGGTGTGACGAATATCATTCCGTTTTTCGGCCCGTTCCTCGGCGCCGTTCCGTGTCTTCTGCTGATCCTTCTGATCGACCCTCTGCAGGCACTGTATTTCCTGATTTTCGTCGTTCTCCTGCAGCAGTTTGACGGAAATTTCTTAGGACCGAAAATCCTCGGCGAGACGACCGGCGTGTCCAGCTTCCTTATCATCATCTCGATTCTGATCGGCGGCGGCTTCTGGGGTGTCTTTGGCATGATCATCGCCGTTCCGGTCTGTGCCATTATCTGCACGGTCTGCCGCAACTTCGCCAACCGTCGTCTTGAAAAACATCACCTGCCGGATGACGATGCGTTTTACTTCCACATGGACCACATTGATCCGGAAACGAGACAGGCGATCCCATATCAGAAAAAGAAGATCGACGAGGCCGAAGTCTTCCACTTTCCGGGCTACCGGCTGCGCAAAGCGCTGACAAAGCTGGCCACGGAAGAGTCTCCGGTTGATGCGCCGTATACACCGGCAAAGCCTTCGACCGAAGAGAAAAACTCAGATTCTTCCGATTCCGATCAAAAATAAATCGTATCTTACAAAAATGCCTTCTGTGCAGACTGTTTCCATTCTGCACAGAAGGCATTTTCTTATTTTTGCTTTTTATTACTCGATTACAACCGTGCTGAGTGTCTCTGCCGGAAGATCGACACGCATGATATGTCCGTTGACACGCAGGAAGCAGCCGGAATCCTCTTTTGTGCGGTTCAGCAGGATCACAACGTAGCTTCCGTCTGGATTGACTGCGGCCGTTACATCCAGGTTTGCTCCGTATTTGCTCCAGCCGATGCGTTTTGCACCCGGAGCAATATATTTGGAAATATGGCCGATGTAGTGGTACATGATCGGTTTGCGGTAATGGAAATCATCATCCACAATCAGACCTGAGGTGAATCCCATCGGTACGTGGCGCGGGCCGCCGTCTTTGTCTACGAGGAAGTTCCAGTCGATCCAGCGGTTCATGCCGGCGTTCAGGTTTCCGATCATATCGTGTGCATAATCTGCGGCGTCAAGGTAATCGACGTACTCTGGTGTCTGGAAGTTCACCGGTCCGAAACCACCGTCGCCAAAACCGATTCTGCCCGGCATGTGAAGGGCACAGCACTCGGAAAGCATGAAGGTTTTGTCCGGGTATTTCTGTTTCATCAGCTCAACAGCCTCGAAGTGGTCGCCGGAATACCAGTGGAATGCGATACCGGCTACCATGTCCATGGTCTCCTCGTCAAGGACGGTCAGAACGTGTTCGATCATACGCTCTTTGTTGTGATCCCAGATGAAGATGCCGATCTTGTCCGTCAGGCCTGCTTTTTTCATCTCCGGATACAGATAATCTTTCAGGTAGGTTTTGGACTCTTCCGGTGTCCATACGCAGCTGTCCCAGGTGGTAGCCGCTACGGTCTCGTTCTGCAGGCTCAGCATCGTCACCGGGATTCCCTCATCGAGGTATGCCTGCAGATATTTTACGACGTATTCTGCCCAGCTTCCGTAATACTCCGGTTTCAGGCTGCCGCCGTGGTTTCTCTGCGGAATCTCTTCCGGAACCGGCATTCCCATTGCACCGTAAACAGCAGCATCATTCTTTGCGATCTTCGGTGCAGTTTTCCACTGATACGGCGGAGACCACGGGCTCATCAGAACACTGATCGGCTCTGCGGAGATTTCGATGGCTTTTTTCAGCATCGGAAGGACATATTTGCGGTCGCGGTCGATCGAGAAGGTTGCCAGATCCGGGTCTGCGACCGGGTCTGCGACTGCCTGATACTCCTCAAGGGAATAGTCACAGCTGTCGATCGGCACGCGGACAAATCTTGCATGAAGGCCGTCCGGTCCGAAAATATCCTGTAATGCCTGATTCTGTGTTTCCTCATCCATACGGGACAGCAGGTATGCGCTGCTCTCGGTCATGCGCCGCCGAAGCCTCGATGGTCTGGAACGCAAAGTCCGGATACAGGTTGATGACGTTCGACTCAATCATTTTTACGCTCTTGGACTCGTCTTCCGGTGCCAGCGCTTTTTCCCAGGTTTTTGCTTCCCCTTTTACATGGTACGTTGTAATCTGTTTTGCTTTCATTTTCCACACTCCATTTTTCACATGTTTTGCGGCATTTACTGAAAATCCGCTGTTTCATGCTTCCACTATACCATGCTCTCTTCTTCTTGTTTAGTGCCTTTTTCGGCAGAAAATTAGGGCATTTCCGCTTTTCTGATTCTTACCCACTGGCCCATCGGGCGGTCTCCTTTTTCCTTTTCATACCGCTTCTGCATTTCCTTCATGCTGCAGCCGTACCGCTCCTTAAACAGACGCGACACCGACTTGTAGTTTTCGCAGCCGTGTTTCGGCAGAAGTTCCATGATCCGCGCCTCGGGATGCTGCAGGTCGCGGCAGATCCGGTCGAGCCGGATTTCATACAGATACTGGTAGACCGTCAGACCGAGGTACCGTTTCAGAAGCTTCGACAGATAATTCGGCGTATAACCAAAGTGCTCCGCGACCTGCGCCACCGTCAGCTTTTCGGCGTAATGCTCCTCAATATACCGCATGACCTCGCGGATCTGCTGTACGGCCTTCTGATTCTGCGGAATGTGTTCTTTTCCGATCCGCACCGCATAGTCCACCAGTAAGCGGTACAGCGCTTCAAGAAGAAGGCTGTCGAATTTTAACTGATACCCTTCTTTCTGCACACCGTACACCTCGTCCATCTCCCGGAGAACTGCTTTGAATTCTGCGAGTTTTTGTTTTTCCGCCTCACTGGCCGGTCTTTCATCCACAACAAAGTAAAGCTGATCGTAATGCTCCATGTACTGCAGCAGCATCTCGTACGGAACCTGCAGGACGATGGCCTGATTCGGATAGGCTGTCACGGCGTGAATCGTGCCGGAGTTGATGACGAGAAGTTCATCTGCCCCGATCTGCCACTCGCCGCCGTCACCGAAACGCACTTTCAGACGGCCTTCCAGAAGATAAATGATCTCCAGATCGTTGTGCCAGTGCGGCGGGTTGCTGTAGCCGCCGTCGTCGATGCTGTGGAAAAAGCGGATGCCGATATCCCCGTTTGCCGTAATCCATTCGAAATTGCTCTCCATGGTGCCCTCCCGTTTCTTGTCTTTTCGTGTATACAGACGAAGCGCGTCTGAACTTTCTGTTCGTTCAGGCGCGCTCCTTCTATTATCTTTTCTACTACAGGGACATGGTAATTTCCCGCCCTGTGCGGTGGTATTTCTGAAAAGTGACTCCGGACGCCTTCATCATCCGTTTCGATGCGATCACGGACGGGGTGTCCGCGTACTTGTCGCAGTCGTAGATCACCGTTTTGATTCCCGCCTGGATAATCGCCTTGCAGCACTCGTTGCATGGGAACAATGTCACATACAGCTTGGCTCCCTCGAGGCTTCCACCGCGGTAATTCAGGATGGCGTTCAGTTCACTGTGCGTTGTGTAAAGATACTTGTTTTCCAGCGGATTTTCACTTGTCTTTCCCCACGGGAACTCGTCGTCCGAGCAGCCTCTCGGGAAACCGTTGTATCCCATGGACAGAATCTTGTTGTCCTCGCTCACAATGCAGGCTCCCACCTGGGTGTGCGGATCCTTCGAGCGCATACCGGCAAGCTGGGCAACTGCCATGAAATATTCATCCCAGGAAATATAATCCTCTCGTTTATCGCTCATACCCATTTCCCCTGTGTTTTCTTAACGTACTTTGCTTCCGCTCTTATTTCGTACCGAAGATACGGTCTCCGGCATCGCCGAGGCCTGGTACAATGTAGCCGTGCTCGTTCAGATGGTCATCCAGTGCTCCGACGAAAACATCGACATCCGGGTGAACCTCATGCATTTTCTCGATTCCTTCCGGAGATGCGATGATGCACATGAAGTGGATCTTCTTTGCGCCTTTTTCTTTCAGCATGGTGATGGCTGCCGTTGCAGAACCGCCGGTTGCCAGCATCGGGTCGGTTACAAATACTTCACGGCTTGCGATGTCTGACGGAAGTTTGCAGTAATACTCAACCGGTGCCAGGGTTTCCGGATCACGGTACAGACCGATGTGTCCGATTTTTGCTGCCGGAATCATAGCCAGCATACCTTCTACCATACCAAGACCGGCACGGAGGATCGGCACAACTGCCATTTTCTTTCCTTCGAGCTCTTTTACGGTTGTTTTGCAGATCGGGGTTTCAATTTCAACGTCTGTGAGCGGCAGCTCTCTGGTTGCCTCGTAGCACATCAGCATTGCAATCTCGCTGATCATCTCGCGGAACTCCTTGGAGCTTGTGTCTTTCTTTCTGATAATACCGATTTTGTGCTGGATCAGCGGGTGATCATGATGACTGTTCTTGCCATTTTCCCTTCTCCTTTGTTTTGTTTAAAATTTATTCATTTTCGCCTTCATGCTCAATCAAGTGAATACGGCGTTCGTGACGCTCTTCTCCGGAAAATGGAGTGTTCAGGAAGGTTTCTACGATTTTGATTGCAAGGCCAGGGCCTACAACGCGTCCTCCCATCGCCAGTACGTTGGCATCGTTGTGCAGGCGGGTTGCCTCTGCGCAGAAGCAGTCGGTGCAGAGTGCTGCACGGATTCCTTCCATTTTGTTTGCCGTGATAGAAATGCCGATTCCGGTTCCGCAGATCAGGATTCCCTTATCACACGTTCCGTTCTGGATCGCATGGCCTACTTTTCTGGCATAAACCGGATAATCAACTGCCTCGTTGCTGTAGCATCCGAAGTCCTGATATTCCAGTCCCTGTTTGTCCAGATATGCTTTTACCTCCTGCATCAGCTCATATCCGCCGTGGTCGCATCCTAAAGCTATCATTGTTCTTCCTCCTCTTTCAGCCGCGCAAGAACACCTTCAATCAGGAATTCCAGCGCTTCATAACATTTTCCGTATTCGGTAAGCGGTTCCCCGTAAAGGGCGGGGATGTCTCCTGCCAGCCGCAGAAATCCGGCGATCGTCTGCAGATGGGGCGCATCCGGGAAGTCCTCACGGATCTTTTCCCTCTGACTGTCCTCCATCACAAGAAGCAGCGTGTCGTCGTTGATGTCCTCCGCGGTAAGCGGTGTGGTGGTGTGGTCTTTGGCCGAAAGCCCGTTGCGCGCAAGCACTGCCTCTACCTTCTGGTTGACCGGCTGCGGAAACAGAACGACAAGCCCGCGGGAACCAATTTCCATCGGCCACGGAAGCTCTTTGCTCTGCAGAATCGCCTTCGCCATCGGTGCGCGCGCGGTATCGTCCGCGTCCACAAATAAAATCCTGCTGTAATGTTTCACTGTTATACCTCTGCTACTTTGTGGCCTGCGGCTTTTAACAGGCGGTTCATGATCGCCTGCCCCATACGCGGGGTGTCGAAAGCCTCGGAATAAATCACTTCCACGCCGTCCTCATCGAAGTCGCGCAGAATCGCAAACAGGTGATGCGCGATCGTCTCATCTTCGGCGCGCAGCCCGATGCTCTTGATATCTCCTGTGGTGTACTGCTCCCGTGTCTCATCGGTGCAGATTACGCCCACTTTCTTTCCTGCCTTTTCCTGTTCTGCGGCAAGGCGGTTGATTTCCGGAATCACCCGTTCCATCTCGCCCTGGATAATCGTAAGGTCTGCCTTCGGCGCATAATGTTTGTAACGCATGCCCGGTGCCTTCGGACGCACATGGCTGTCCTCCGCAAGGATTCCCGGATCGACACGCACGGTTCCAAGCACTTTTTCCAGCATCTCTTTGTTGTAATAGCCCGGGCGGAGAATCGTCGGAATCTCCTCTGTAAAATCGACGATAGTGGATTCGAGGCCGATCTCGGCGTCTCCTCCGTCGATGATACAGTCAATTTTGTCCCCAAGATCCTCGATCACATGCTCGGCTTTCGTCGGACTCGGCCGGCTGATGTATTGGCGCTCGGCGCTGCGATGAAGCCGCCTCCGGCTAAGATCAGTGCGTTTGCCACTTTGTTGCTCGGGTAGCGCACGGCTACGGAGGTAAGGCCTCCCGTCGTCTCGAGCGGAACGGCATTTGTTTTCTCAAAAATCATCGTCAGCGGTCCCGGCCAGCATGCGGCTGCCAGTTTGCGTGCACTCTCCGGCACGTTTGCCGCTACGGTTTCGAGGTCCTCCATTTTTCCGATGTGGACGATCAGCGGGTTGTCCGACGGACGGCCCTTTGCCGCATAAATTTTCTCGGAAGCTTTGGCATCCAGCGCATTTCCGCCAAGACCATATACGGTCTCGGTCGGGAATGCCGCCAGACCGCCGTTTTTCAGAATCTCTCCTGCTTTTTCGATCGCGCTCTGATCTATGTTATCTTCTGTCATCCTGGCAATCCATGCCTCATATGTTTCTTCCTTCTTTCCATCTGTTCCAGCGCACAGTGTTTCCATCTGCGCACACTGTTTTGATTATACCATTTTCCGGCGCAGTTGAAAACCCTTGATTTAAAGAAGCTCTTTTAACTGAGCCGTGCGGTACGCCTCGATCAGTTCCTTTAATTCACGGATGCGCTGCCGGATCTGCCGTCCCTGATCCGTATCGCCGACTAACTGGCGCTTCATGTTGTACCGCACCGCCACCTGGCGGGAGACAATATCCTTCTCCTCCTGGATTGCTTTTTCCGTCGATTCAAACGGCTCGTGCGCGGTGAGGCTGAGGCCGTACGAGTTGTAAATCAGCGTGTAACCCGCGATGCCGGTTTCTTTGTGGTACGCCCTGCAGAAGCCGCCGTCGATGATCAGCACCTTGCCGCCGCATTTGACCGGGCTTTCACCGGCACTCTGGTGTACCGGGACGTGACCGTTGATAATATGTACATTTTCACCGGCGAGCCCGAACTCCTGTAAGATCCGGTCCGCCGTCTCCTCTTTCTCGATCAGGCGGTAATACGCGTTTTTCACCTCGGTCCAGGTCTCTTTTTCTGCGAGGAAATACCGCTCAAATGTTGTCATCTTGTCACGGCCGTACAGCGGGGAATTCGGCGCGGTCCACAGATACCACAGCGTATTACGGCCCTGCTCCCGTTTTTTCGGATCGCGGCTTACAAATGCGCGGCGCACGTTGTGCTCGAGGATATCGTACAGTGCTTTTCCCTTGTATTTCTTTCCGTCGACCTGTACCTCTTTTAAGGTGCCGTCCTCATTCATCGGCATGCAGCCGTGGTACAGCAGATTTCCATTGTAGACGCGGTAGAGGCTTCCTTTTTTGAGCAGGAAATCGACGTGCGCCTGCAGTTTTTCGCTGTTTCGGAAGGCGAAGATCAGCTTATCGAGCACTTCTGCCTCTTTTTCTGTCAGCTCGTCCGGATGCGCCGGGTCGATCGTCGGAAAGCTCTTGTCGCGCAGAGCATATGTTTTCTCCCCAATCGTCACCGTTCCGTTCTGGTAATCGATCTTTTCCAGCAGACGGCGGTTTTCCATGCCATACTCTGGGTTCTCACGGATCAGACGGTTCTCGAGCTTTAACTGCATTACGGTGATGGCCTTGTGCATGCGGCGCTCCAGCATCTGCTGGGAATTTCCGCTGTCCTCGCCGCCTTTTGCGGCAAAGCATTCGCACGGATCATCGCCGTACGTCTCGAGAGCAAAGGTGGCAAGCGGAAGCATATTGATGCCGTAGCCGTCCTCCAGCACATCGAGATTGCCGTAGTGGAGGCAGATGCGGATCGTGCTGGCCACGCACGCCGGCTGGCCGGTCGCAGCGCCCATCCAGAGCACATCGTGGTTACCCCACTGGATATCGAGGGAATGGTAATTCATCAGGCAGTCCATGATTTTATACGGCTCCGGACCGCGGTCAAAGATGTCGCCGATGATGTGGAGATGATCGACAACGAGCCGCTGAATCAGCTCTGCCACGGCGATGATGAAGTTTTCGGCGCTGCCGATTTCGAGGATGGTCTGGATGATCGCCTCGTAGTATGCTTCTTTATCGAGTACCTCCGGCTTTTCGGTGATCAGCTCCTCGATGATATAGCCATAATCCGCCGGCAGGGCTTTCCGCACTTTGGCGCGGGTGTATTTGGAAGAAACGATTTTGCAGACGTCGATCAGGCGGTACAGCATGACCTTGTACCAGTCATCGATGTCCTCCTGCTGCTTTTTCTCCATCTCCAGGCGCTCTCTCGGGTAATAGATAAGGGTTGCAAGCGCACGTTTTTCCGAAATGCCGAGCGTGTGGCCGAAGACATCGTCAATCTTCTTTCGCACGGCACCGGAACCGTTGCGGAGTACATGAGAAAAGGCTTCGTATTCGCCATGAATATCCGAAAGGAAATGCTCCGTGCCTTTGGGAAGGTTGATAACGGACTGCAGATTGATGATTTCGGTCGCTGCTTTTTCGATGGTCGGGTACAATTCTGCGAGATATTCCAGATAATTTTTTTCGTTTTCCATGAGGACCTCCTGCCTGGGTTGTTTTTTCTTATTTTATAACGAACTCCCCTTCGGCACAACCCTTTTTCTTCTTTCGATACACCGGGTGCGCCCCCTCGTGGAAGATATAATAGCTCACATAGTCCGTAAGAAAAATCCCAACCGCCGAGAGCAGATACCAGATCCCGAAAAACCACGGGCAGATTAATCCTTCACAGAGGGAAAACGGCAGCGTACTATAGTCCCACATACGGTAATGCAGCACCCGCAGGGAAAACATTCCCGAATACAGTTCGATGGCCGTGATCAGAACCGCAGATACCATCATCTGAAACGCCAGCGGAAAGCGGCGCAGCCCGGCGTCTTCCAGCATTCCGATTCCTGCAAGGGACAGTCCTCCGGCAATGCCCATCAGGCGGAAGCTGTAACCGCGGTAGGTGACTTCGATGGCAATATAAATGCAGTAGCCCAAAAGAAAAAACAGCAGATACTTCTTCGCTTTCATTCGTTTTTCTCCCATTCTAATTGAGAATCTTTTCTCTTATTCCCAGTATCTCTGTCTTTTCTCTTTTTATCCGCTTGCATTTTTTCTTTTCCATGTTACAATACTTTCATGTTTCAAAAGAAGTTTCGAATAGAAAGGACAGAAAAAAGAATGGCATTTAACCCAATGAAGTTAATGGAATTAAAAAATCTGAGAGACCGTTTCGCCCAAAACCACCCGAAGTTCGTAAAATTCATGAGCGATCTCGCATCCTCGCAGATCGAGGAGGGAACGATTCTCGAAGTCACGGTGAAAAAGCCGGACGGGCGAACAATGGTTTCCAATATCAAGGTGACTGCTTCGGATCTTGAAATGCTGCAGGCAATCAAACAGATGTAACACGTTTTTCGTGACAAAAAGCCGCTTTCTTTCCGGCATGCGCAAAAGCATCGCAGTTTCCACGCTGCTGAGTATCGCGTTCACCGTTGTGCTGACGCTCGTCTGTTGTCTGCTCTCCCGCCAGATTCTCGTCTGGATGCAGATTCCGGATGACATCGCAGAGGAAGCGAATGCCTATATGTTCGTCGTTCTGCTCGGCACCGGCGCTACCGTGTTCTACAACATGATTTCCAATATGCTCCGCGCACTCGGCGACAGCAAAACACCGCTGTATTTTCTGGTGTTCTCGTCGGTGCTCAACATCATCCTCGACATCGTGTTCATCGTTCCGATGCACATGGGCGTTGCGGGCGCTGCCTGGGCGACGATTCTCTCGCAGTTCCTCTCCGCCGTTTTCAGCACGGTTGTCGGACTTCGGAATTTCCCGATTCTGCACCTGCGCCGTGAGGATTTCCACGACCTGAAAGGAGCTTCTGTTCTTCACCAGAAAACCGGCTTTCCGATGGGCTTTCAGATGTCTGTCATGTGTATCGGCCAGCTCGCGATGCAGGCTGTTGTCAACTCTCTTGGAACGGCTGCGGTTGCCGGCTACACGGCAGCTTCGAAGGCCGATCAGCTCTCCGTCCTTGTGAATAATGCCATGATGACGGCGATCTCCAACTACGTTGCACAGAACTTCGGTGCCGGTAAGAAAGACCGTATCCGCCTCGGCGTACGCGCTTCGCTGATCCAGACCGAAGCGTTCAACATTCTGATGTGCATCGGTATTCTTCTGCTGCGCCATCCGATCGTCGAACTGTTTCTTTCGAATCCGACCGCAGAAATTTACCATTACTCCGATGCATTCCTGACGATCGAAGCTCCGTTCTACTTCCTGCTCGGCCTTCTCGCCGTCTACCGCACCTCGATTCAGAGTATGCAGAACGGACGCGCACCGTTTACCGCATGCATGATCGAGCTTGTGATGCGTCTTGCTGCTACCGTCTGGCTGTCACGCTTCTTAGGCTACACTGCCGTCTGCATCGCAAGCCCGCTTGCCTGGTTCGGTGCAATTGCACTGCTGATTCCAGTCTACTATCGGATGATGATGAAGCCTGTAAAAACAGTGTAATCAAAATTGGGCCACCGGATATTGATATGCCTGGCAACGCAAAACCCGGAATCCTTTCGCTCCTCTTCTGAGGTCTTGAAAAGATTCCGGGTTTTTTATTTTGCTGTTTTCTCTTCCCAGATTGTCTCCAGATTTTTTCCATCAATCCAGATACAGCGGTACACCCGCTTCATCTGCTCATCCAGTTCCGCTTCCCGGTCCGTCTTTACAATCACATGGCCGATCCGGTCAGTTCCATCTGCCATGCAGAAACTTCATGCCCCTCCGGATAATCCAGGACAAGCTCCAGCCCTTCCTGACGCAGACGTTCGACCTGATCCCGGTCGATTTGTGTGATGGTTCCGCTTACCGGACTCAGCAGCAGTTTTGCCATGCACGGGCAGCTTTCCGTCTGCTGAAAATCCGTTTCTTCCCCGAGGCGCTTTTGATCATCTGCTCATAAAAATCAAATCCGTAATACGTTGAAATCAGTTCCGGAATACAGGTTGCCCCGGTTCTTCCGCCCATTTCAATGATCCAGACCTTCTCTCCGTCCACAAAGACATCCGCATTGACGGAGCACTGATCGGCACCGGATGCGGTGACGGCCAGCTGTATCTGGCGGGCAATTTCTTTCCTCAGTGCCCCGCTGCATCCATACGGAAATGCGTGGCCGACCGGAACGGTCGTGTGTGCACCGCGGTATACAAATTTCGTGTGCGGTGCCAGAAAGACCAGTTTGTGGTTCTGCACAAATCCATCCACGCCGATCTCCGTTCCGCGGAGGAATTTTTCAACCAGCACATAATCTCTTGCCGAACCGTTTCTCGCATTTTCATACGCTTCTTCGATCTGTCCGGAATGCTCCACCACGGTAATTCCGCGGCTTCCTGAACTGTCCACCCGTTTTACGACAACCGGGTATCCAAGCTGTTCTGCGGCTTTTTGTGCCTCCTCTGCGCTTCTTACCCGCATCCCGTCTGCCGCGGAAACGCCGCCCTGCCGGAATGCGTCTTTCATCTTTGCCTTATCGGTCAGAATTTTCGCCGCCTCATACGGAATGCCGGACAGATGCATCTTTTCACAGATATAACCGATTGTGCTGACGGCCACATCGGTTCCCGATGTACAGATTCCGTCGATCTGTTCTTTTTCCGCCGCCGCAAGAATTGCTTCTTTATCCCGCGTATTCAGTTCATAAATTTTATCTGCAAGTGCAAACCCCGGATAATCGCCGGGAATACTCACTACGATCGTGTAAAGACCCATTCTGCGTGCAGTCCGGATCAGCGGCACCTGGTAAATACCGGCACCTAAAATCATGATTTTTTTCACTTTTTTTCTTCCTCATCAGATACGTTAATGGTTTCCCGCACAATATACTGCGGCGTGCGGTTCAGAATCAGAATCATCTTTCCGAGGTATTCTCCGATGATGCCGAGCACCATCAGAATCAATCCGGAAAAGACAACGATGGCGCAGATTGTAGAAGACCAGCAACCATCACGGTCGGATTGATGAGCTTTCGGATGACAATCATGATGGCTGCCAGAAAACCGCCGGCTGCAGAAACTCCGCCGAGAACGGACGATATGCGAAGCGGAATTACAGAATAGTTCCAGTAGGCAAGCCACAATTTGATCAGTTTCTTTAACGTATAGTTGGAAGTTCCCACTGCACGTTTGAAATGCTCCACCTCTACATTTCCGATTTTGTGTGTCGTGCGGTAGAAAATGCCGTCAATATAGGGATTGAAGCTGTCGTATTTTACCACCTCGTCCTTGATCTGGCGGGTAATCATCCAGAAATTGCTGGAAACGATGTCTTTTGGCCGTCCGAGAAGAATCCGGGAGGAAACTTCGTTCAGTTTGCTGGTGACATTTTTCAGGAACGAATTTTTCCGTTTCGGATAGCAGCCGTAAACCAGATCGTATCCTTCTTCCATCTTGTGGATCAGTTTGCTGATCTGGGACGGATGTGTCTGCATGTCATCGTCCATGCCGAGAATAAAGTCTCCTTCGGTGTAGTGGAGTGCCGCCATCAGCGCATTGTGCTGGCCGAAATTGCGCAGCAGGTTGATGCCCTTGACATTCTGATACTGCTCACCGAGCTTCTTGATCTCCCCATACGTATTGTCTTTCGGGGAACCATCGTTCACCAGGACAAATTCGCAGTCATATCCGTCCATTTTCTTGAATTCTTCCATCACCATCTCTACAACTTTCCGGATCGTTGCCTCGGAATTGTAGCATGGGATGACTATTGAAATCAGTTTCATTTTTTTCCTCCATCGGTATCGTTCAGAATGCAGTCATAGAACAGCGGCGTGCCTCCGGTATGGATAAAAAGCACATCGCAGTCCTGTAACTGATGTTCTTCTATGTACTGCTTCATTCCCCAGAATGCCTTTCCGGTGTACGTCGGATCCAGCGGAAGGCCGTTCCGGCAGAACTCTTCCCGGATCACCTGTAAAATCCGCTCATCGTACTGGCCGTATCCGCCCTGGCGGTATCCCATTTCCAGATGAAGTTCACTCTCCCATCCTTCCGGCAGCACGAGATGATTCTTCGCAAAATAATCGGAAATGCCGCTCTCCATGATGCGGATGGCGCGGTCGTACTCTCGGGATGAAATCGAAAGGCCGATGATCTGCTCCGTTCCCTGCTCGAGCAGTTTTCCGCTTACCAGGCCGCACTGGGTCGAGCCGGTTCCGGATGCCGCAAAGATATGAGAAAAAGAAATGTTCTGTTCTTTCTCCCACGCAAGAATCTCGCGGTAGCCGTCCACGTAGGCCTGTACCGGTGTGCCTTCATTGCCCGTTCCGAATTTATCCCCGAAAATATAATATGGGTGATATCCCTCTTCTGTCAAACGGTTCATCGTCTGCTCGACGGTCTGTGCAATCTCTGTTTTTCTGCACGGAATGACTTCGGCTCCGAGCCATTTCATCAGACGGCTGTTGTTTGTTTCGATCGGTTGTTCCTCGTTTTCTTCGGAAGAACAGATCATATAGCATGGAATTTTCTCGGCACAGCACAGATTGGCCAGCACGCGGCAGAGGTTGGATCTGCTGTTTCCGTAGATGATCATGCAGTCTTTGTTTTTCTCCTGCATGTCACGGAAAAAGGCGCGTCCGATCCGCACTTATTTCCGCCCAGGGAAAACGGGAGAAGATCCTCTCTCTTGCAGTACAGTCGGACATTTCTGTCGTTTGGAAATTCCAGTTTCTGAATTGGTGTCTGTATCATTGTTTTTCCTCTTTTATTCTTGTTTCAACTCACAGTCGGTATTTCACGGAGTCTGACATGTCGAAAATAGTTCGACTGTGACTTGCCTCATGTCAGTGGAGGATACCGATTTTTCTCCGCCCGCCACTGCCGTTATGTTTCTTTTAACAATTCATCCCACCGCTTTAGAAGCGGGGGACTTCTTGTCTACTGGTGTTAAATTCCGGCATGCACCGGAAGCTTTTCCCTATTATAGACTATTTTTCTCTGCGTGGCAAGCCGTGCCGGAAACAGGAAAAGCCCCGCCGGTTTTTGTTTTCACATTTGCCGGTGGGCTTTGGGGATTTTTGTATTCTGTTTTTTCATCCGGGATCGTCTCAGTCTTCCTGCAGTGCTGCAAGATTCGCCACAATCCGTGCTACCTGGCAATCTCCGGGATTTTCGTGTACTCGGCACAGCTATGTACCTGGTTCATCGATGTTGCGATGACGAGGCCCTCGATGCCGTGCTGGGCGAAGACGTTGTTGTCGCTGCCGCCGAAGGTTTTTTCGAATGCGGCGGTCAGACCCTCTTTGGCAACGGCGCTCTCATAGTGTTTTGCGGCCACGCCCGTCAGCGGTGTCTCATAGGCATGAATGTTCAGCTTTTCTTCCCAAACAAGTTTGGCACCGATGGCGTCTGCCTCCTGCTGGAAGGTTTTCTGATATGTCGCCAGAAGTTCCATCGCCGTCTCGTGGTTCAGGCTGCGGATTTCGCCTTCGACAAGGCAACTCTCCGAAACGATATTGGTGCCGGAACCGCCGCCGATTTTTCCGATGTTGGCTGTGGTGCTCTCTGCCACGTGGCCCTGCGGAAGCTGTGCGACTGCACGTGCAGCCGCCTGGATGCTGTTGATGCCGTCCTCCGGGTGAAAACCTGCATGGGCGGCTTTTCCCTGGATTTCTGCTTTAAAAGATACAAGGGTCGGAGCTGCATAGGCTGCCGCGCCGATTGCTCCGCTCAGGTCCAGAACGTACGCTTCTTTTGCCTGCACCTGGCTGTAATCGAAGGCATTCGCACCTTTGCAGTACAGCTCCTCACCGGTTGAAATCAGGATTTCGATCGGGCTGTGCGGCGCTCCTGCCTCAGTGATGTGGCGCACCGCCTCATAGATCGCGGTCACACCGGCCAGATCATCGGCGCGAGAACAGTTGTGCCGTCGCTCGTTACGGTTCCGTCATCGTGGAAAACAGCCTTTTTCCCTTTTGCGGGCTCCACCGTGTCCATGTGGGCGGCAAAGAGAACCGGCGCACCGTCAATACTGCCGGGATACGTGCAAACAGATTGCCCGCATTCGAACCGGTCTGCTCCTGTGTATGATCTTCTGTAAAATTCACTCCGATTTCGGCGAATTTTGCTTTCAGAGTGTCCGCCATCTCGCACTCCTCCAAGGACGGCGAATCGATGGATACCAGCTCCGCAAAAAAATCAGCAATTCTTTTCTCATCTATCATAATATTTTCTCCTACTCTTTGGCTGTGTCCGCAGTGCGGCCCAGAAAAGCTTCGCTTCCCTGGGCTTCGGGCTTTCGCCCTATCAGAATACAGCAAAACAGAAAATTTCGTGCGAGCACAAAATTTCCTGCTTCACTGCATTCCGGCACTGCTCAATTTAAATAACATACTCAGGCTGCGCCATAATATGCATCTTGCTGAAGAACTCCCGTGTTCTCTGATTCTGCGGATGCTCGAATACTTCTTTCGGTGTTCCGTCTTCTACTACGTGTCCTTTATCAAGGAAGATCACACGGTTCGACACATGGCGGATAAAGTTCATCTCATGGGAAACCAGAAGCATTGTATATCCCTGTGCCGCAACTTTTTAATAACATCCAGAACCTCTCCAACCAGCTCCGGGTCAAGGGCTGAGGTCGGCTCGTCGAGCAGCAGAATCTGCGGTTTCATGGCGAGGGCTCTTGCGAGCGCCACCCTCTGCTGCTGTCCGCCGGACATATGTTTCGGATAGTGGTTTGCCCATTTCTCCATGCCGACCAGTTTCAGTTCTTCTAATGCAATGGCTCTGGCCTCGTCTTTTTTCATCTTCTTGACAACAATCAGGCCTTCCATCACATTTTCCAGTGCGGTTTTCTTCTCAAACAGATTGAACCGCTGGAACACCATTCCTGTGTTCTGTCTTAAATACAGAAGCTCTTTCGGTTTCCGCTCGGAAAGGCCGATCACCTTGTCCCCGATCGTCACCGTTCCCTTCTCCGGTTTCTCAAGGCGGTTGACGCAGCGCAGAAGCGTTGATTTTCCGGTTCCGGAAGGACCGATGATTCCCACAACATCGCCCTGTTTGATCTCGAGGCTGATGTCGTCGAGCACCACGTTGTCGTTATATTTTTTTGATAAATGATCAATTTTTATCATTTTTCTTACCCTCCCCGTTTGCGGACGCCAGCTCTACCTGGTCCGGAATCCGGATTTTATTTTCAATTACGCGGATAATCTGCTCGATCACCAGCGTTACCAGCCAGTAAATGATGGCCAGTGAAACGTAAACTTCAAAGTAGCGATACGTTCTTCCTCCAATAATCTGGCCCTGTGCGGTAATCTCGACAACGGCGCAGGTAAAGGCAAGAGACGTTCCTTTGATGATACTGATAAAAGAGTTTCCAAGGGTCGGAAGCGCAACCTCAAAGGCCTCCGGCAGAATGATGCGGCGCAGTGTCTGCGGATACGTCATGCCGAGTGCATGTGCTGCTTCGATCTGGCCCGGGTCAACGGACTGCAAAGCCGAACGGATAATCTCAGCCATAAAGCCCGACTGGTTCAGTCCCAGAGCGATCATCGCATAGACGAAACCGGAAATATTGGCAACCGCCAGATTCGTTCCGAACTGCTGGTTGATTGCCTTGAACATCATGGGAATACCAAAGAACGCAACGTACAGCTGTACGATGACCGGCGTGCCGCGGAGCAGTGAAATCAGAAGATTCGTAATCTGCGTCAGCACTCTGATTTTTTCATTTTGATGATCGCCATCACAAGTCCCAGTCCCAGTCCGATCAGCATAGAAACCACGGCCAGTTCCAGCGTGATCGGCAGCTTTGTCAGCAATTCTGGTATGGATGAAAATACCAGTGAAACGTCAAATAATTTTCCCATGATTTTTGTCCTCTCTTACACGTATTTTTCTACCAGTACACAGGTAAAGCCAAGATTTTTCTTCGGCTTTTTCGGCTCTTCGTCTTTCTTCGGTACATGGTGGTCGTATACCGACAGGTCAGCGTCCGGATTCAGTTTGTAGCCTAATTTCTCATAAAAGCCTGCGGCGCGGTCCTGGCTCGTGATGACGATGTGATCGACACCGTATTCTTTCAGCCATTTCTCAGCGGCTTCGATCAGTACGCGGCCGTATCCGCTTTTCTGTTTTTCTCTGACAACACAGACACGCTCGATTTTTCCTGTCTTTTCCGCCGGAAATGCGATGCGGCAGCCGGCTACCGGCTTGTGATCTTCTGTCAGCAGAATCGCCTGCAGATCATCTTTGCTCTCGTCCTGTCCGAATTCCAGTTCAATCGGAATGTTCTGTCCCAAGCAGAACGCATCGGTTCTGACGTAATCATATGCTTTGTATTTCCACTCTTCGCTTCCCTTTTCTACCCGGTAAATTTCTGCCATGTTTTTCGCTCCTTTTAGAATCGGGAAACGGATGTTCTCGATCCGCTTCCCGTCTGTTTTGTAATCTCTTCTGTTTTTATTTCGAAAACGATATTCTAGTTTGGTGTCTCATCAAAGTATTTCTCGTCCGGGCTGGTGTCCACGCCGAGATACTCGGTTGTGATCTTGGAAAGAGTTCCGTCTTCTTTCATCTCTTTTAAGGCCTTGTCAACATCCTCGCGGAGTGCTGCGCCCTCTTCGTTCTTTCCAAACAGGAAGTAGGTATTGTTCTGCGGGAACAGGAAATCTTCGGTCTCCTCGTCGATCTCGTTTGCTTCCAGCTGACCTTCCAGTCCGAACTGCGGAAGCAGGTTGTCGATGATCGGTCCGTCGTCGATTGCCACATCAGCGGTTCCATCTACGATGTGCTGGTAGCGGACCTGGAAGTTTGCATTGGAATATACGATATTGATCTGGTGATCCGGGTTGTCTGCATTCCATTTTTCCAGTGCATTTGCGGTAAGGCTTCCTGCACTCAGCTCAATTTTGTATCCGCGGTCTGCCAGATCGGTAAGAGAAGTCAGCGGCTCATCGCCGGTTCTCTGAATGTATTCGTTGAAGCTGGTTTTATATGGTAAAGAGAAGTAGTAGGATTCTGCTCTCTCATCGGTATATCCATAGTTGTTGACTGCGATGTCGTACTGACCGCTCAGCACACCCTGCAGTGCATCTGCCTGCTCAATTTTCAGTTCATACTGCGGAAGGCGGTTGAACACTTCTTTTACGATATCGATATCGACACCGGTCAGCTCGTTGTCATCATTTACGTAAAAGTACGGTGCCAGTGTGCCGCTTGTTACAGCTTTGATCACTTTTTTCTCACCGGAATCCGATGCGGAGCTGCCTTCTGCGGAAGATGATGCTGCGGAACCGCTGCTGCTTCCTGCATTTGCTGATGCATTGCTTCCGCATCCTGCAAAGCTTACTGCCAAAAGGCCCGCCGCTGCCAATACTGCCCAGAATTTCTTTGTCTTTTTCATAATAAAATCCTCCTCATTTCCTCGTTCTTTTCAGTTCCGGCCGCGCCCCGGCTGCCTGAGAGTGTTCCACCAGAGCGCTCCGGATTCTTCTGTCTTATCTCTTTATAAAAGTCCTTTCAGCGGATTAATCGATGCATCCACGGAAAGTACGCCGTTCTTCGGGTTTCTGTCTTCCCATTTCGGGCTGTTCCAGATGGTTTTTGAGATTTCTCCTGCGTAATCCTCGTAGGTCTCTCCCTCCGGATGGCGAAGGAATACTTCGTCCGGTGTTTTGCTGAGTGTTCTTCTCGATCCATCGTCTGCCATCAGCTTCTCGAAATCTACTTTTGCAAGGATTCGTTCGTTGTATCCGCGGAAGAGAACCTCGCCTAATTTCTTTCCAGGTCTCGAAAGTGCCAGCACCTGCGGATCGCTTCCGTGACGGAAGGCCGGGATCGCATACAGCTCTTTTAAGTAGCCCCAGATATTTTTGTAATCACGAATCGGTTTCTTCACCGGTCCTACGTTGCGGAAGTAGCTGACATCCCAACGGATCAGAGTGACGTAAGCGCGGACATCGCTGTCGGTGATGTAGTCGCCGAACAGGAAACGGTTCGTCTCCAGCCGTTTGTCCAGCTTATCGAGGGATTCATAGAAATCTTCGTATGCCTCATCGTATGCTTCCGGTGACTGGCAGAATGCCATGCGGTAATGGCCGTTGTTGACATGCGGGAAGAGCCAGTCGTTAAACTCATCGATCTCTTTCCGGAATTTTTTCGGGTACAGGTCCGGCGCATCTTTTGGCTGGAATGGACGGAACTGCACTTCGAGGTAGTTCGTCAGGCGGTGATAATCGTTGTTCACAGCCTTTTTCTCTTTGACATCCACCAGGGTCGGTGTCGTTGCTCTTCCTTTGAAGTCCGGGTTTGCTCTTTTATAGAACTCACTTAAGAAGTAAGCGCCTGTCGCCGGATCCTTGAAATCCGGATACTGTCCGAATGCATGTCCGTAACGGTTTGTCTCGCCGGATGGAGAAACTCTCGTCTCCGAGATCACATCCTGCAGTCCTAAAAGCTCCCGCACGATGATCGGACGGTTGGACCAGTTGCATCCGGTTGCCCAGTAGATCCCGAAGCGGTTTGCTTCTGCTTTCAGGTCGCCTTCTTTATCGCCGAATGGCTGGATAAATGCATTTGGCTGACGGATGAAAGCGCCGCGCTCATCGATCTCTACAAGGGTTTCATTTGGTCTTGGGTCTACTCCGACTTCTGCTGCAAACTGTTCTGCCAGTGCATCGGTGTATTTGATTTTTTCGGTTTCTTTATTTTCAACTGGGGTGAAGCTGCATCCGCATCCGCTCATGTTTTTGTCCTCCGTTTTCTATGTCTGTTTATTGACTATTCTTATGTTGTTCATTCGCATTTCTTTTAAAAAAGGTTAAAAAAATAGCAGGCATTCGTTCCGGCCTGCCCGCACATGCAATTTCTGCTATGCTTTTTCTGCCTGCGAATGTTTCTTATTTTTCTTTATTCTGATTGGAGCTGCAGCAACAGCAACAACACATCTCCATCATTCTGTTCTCCTGCATTCGTCTGTTGTCTGTTTTTTTCATTTGCTGTTCTCCTTTCCTATTAAGTCGATATGTTTAATATGTTTCTCGATTACATGGCATATTATAATGCATATTTTTTCTATGTGCAACCCCTAAAACGCCTTTTGGTAATTGTTATTTCGATGAATCGCTTATAGGTTTTTCCTATTGGTTAGTCATACCAGAAAGATATTACTTATCACACCTGTAGTCTGATTTTGCTTTTTCCCGGCCAACCGCCGCAACTTTTGCAATGTGCTCAACAATTCTTGCCATGGCTTTTTTCTTAAGAAACGATACAATAAAAAGCAAAGAACACCACTTGCAAAATACAATGTACTCTCGGAATCTTTCTGTGCTTGTTTTTGTGAGATGATTTTTTGTCAGTTGTGCCCAAATTTCTGAGGCGTACGCGGTGCGTACGTTGATGAAATTCGGGGTGCAGCTGGCGGAAAATCAGCCGCAAAGGCAAGTGCAGAAAGATTCCGAGAGTACATTACAAAATAAAGGAGAGTTTTTCTTATGGAAATGACATTTCGCTGGTATGGTTCCAAATTTGATACCGTTACCTTAGAGCAGATCCGCCAGATTCCGGGCGTAACCGGAGTCATCACAACCCTGTACGACACTACCCAGGGCGAGGTGTGGACACGCGAAGCGATTCACGCGTTAAAAGAAGAGGTTGAGGCCTCTGGACTTCACATCTCCGGCATCGAGAGCGTCAACATCCACGACGCCATCAAAATCGGCAGCCCGGACCGTGAGCAGTACATCGATAATTATATTGAAACGTTAAAGCACCTCGGCGAGGAAGACATTCACCTTGTCTGCTATAACTTCATGCCGGTCTTCGACTGGACCAGAACAGAACTCGCACGCGTCCGTCCGGACGGCTCGACCGTACTTGCCTACAAACAGTCCGCCGTAGACGCACTTGTTCCGGAAAAAATGTTTGAATCTATCGCAGGTGATGCAAACGGCGCAATTCTTCCTGGCTGGGAGCCGGAGCGCATGGCAAAAGTGAAAGAGCTCTTTGACGCTTACCGCGATGTGGATGATGAGAAACTGTTTGCCAACCTCAAATACTTCCTCGAACGCATCATGCCGGTCTGCAACGAGTACGACATCAAAATGGCCATTCACCCGGACGACCCGGCATGGAGTGTCTTCGGTCTTCCGAGAATCATCATTAATAAAGAAAACATTCTGCGCATGATGAAGATGGTCGATGACCCGCACAACGGCGTGACCTTCTGCTCGGGCTCCTACGGAACGAACCTGGAGAACGATCTGCCGGATATGATCCGTTCCTTAAAGGGCCGCATCCACTTCGCTCACGTCCGCAATCTGAAATTCCACAGCCAGCAGGATTTCGAGGAGGCCGCACACCTTTCCTCTGACGGCAGCTTCGATATGTATGAGATCATGAAAGCGCTGTACGACATCGGCTTTGACGGCCCGATCCGCCCGGACCACGGACGTATGATCTGGGGAGAGAAGGCAATGCCGGGCTATGGACTGTATGACCGCGCACTCGGCGCGACTTATTTAAACGGACTCTGGGAAGCTATTGACAAGAGTCACAAACGTGGAATTTAAAGGAGGTTTCTACTGATGTCTCTTAACTTAACAGCTGCCGGACTGGCAGATCAAAAAGCGTGGGAAGCCGCAGGCTATGCGCTTCCATCCTATGACCGCGAAGCAATGATCACCCGCACGAAAGAATCTCCGTGCTGGGTGCATTTCGGAGCCGGAAATATTTTCCGTGCCTTCCAGGCAAATACAGCACAGGAACTGCTGAACAACGGTACCTTTGACCGCGGTGTCATCGTTGCGGAGGGCTTCGATACAGAAATCATCCGTGATATGTACCAGCCGCACGATAATTTAAGCATTCTGGTGACCTTAAAAGCCGATGGTTCTGTCGAGAAAACCGTTGTTGGAAGCATCGCAGAATCGCTGGCTGCCGATACGGCGGATTCTCCGGATTTTGCCCGGTTAAAAGAAATCTTTACCAAGGATTCCCTGCAGATGGCGACGTTTACGATCACCGAAAAGGGATATTCCCTGAAAAACGGTGCGTGCGAACTGCTTCCGTCTGTTGCTGCCGATTTTGCTGCCGGACCTTCTTCCGTTACCAGCTATATGGGAAAAGTTGCTTCTCTTTTATATGAAAGATTTCTTGCAGGCGAAAAACCGGTTGCGATGGTCAGCACCGACAACTGCTCCCACAATGGCGAAAAACTTTCCCTTGCCCTGACAGCCTACGCTTCTGCATGGGAAGAAAACAAGCTGGTACAGCCAGGCTTCCTCTCCTATCTGCAGAACCCGGAAAAAGTCAGCTTCCCGTGGACCATGATCGACAAGATCACCCCGCGGCCGGATGCTTCCATCGAAAAGATGCTCGAGGAGGACGGCCTCGCCGATGCACAGCCGATCGTCACCTCCCGCCACACCTACGTTGCTCCGTTCGTCAATGCAGAGGAATGCCAGTACCTCGTAGTCGAAGATCATTTCCCGAACGGACGGCCGCCGATGGAAAAGAGCGGATGGATCTTTACCGACCGGGAAACTGTCAACAAAACAGAGCGCATGAAGGTCTGCACCTGCCTGAACCCGCTGCACACCGCACTCGCTGTGTTCGGCTGCCTGCTGGACTATGAACTGATCAGTGATGAGATGAAAATCCGGTGCTGAAAAAGCTCGTGGAGCGCATCGGATATGTGGAAGGACTTCCGGTTGTCACCGATCCTGGCATTCTCTCTCCGAAGCAGTTTATCGATGAAGTGCTGAACATCCGCATCCCGAATCCGTTTATGCCGGATACGCCGCAGCGAATTGCGACCGACACGTCACAGAAGCTGTCGATCCGGTTCGGTGAGACGATCAAATCGTATCTTGCTTCTCCGGAGCTGTCACTCTCGGATCTTCAGGCAATTCCGGCTGTATTTGCGGGATGGCTGCGGTATCTGATGGGCGTGGATGACAACGGCGATGCATTTGATCTGAGCCGGATCCGCTGCTTGCCACGGTCCGCCCGTATGTGCAGGATCTGAAACTCGGCGCACCGGCTGACCGCGAGACCCTTTCCAAAACTCTGGCTCCGCTGCTCTCCGATGCTTCGATTTTCGGTGTGGATCTGATTTCCGCCGGACTTTCTGACCGTGTGCTGAATGCTTTTGTCTCGATGCTTCAGGGACCTGGCGCTGTGCAGATACGCTTGCTGCGCTGACTGCTCAATTCTAAAAGGGAGGTATTTCCATATGAAACCTTTTATGGACGCTGACTTTCTGCTGCAGACCGATACGGCGAAAACACTGTACCACGAGGCGGCTGAAAAAATGCCCATTTTTGACTATCACAACCATCTGAATCCACAGGAGATTCTCGAAGACCGCCAGATGGAGAATCTGACACGCGTCTGGCTCGGCGGGGATCATTATAAATGGCGTGCCATGCGTGCGATGGGCTTTTCGGAGGATCTGATCACCGGAACGCCGATGATTACGACAAATATCTGGCGTTTGCCGAGACGATTGAGAACGCGATCGGCAATCCTTTATACCACTGGACACATCTGGAGCTGCAGCGGTACTTCGGCATCACGACACCGCTCTCCCGCGCAACAGCGAAGGAGATCTGGGATGAGGCGAATGCAAAACTGCAGACGAAGGAGTTTACCGTGCGCAATCTGATTCTGGACCAGCATGTGTCGCATCTTTGCACCACCGACGATCCTGCAGATGATCTGCACTGCCATCTGGCATTACAGAAGGAAGACTTTGCCTGCCGCGTTCTGCCGTCCTTCCGCCCGGACCGCGCCGTTCATCTCGAGAAGCCGGATTTCCCGGAATATGTGGAAAAGCTTGCCGCTGCCGCCGGCAGGACGATTGCATCCGCGGAGGATATGGTGCATGCCCTCTCCTGCCGCCTCGACTTCTTCCTCTCCGCCGGCTGCGTTGTCAGCGACCACAGCCTTGAGGGCTGCTTCTATGTGCCATGCACGGCTGCTGAGGCGAATGATGTATTTGAGAAGCGCATGAACGGCGGTGTTCTCCCCGAAAAAGAGCTCGGCATGTACAAGGGCTTCCTTCTGACGAACCTCGGACGGCTGTATCATAAGCACAATATCGCCATGCAGCTTCATATCAAAGCACTCCGCAACAACTCGAAGCGGATGTTCCGTGCGCTCGGTGCCGATACCGGCTTTGACAGCATGAACGATTTCGCCTTTGCCCCTATGCTCGGCACTTTCTTAAACGATATGGACGAGGACGACGCACTGCCGAAAACCGTGCTCTACTCCCTGAACCCGGGCGACAACCCGATGCTTGCAAGCATGGCCGGAAACTTTGCTGCGCCTGGCATCCGCTCAAAAGTGCAGTCCGGTACCGCATGGTGGTTCAACGATCACAAATACGGCATGGAATCCCAGCTTGCGACGCTTTCCAGCATCGGCATGCTCTCCACCTTCATCGGCATGCTGACCGACTCCCGCAGCTTCCTCTCTTTCCCGCGCCACGAATATTTCCGCCGGATTCTCTGCAATCAAATCGGAAACTGGGTGGAAAACGGGGAGTACCCGGCGAACCTGGAGTTTCTGAAAGAGATGGTGGAAAATATCAGCTACAACAATGCGGTTTCGTATTTCCTGTGATTTTCGCATGCCTTATTGACAATTATTCCCACATACCGTACAATAAAGGGGATTACTGATCAACGAAAGGATTACAGAAACATGGACGACTCAGGCAGTATGCCTCGACGATGCTTTATTTTCATCATTTGATAAACGGAGACATAATCTATCTTTGATTCCGCCAGATTCAAGATAGGTTATGTCTTTTTGTACATTTTTTGCATCGTGTCCCGGTTTCCTAAGAAAGGAAAAACAAATGAACAGCGACATTGTGTCACTCATCATCATTCTTATCTGCGTCATGCTCTCAGCCTACTTTTCGGCGACGGAAACTTCTTTCACCTCGCTGAACCGCATCCGCATGAAAAATATGGCAGAAAAAGGCGACAAGCGGGCGGAACTGGTGTTAAAGTTGCTGGAGAACTTTGACAAGCTGCTCTCCACGATTCTCGTCGGCAACAACATCGTCAACATCGGACTCAGCTCCCTTGCCACGGTGCTTTTTATCAAGCTTCTCGGCGGCGACTCCGGTGCGACGGTTTCCACGATCGTAACCACTATCGTGGTCCTGATCTTCGGCGAAGTTTCCCCGAAAAGCATTGCAAAAGAATCCCCGGAGACGATCGCCAAATTTTCCGCACCGTTTCTCCACATTCTGATGATCATGCTGACCCCGGTGACGTTTCTCTTTTCCCAGTGGAAGAAGCTGCTCTCCCGCATCTTCAAATCCTCGGAAAACCACGGCATCACCGATGAGGAACTGATGACCATCGTCGAGGAGGCGACCCAGGAGGGCGACATCGACGACCAGGAAGGCGATCTGATTCAGAATGCAATCGGCTTCATGGAGATGGAGGCCGCAGAGATTTTTACTCCGCGTGTCAACGTCATCGGCATTCCGCTCGATGCGACGAAATCCGAGATCGCTAAGACTTTCTCCGACACCGGATTTTCCCGGCTGCCGGTGTATGATGATGATATCGACCACATTGTGGGAATTGTGTATCAGAAGGATTTCCACAACCACATTTACCACACCAACAAACCGCTAAGCAGCATCATCCGCCCGGCGCTCTTTGTAACCGAGAATACGAAGGTCGGCCCGCTGCTAAAAAAAATGCAGGCGAAGAAATCGCATATTGCCATTATCATTGATGAATTCGGCGGCACCGACGGTATCATCACCATGGAAGATATCCTCGAAGAGCTCGTCGGCGAAATCTGGGATGAGCATGATGCGGTTGTACAGGAAATCCAGAAAGTTTCCGAAAACGAATACCTCGTGACCGGAACGGCAAGCATCGACAAGGTGTATGAAGAGCTCGATATTGACAAAGAATTTGACGTCTTTACGGTCAGCGGATGGATCATGGGGATCCTCGAGCGCGTGCCAAAGGAAGGCGATCATTTCGTCTCGGATGGCCTCGACGTAACCGTACTGAAAATGGCAGACCGGAGAGTCGACAAGGTACGGATCGTGCGGCTGCCGAAGGATGAAAATGAACAGTAAGCGATTGATACGATTTACACGCAAAAAACGGATCGAACATCTGATTTTAAAGTCAGATACTCGATCCGTTTTTTTGTATCCTCTATTCTTCTTTCAGACCGTCCGCAAGTCCATACACATCATTTTCCCGTCCTTTGCAGCCCTCCCATACAATCGGTTCTGCAAAGGTAAGTTTCAGAATGGTATCAATGCTGTCGCGCTCCGGAATCGGGACGGAGATCGAAAAGGTTCCGTTTTCTTCCGTCAGTTCTGCTTTTCCGCCGGAAATCACTTTCCATTTTTCCATTGTATTCCCCGGAATTTCAAACGTGATCTGATCTTTTTCCCATTCCAGAATATGCACATAAACAATGTTGTCGCGGTACGTCGTTCCGCCCCAGCGGTCCGCAATCACAGGGCCGCCGCGCAGGCCGTACAGCGTTTCGCCGTATTTCGAAAGCCATTCTCCGGCCTGGCGCAGGCGTTCTACCTGCTCCTCATCCATTTTTCCCGTTCCGTCCGGGCCGATATTCAGCAGATAATTGCCGTCCCGCACGACGATTGAAACCAGATTCTGAATCAGCTGGCGCAGCGGCAGCACTGGTCTGCCCGGGATATAGCCCCAGGAATCCGCAATACAGTCGTTGCTGTCCCACGGCTTGTCCGTCCGCATCCCGTCGATTCTGCGTTCCCGCACATGGAAATCGCCTTCCCAGCCGCCGCGGTTATTGATCATAATACCCGGCTGCAGCTGTCGAATTTCATTTATCAGTTTCTCCGACTCCCAGAAATAATTGACCCTCATATATTCACTGGTCTGCCAGTCATCTTTCCTGTACCAGCCTCTTTCTCCATTCCAATCCATTCCTCCAAGTGCAAGCCACTCACCGTCGAACCAGAGCAGATCAATCTTTCCATAATTACTCATCAGCTCCATCAGCTGATCATGGCACTGTTTTTTCAGTGCCTCTGCACTCTCCCAGTAAAGATCCGGCATGAAATAGCCTGGAAAGCGCCAGTCGAGAGGAGAATAATAAAAGCCAACTTTCATTCCTTCTTTCCGGCACGCCTCCACATATTCTTTAACAAAATCCCGATGTGCAGCTCCTTTCATTGCGGTAAAATCACTGCATTTCGAATCGAACAGGCAAAAGCCATCGTGGTGGCGTGTTGTCAGCACCATGTACTTCATCCCCGCTGCCTTTGCATTTTTGGCCCACTGTTCCGCATCAAAATTTTCTGCAAGAAAGTCATCCTTCAGTGTCTCATACTTCCGCACATCCAGATGCTCATTCATCAGCACCCATTCCCCTTTTCCGAGCATCGAATATACTCCCCAGTGAATAAACATGCCAAACTTCGCATCCCGGAACCATTTCATCTGTTCTTCCGACAGTTTTTCTACCTTTTCCGGTCTGTAATTTTTTCTTGCAGCCGGAAAGGATTTCATTTCTTCTATTGTTTTCATTTTTTCTCCAAACTCCGCATCTTTTCCCGGTAGTCATGATACAGTTCTTGATTTACCTTTTCCAATATAGCAATTAATTCTGAATCTGTCATCTCATTCCAGATCATCAGGTGAACGATACGAATGGGCTGAGAAAGAAGCATTTCTCTTACATTTTTCTCTTCTTTCAGACGCTGCGCGAAGATTCCTCCTGCTTTTTCTGTAATTTTACGATACAGCTCTTCAAAAATCTGTTCCCCAGCCTTCGTTTCCAGCAGACGCTCCGTTTTATCCCATCCCTGGATCTGTTTTGGTACTGGAAAAACCGGTGTTACTTCGATCTTCTGTGCTGCACGGATATCCTGTACTGAAAATCCAAGCTCAAGTCCATACATTCCCTGCGGTACCGTCCGCTCATCAACGCGTTCATCGTAGAGTTCAAACAGTTCACGTGAAATGGAAAATACAAACTCTTTTTCTTCTCCCGCCTCCAGTATGATTTTCTGAAAATCGCGAAGTTCCCTGGCTGGCCTTGCTTTCCATGCTCTTGGATTTTTCACATAGAGCTGAACGACCTGAGCCCCTTTTCTGTTGCCCGTATTTTTAATTTTTCCACGCAGAACTGTTTTCTCACAATCCGTGATTTTCTCCTGCTCCACGCTGCACTCCGTAATTTCAAATGTTGTATACGAAAGTCCGAATCCAAACGGAAACTGCACCGGAATTTTTTTCGTCTCGTATCCTCGGTAGCCCATAAACATACCCTCGCGGTACGTCACCTGCTCCGTCTGCTCTGCAAAATTTTCATCCGAGATAATCTGTTCCCGGAACGCCGGAACTGACACAGGCATATGTCCGGACGGATTCACCTCTCCGCTTATCACTTTCACAATCGCTCTTCCAATCCCCTGACCGCCGTAGAAGCATTCCAGAATCGCCTTTACTTCGTCAGCCCACGGCATGGCAACGGCTCCGCCGTTCATCACAACCGCAATTACATTCGAATTAACTGCAGCAATTTCTTTTAAAAGAGCCACCTGGTATTCCGGCAGTTCATACTGCACACGGTCATTTTCTTCTCCTTCAAAACCAAAATCCATAGCAAGGAAAAACAGAACCGCATCTGCATCCGCTGCTGTTTTCACCGCCTCATCCCGGAGTTTTTGCTGCTCCGCTTCACTTCCCACATTGTTCCTGCGATATCCCATCGCAAACGGTGTATTATCTGCTCCGTTCCATTTTTCTGCACATTCCCAGGCGTCTTCTTTTCCTGCTCCTTCTACTTTTCCGGAGCCCTCCGCCTGAAACAGAGGTTCTCTCGCATATTCTCCAATAACCGCCAGCTTTCTGCCCTGCTGCAGCGGCAGAATATCCTCTTTATTTTTCAGCAGAACAATGGCTTCTTCTGCTGCTGCGCAGACTTTTTCATGATTTTCTTTTAAAAGCAGCTCTCGTTCTTCCTCTGTCTTTTTCGTTTTCGGAATCTTCCACTTTCTCGCATTTCGTATGATGCATTCTGCCCGCTCACGGATCACGTGTTCGTCCAGTCTGCCCTGTTTCCACTGCTCCACCATATAAGCAGTGCTTTTTCCATCCGTTCCCGGCATTTCAAGATCCAGTCCTGCCTCTGCCGATTTCACCCGATCGTCCAGTCCGAACCAGTCCGTCATGACCAGTCCGTCAAAGCCCCATTCTTTTCGAAGAATATCGAACAGCCAGCGATTTTCTGCACAGTATGTTCCATTGATCTTCGAAAGGCTCGTCATGACCGCTGCCGGTTTTCCCTCACGGATTGCAATTTCAAATGCTTTTAAATACAGATCCCGCAGGGCATCTTCCTCACAGATTACATTCAGATATTCCCGTTCGGTCTCCTGATTATTTGCAGCAAAGTGCTTGATACATGCGCCGACCTGCTGTGACTGCACGCCGCGGATATAGGCACCTCCCAGTCTTCCTGCAAGAAGCGGATCCTCGGAAAGATATTCCACATTTCTTCCGCAGAGGGGATTCCGTTCCAAATTAACCGCCGGTCCCAGCACCAGATCCACTCCGTACGCAGCCGCCTCTGATCCAATGATTGTTCCTACCTGCTCTGCTACATCCGGGTTCCAGGATGCCGCTACTGCTACTCCCGCCGGCAGACAGGTCGCCGGTTCACTTCGATTAATGCCAAGAGAATCCTTATCCTTTTTCTGATAGCGAAGCCCCATCGGTCCATCGCTCATTTCCAGGGATGGAATATCGTATTCCGGCAGTGCTTTTGTATTCATAAACTGATCGCCGCAGAGAAGCGAAATCAGTTTTTCTGTTTCCATCTCTTTTATTTTCATTTGCTTTCCCCCAATTTTTTCTCAGCCTTTTACAGCTCCAATAGAAATTCCTTTTACAAAATATTTCTGTACGAATGGGAATACGATCAGAATCGGAAGCAGTCCGACGATGGCGATTGCCATACGCACGGTCTCCTGCGGGATTCCCCCTCCTACGCTGGCCAGATTGATATTGCTGTTCGCATTTTTGGAAAGAAATTCGATATTTTTAATCATATTATTCAAAAGCTGCTGAATGCTGAATTTATTAGTATCTGTAATATAGTATAATCCATTTGTCCAGTCATTCCAATAACCAAGTCCGGCAAATAATCCGACCGTTGCAATGATCGGTTTACACATAGGAAGAACTACTTTGCGGAATACCTGAAACTCTGTTGCACCATCAATTTTGGCAGCCTCACTTAATGCCGCCGGTACATTTGACTGAATATACGTTCTTGTCAGAATCACATTAAAAGCACTCATCAGCAGACCCGGTATAATTAATGCCGGAATCGTATTTTTCATGTGCAGGTAGCGGGTATACATAATATAGGTCGGTACCAGTCCACCATTAAACAGCATCGTGAAAAACAGATAAAATGCAAGAAATGTTTTTCCAGGAAATTTCTCATGTGCCAGTACATACGCATACAAAAGTGTCATCATCACGCCAATCGTTGTTCCAATCGCGGTTACCAGAATGGTGATTCCATATGCATGGAAAACCTGTGCCCTCTCGTTCCAAATGTACCTGTATGCTTCCAGACTCAGTTCTTTTGGGAAGAAAGAATATCCATGCAGCACAATCTCATTGTTGCTTGTAAACGATGCAACCACCAGAAGCACCAGCGGAATCACCATAATCAGTGAAATCAGTGCCAGAACTACCGTGATCATTCTCTGATAACGCCGTTCCTGTTTTCCTACCATAATTTTGTCCTCTTTTCTGTCAGAACAGTGCATTCTCACTGCTGTAACGTTTTGTAAGCCAGTTTGCAATCATGACAAGTGCAAATCCCATCAGCGACTGATATACACAGGCTGCCGATGACATACTGATGTCACCCAGCTCAATCAGTCCTCTATATACGTAAGTATCAATCGTGTTGGTTGCATTGATCAGCGCTCCCGAGTTCATTGGTACCTGATAAAACAGACCAAAATCAGAATAGAAAATTCTTCCGATGGACAGCAGTGTCATTGTGATTACTGTAGATTTCAGCAGTGGAAGGGTAATACATTTGATTTTATGCCATCTTGTTGCTCCGTCAATCTCAGCTGCCTCATACATTTCCTGGTCAATTCCAAGAATCGCTGCCAGATAAATAATGGATGAATATCCGGCTCCCTTCCAGCAGTTTACAAAAATCAGGATGAATGGCCAGTATTTTGACTCGGTATAAAATGAGATATTTTCTTTTCCAAGAGAAGTCAGCAGTCCATTAACAAAGCCAGTACGTCCGCTTAAGAACGCATATACCAGATAGCTGACAATGATAATCGAAATCAAAGATGGAATCAGAACAGCAGACTGAAAAATTTTCACTTTTGTCTTGCTTCTTAATTCACTCAGTAAAATTGCAATCAGAATAGATACCGTCGTATTAACGACAATAAATGCAAAATTGTATAATAATGTGTTTCTTGTAATCAGTGCTGCATCCGGTGTTTTAAACAGATATTTAAAGTTGGAAAGCCCCGCCCAGTCACTGTGCAAAATTCCTTTTGCAAAATTCAAATGTTTAAAAGCAATGATGATACCGGTCATCGGCACATAGTTATTAATTAAAAGATATAAAAATCCCGGCGCTACCATTATATATAATGGAAATGCTCTTTTTATATTTTTCCATGTTTTCTTTTTTCCCATAGGATCCCTCTTTTTCTGTCTCAAAAGCCAGGGCCGGCCGATTCTCATCGTCCGACCCTGTCTGCCTTGTTTATTTATTTGCAAGCCATTCGTCTACCTGTTTCTGCATATCTTCGATAATATTGTCGATACCTGCTGATTTCAGTTCTTCATTGAACTGCGGCAGTGTCGTACTTGGATCTGCATCGCCGTTTTCGATGATTGCTTTATATTTATCTGTTACGTTTGTAATTGCTGTAATTTCATTTTTTACATTTGTCGTGTCATAAATGAATCCATATAGCGGAGATTCCTGTGCAGTATCATTGTATTCCGTAAATTTCTCGTATACATTTTCCGGATCAGTTTCCCATGCATAGCCAACAGAACCATTACCACAGAGCCACAGCTCGTTGCCCCAGCCTACCGAATCAGAAGTTACTCCATCTGGATAAGATGCAATTCCATCCGATACAACATAATCTTTGCCTTCAATTCCATATCGGAACAGATTCTGGAAGTCGGAGTCTGAGTACAGCAGATTCAGGACTGCAAGAGCTTTTTTCGGGTTCTCGCACTGTGCCGGAATTATCCACTGGCAGAAGTTAACAGAGGAAGTACTGATAGTGCTTCTTCCAATCGGAATCGAAACGATTTCTTTACCGGAGTTCATTGTTTCCTGTGTTGCAGTTCCCGGATGCTGGTTTCCATAATAGCTGAACGCTGTATTAGCACGGAACAGATCCTGACGGGTTGTTGTATTCGTTGTAGAATCTGGCATAAAATAGCCTTTCTGGTTCCAGTCATATGCTTTTTCAGCCATCTCTTTGTACTTTTCTGTGTCATACGTATTAATAACGGTGATTCCATCGGATGCATCATCATCGATATCAACGCCGACACCTGAAGTTACAACATCAAACTCTCCTTTTACATAGTTCAGGAAACATCCACTGTTCAGATCCGACGGAATCATCGGATAAAGTTCCGGATGTACTTCCTGGCATTTTTTCAGTACTTCCTCGATATCATCAAAGTTTTTGATATCTTCCGCTTTATATCCAAGCTCTTCCAGAATGTCTGCCCGGCACATAAATCCTGCCTGGGATGCAAGGTCACGATACGTCGCAGTCCATACAGATTACCGTCGAAATAGCATGCTTCAATATAACGTTCCATTGCACTGTATGCATCCGGTGCATACGTCTCTACCAGATCATTGATTGGATAGAGCTGTCCTCTCTGTCCATCTTCACGAATATTGGACATCAGAAATACCATATCCAGTTTTTCACCGCTCGAAAGCATCAGGTTCGTCTGGTCGTTATAAGCACCCCATTCAATAATCTGAAGTTTTACTTTTGCATCTACCTTTTCTCCGATGATCTCATTCATTGCATCCTCTACGGCCTGCATATCTGCCGGTGATGCATTAGATCCTGGCCATACCATCAGAAGTTCTTCTGTTTTTCCATCCTTCAGATCGGATGTACTATCTCCTGCTTCACTTTGGTTCGATGCTGTTGTCTGCGCAGAATCTGCCTTTGTGCTGTCCGAACTCTTGCTGTCCCCACATCCTGCAAGAAGTGATGCGGTCATTGCCGCCATCAAAACTGCTGCTGCCATTTTCTTTCTCATTTGTGTTACCTCCCGTGTTTTTTGATGGTTTTATCTTACCGCACTTCCACTTCTCTCTCAATTTCAATCCCGACCCGTTTTATAACAAAAACGACTTATCCTTTTGCTTTTGCCGCACGATATTCCAATGGTGTACGTTCGGTCTGTTTTTTAAATATTTTAGAAAAATAGGCCGGCGAATCATAGCCTGTCCGAATACTGATTTCAGAAATCGACAGCGTCGTCTCCCGCAGCATTTTCTTTGCCATCAAAATTCGATAATGCTGTACATACTCCATCAGTGTATATCCTGTCTGTTTCTTAAACTCCCGGTTGATATGATCCTGGTTCAGATGCACCAATTCTTCAATCTTCTTTCGTGTAATCACTTCACTGTAATGGCTTTCCAGATACTTTTTAATCGTATTGACCGCATCTGCTATCTCCGGATCTGCTTCCGGTTTGTTTTTGTTTTATACTCCTCCAGCTTTTCCACTGCTGAAGCAATTGTTTCTTCCAATTCATCAAATGCAATCGGTTTCAGTAAATACCGGTAAACTCCAAGGGAAATTGCACTTCTCGCATAATTAAAATCCGGGTACCCAGTCAGAATAATATTGATAATTTCAGGATACATATCCTGAATCCATTGAATCAGACTCAGACCATTCTCTTTTGGCATTTCAATATCGCAGATCACAAGATCAATTTTGGAACTACTGATAATGTCCCGTGCAAGATCCGTATTGTAGGCCGTAAAAACCTTTTGAATTCCCTTCTTTTTCCAGTCAATTGCCTTCTCCATAATATGCAGCATGGCAATTTCATCATCTACCAGCAGCAGATTCATTTTTGCTCCCTTCTTTCTACTGTTTTTCTATTCTCGGCAGTAAAATGCGAATTTCACTATATCCCGGCTGACTTGTAATTTTTAATTCATACGCCTCCCCATAAAATTCACGGATACGTTCCTTCACATTCTGTATTCCGATATGTTCTCCTTCTTCTTCAATTGACTCATTCCGATTAATTTTATCAAGAATTTCTTTCTTAAATCCTAAACCATTATCTTCGATCAGAATCAGCAGATCATGCTCGCCTTCTCTTTTTACTGTCAGCTCGATTTCCAGATGCGGAACCAGCATAATATTATGTTTTACACTGTTTCCAACAAAAGTCTGAATCACCAGTGGAAGAATCATTTCATCCTCCATTTCCGGTTCTACGTTTACCTGAATTTCCAGCATATCTTTATAACGGCAGTGCTGAATTTCAACATAGCTTATCAGACATCGAAGTTCTTCTTTCAATGGTACAAAGGTTCCTTTCTGCCCCATCAGATAACGGAAATATGCAGCTGATACCCGGCAGAGTTTCTGAATTTCTTCAAAATCCTGAATCTGTGCCATTCCATGAATCAGATTTAAAATATTGGTATAAAAATGCGGCTGAATCTGCACCTGCAGGAAACGGCTTCGCGCCCTCTGCCGCTCCAGCTCTTTTTCATAAACATCAATTCTTAAAATCTGAATCTGATCTGCCATATGATTAAAGGTCTGATAGAGCTGTCCGATCTGAGATACATTTTCCCGCTCCGGCAGACGTACGTCCAAATCCCCGGTACTGTACTGCTCCATGGCTCTTCGAGCTGTTCTAATGGCGCAAAGACTGTTTTTCCCTGCAGACCAATTGCCATCAGAATGCTGGCAATTGCAAGCATCATGACTCCCATTAGCAGAAGCGTTCCGAACGTTCCTCCCGGGTCCAGCATTCCTTCATCCATACTGACATAAATCTGTGCATTTGTATATTTCAGTGGATAAACACAAGTTGTACTAATTCCGCTTTTTCTTGTCCCCTGGTGTATTTTTACTTCTCCTGTCTCATTATCCCGCACTTCTACGCAAAGATCTTTTCGTTCTCCGACAAAACCAGATACAATTCTTTCCAAAGAAAATGCAGCTCCAATGTATCCATTTTCAGCCGAATAAATACGCGCCAGGTACTGATGTCCATCAAATTCCATAAAAATCCAGTTTTTCTCTGGTTCCTTATATTGGTTCGCGATATAAGAAATGATTTTCTCTTTAAACGCTCTCTGATAGGCATAAGTTGTCCCTTCCTCTGTGCTTACAAAATAAATATTTCGTTCCGGCACATAGACAAACAGCATCATTTCCCTTCCATACCGTTCTCCCATTTCGATCATGATTTTCTGCTGCTGTACTTTAGCAGTTTCCACCGTTAGCGGATCTTTCGAAATACACAGCTGCTGATAATATGGTGTTGAATCCGTTCCGCTCATCAGCAGAAGCGCTTTTGAAGTTGATGCAAATTTATCCTCCCAGAACTGACCGTAGCTCTCTATCGTATTAGAAAATAGCCTCTCCGTCTTTCTTCTGTCTCTCTGAATCAGAAAAATACTTACAAGCTCAATAATGAGGACAGCTAAAATCATAACTGTCCCCATGATCCAGAGTGACTTGTAAATAACTGACTTGTCCTCTGTTTTTTTCATTTTCTTTTCCTCATGCAATCTTCTTTAACAAATCACCAGTTCACCATCAAACGCCTGCAGCGTGCAGGTATCTTCCATCTTTTTCTCCTGCAGCACCCCATATCCATTCTCTGGAAGCTCTATTTTCTGCTCCTTTCCCGTCAGATTCACATAAAAATACTGGTTTTCCGCTATTTTTCTTCCAATTACTCCCTGCGGTGTAACCACGGACTGCATACTTTTTTCCCTGCAGCATTCATCAAGAACCTCGCCTAAAAGTTCCGGCTCTGTTTCACAAAACAAATAATACGCCGCTCCTTTTCCATACCGATTTCTGGTTATAGCTGGAATCTGATGTGTCTCCTCACGCTGCAGGACTTCTGCATCTGTTGCTTTGATCTGCTCATAATAATCCACATCAATCCATTTTTCTCTCACTTTCAGAAGTTCTCTTCCGTTTGCCGGATTCTGCGAAGCTTCTGCTCTTCTTTTTCAGAAACTTCCATACCTGCGGTCCTCTGATATCCAACAATTTCTATTCCAAATACATCAGTCAGGTTTCCTGTCTCGACGTGTCAAATACCTGACCGGTTTCTTTTACCCATGCAGAATACCCTGTCATAATTGCCGTACCGCCATTTTTTACAAATTCCCGCACCGTGTTTTCCTGCTCGTGATCCATTACAATTTCACCCGGAATAATCAGAATCTGATATTGTTCTGTCATTTGATGCAAATCTACAACATTATAATCCAGGTTTCTCTCTTCCAGAATCCGATGCGCGATGGCAAGGTTGTTGCTGTATGGCATTCGATACTGCATTTTTGCATACGCAGCCATAAGCTCACTGTCATAACTGTAAGAAACAGCAATCTCTGGCTGCGGCAGATATGGAAATCCGTATTTTTCCAGCTTCCGAAAATCCGATGCAATCCACTGGTATTCCCGATAATTTTCATTCGGTCTTCCATCATGATTCAGCATACCGGTCAGATATTGTTCTTCGCCATTCAGCATGCTTCGCCAGGTCCATCCCAGCATCATCTGCATCCGATGCAGCAGACACCAGAACGCATACATTCTGTTCATCCCCATTGCCGCATGATGAATCCCGAAACCACCTGTCACAAATTCAATGCACCACATTGGTTTTCCAGTTTCAGCAATCCGTTTCATGTACCAGGAACCCGTTTTCCAGAATCCCATACTCTCCCTGTTTCCATAGCCAGGATAAAAACCGATGCCAGGATAGTCAACAAATCCAGATGCTGCCTTCAAATAATCAAATCCAAGCGTCTCATATTCTGCAAAGTGGTTCGATGTATGAGCCTTTCCCGGCGCATTTTGTTCTACCGTTTCTGCCAGTTCTGTAATAAAATCTGCGATACCATCGGAAAAGAAGCGCCGCATATCCAGCCATGCCTCCGGTGCCCCGATTTCGTATTCATTTACCTGCATTGCAACGTCTTCGAAAGATGAAAGCTTTCGGCTCCAGCGCTGGGTTGCCCAGGCATGATTTAGTGCTTTTATTGTTTTATATTTCTTTTCCAGCCATTTCTGAAATCTCTTCTTCGACGCTTCAGAATAGGATGGATAGCCTGCTCCCAGCTCATTGCACAGTCCAAACGCAAACAGCGCCGGATGATTTTTATAACGGGAAACGATTTTTTCAGCAAACCGCAGTGCATACTTCTGATACTCTGGATCAGAAACATCGTCCATATATCGGCGCAGCGGTGCCTGTGGAGCTCCATTTTTCCTCCTACATTGCATCCCGGGCAAAGTTTATGAACCCAGATCGGTGCCGGATGCATCGACACATCCAGTATTACATTCAATTTGTATTTTACGCATAACTCCATAACCTGATCAAACCATTCGAAGGTATAAACGCCATCCTCCGGCTCATAGCTGTCCCAGCACAGATGTCCCAGCCGTACTGTATCAAATCCAGCCTCTTTCATCAATTGAAAATCCTTTTCCCACCGCTCCTTCGGCCAATCATGCGGATGATAATTTGTCCCGATATATAAACTCATTTTATTCACTCCGTTTCTGTTTTTTCTTACCTCCATTTTGCAGCAAAATCATTAAAATTCCTATGACAATTACGACGTAAAATATAATTTTATCGAGTTTTTCCTGTTTTTCCATTTTTTCTTAGTCAATTATATTCTAAAGTTGTCTATTTTTCCACTCTTTCTCTGCTTTTTCTTTTTCGAATGCCCAACATCTTACTATGCTGGACAAATCTATTATAAAAGCAGAATTATCTTTATGAGGATTCGTTTTCCGCTAAAATAGGATAACAGCAAAAAATCCACAGAGCCCTTATCCCCCTGTGGATTTTTCTATTTCTATTCTATTTTCTTCTCCACCCGGTACTTCTTCGGCGATATTCCATACCGCTCCTTGAAAATCCGATGAAAATAACTCATATTCTCATACCCGACCCGCTCACTGATGTCCGCCACGGAAAGTCCTGTCGTTTCCAGCAGATACGCGGCCTGGGTGAGGCGTTTGTTCTGGACAAGTTCAGTGTAGTTTTTCCCGGTCAGGCGGCGGATCAGGCGGCTTAAGGTGTAAAAATCGTAGTGCAGTTCTTCCGCCAGTTCCGAAAGGCTGCCCTCCCGGTAATGTTCCTCGATATAGCGGTATACGCCGAGCAGCATCTCCTGTTCAAAATACTGCTCTCCCACCTGCACGCGTTCGGTGTAGTTCATGAGCTGCAGGAATAAAAGGCCCATCGTAATCTGATTGATGCTCCGCTTATTGCTCTGGTGATGTAAGAGCGTCCAGACGAGATTTTCGATCAGATTCTGCACCGGAAGGACATCCGCGATTCTGTAATGCAGATAACAGAGCGGTACCTCCCCGCTTTTCAGACAGCCGACGATAAAATCCTTTAACTGATTCTCCTCTGCCCCGATCATTCGCAGCGTCTGGTCAAAAAACTCCGGCAGAATCAGAAAGTTGACCGCGATATCGTCACGCCCTGCCGGTTCGATTTCCTGCACTGCATTCTGGTTCAGAATCAGCAGCTCGCCCGTTTTCAATTCGATCCGTTCCCCGTTGATGGTGTGCACGGTGCTTCCCTGGCACATGTAGATCATCTCGACATAATTGTGGCTGTGCGCCGGAAAACGAATAAACCGCGTGTGCGGCCGAATATCAATCAATTTTCCCCGCTCCAGCAGCTTTCCCGCATCCATCACAAACTTCTGCCCGCTCGAATACCGCTCCTTTTCCACTTCCGTCTTGCCGTCCAGAATCGCCTGTTCCTCCTCCGTAATCCGGGACAGGTCTGCTATAATTTCCTGTTTCACGATTATTCCTCACATTTTTCACGTTTTTTCTGCTTTCTATTATATTCCATTCTAGTGCAAACAAGCAATGTACTTTTTATTCCGCATTACGCAAAAAGACTCCGGCGGTTTTCACTCCGCCAGAGCCCTGTTTTTCTTTCTCTTTATTCTTTTACAGCCCCCAGCATAATACCATTGATAAAGTATTTCTGCAGGAACGGATAAACCACCAGCATCGGAACCATTGCAATGAATACCTTTGCTGCATCCAGCGACTGGTTGGACAGTTTGTCCATCTTTCGATCTGATCCATCGAAAGATTTGTTGTCTGGATATTAACGACCATCTGTTTGATGTAAGTCTGCAGTGGATAATGCTGCTCCCCACTCGAAAGTACAAGTCCCTGGAAGTATTCGTTCCAATAACCGACGCTGGTGAACAGGATCAGCGTTGCGAAAATTGGAATTGCGCACGGAACAACGATACGGAACAGAACGGTCCATACACCGGCGCCGTCAATCTCTGCTGCTTCCATCAGCTCTTTTGGAAGGCTTCGATAGAAATTGATCAGAAGAATCAGGTTAAAGACTGGGAGTCCTCCGCAGAGGATCAGGCCGACCATATTGTCGATCATGCCGTAATTGACCATGGTGATGTACCACGGAATCGTTCCTCCGTTGAACAGCATACAAAAAATGACGATCCACATAATCACATTTTTCGGATGATATTCATTCGCTGATTTGGACAACGGATAGGCGAAGATGGCAAGAACTACAATCGTAAAAATTGTTCCGAAAATCGTTCGCTCTGCAGAAATCAGGAACGAGCGGAAGAACTGCGTATCTCCCATGATCTGCTGATACGAAGCCAGGGAAAATCCAACCGGATAGAAGCTTACCTTTCCTGAATTTGCTGCTGCTTTATCAGAAACAGAAAGACAGAGTGTATACCACAGCGGATACAGACAGCTTAAGGAGAGCAGACTCATCAGAATGATGTTAAATACATTGAATATTTTACTTCCAAGACTTTTGCTTTGAATCATGATTTTTGTCCCTCCTTAGAAAATCTTGTAGTCTGCGGCTTTGTATGCAACGATGTAGGAAATGACAATCAGTGTAAAGCTGATTACGGATTTAAAGAGACCCGCCGCTGTTGCCAGCGAGAACTGTACGTTCAGAAGACCCATGCGGTAAACCCAGGTATCAAGGATATCTCCTGTTGAATAAACCAGCGGGCTGTACAGATTGAAGACCTGATCGAAGCCTGCATTTAAAACATTTCCAAGGCCAAGAATACTTAATACAACGATGGTGCTTGCAATACCCGGAATGGTGATATTCCATACTGCTTTCCAGCGGCTGCAGCGTCAATCGCTGCCGCTTCGTAAAGCTCCGGCTGATACCGGTAAGGGCTGCCAGATAAATAACGGCATTGAATCCGAACTCTTTCCAGACATCCGAACCGATGACTAACTGACGGAAGCAGTTCTCCTCGGAGAACCAGATCTTTCCCTGGATTCCGAATACACCGAGAATCGAATTGATCACGCCTTTGTAACCGAACATTTCCAGAAGAACGCTTGCCAGGATAACCCAGGAAAGGAAGTGCGGCAGATAAACGATCGTCTGTACCGCCTTTTTGAATTTCACCTGACGGATTTCATTTAATAAAAGTGCAAATGCCAGCGGCACAATAATATTCAGAATCAGTTTGGCAACTGCAATGACCAGCGTATTGATGATTACGCGTTTACAGTCACTCATGGAAAACAGATAGGCAAAATTTTCCATTCCCACAAAATCCGAATGCCACAGGCCGGACATCGGATTGTAATCCTCAAATGCAATGACAATTCCAAACATTGGAACAATATTAAAGAAAAACAGCCAGACCATTCCAATCAGAACCATAATATGATAGTTCCAGATGGTTCTGGAATTTCTTGTTTTTTTCAGAACTCCCTTTTTCTTTGACGCAGAAGCTGCTTTCATACAGATCCTCCCTCCTGTCATTTCCATATTTTCCTTTTATTTCCGATGGACAGAACGTATTCTGTGAAAAAGGGGAAAGCTGACTGCTCTCCCCTTTTCGCAAAGCAGGTGATCTTTCAGGATCTGAAAATCACATTGAAACGGTCTGCCTTTTTCCTGTTTTAGTATTCTGCTACTTCTTCCAGAATTGTATCGCCGCCTTCAGACTTCCAGTTCTTCACGAACTCATCGTATGCGCTGATATCCGATTTTCCGGTGATGACTTTCATAACCATCTCATTTTCCATGGACTGCAGGTTTGCCCATTTTTTCTCCATGGTAGCTGTCTGGCTGAAGATGCAGCTTCTGACTTTGTTGTTTACTTCTGTCGTAGCGTACGGACGGTCGCCGACCAGCAGAGAATACATTCTCTGGAAGTTACCGAAGTTTTCAGTGCTGAATCTTCGATAGAGAGCTGTTTGTCTTTTTCGTATCCAGGAACGGTATCCTTAATAACCGAAACATCGTTTGCCAGCAGTTTGTATGCACTGGATACACCTGCATAATCTTCCGGCTGGGTTTCGCCGTTTAATACTTTGATCAGTTCATGATAGGTGTATTCACACTCATCAGCGGAGCCATCAGTGTTCTGACTGGCCAGAAGCTGAGCGGCTGCTCGGAAACATCAAATTTGCTCTCATCTCTCAACAGAACGTTGGCCATGATGATAACTGCTTTGGCAACATCTTCGGAAACATTTTTGTTGATGACACAGTAACCTGTTGTTGCAGATCCAAGTCTTACATTCCATTCACCGTCATCGGTGTAGATCGGATAGGTCTGCCAGTTTGCATCCGGCTCGTTACGGTATGCATCACCGATTCCATAACCGGAAACCCACCATGCGCCGAAGAACATGCCAACTTTTCCGGCATTGATCTGCTCGATCGTGGAATCTCTTGTTCCCATCTCAGGATCAATATAGCCTTTTGCGTACCAGTCCGCCAGACGCTCCAGTGTACTTCTGGTTGCATCGGAGTCGGTTCCATATGTTACGTTTCCGTCATCATCTTTTAGGAACAGTCCCGGATATGCGCCGTTTGCGGCAAATACTGCGTCAAATCCGCCTGTTGTTGTGCCGGTATCCAGGAAACTGGTATAGCATTTTGTATTTTTATCCGGACCAGCCAGCGGAATGGTATCTTCGCCTGCCGGTTTTTTCTCCGCAAATACTTTGGCAATATTTTCTACATCGTCCAGAGTTTTCGGTGCATCGAGACCATACTCATCGAGCCAGTCCTGACGAACGTTTAATACCTGAACGCTTCCGGTTTCTACCTCAACTGCCGGGATTGCATACTGTCTGCCGTCCACGCTCGCTTCTGCAATAGCCTGTCCATCGGTCGAATCCATAACTTCTTTTACCTGATCAGACTGTACTTTCTGGAACAGATCGGTCAGATCGTATAACTGACCTGCTTTTGCGGCTTTCAGCATATACTCTCTCGATACCGTCATCGCATCCGGAAGGGTATTGCTTGCGATACAGAGCGCTACTTTCTGTGTGTAATCATTTCCAGATGCTGCGGTCCAGTCTACAACGACTTTGATGTTGAAGTTTTCCAGAAGATAGTCGGTGTACTGGTTATTATCCACGCTCAGTCCGTCCGGCAGAGTATCGGTTGCGCTGACACCCTGTCCTACGTGTACCTCGACAACTTCCGGGAATTTTTTGAACGCCAGATCCTCTCCCTCTTCCTCAGAAGAATTATCAGCCGTTCCGGAAGATGCTGTGCTCTCAGATGATGCTTTACTGTCCGATGTGCCTCCTGTGCTGCCGCCGCTGCTTCCACATCCGGCCAGCATACCTGCGGTCATCGCTGCTGTGAGTAAGATTGCAACAAGTTTTTTCCTTTTCATGTGTTTTCCCCTTTCCTCGTTCGTCATTTTGTTTCTTTCGTTTTCTTGTAAGTCTATTTTATGATACATTTTGACGAATTAAAACAGCCTCGTGTTCTACTTTTTGAGAACATTTATACAAAACCAGGATCCATTTCATCCAAAAAGCAGACATTTGTTCTCTGTCCTTCAAACAAATGTCTGCTTTTTCATTCCCATACTCCGGCATTCTGCTAAAACTCCTGCCGTTTTAACTGTTTTTTATATTCGGCAAAGCCAATACCCATACTCTGCTGAAACAGTTTTACAAAATATTTTTCATCATGATACCCGACAGCATCCGCCATCTGTTCTGCCGAAATCTGCGGATTTTCCCGCAGCAGACGGCAGGCCAGCGCAATCCGTTCTTTTCGGATATAACTGTTGACCGAATAGCCTGTGCATTTCTTGAAACAGACGGAAAAATAACTTCTCGACATTCCAACAGCATCTGCAATCTGCTCCGCTTTCACTTCAGAATCCACCAGATGATCTTCGATAAAAAGTACCGCTTTTAAAATCAATATCTCCGTAACAGCCTGTCCTTCTCCGTTCTGTACCCGTTGCCACAGATCCTGTCGTATTTTTTCTGTCAGTTTTTCCGGCTCCTGCAGATTTTCATATTCCTGCTCCTCCATGAAAATGCCAAAGGCATTCTGAATTTCCTGCAATGTCTGCATTGTGTACCGGTATTCCTGTTTCTGACTGGTCGGAATTGCCTTCCAGAGATTACAGAGTTTTTGTGTTTCCTCTATATTATAAATCCAGGTCAGCGAAGCCGTCTCCTCCCAGAGTTTTCTCCACTGTTCCTTCTCTTCCTGATCTGCCACAGTCTCTGTCTTTTTCCGATTTATTCTTCCCCCCGCCTGCATCTGCTGCTCTTTTTCTTTCCGTTTTCGAATATGCTCCGCCGCACGCAGGAACACCTCGCCGCATTCTTCCGGTTCAAGCTGAAGCTTCGAAATATAATCAATTACCCCGAGCCGCAATGCTTTCTGCACATACGTAAAATCCTCATGTGCGGAAAGCACAATATAGTCCATGGAAATTTCCCGCGCCCTGCACTCGCAGATAAACTCCAACCGGAGAGCACCGGCATCGTCAGATCCACCACGGCCAGATCCACCGGATGTGTTTCAATAAACTGCAGTGCTAACGCTCCGTTCGCCACATCTCCGGCGACCTCCATTCCGTATTTTTCCCACGGAATCAGTGAAATCAGTCCCTTTCTTGCCAGCTTATCATCGTCAATCACCAATACCTGATACATTTGTTCCACCCCATTTTATCTTTTTCTCTTTTCCTTCTCGTAGTTCTTTTTTTATGCCGGAAGCACCGGAAAATGCAGGGTAACCTCCGTTCCTTTTCCCAGTTCACTCTCTATTTTCATCTCTGCTTCTTCTCCATAGAATGATTTCAGTGTCATCTGCACATAACGCAGACCGATCCCCTTTCGTTCGTCTTTTGCATTCTGCTCCATCTTCTCCGATATTTCAAAGCCCTTTCCATCGTCCCGGATTCGAATGGTAATTATCCCATCCTGTTCCGACGCTTCTACACAGGGTTCCAAATTCGTCCATATTATGGCAGACCGCATTTTCTGCAATCGGCTGCAGCAGAAAGCGGGCACACCGCGTATTCAGGTACTCTCCCTCCGCAATATCAAATTCACTGGAAAATCATGCGTCATCTGCTGCAGTTCCAGATAATACTGCAGGTATTTCAATTCGGTACGCAGTGTCGTGTTCTGCTCCGCCTTCCCGAGGGAATAACTCAAAATAAAGCCGAGATGCTTCACGTAATCATCGATCTCTTTCTGATGATTTGTCAGCGCCATCCAATGAATAGAATTCAGCGCATTCATCAGAAAATGCGGATTGATCTGATACATCAGCTTTCCCAGCTCCAGATCTGCTTTTTCTTTTTCCTTCCGCTGCTCACTCTCAATCAGCTCCTGAATCTGCGCTTTCATCTGATTGAACGTTGCAAAAAGCTGATTGTATTCCGCAAGCTGAACCGGTGTCTCTGCCTCAGAAAAATCTCCTTTTCCAAAATGGCGCATTTCTTTTTCCAGTACTTTGATCGGATGCGATACCAGCCAGATCTGTGAAATTGCGACTACGGCAAGAATGGCCAGTGAAATAAAAATCACGCTTCCTGTCAGCAGGGTCCATTGATAAATTTCGCTCTGGTATTCATAAGTTGGAAGCAACAAAACCGTATAAAATCCATAGATATTCTTTTTGGCAACTCCCTCATATCCGTTCTGCTCTATTCTGCCATCCTCATCCAGTTCAAGGATATCTCCTTTTGCAAATGTTTTCTCGCTGGAATACTCTACTTTCTTTTCCGGATTCAGCTGTAGCAGCACATATGGTATTTTTTCTAATTCGGAACGTTTCTGCAGCATCAGTGCTTCATCTGATTTTGCTTCTAAATAAATCCAGGCATCTGTGCCATCTGAAAATGATGTTCTGCGTCCCATCGAAACAACATTATCATTTCTCACACTGTTGTAGCTTTGATGAATGGAATGATATGTAACTTCTCCCGTATCAACCAGCTTCGACAGTGTTTCCGGCTGGAATGTCTCCTTCTTTGTGCTGTACGTGGAAAACAGAATCTCCGGTGTCATTTCCCGGCTCTCCCCCTGAATCAGATAAGCGCCCAGCATAACATCTTCCATCTCCCAGGTTGCGACATTCAGGGTCTGATAAAAGTCCTGATACTCCAGAATTTTATCGTACTGCTCTTCTGCCGTTCGATAAGCATCATATTTTTCCCCGACCAGTCCATTCGATGTCATCGTCTGTGACAGACGCAGCAGCACATTGTACTCTGACTCAAAGCCCTGATTCACTTCCTCCAGTGTTGCTTTCAGCGATGTTTCCATTTTTGATTCCCGCATGGCTTTCATGGAAATCCGCGTGACAAAAATAATCAGCAGAAGACAGAGCAGACTGCTGCATGCAAATACCATTAAAACAATTTTCTTCAGGGAATATTCTTTTCTCTTTTTTGACTTCCCCATTTTTTCTCCATCCCCCATCTGCACATTCGTTTTTAAACGTTTTTCACAAAACGAAACCTCATTAATACCATTTTAACAACCAATTGCTGTTCCGTCCAGTCACAAGTTGCTCTGATTTTCTCTTTTTTATGGTCTGTGTTTTTCAGAAATCATGTTTTACACTTTACAAACTTGTCTTCCTAAAGTATACTTGAAGCAGTTGATTTTTCATTATTTCAAGGAGGTTTTTCCATGGAACAGCAGACCTACACCATTCGTGAAATGTCCGAGCGTTTTGGACTTCCGGCCTCTACGCTTCGTTATTATGAGGAGATCGGGCTTTTGACGGATGTCATTCATACCGAAAGTAAGAAACGAATTTACACCCAGCAGCACATTGACTGCATGACCGCAATTCTCTGCTTCAAGCGCACCGGTCTTCCGATTGCGGGGATTCAGGAGTTTTTCCGGCTTGAGGATGATATCCCGGGAAATATTGACCAGATGGTTGCCATTCTCGAAGAACATGAGCAGAATATACGCGAAAAAATCGAGCGCATGGAATCCGATCTGGAGCATATTCAACAGAAAGTGCGGTATTACAGTGCGGTTCGCGATGCGATTAAGAATGGGGATGAAATGCCGTCGTGGGATTCCTGCAGCTGTGAGGAGAAGGCGCAGTAGATTTCTCTCCAGCTTTCCGCCGCAGACACACACAAGTTTCAAAAGAGCAGGTAAGAAAAGGGACCAACATCCACTTTTCTTACCTGCTCTTCTTATTTTTTCTATCACCTTTTCCCTTCATACCCGGAATTTTTTCTGCATTTCCCGCATAAAATCTTCCGCGGAAAAAAACAGCCCGATCAGATACAGCACACTGAGCCCACGCAGATCACGGACGGCCAGGTAATGCGGACAGTTCCTGTCAGCCACAAAATCGCCGGAACGATTCCTGCTGCTCCGGACTGCATCAGATAAAAAAGATATTCACTGACCTCCATTTTGTACGCTCTTGCCAGAATCTGCATCGTCGCGCCATTCAGAAGAACGGCGAGCGGAATTGCGAAATCGACAGACCAGCCGATCCAGCCCGTCGCATAATCCCACAGAATCGCACCGATCATAATAAAGATCAATTGCCACATACTGTTTTTGAGTGGATTTTTCCGTTTCTGATATCCCACCCGGATCAGAAGCCAGGCGCAGAACACACCCGCTGTCGCATAACCTGCCCACCACATCTGCGGCGTTGCAAGGAAATTCATCATCCAGCAGAGTACGACAGCCGCGATGCAGGTGAAAGAAAAAATTTTCAATCCCAGTTTGGCCGTCCCGTGCGGCTGTTCTTTCTGTCCCGGAAAATCATTTTCCTCCTGTTCACAGACAATGCCCTCTTTCTGCAGCAGATGCATCAGGTTCCGTTCAATATTGGAATCGGCGATTTTAGATGTGATTCCAAGCACCATGCTGTCCCCGTAGGAGCAGGAACACATCTGTACTTTGTCTGTGCTGGTGAAAAATCCGAACCGCTCAATATATGTTTCATACTCCGGCGGCATCTGAATCCGGCCGATATTGGAATAGACGGTCGTAATGCTTCGTCCGCCGAGCGTCGTGCCCGCCATCAGCGCCAGATTTTTGATTTCCAGCGGCACGGCGCGCAGCACCGGATTCCGCTCAATCCGCACCAGATCGTTCATACGTGTGGAAATCTCCTGCTTCAGCGCCTCTTTCTGCATCGCGGCTCCCGTGATCTGCAGGGCATCCTCAAACGATGCCTCCGGCCCAAGATCACAGGCAATCTCGATCCAGCTCCAGAAATTCGTCATCGATGCAGATGGGAAAAAGTTACGCAAGTTGGCTGGAACCATCAGAGAAACCGGCTTTTTCAGCCTGCTTTTCGGGATTTCTTCATATACCGCATATACCAACGCCGCCGCAAGGTACGCCGTTACCGACACGCCATGTGCTTTTGCGCACTTATGAACTGCTTCCGCAGAAAGCAGAATCTCGGTAATTTCCATCTTCTCCTGCTCCAGATATTCGCCTTTGATCTGGTATGCCGGGCGGCTCTTTTCTTTTTCACTTTTCTTTCCGGTGTAATACTGGGAAAGCTGTCCTCCTCGAAGTCCGTTTCCGTCAGCATATCTTCGCTGACCTTGGAAATGTTTCCTCTGGATGGCGCAGGATCAGATAATTGCTCACCAGTTCTTTCAGAAACAGCATCGCTCCGGTGCCGTCTGTCAGGGCATGGAATACTTCGAAATTGATTCGGGTTTTATAGTAAGAAACCTGGAAAAGAAGCGTTTTGTGGTCGGGTACGTAAATCTCACTGCACGGCGGACGCTTTTCCTCTTCTACTTTTGCTGGCAGATCGCGCTGCTCCAGATAGAACCAGAAAAGACCTTTCCGCAGTACCATGGAAAACACCGGGTAATGCTCCATTGTCTCCTCCAGCGCTTTCTGCAGCAGATCCGCCTGGATGTCCTCTTTCAGTTGGCAGTAAAACCGGAAGACTCTCGTATCCTTTTTCCGGTGGCCGCCGGAAATGCCTGTGCCGCGTTGTCCAGCTTTCTCCAGCGCGAAGAATGTTCTTTCTTCATTTTCTATGCCTCCTTACGCCTTCCGGTAGTGTCAAAAACTACCTGTTTTTTATTGTTCTAAATCCTTTAAAACCTTGATTTATCGGAGGTTTGCAAATAAAAAGAGCAATTACCTCCTTTTTTCGGTATAATGTAGTCACCACAACAAACA